>ACXJ01011349.1_pt1 | contig 11564 bp, 17 predicted proteins | sample 870861 | NCBI WGS metagenome assembly ACXJ01 (sample SAMN02954270, study PRJNA29437) | mine drainage metagenome | biome: terrestrial; feature: Richmond mine; material: biofilm; isolation source: combined biofilm from UBA (pink subaerial biofilm) and UBA BS (thick... ... | reverse complement strand
AATCTTTATCATAACCCGCTGCTGGTACTTTACGGAAACACCACGAGCATAGAAAATTCAGATCTTCAAATATTCTTTGAAACATTGGGAGAAATAGCACTTAACAAGANCGACACTAGTTTATTTGAGGAGGTTAAGAGTTCTATAGCAGATGAATTCAAGAATCAGCCGAATTATGTGNNNGGCAATAGAAAACTTACATTGGGGAACACTGATTTTTCAAATCTAACCTTTGATGATGTTTTAAAATTCGTATACAATGCTGACAGCACCGGAAAAATAGAGGTCGTTAAGACACAGGTGAACAAGGAAGAACTTGCATTCAAACTTAAGACATCAGATAGGTATTTTGCCTCAATAAAGATAGGCGATATAACAAAATGGCTGAAGGACACCCTGTCAGACTACGAGGTGAGTGAAAATCCCATGGAAGACAGCTTTTTTGGCAGTCTTAACAGTATTGGCAGTTCTATTAACATACTTATGGGTTCCAGGGCTTTCTATGAAGGGTGGGACTCCAACAGGCCAAACGTAATGGTTTTCGTAAATATAGGAAGTGGAGATGCAAAAAAATATGTTCTCCAATCCTTAGGCAGAGGAGTAAGGATAGAGCCGCTTAAGGATAAACGCCAAAGACTTGAAACCTTATCAAAGAATGGAGATGTCGAAGCAAAGCAGATACTCTCTCTTGTACAGGAAAAGAAGAGAGGGGGCTCAATATCGCTCATGGAAACTTTGTTCGTTTTTGGAACGAACGAACAAAACTTAAGAGAAATAATGGAAAGTATAAAATTTGAGCGAGAAAAGGCTGGTGAACTTATAGATGTCAGGAAGAGTAACTTTGACTTCAATCCAACACTTCTTTTGCCAGTCTACGTTGAAAAGAAAGAAGTTCAGTTAAAGGAGTTGCCAAAGTTCCGAGGCAATTTCAAGCTTTTGGAGAATTATGTTAACTGGATCAAAGATGATAGAGTGATCTATGCACTCTATTCTGATAGAGCGACACCTGCCACTTTAGGCCGATTACATTATTATCTAGATGAGGCCAATTTTGTAAGTAATGATTTGAACAATGCCCATAAACAATTGTCGAACCTCATAGACCATCTTAATACCTCCATGAGGGAAATGGACAAATTTAAGGAGCTTGAGGATGAGATCATCCATTTTAAAGAAATCGGTGTGGAAATGGTCTCTGAAGAGAAGAAGAAAGAGTTGACAGAAAAATTAGAAGAGGTAAGAAGCTTTAAAAATCCAGAAATAATAAAGAAAGAACTAAAAAGGAAGCTTGAATCTAAAGAAATAGACATAGATGAATATACTTCTCAGATAGAAAAGTTAACAAAAACCAAAAAGAGATTATTGTTTGACTACGATGAAAGCAAAATAGAGTTAATCAATCTAGCACATCACTATTACTTGCCAATAATCTTGTCAGCCTCTGATAAGGCTGATTTCATAAACCACATAATAAAGGTTGATAGTGAGAAGGAATTTGTGCATGATCTAGATACATTCATCTCCAGTAGTGAAGCAAAGGATCTCAAAATAGACTGGTGGGTTTTCTCTAAGATCGATGAGAGTTTGGACAGAATCGGCGTTCCGTACTACGACGCATACAAGAACAAGATGAGAGACTACTCTCCAGACTTCATATTCTGGCTCAAAAAAGGAAGTGAATATAGAATAGTGTTTGTAGACCCTAAAAGCACAAAATATACAGATTATCAACAAAAAGCAGATTATTTCAGTAAACTGTTTGAAGATAATGGTTCTCAGAAGGAGTTTCTGTTCGGCGAGTTTTCTATAAAAGTGTACCTGTTCATGAGGACAGACAATTTGAGTGTGGTGGCTGAGGGTTACAGAAAGTACTGGATTGATAAGGTTAATCAGATTTTTTCAGTTTTATAAATTTAAATAGAAACTTACCGCTCAGTCTCAAATTCACCCCGACTTTCAGCCACCCCTCTTTGAGCCTTCGCCAGTTACTATCCTGAACTCCCGAATTTTTACCACCATTAAGTTGTGATCTATCCCTAAATCATTGATTCATGAATGAAGACAACATTTATTAGTAATGGTGGTATTTCCCACCATTACATCAAGGAATCAGACAATCGAGAAGGTCGTTAAAGGGAAAACATACGTGTATGAGAGGATACCATACTACAACCCGAAAATAAGGAACACAAGCTACCACTACAGGTATGTTGGCAGAAGGGATGATGGCGGGATAAGGAAGATCAGGAGCGTTCTTCCAAAAAGGAGCCTGATACATGGACCGTTCATTCCAATAATGAATATCGTCAGGGAAATGGGTATTGAAGAGATGCTGAAGAAGCACCTCACTGAAGCTGAATCAAAAGAGATCATTGCCATAGCAGTATCAAAGATTGTCCGTCCACTGCCCCTGGCATCCATTGACACATGGTTCGACGGCACATCGCTGTCCCGTACAATGGGTGTTGATCTGAAATCGCAGAGGATATCCGAACTCCTTGATCGCATAGGCAAATCTGATCTCTACAGGCGGTTCTCCAGGGATCTCATATCAAGGATCAATCCCGGAAATTCACTGCTGTATGACATAACATCCCTGCCATCGTACGGGTCAGCGGAGATACTGGAATACGGTCATGCCAAGGATCACCCTGAACTTGAACAGATAAACATGGGCATGGTCATGGAGAGATCCAGAAACATACCGCTGTTCTTCGAGATATACAGCGGGAGCATTCCTGATGTTGTCACTCTGAAGAGGACTGTTGAGGGCATCAGGAAACTTATTCCAAAGATTGAGATCATCCTTGACAGGGGATTCTTCTCACATGAGAACCTGAGTTTATTGAAGGATGATTCATTCATCATCGCAGCATCCCTCGTCCCCAAAGCTGTGAAGAATGTCTTCTCTTCTGCATCAAGAACCGTGGACAGGGCTGACAATGTAATTATGTATGAGAATGAGCCCATATTCTGCAAATCAGTGAATTTCACCATGAACGATCTGGGCCTCAGGGGATACTTCTACCATGATCCCAGGAGGGAAAGTGACGAAAGATCAGACTTCCACAGGAAACTATCTGAGAAAAGATCCGCAATTGAAAAATTACAGATCAGGCCAGGCATAAGCGAAACGATAGAATCCATTGCATCCCATTACAGGAGATACTTCACCTGGAGCATTGAGGATGGCAAAATCAAAACAAGAGCAAGGAACAATGCGATCTCCGCTGCCGAGAACAGGATGGGGAGATTCCTGCTCGTGTATAAAGGTGAATACACACCACTTGAATGCCTTTCCATATACCGCAATCGGGACAGTATTGAGAAGGCATTCCGCATGCTGAAAACCGATCTTGACATATTCCCCATGAGGGTCAGGAAGGAATCGACCATCAGGGGCATGCTGTTCATATTCTTCATATCGCTCATAATAAGGACGGGCCTCATTAGGGGAATGATCTCATCAGGTCTTATGAACAAGTATTCCCTGGAGAAAATGCTGCTGGAACTGGAGAAGCTGCATGTTGTTGAGGATGCCAGCGGCAATATTACTGAACTGGAGAGGACAAGGAAGCAGAAAGACATACTTGAGGCACTTGAAAAGGTATCGTGGTGGTAAAAGCAGGGAGTTCAGGTTACTATGTGCCCTTCGCTCGCCTGCACGCCGAGCACAGGACCCCATGCTTCGCCTCCAATCAAAATTCACCCCTAACCCCTCTTTTGATTTACGTCTCGCACTCTTCTTCGAAGAGCCCTTCATTCGCCATGCTCATTCAGGGTGGTGTCCTGTGCTCGCCGCTCGTGGTGTATGTGTGGTGCTACACACCTTCGCTTCGCTTGGTGTTCCACACCACCCACCGCTAACGCTTACACCACTCGGTCTTGCTTCGCAAGACTTCCGGCTCGCTTCGGGCACATTATTCTCTCCTGCGGAGGGCAATTTAAGGGGAAGAGGGGTAAGCGAAAATTAACTTTTATGCACTGTTGAAAAGAAATCAAACTCCTATCATAACAGGGGCAATAAAAAAGTAATAGTTATTAGCTATATCTTACTGGACAATAATGAAAATTCAAGGAGGAAATAGTGTGAAACCTACAAATAGGAAATTAGTCAGATTACTTATTGAGGACTTTGGCCCAATAGAAAAAGCAGACATAGAATTAGGGGACTTCACAGCTATAATAGGTCTAATTCCTCTGGAAAAACATTCATAATAAATCTTATTGACAGACTGATGGTTTTTGCATCCACTACATACATGTTTACAATTTCAAACAACGTTTTCAGGGCTGTGGAAGAGATATTGGTTAAAAAAGAAAATAAAGGATATCCAATAAGCATAAACATGTCAGAATATCCGGAAGAGAACATCAATCAAGTTGTTGATTATGTTATTGAGAATCTCGGCAAAATAGGAAATCAACAGAACTTTGGTTTAGGAAATGTTTATGGCCAACTCTTCCGAAATTTTCAGACAGATCCTAAAAATCTTATTCGATTCGGAAGAGACCGAGCAAGAATAACAGCCTACTTTGAACAAATGGAAATAAACATTACCATTTCACACGACAAGGGCCCCTCAATTGAATTCCTGCCTTATCGTGACTTTCTAATAAACTACGTAAAAGGATTCACAGTTAATTTCATGGGAAGTGGAGGAGGTTCATACGGCAGTTCATTCCAATCGAAGCAATTACGAAGCGTTCTCATACCCACGGAAAGGTTATCGGTTCTTGTGACCATGCCAAACATTATAGAAGACCTTGCGAAATCTAGAGGTTTACAAAACTTATTCCCGATTCTGCCTCAAGCCCAAGCAGGTCAAGCCAGTAAGATATCGCTCATAGAATTTATGTCAAATTACCTCGGTGCTATCCAGTTCATAACGACAAGTAAGAAAGAGATCTCTAAAAACGCTTCTGATTTAGTTATGGGTAATTTAACTCTGGATTTTAATTTACCATTTTTCATTAACTTCAGGTTGGGTGAAAACAGTTTACCATTACATCTGATATCTTCTGGAACTTTGCAACTGATCCCATTGGTTGTTCTAGCAGAATCTGATCTTAACAACGCTCTTCTAATCGAAGAGCCTGAAATAAATCTACATGCCAACAAACAGGTTGAGGTAGCCGAATACCTTTGGAACCTTGTCGAAGAGAGAAATAAAACTGTACTAGTTAGTACGCACAGTGATTATTTTGTGATGAGATTAGCACATCTATCTAAAGATAACAAGAGCAAGATATTGAGAGTTTATTTATTGAACGAGGGTCATACCAGCCCCCTAAACATTAATGAAAAGGGGGAAATCGAAGAAATAGAAACAATTGGGAGGGTAATGAACAAACTCCTTTTAGAAACATAGCAGGGTGATTTCATTGTCGAATGAATGTTATGTCTATGCAAATAACGGGATTGTGTCATTTCTTTACGACAGACCCGAATGTAAACCGAAAGGAAGCGGTGAACACAGATGCGATGTAATACTAATAGAGTACTCAGAGATCAAATGTCTCTGGATAATAGAGTGTAAAGGAAAGGTAGACAGCAGTGCTGCAGGTAAAGCTATCACTCAAATTGAAAAATGTTTAAACGTAATTCGCAATGTAAATGGGTGGAAAATAAAAAAGTGTGTTATTGGCGACTCTTACAGACAAGAAGCGGCTCGATTATTGGAAAGTAAAAAAATTATGCATATTGAATTCAAGAATAGTAGAACCGAGGAGAGGATAAAAAATATTGTAGAAGCGGTCAACAAAATTAAGGGTTATTGAATTTTTAGATGACATCTAGAGTATTCGCTTAAAACATTAATCAAATCCCGACCGGTCCATTATAGCAGCAATTGCATTTCCTTATTACCTGAAATTTTTGGGAAAAGTGCATAATATGGCACATAAATGCGAAGGGAATGTACTAAAACGCTTAAAGAGGTCTTGAACCAAATCAGATTACTCTCAAGTAACTCAGAAATCAGGCAATTTAAATGCATAATATGACACACTATATGTGACAACATAAATAGTTATATATCAATTATAGATAACAAATAGTGCCCAAATCAGAAGTCACTACAATCCAGTTGGAGAGATCAGTTCTAGAAGCACTCAAAAGAGTTAAGAGATATCCGCGAGAGACCTATAGCGAAACAATTCTTAATCTCATAAAAATTGCAGACGAAACAAGAGAGTTGGAAACTTTCGTACAAAGGGTCCAGGAAGATAGGATGAAACAGCTTTGGGAAAAAGGAGATTACTCAGGATGGGAACATGCCTGAACCAGGTGACGTAGTAATTACGAGGGTAAAATTCACTGATTCCGACAACTCTAAAATTCGTCCAGCCCTTATATTGTTCGAGGAACTAGGTAACGTTATCATAGCTGGGATAACAACTAACACAAGAATGAATGGCATAAGAATATCCAAGAACGAAGGCGCTGCCCAGGATAGCGTGATTAAATTGAATTATATCTTTACCATTACAAATGAGGCAATAATCAAAACGGTATTTCAGTTGAGCAGCGAAAAAAGGAATGTAGTTTTTGATGAACTCATGAAGAAGTTTTCTGCCCTGAAATATTCTTGATAAAGTTCCTAGAGGTTTTTAGAAATCCTCGTTCTATTTTTAGTGCATTGCAATTATATTTTAATCAGGCCCAAATGACAAGACACATGTTAAACCGGCAATTTAGGACATTTTAAGCACAAGACGTTGCAGGTCTATAGAACAAAACTTTATACTATCGAACACTATAGACAACTGTGGCCATTTCAACAATACAGGTAAAGGAAGAGACAAAGAAAACATTACAGTCAATGAAACTGCATCCTAGAGAAACATATGAGGAAGTAATAGAAAGGATGATTGAGGATCTTAGTGAACTAAACGAGGAGACCATAAGAGAAGTGGAAAAAGCTAGACGAGAAATCGAATCCGGCAAATTTGTCACGCACGAACAACTGAAGAAGGACCTGGGTCTTTAATGGATTGTAGAATAATATGGTCCATTCAGGTATCCAAGCAGATGGAACGCCTTGACAGGTCAGTTGCCAAGAGGATTCATGAAAAAGTTGGACAATTGTATCAAAACCCAGAAAGGTATGTTGAGAAACTTGTTCGATATCCATATTACAGACTTAGAGTCGGTGATTATAGGGTGATTCTTGACATTCAAAATGAAATGATTAGAATATTGATTTTAAAAGTCGGACACAGGAGCAATGTCTATGAAAGGTAATTTTCGATTCCTTAGTATTCGCTTGAAACTTTAATCCAATATAGGCTGGACCATTCTGCCCTATCTGAACAATTTGAGACCATCGTCCGTAAAAACTTCAAAGTGTTCATCTAATGTATAAAGTGAGCAACCGTTGTTTATTGCTATTGACGCGACAATTGCATCCATTCTTGGAACTGATCTTCCTTTTCTTTCAGCACTTAGCTCCAAAACAGCTGATAGTTCACTGTCATCTTTATTATATCCCAGTGTTGGTATCTGCAAGACTAAATGAGAGCCCTTGGAATATTTTTCTATGCCATAAAGCACTTCGTGCATGTTCACCGAACTTGTACAGTATTCTTCTCCGCTTTCAATAACCCTAAGCATTAGTGCTTTCCCCTTGTCTGAATTCTTATCCAGAACTTCTATGATGATGTCCGTGTCCAGCAGAATCAATTTTTCTTCTCCCACCTTTTCTTTTCGATCTCATTAAGGAGTTTCTCCTTATCATCAAATTCAATGCTTCCCCTTAATGACTTAAGGAGATCCTTCTTGCTCTGAGATTTGATAAGCCTGTCCAAGAACTCACTAAAACTTTCGTTCTCTTTCTTGAATCCCTTTAATTCATCATATACCGAATTCTTAATTGTGATGGTTTTAGACATAACATATGTTTATGTTTAAACATTATTTATAACTTCACACTTGGACAGCCAAAATTGTTTTGTTGCTTCTTATCTAATGTATTCCCTTAAAATAATAAGCAAATCCCAACCGATCCATATTTAAATTTGGTCCAGATGTTTAAATATATCGAGTGGCAGCAGATACATACAAAATTGAATAAAGAGGTTCTTTGACCATGGGGAAGATAGTCTTGTTCTCTGCATCGACCAACTTAGGGTTGTGTCCACCCGAAGTTTCTATTGTTCCCGGATGCGCGAAGGCCCCTGAAGCGCTGAGGTAAGCTGGGCTCTACAGATTCTTCATTAAAAAAGAAGGAATAGATGGTGGAGCGACAATGCCCTGCCAATATTCTGATACAATTTCAGCTTGAAGAATACGAAATGAGGATGAAATACTAAAATATTCCTTGGAAATTCAAGAACGAATCACAGGAATATTAGAGAGTGGAAATACTTCTCTTGTCATTGGTGGTCACTGTAGCCTTCTTCTCGGGATCGGGCTATCACTCAAGAGGTGAGGTAGCTATGGATTTGTCCACATCGATGGCCATACTGATTTCCACAACCCTGGTAATTCTAGCAAATGTACAAGCTTAGCAGACGAAGATTTAGCCGGCGTAGTAGGACTCCGCTATCCCGAAATATCGAATATAGATGGCACAGGTCCATATTTTGAGCCGAGAAAGGTTGTACACCGTGGTTGCAGAGATAATGATGAGCACCTTTTAGAAGCATCAGAGAAACTTCGACTGGTGATTCAGGCGAGCAACGCCATTGCAGATGGAGTGATAGAAAGTGGCTTACGCATCGTGAGTGCACTAAAAGAATCTGGAGCACAGCCCTATTGGCTTCATATTGATCTTGATGCTCTGGATCCCAGCGTGATGCTTGGTGTTCATAGCCCAGATTAAGGAGACTTTGAAGGTGAGCATCTTGCTCAATTGATAAACTTTGGCACCGGAACCTATTGGTGCCGATGTCACTATCTTTAATTCGGATCTCGACCAGAATGGAAAATATGCTATTTATACAGTCAAAATTATTTCTGAAGGATTGAGGTACCTCGGCGTGATGCATGTGTGATTTGTTCTGACTGTGTGCAAAGATAGAACTGATATCCCTAAAGAGGCAACGTTCAAAACTGGAACGGCCTCAAGACTCGGTAATGGTCCCCGCAAAACAGACTGAACTGTGGGGGATGAAGACGGAACCGGAACAAAGGTGAGAATCTCTCAATCTTTGACCGTTGGAGTATGTCAGACCTCTTTATGGCTGTTGAATATGTTCTCGGCTAAGAACCGAATGGGTGAAAGGACTCAATACGGTTTACCATATATACGGTTAGATGGTTAAAACCAAGATAACTGTATCTGTAGAAAAACCAGTAGTGGACAACGCAAAGCTGGCCCTATTGAAAAAAGGAAGGACCCTCAGCGACTACATCGAAAAATCACTTCGTTCCCTTTCCACAGCGGAGATCCTAAGTGATCTGTGAAAGGAGCTTAATCTCGATTGCGGATACGTGAGCGGGGAAGATGTAGAGAGGAACAGGCCTGATCTCAATGGTAGAGTGTACTCAGAAAAAGAAGTCAGGGAAATGCGAAATGAACGTATCTCACGTCTATCTTGATACCAGTATACTGATCAAAAGGTACGTTAAGGAGGAAAACAGCAACCTAGCTGACAGATACTTCTATAAAGCCCAGCGAGGGGAGGCAGTTATTTGCCTGTCTGAGATCAACCTTGGCGAGGCGGCTGTTGTTTTTGACCAATACTCCATGAAAACAGGTATTGACGCGAGAAAACGTCTCCAAGCAATGCTAAGTGAATTGATCTTACTTGAAAGATCCTCCTCGGTTGAAATATATCCTGTTAGTAGCCAGATAATCAGGAAAGCTGTCGAGACAGTTCTTGAACAACACATATACATTGTAGATGCAATTCAGCTAGAAACCTTTATTGAAGCAGGAACGGCTGTGTTCTGCTCGGCTGACAGGGGACTTAATGCAGTAGCCAGGAAGCTTGGTATAGAAACCGCCCTGTGAGTGCCGTAATATGCTTTTTCTTTTCTATTTGCAATGCTCCTAATCACCTAACTTTTTAGGTCTTTTTAATCACTACATCCATGATTTCCTTCTGTACTGCCGACAGAGCAACTATTGATCCACATTTGAATTGGCTCTTCAGATCCTCCAGATATACCCTGTAACCGGTTCTCATTGTGTCTATGGCCTCTGATCCTGATATTTCCTTCTTCTCCAGTATGTAAGAAAGATAACTGAGTATGGAATATGCGAGATAGCATATCTTCACATGACCCTCGATATGGGACTTCAGCCATACCCTAACAGGCCTCAGATCAAGAATACTCTTCATCTGTTTGAATGCCCTCTCCACAGAATCCTTGTCGTAGTATTTTCTCACGACATCATTAATGCAGAGATCCGTATTGTGGAATATGAGGAATATCCCAGATATTTAGCTATATCTTCATTTGAGGAATGCTCGTAATAGTGATACTTCTTCAGGGATTCCATGGCCGGATTATATACGACAATAAGCCTGCCTGAAAGGAAAACGACGTCGGTGCAGTATACCTTTGTGTTCTTCAGCGGCACCATGCATTTCTTTGTGTAGATATCGTTCCTGTCGATTCCATCAATGATCCTCTTCAGGTCTGGCGTTTTCTTGAGGCCGCAGATCATGGTGAATTTCAGCTCCAGCATGGATTTTTTCTTCCCGGATCAGACAATCCACGATCCATTATAATCGCGGTATACCCCTTCAACCACAGATCCTTAACAATATCGTCCATGATGGATCTGCTGGATATATTGCCCGGGTATACGCGGTGGAACAATGGAAATCCTCTCTTCTCCGTAACAACGAGGGCGATCTGCATGAACTTCTTTATCCTCCCCTCCTTTCCCTTTCTCACTATGGAATCTCCCGTGAAATACGTATCGGTAACATCTATTATTATAGACTTCCTGTCCCTTTCAATATGGTGGAAGAGAGATGCAAGCTTCTCCTACATGGCTGAGAAATCCATATCGTTTATTTCCTGCAGGGATTCGTAAAGATCCCAGGTATCAATACTTTCAATACCAAGATATCTCAGTATCTCCGTTTCACGCAGATATTCCGACATCCTGCTTATTGCAGGGTTATCAAGAAGCTGCGAATATACCATGACAGATGCATTTCCCAGGGTCATAGCGTTGATTCCCAGCCTGGATAATATCCTGTGAACCACCTCAACATCCAGTGATCTGCGCACCTCCATTGCTCTTCCGTCACTGGGCGATATCTTCCGCACCGCGGAGCTATTCATCTCCTTGCCCACGTATCTTATGAACTACTGTTTCACTTTGCCGTCCACCCTCTTAGTCCGTACCTCAGCGAGATAGGTTCTGGATTTTGTCCTGATTTTTCTTATGAATGTCGCAGTGTATAGTTTTACACTACACAGCATTTACATGTTTCAGTGGACCGTTGATAATTAAGGCCTGAAGAATGTAGTGAATAAAAGCGGTCAAAAAGTTAGGTAATTAGAATTCTGTGCTTTTGTAAAATGATGTTCTGACAGTTTATAGCGGAGGTTAATTGGCTGGTTCATAATGAAGTGCAACAACACCATTATGGGGATC
>ACXJ01011332.1_pt3 | contig 11570 bp, 13 predicted proteins | sample 870861 | NCBI WGS metagenome assembly ACXJ01 (sample SAMN02954270, study PRJNA29437) | mine drainage metagenome | biome: terrestrial; feature: Richmond mine; material: biofilm; isolation source: combined biofilm from UBA (pink subaerial biofilm) and UBA BS (thick... ... | reverse complement strand
CCGGTGCTTCTCGATCCGGTGTCGGCCTTTCACGCGGTGAGCTCCGATCTGACCCTCAGGGCGCCCTTGCCTTTGTCCGATGGAAGGACCCTGGGGGTCCTTGACCTGGCGGAAAAGGTTTTCGGTTCGTCAAGGACTTCTATCTTCGGGAGGGGATGGGGCCCGAGACNCGGCAGATCCTCGATCGGTGGGAGTCGGTCCTCTCCCGCCTCGGGTCGATGTCGAAGGTCCANNNNGAATTTCTCGGGCTCGATCGCGAGATCGACTGGGTGATCAAGAAGGGACTTCTCGACCGCTATGCCGAGAGCCGGTCGATTCCCTCGGGGGACGGCCGCCTTCGGATGATCGATCTTCAGTACCACGACATCCGGAGCGACCGGGGCCTTTTCCGCCTGCTGGAGTCCCGGGGAGAGGTCCTCCGAATTCTCGATCCCCAGGAGATCGAGGAGGCCCTTCTCTCTCCTCCGGCCGACACCCGGGCCTATTTTCGCGGGACGCTCCTGAGGCGGTTTCCCCGGGAGGTGGTGGCGGTCTCCTGGAGCAGTGCCGTGGTGGACGACGGATCCACCTCCCTCAAAAGGATTCCTCTTGAGGATCCCTGCCGGGGGACCCAGAAAGTTGCGGGAGCGCTCATCGAACGCCATGTGACGGCGTCCGGGCTCCTCGCAGAGCTCGCTTCCGGCCAGACCCCGGGAGCCGGTTCCGTTAACGGAAAGGAGACATGATGAGTCAGAAGTCAAAGCATAGCCCCAAGAGAGAAGAGACCCCGTCGGAGCCGGTGGAGGAGAGTGCCGAGGGGGCGACCGAACGCGCCAAGAAAGTGCGCGAGGAAGCTGACGACATCCTCGACAAGATCGATGAAGTCCTGGAAAAGAATGCCTCGGGATTCGTGAAGTCCTTTATTCAGAAAGGCGGGGAATAGGATTGGACACCCTCTCTTTCCGGGCATTTTCCCCTCCCTTTGACTCTTCTTCCTTTGTGGAGGTCCTGCGGGCGTCCGGACGTCTCCCCGCGGCACTCTCTCTTGAGGTCCCGGCAATCGGCACTCTCCCTCACGCCACCACCGTTCTGGCCCTGCGCTACGAGGGGGGGGTGGTCATGGCGGGAGACCGGCAGGCCTCCGAAGGTTACCAGGTTGCCAGCCGCGCCATTTCCAAGGTTCTTCCCGTCGACCGCTCATCCTGTGTGGCCATCGCCGGCGCGGCCGGTCCGGCGCTTGAGATGGCCCGGCTTTTCCGCGTCGAAATCGAACATTACGAGAAGCTTGAGGGAGTGATGCTCTCGACGCCCGGAAAGGCCAACAAGCTGGCTCAAATGGTTCGGGAGGCCCTTCCCATGGCGATGCAGGGGTTGGTGGTGGTGCCCCTCTTTGCCGCCTACGACCCGGAGTCCCGGCGGGGTCGCATCTACAAGTACGATCCGGCAGGGGGACGCTACGAGGAGGAGAGTTATCATGCCAACGGGTCGGGAGGTCTCTTCGCAAGAAATGCCCTCAAGATGCTTTACCGGGAGGGGCTGAGCCGGGATGAAGCGGTGGAGGCGGCTCTGCGGGCCCTCTATGAAGCCGCAGACGAAGATTTGGGAACGGGGGGGCCGGACTTTGTCCGGGAGATCTACCCCACGGTCTTCACCATGGATGCCGACGGAGTCCGGGAACAGACCCAGGACGATGTGGCAGCCTACTACCGCGCCTTTGTGGCGGGCCTTCGGAAAAAGGAGTAGACGGTGGCCGCTCTTCCTTTTTACGTCTCTCCCGAACAGATCATGCAGGACAAGGCGGAGTATGCCAGGAAGGGAATTGCCCGGGGTCGCTCGGCGGTGGTCCTGCGTGTGGAGGAGGGCATCCTTCTGGCCGCCGACAACCCGTCGGCAGGTCTCCACAAGATCTCGGAGGTCTATGACCGGATCGCCTTTGCCGGTGTGGGAAAGTACAGCGAGTTCGAAAATCTTCGGAAGGCGGGGATCCGCCATGCCGATCTCAAGGGCTATACCTACAGCCGGGAGGACGTAACCGCCCGCTCTCTCGCCAATGCCTACTCCCAGCTTCTGGGAACCGCCTTCAGCCAGGAGATGAAGCCTCTGGAGGTGGAGATCGTTCTGGCGGAGGTCGGTTACAACGGACGCTCCGACGAGATCTACCGGGTCAGCTACGACGGCTCGATTTTCGACGAACCCCTCTTTGCCGCCGTGGGCGGCAAGGCCGAACCCCTGGCGGCCCTTCTCAAGGAACGTCTTCCGGAGATTCCGTCCCTGTCCCGGGGAGTAAAGCTCCTGAAGGAGGCCTTTGCCGAGATCTCCGGCGCGACCATGCCTCTCTCCCAGATCGAGGCTGGCCTTCTCGAGCGTGCGTCGACGGGACGGGTCTTCCGGAGGCTGGGAGGAGACGAGCTGGCGGCACTCTCCGGGGGACAGCCCTAGACGAAGGTCCGGGAGGACTTATGCACAGACGGATCATCGGACTTGAAAGCGAATACGGCTTCCTCTTCGTCAACCGGGGAGACCGGATATTTCCGTCGGAGCGGGCCCTGGAGTATCTCTTCCAGGGGATCATGCCCAACAGCTGGTCCCGGGATGCCTTCCTCCCGAACGGAGCCCGCATCTATCAGGATACGGGAAGCCATCCCGAATATTCGACGCCTGAATGCGACAGCTTTCGCGATGTGGTTCTCTTCGACAAGGCCGGAGAGAAGATTCTCTCGAAGGCGGCCGAGAGGGTCGACCGGCTCCTGGTTCGGGAGGGAATCGAGGGAGAGGTCCATGTCCTCAAGAACAATACGGACTCGGCGGGCAACTCCTACGGCTGCCACGAGAACTATCTGATCGACCGGAACGTGACCTTCTGGCGTCTCTCCCGCAGTCTCATTCCCTTTTTTGTCACCCGCCAGATTGTCGCCGGAGCGGGGGGGCTTGTCCGGGATTCCGAGGACCGTGTCCGATTTGTCATCTCTCCCCGAGCCCTGCACATCCGGGAGAAGATTTCCTGTTCGACAACCTCGAGCCGTCCCATCATCAATACCCGCGACGAGCCCCACTCCGACCCCCAGAAGTATCGACGTCTCCATATCATTGTGGGGGACTCGAACATGAGCGAGGTGAGCGATCTCCTCAAGGTGGCCACAACGGCGCTTGTTCTCGAGGTTGTCGAGGCCGGGGGGATCTCTGACCGTCTCAGCCTCGAGGATCCGATCGCGGCCATCCGGATGATCTCCGAGGACCCCTCCCTGACTGTCAGGGTGAGGCTCGAGTCTGGGAAGGAGATGACGGCGCTTGAAATCCAGTGGGCCTACCTTGAGGCCTGCCAGGAGTATTTTGTTAGGGAGAAGACGGAAGAGCCTGTCCGTGATATCCTGAAGCTGTGGGAGAAAGTCCTGGGGGAGCTGTCCCGGGACGATGAGAGCCTGGGGCGAGAGATCGACTGGGTGATCAAGCGGCGGCTTCTGGATCGTTACATGAAAGGCCGCCACCATGGAATCGACGACCCGGAAACGGCCATGCTCGACTACCAGTATCACGACGTGGACGAACGGCGGGGCCTCTACAATCTTCTTCTCCGGCAGGGAGGGCTGGAGCGGATTGCCAGTGACCGGGAGATTGAGGAGGCGATGGTGACCCCTCCCCGGACGACCCGGGCCAGGCTGCGGGGAGACCATATTCGGGCCGCCCTGGCGGAACATCGCTCCTTCACGGTGGACTGGACCTACATGAGGCTGAACGACTCTCCCCAGGAGACTTTTTTCTGGATGGATCCCTTTTGCGCCACGGAGCCCTGATGAAGCGGACAAACTCCATCGACATCTTTCTTCTGGTCCTCTGGGCGCTCCTTCTCGTGGTGGCTTCGGGAGGACGAGGAGGATTCCCTGGCATGAACGAAGGAGGCTTGCCCGGAGGAGATCCCTTTCATCCCGGGGGCGCCTTTCATCATCCCCGTCAGCGTGTTCCCCAGTCCCCTCGATTCACCCCCATCGCCCAGCCCTTTTCGGTGGTGCCGATCGGAGGCCCTCCCCTGGGACAGGTGTCGCTTCCTTCCGTGCCGAACCTTCCGGGGGCCTTCGGCCAGTCGTCGGCGGCCTTTGCACCGCCCCCTCCCACTAATGTGACTGTGGCGCCTCCCACGGTGCTTTTGATCCCCCAGGGAGGGCTGGGCGTCTCCAGCACCAATGCCTTTATTCCCCCATCTCCCCAGATGCCCCCCGTGTCGGTGGCGGGTAACGCCCCCCAGGCGGCCCCCGGGCAGGGAACTTCCTATTTCGTTCCCTTTGCCCTGGGTCCCACCGCGATCCTCAATCAGTTCATCCAGCCACCCCTCGTGCCCTTTGGGCAGGTGGGAGTTCCTGCCCAGAACTATCTTCCGGGATTCTTTCTGGGCAATGCCAATCCCTTTAACCGCTCCTGCAACTACTACTACTTTGCCGGCTGCGGCGCCTCAGGGGGAGCGGTCACCGACTTCAACTTCTCTACCCGCTAAGTCCTTTATATTTTCTCCCAAGCCCTCAAGAAATGGATGAATCAGCTCCGGAGCCGTTCTTGTTTTTTGAATGAGGCGTCCGTATCGGAATGGGAAGAGTTCGGAGAGCGATTCTGTCATGGCAAGCGGGGAGATGCTTCGTCTCTTGCCAGGGCAAGAAAGAGGCCTCCAGAGGCCCCCATGAAAGCCACAAGGCCCATGCTGGCAAGACTCTCCCCGATGTTCCAGAGATGCGCTTCGATGGGCCAGAGGAGAAGGGAGAAAAGGGCCGCCAGAATTTCGAAGAGGGCGAATCCCCGGCTTCTCATCTCAGAGGGCCAGAGTGCGGCTCCCCGGACCTTGAGGCCAACGGTGGCAAAGGCTTCTCCCGCTCCCCACAGGATCATCGCCGCCATGTATCCGGCCGGCAGAACATGGGAGGGAGACAAAAGTAGCGCCGACACAGGGAGAAGAAGGGCTGACAGAAGAAAGAGGGTTCGGGGTGAGCCCGAGAGGATCTTTCTGGCAATCAGCAGATTGCCGACGATGGTGGCCAGGCTCGAAAGAAGGAATCCGGTGGCGGTGATGGTAAAGCGTCCCTCGGTCGGGGCGAATCGGAACATGAGAAGTGTGGCGGGAAGAAGTCCGGCCCGGAGAAGAAGTCCGCCCAGAAAATAGCGGCGTATGGGAGAAAGGGCCAGACGGGATTGGATCGCGGGAGAGAAGAAGGGCTCATTCGAGAGAGGGCGGTCGGTGGCGGGGCCGGATGCGACGACCTTTTGGGCCTGGGCGGTGGCGATGACGGAAAAGATGATGCACAGCAGTCCCGGAAGGGCCGAGAGCGCGATCATGGAAGAGATCGAGAGCGAACCGGCAAGGACGAGGGCCGCCATCGGTCCCAGGAATCCCCCGGTCTGGTCGAGCGCGCGGACAGTTCCGAAGGCGCTGGCGTGGAGGGAGGAGGGCAAGGCTTCGGTAAGAAGCGTATCCCGAGCCGGTCCCCGAAGTCCCTTGCCGAACCAGGAGAGGCATTTGAGAAGGACGATCTCCCCGCTGGATGTTGCCAGGGAAAACAGGACCGTGGCCACGATCGTGGTCCCATAGCCCGCCCGGACGAGAAGCGATTGGCCCCTTGGTGAGGTTCCAAGACGACCGGAGAGGAAGAAACCGCCGATTCGGGCCAGGTCTGCGAGGGATTCCATGACGGCGGCCGAGACAGCGGTTCCGCCCAAGACCAGCAGGAGGCCCGGGAGCAGAACATGCGCAAGCTCGTAGGTCATGTCGGCAAAGAGGCTCGTGAGACCGAACAGAAGGGGAAGGGAGTTCCTGCGGGGAGCGGATTCTCTCGGGAAAGTCATGGGGCAGGGACCTTGGGACGTTGGGAGCTTCGTCTCCAGGACAGGAGAAGGAGCGCTCCCAGGATCAGAAGGAGACTCTCCCCGGCCGAGCGAGCGGCCGCCGAGCCCTTCCAGGGAGAGGCCAGAAGCCCCAGGGCAATCGACAGCGTCGCCTGAAGATGGATAGAGCCCCACAGGATCGAATGGCCCTCCGACAGGCTTCGCTTTTTGAGAAAGTGGAGGAGAGTGAGAAGTTCGGGGGCTTCCGTGGCCAAGGGGGCCAAAATGAGGGCAACCCAGAACGGGGAGATCCCTTGGGCGGACCTGAGGTGATCGATCCCGACCAGGAAGAGTTGGCTTCCTCCGCCCATCAGGAGGGATCCCCCAACGACGGAAATGGCGTCGAAAGGTCCCCAGGGGGAGCCGGATTCAGGCACTTCCTGGGGAGCCTCGTCCTCGGGAGTCGCCAACAGTCCCCAGAGGTAAATTCCCGCCAGAAAGAGGGCAAGGGGAAGACGAAAGAGCAGGGAGTGGCCGAAGAGGAAAAGGGCCAGAGCCAGTCCTGAGAGAAGGAGCGGAATCTCCCGTGCAAGGATCCGATTCTCTCGGGGCTTCAGGAAAAAGGCCAGGGGAACCAGAAAAAGAAGAAGAAAGAGCGGGGGGCCAAAAAGGGCTCCGGTTCCGGCCTCCACCCGCGACTTGCCGGACCCCGGAGTCAGGAAGGCAATGAGCGGCAACAGGAGTTCCGGGAGGGAGAGAGAAAGATTGCCCAGAATTCTGAGCCCTCGACTCTTGTTGTTGAAGAAGCGGAGGACGGTCCGCTCCAGGGAGCGGGTGAACAGGGTGGAGCCCGCCACGATCAGGAAGAATCCTCCGGCGAGCAAAACGAGTGGGGTCTGTGGCATTTCGGTCAAAGGCCGGGGAAAGTTGAAGAATTCATGTCTTTTTCCTGAAGAGGTGAAGAGGCGGAATGGGTCTTTGAGATTCCTGCGGGGATTTTACCCTAAATGTTGAAGGGTATTCCAGTTATTTTGGCGTAAAGCCCCCCTTCTCTTCCTTCTTCCGGCTGTTATTGTTCATGGGTCGTCTTTGGGTTTTTTCTGAGTTCTTCCCGGAGCCTTTCCAGCTCCTTCCGGTAACGCTCTCCGTCGCCAAAATCAAAAAAATACCGGTACCTGTCATGAGTCCCAAGAATTTTTCGGGCATGCTTGATGGGGCAAAAATACTGCTCCGTCCGGGAGGCCACCTCACGGGCATAGGCGACAAGGCCATTGGCATATCCGCAATAGTTGCAGTTGAACTGTTCGATAAAGTTCAGATAGGGCAACCCTCCGCGATCGAGGACGATGAAGTCCGACCTGCGGACACGCGGTATTCCGTATGCCTTGAAGCACACGGCCTGATAGAGCATGATCCACAGATCGAGAAGGGCAAGGGGAATGTAAAGGGAGTAGATGACGGGGGCGACAAGGAGGCTCGTGATCGGTGTTGAGGCCAAAAAGGCGACAATCCCCTGTCGTATTTGGCGGTTGACTCGCTCCATATTCTCTTCAAAGAGGACCTTCTTTTCTTCAATGCGATACTGAAAGTCCTTTTGTCTGCTCTTCAGCTCTGAGGCAAGAGCCGCTTCGAGCTCCTGTTCTGCCTGAGCCAGCTTTTCCATGAGTCCACTGATGTGCTTATCCACAGATGCCCCTTTAGATTGCGGTGACTTCCCCGATCGTCTCTTTTGATGTGAAGAGGCGGCGTTGTCTCTCGCCCATGGCAAATATTTTGATGCGAGCGCTGCTATCGGAGAATTTGTACGGATCCATAGACTCTCATGGAGGTGTTCCGGGGTGGCATGTTTTGTTCGGAATCGAGAGACAAGAGAGCTTGGGACGCTCCTCTCGTTGTTTTATGAGGGGCGAGAAGTGCCGGGATGAATCTGGCTTTTCTCATGGCCCACATGTTGCAACACTGTCGAAGGATCGTTGATGGGGCTTCCCTGAAAGGAGAATTTCGTCAAGGGGATTATGGCATTTTGCGTGTGATGGCGCCTGTCATGGCCAGATTGGGGCTTTACCCAGCCATGCGTTTGTCTTGGAAATGGAAGATTGGAGGCGGCGGGCGGGATTGAACCGCCGTATAAAGGTTTTGCAGACCTCTGCCTTACCGCTTGGCTACGCCGCCGAAGTAGGGTTTGAAAGCCACATTCTAGCAGAGGCTCCCTGATTCGGCAAGGGCGATTCGGAGAGTTGAGAGAGATTGTCGAGGGGGGATCTAGACTTTCGGTCTTTCCCGGAAAGTGTGGAATATGACGGAGCGAAGGTGTTCGCTCCGTCATGCGATGACTCCGGGTTCTGATGGCTAGCTGGTCCCTTTCGCCTCCATGTCAGTGTTTCGAACCAGTACGACCTGAGAGGCCTCCACGACCATCACATCTCCGGAGGGGTTTTGAACAAGCCGTGAATATTCCAGGCGGAGGGAGGTCAATGGATACAAGCTTTTCACCATGGGTCCCTGAAAAATGGACAGGAGCGACGTATTTGGAAAGAAGACATGTGTGAGCTGGGGGGCCGTCCCGTTGCTGGTGAGGGTCCACCAATCCTGGTCGGAGATTTGCAGGGGGTTGCTGAAGATCGGATTGTTGGTCTCACAGACGGAGTGGACGCTTGAACTTTTGATCCCCCCTGTCAGTGAGGCGGGAGGATGGGTGACCATTGTCTTGAGGGCGCGGATCAAGAGTTTTTGCTTGGCCCGGTTCTCCTTTTTGGCAAGAAAAATCTTCAAGGCCTCCCGGGAGGAAAGCGCTTCTTTGGCAGCATCGGGACCGAAGGTCTTCAGAAAGATCTTGAATGCCATTTGTCCAACGGCAATGGTTCCCTTAGGGTTGCCGGCAATGGTGTCGATGGCAGGAATGCCTACATTAACCATGGAAAGAACAACGAATCCCTCCCACGTTCCATCGAGGATATGAATTTCGGTGAAGCATGTGGGAGTTTCTCCTGCAATGCGGACACTGTGATCGCCTGTCAGAGGGAAGACGGAGCGGATCCACCCGGCGGCATTTCCCACGGGAATCCTTTCGAGGAGGAGTCCCTGAGTATTCAGAACGGCAAGGCCCGGGCCATCGATAAATGACAAGGGCAAAATGTTGAGTTTGGTCTCTGTTTGAACCTGCGTGCCTGTATAGGTGGTGACGCTTGTCAGTGTCGGCCGTTGCCGGATCGCAACAGTTGTCCACACCAAATCCGTGGCTGGGTCAACCGTCAGGTTGAAGTTGCCATTTTGCGGGGGAGCTCCGACAGGGAAGGGACCCTTCACTTTTCCGTTAGGCAAGAGATGGTACAGGACAAGAAGGGAGTGCATGGTTTCCCGTCTTCGGCTTGCGGAGAGCACCGATGGATAAAAGATCCCATCTTCGTTGTCTCGGGCAATCTCAAGAGGAGAAGTCGTCCAGTTTGATCGGAGGGGGAGCCGCTTGAGGCGAAGACGGTGTTTTCTGGAATCATAAATGGCAATGGTTCGTTGATGGCGAGAGAGGGTCGAGGGAAAGATGTAGACACGTCCTCGGCTGTCGGCCACCATTGACTTGAAGGTTGGCTGGAAGTGGAGCGGCAGGGATTGTGACCAAAGAGTCTGTCCGGTCGTCACATCAAGTTCCTGAAGAAGGAATCCGGAGGAGGAGGTCCGAAGGATCATAAAGGAGTGTTTGCCAGGAACGCCCGCGGCCGATACCACATCTCCATCTGGAAAGCTCACGGTTTCAAGATGGATCTGATTTTTGTCTTTGATGGCCGAGTGTCCGCCCAGAACACCTTGATTAAAGGCGTCTTCAAGCGAGGCACACGAAGAAAGAAGAAGTAAGAGTATTGCGGAAATGACGGGAATTCCACGCATCATTTTGTCTCCTTGGGATGTTTCTACCATTTTGTCGTGTTATTGAGTTTGCCATGACATTGTAGAGAAGGGATAGGTTCGATAATTTATTTAGATACTTAATTATTGTTTATAAATTGATTGAAATTTTATCATTTAACAATTTTAAATTTCAAATGAAAGTTTTTTTAATTATTTTTTAAATATTATATGTTTTTATGTGGACTGCTCGTTATCGATCAAGCAGGGGAAGGGAAAAAATAAGAAAGATTGGGGCGTTAGAGGTGTTGTAAGGGAAGAAGTCGGTGGGGAAGGGAAGCACAGGAATGTCGGGGGCTTGAGGCGGGATGGGGAGCCGCCTGTTTTGACAGATCCTCTTGATTGCCGATTGGATCAAGTGTCAGGGGCGGGGGAAGGATAGGGCAGTGAGAGAATGACGCGAAAACAGAATTCTGCCAGTTCGATGTGTCGAAGAGCGTCATCGAGAGTGTTCCCCCAGACGGTGGTGCCATGATGGCGAATGAGCAGAACGGGGAGGGGGGCCGGAGTGTTTCTGAGACGGTTCTTGATATCTCTCGCAATCAGGTCGACGGAGGGATCATTGTCGAAAATGGGAATCGGCGGGGCCTCTTCCGGAAGGGGGAAGCCCATTCCTTTGATGACCTCGAGGGGAGGGAGAGGGAGCGCTGTCTTTCCTCGGAGGGAGGCCAGAATGGCCTCAGGGGTATGGACGTGGATCACCGCGCCCGCCTGAGGGAAGAGTGTGTAGAGAACCCGGTGAATGGCTGTTTCGGCCGACGGCTTTCTGTTTCCCCCGTCGAGGGGCGCTCCCTCCCCGTCAAGTTCGAGAATATCTTCCCCCCGGATTCGCCCCTTGTTCGCCCCGCTGGGAGTGATGAGGATTCGCCCCGCGCTTCGGAGGGAGAGATTCCCTCCGGTTCCTTCCATCCAGCCTTTTCGGTAAAGATGTCGGGAAAGGCTGGCAAGGGCGATCTTCTGCTCGGTCATGGTCACTGGTCTCTTAGGCCTTTTTATGAAGTTCGAGATAGTTCGAAATATCGAAGAATGTCTCGAATGGAATGTATGTTCTCCCCTCCTCTTCGAGTTTCTTGGCAAGGAGGCTTCGGGCAAAGACGAGGCTTCCCAGCCGCGCCATGGAAAAGTCCGTCACGGAATCCCCCACAACGATCCGTGTGGGGACATCGAAGGAGTAAATAATCCCGGGCTTATAGACGAGTTCGTCATGGTCGGCATACGGGGAGGTGACCTTGAGGAATGGCCCCGAAAGATCGACCTTTGCGGCCACAATGCGTTCGATCCGGCTTCTGTAGGGAGCAAGGCGGGCATTGACCAGGGGTTCGATGCTTCCGGAGAGGACGACCAAAGGGATTCCCAGATGTTCGAGAGTGTTCAGGAACTCTTCAAATCCTGGCCTCAGAGGAGCTTCTCGCATGCGCCGCTCCATGGCGGGAAAGGCGGAAGAGGGAATGGTTTCAAGGACGGCGGGGACTCCTTCCCGGAGGGTGATCTCGCCGGAGAGCAGTCGGGGAATCATCCGGCTTGAGGCCTCGGGGGCAAACTCTCTCATCAGCAGGGAGAAGGTCTCCTCCTGGGTGATGGTTCCATCGAAGTCGGAGAAAATGATGGCCCGGGGCGCGTGAGCTAGGTTCCCCATTTAAGCACCGCCGACTTGAGAGGACCGTCAGGAATGGCCTCAGGAGAAAAGGAATCTTTGTCACACCAGCGTTTCCAGGCCTCATGAAAGGCCCGAACCCCGGCGGCCGGACCCTGGGGATGGTCCATGATCCCGGTACCGGCATTGAGAATGATCTCTCGGTTGCCATCCGGAAGGAATCGGGGGAGGGCCCCCGGGTGAACCCCTGCCGAGGGGACCGGTCCGAGACCCCCTCGCCTGAGCGTCTCCCGTA
>ACXJ01011281.1_pt8 | contig 11605 bp, 12 predicted proteins | sample 870861 | NCBI WGS metagenome assembly ACXJ01 (sample SAMN02954270, study PRJNA29437) | mine drainage metagenome | biome: terrestrial; feature: Richmond mine; material: biofilm; isolation source: combined biofilm from UBA (pink subaerial biofilm) and UBA BS (thick... ... | reverse complement strand
CATTTGATTGACCAGTTGCAGCAGTTGGATACCACTGCAAATACTGCGGAGGTAAAGGCCGCTGCGGGACAAGGGAGCGTAGCTGATGCGATGATCGCCGCTACTAAAGCCTCTCTCGCTACTCAAGTGACCGTGGCCTTAACCGAGAAGGCTGTATTGGCATTCACCGAGATAGTGAATATGCAGATTTAAATGCGATTTCGAGGATGTACTGAGCCATGGCGGTAATAGGGCAAAAGGATGTGGATCGCTTCAAGAATGGTTTGAAGCGATTTGCCAATGGGTTTACTCCCGGGCAAAAAGCAGTTACCCTCATAGCGTTAGCGGCAGTGATAGTTGGTGCAGTAATCTTCATGCGCTACGCGTCGACTCCCACCTATGCTCCTTTGTTCACCAACCTGCAACCATCCGATGCCGCTGCTATCACAGCTAAGCTTGCTCAAGCCAAGGTGCCCTACAAGTTGGCTGACGGTGGCTCTACCGTCCTGGTGTCTCAAGGCCAAGTAGACCAGGAGCGGGTTACCTTGGCCGAGGCCGGCCTACCGGCATCAGGACCAGTAGGCCTTTCCTCGCTGAACAAGGTAGGTATCACCACCTCTCAGCTTACCCAACAAGCCGATCTGCAAAGAGCGTTGCAAGGACAGCTGGAGCGCACCATCGACTCTATCCATGGGGTAACTGGTTCCCAGGTAAACTTAGCTATTCCACCGAATAATCCTTTTGCCCTTGGTACAACCGAAGCAACCGGTGCTTCAGTCATGGTTGACCTCTCTCCTGGACAGTCACTTTCCTCATCTGAAGTGGAAGCCATTGTGCACTTGGTTGCCTCTAGTACTCCTGGATTGAAGACAGGTGATGTCACAGTTGCGGATTCCAATGGCGAATTACTAGCAGGACCAGGCGTCTCTGAAAGTGTAGCCACACAGGGGAGCCAGACCCAACAGTTCGATGCTGCTGAGCAAGCCAAGGTAGAGGATTTGCTCAACAACATAGTGGGAGTAGGTAACTATGCAGTTCAGGTGAACTCTACACTCGACTTCTCCAAGACCACTACCACCTCGCGCTCCATTCAAACCAGCCCCAAAGGAACTCCTATCTCTGCCCCAACCTCAACCAGCACGAGTACTCAGACCTTTACCAATACCGGTGGAGCTCCTGGGGCGGGAGTACTAGGGGGTGTGACCAATCTGCCCGTTACCGCCGCTGGGGGGAGCACCAAGTACAACAAGACATCAGGATCTACTCAATATCAAACTGGAACTACTACGACCGTTACCCATTCGGCCCCCGGTAGTGTTGCTCGGCAATCAGTAGCGGTAGTGGTCAACTCCAAGGCGTTGCCAGCTGGCACTAGTTTATCCGCACTGCGTAGTGAGGTTGCTGCCGCAGCAGGGATAGTACCCAGTAGAGATACGTTTAGTTTTAACGCTATGCCTTTCTCTACCGCTGCCTCCAGAGCAGCGGCAGCAGCTGCAGCAGCGGCAGCAGCGGCAGCACATAGAGCGGCTCTGTTCTCCGAGATACGTGATGCAATAGTCATTCTGGTCATTGCTGCGGTGCTCTTCTTGCTTTGGCGGTCAACTCGAAGAGCATCCATCAGGCGGGAGAGGGTGTATATACCCCCTGAAGCTGTTCCCCAGTACGCTTTGGAACCACCCCCTCATCCTGCAGCAGTGACCGCTCAAGTTCCAGCAGTGACCCCAAGCTTGGCCGCAGTTCAGGAAAAGGCACCAATTGTCGCGGAGATCGCTCAGTTCATCGAACAGCAGCCTGAAGATGTAGCCATGCTCTTGCGGTCCTGGATGAACGAGGAGCAGAGAGGCAAAGAGGCTTAGTGATGAAGTTGACTGGACCTCAGAAAGCAGCTGCCATGTTGGCCCAGATGGGCATGTACGAAGCGGCCAAGGTACTCAAGTCGATGACCGAGAACGAGGTTGTCGATCTCATGGCAGAGATGGCCAAACTACCCCCTCTCTCGCCAGAAACGGTGAAGAGCGTGGTGCGTGAGTTCGTTGAGAGAGCTACGGCTAGGGCAATGGTAGGCCAGGGCGGGGTGGATGCAGCTAGAAAGCTGTTAGTAGAGAGGTTGGGTCCAGCAAAGGCAAACGAAGTCTTGGAGCAGTTTGCTGTAGCTGATGTGGCTAGGCCACTCTCTTTCCTGCAGCGCTTGGATCCCGTACAGGTGGCCAGCTTTCTGCTGGATGAACACCCCCAGACCATAGCAGTAGTGCTAGCACATCTTCCCCCAGAACACACTGCTCAGATATTGAAGGAGTTGAGCGAGGAGCTCAGGGTAGAGGTGGTACGGCGCATAGGGATGATGAACAGGGTATCACCTCAAGTGGTCGAGAACATTGCTGAGGTACTTTCGAGGAAGCTTTCCACTCTAGTGCGAGCAGGAGGAGTTGGATTTGCTGTTGGGGGGGTACCAGCTTTGGTGAGCATCTTCAACAACATCGATCGCTCTGCTGAACGCCAGATTCTCTCAGATCTAGAGGAGAGGGATCCTGAATTGGCCGACGAAGTTCGCAGCCAGCTGTTCGTCTTCGATGATGTGGTCAAACTAGATGACCGTACTCTGCAACGAGTCCTGCGCAATGTCGTCATCAAGGACCTAGCGGTGGCGTTGAAGGGAGTCGAACCGGAGGTACGAGAGAAGTTCATGCGGAACATGTCGGAACGTGCAGCAGCGGATCTAGCCGAAGAGATCGAGCTCTTAGGGCCTACTCGCATCTCAGCCGTGGAGGCTGCACAGGCTGGAATTGGCAAACTGGTGCGGGAGATGGAGGCAGCAGGCGAGATCGTCATAGCGAGGGGCGAGGATGAGCTGGTGGTCTGAGTTCTCTCGTTCAAGTAGCCGCCACATGGGGCGAGTGATGCATGCCGATGGCAGGGTAGACGTGAGGACGGTAACGCTCAATGGTTCGAACCATAGCAGTCGTGAAGCTACCGTGCGTCGATCCTCCAAGCAAGACAGGGATGGGGCTGTCCAAGAGGCTGTAGAGAAAGCATTCAAAGAGGGTTACGACTCCGGCTGGACAGCGGCCATGCACTCCTTGGAGGCCTCCAAGCTGGAAGCAATGGAGCGGATCTCTATTGCCATCGAGGATGCAGCGCGAAAGTTGGTACAGTCACATGTCGCTCTCACGGAACAAGCACGCAAAGAGGTGGTCGAGGTCGCCTTTGAGCTAGCTCGCTTGATCATCGGCAGAGAGCTGGCTGTAGCTGAGAACCCCGGCATCGATGCCGTGACGAGAGCACTTGATCTAGTTGGAGAGGGAGAACGACTCACCATACGCATGAACCCGGATGAGGTGATCGATCCTTTCGAGATATCCATTCCAGTTGCAGGCTGTGAAGTGACGGTATTGGCCGACCCTTCGATAGGACGAGGGAGTTGCATCATAGAGGGGGAGGCCTTCCACATAGACGCATCTATTGACAGCGCTATCGAACGAGTGAAGGCTGTTTTGCTCAAGGGGAACACGGAGGACGTAGGGGCCGGTGAGAACCTTCATTGACGACTCTTTGCTGGAGAGAGCTTCCCTGGCGGCCAAGCCTTGTCGTTTTGGCAGGGTTAAAGGTCTTGTTGGACTCCGATTGGAGGTGGAAGGCATCGAGGCTGCCGTTGGTGAAGGGGTACGTATCTTGAGAGAGGGAAGCCCGCTAGAAACAGAGGTGGTAGCACTGGGGCCGAAGAAGCTTTACTGCATGCCCTACGGTGAGATAAAAGGAATTCGACTGGGCACACCTGCTCAAGCGTTGGGAAGGTCCTTGTCGATCAGGGTAGGCAAGGAGCTCTTGGGAAGGGTCTTGGATGGACTGGGGAGGCCTCTAGATGATGGGCCCTCTCTAGCTCATCTGCAGCAGGTACCTCTGGACGCCTCGTCCCCTCATCCGCTGGAGAGAACTCTGGTTACCGAACAGCTGTCCCTAGGAGTTCGGGCAATAGATACATTGATCCCCTGTGGAAAGGGACAACGCCTAGGTATCTTTGCCGGCTCTGGAGTGGGCAAGTCAAGTCTTTTGTCCATGATCGCTAGAGGAACCGATGCCGATGTGTCCGTAGTGGCTTTGGTAGGTGAGCGCGGACGAGAAGTGAACGAGTTCATCTACCATGATCTGGGCGATGAAGGCATATCTCGATCGGTTGTGGTGGTGGCTACTTCCGATGAACCAGCCTTAGTACGCTTACGAGCAGCTTTCACCGCTACGCGCATAGCAGAGTGGTTTCGCGACCAAGGAGCTCATGTTGTGCTGATGATGGATAGTCTGACCCGCTTCGCTATGGCGCAACGTGAGGTAGGTTTGTCAGCTGGAGAGCCCCCTGCAAGCAGGGGGTATCCCCCATCGGTATTCTCCCTTATGCCCAAACTACTGGAGAGAGCTGGATCAGGTTCTACAGGAAGCATTACCGGCCTCTATACGGTGCTAGTCGAGGGTGATGACATGAACGAGCCAGTTGCCGATGCCTCGAGGGCCATCCTTGATGGACACATAGTATTGCAGCGTTCCCTGGCCACCGCTGGACACTTCCCCTCCATAGACGTGCTCGAGTCCATATCCAGGCTGGAGCCAGCGATCTGTTCGGAAGAGCAGGTCTCTTGGGCCAAGGAGATACGTCGTCTTCTTGCTGCTTATCGTGATGCCAAGGACTTGATCGAGATAGGTGCTTACACTAATGGGGCAAATCATTTGACCGATCGGGCCATTGCCATGCGAGAGCCAATTGAGGCGTTCTTGTGTCAAGGACTTTACGAGCGAGCAGCGCTGGAAGACTCTTGGCAACGCCTTCGCTCTTTGGCGGAGATGTCCAGGGAGTTACCGGTTTCCCAGGTGCCAGCTCGAGCGGGTCGTGCAACTGAGGGTGTCCCTCTGTTGCAAGGACCTCAGGCGAGGGGCGCTTGAGATGAGGAGGTATCAATTTCGCCTAGAGCAGCTGCTTGCTCTTCGTCATGCGTTCGAGCAAGCAGCCAGAGTTGAGTTGGTGTCAGCTCTAGCAGAAGAGAGGGAGATGGAACGGAGTTATCTTGCTGCCCTGGACTCTTACAGGGCAGAACGAGAGATGCTGGCTGCTTCGAGCGATGTGACCACCTTCTGGAAGCAGGAGACTTGGTTGTCCATGGCCGCGGCCAGTCTGTTCGGTGCTCGTTCCAGGTTGACACTGGCGACGGAGCGGCGGGAGAAGGCGCGTATTGCTTGGATAGAGAGGTCCAAGGAAGTGGAGGCCTTGGAGAGGCTAAAAGAACGGTATCGCATCCGACATGAACAGGAGTACTATAGGCAAGAGGCAGTCGAGGTGGACAGCGTGGTGAGTGCTCGTTTCAGAGCTGAAAGCCTCCCGACAAACACGGTATCGAGTGGAGTGATCGCAGATGCCTGATCCGGCAACATCCCTCGTCTCCATGGTGCAAGCACGTATTACCGCCATAGATCAGACATTCTCTTCTCTTAGCGAAGACCTCGGCGCTGCTGCCTCAGATGGAGACTTCGAAGCGGTGCTCTCCTCTATTCAGATGCTAGATGAGCCGTTGTCCACTACTAGTGCCTCGCCTGGCTCTGCTGGTCAGGGGATGAGTGGATCCGAGTCAGTTGTTGCTGCTCCCATGGTCTATTTCCCCATGAGCAGTTCGGAGTCCGGGAGAGGTGGAGGAGTGGCAGGCATACCGTATCTCTCTACTGGCTCGACGTTGTCCTCCCTATATGGGTACTCGGCAGATGGATCCAATCAATATGGAGGCAATACCGGTTACACTGCTGTCGAAGCAGGCCAAAGCGACCAAGGAGCCACTGCTGTGCAGCTGAGGTCTATGGGGGTGCCAACCGATATGATCTCTTTGTTCGAAAGTGCTGCACAATCTTATGGGATACCACCGCAACTCTTAGCAGCTGTAGCCAAGGCCGAATCTGGCTTCGATCCTCAGGCAGTCTCCTCTGCTGGTGCAGAGGGTTTGATGCAGATCATGCCATCTACTGCTGCAGGACTAGGCATAGATCCGTTCGATCCGACTCAGGCGGTGTACGGAGCAGCTCGGATATTGGCTGGGAACATAGCACGATTTGGCTCTATCCCTCTTGCGGTGGCGGCTTACAATGCTGGAGCCGGAGCAGTGCAGAGATACGGGGGGATTCCACCTTATNNTCAGACGCAAGAGTATGTTCGGATCGTCCTTTCGTACATGAGTCAAGCAAGCGACCTTGCTTTCTCCAACACAGTTGCAACTAGCCAAGGAGGAGCCGGTTATGTTAGGTAACCCTATAGCCCTCGAGGGTGGGAGCAGCGACCTACCTCAGAATTCGACTGCCGCTCCTCTAGTAGCGGGCTCAGAAGGGAGGGTAGCACTAGAGGGTCAGCAGGAATTGGGCAAGTTCTCCAAAGTGCTAGCAGACAGCAGGGCGGCCATGCTTCCATCACGACCTCCCAAGCCTGCCGCAAGCGAGCCGGAATCTTCGCTGAAAGGTCACTCGGAAAGGAGGGATAGTGCTACCCCCACGAAAAAATCTGTTGGTAGTGCACGGGACAGAAGGAGGGGTCGTCCAAGCTCCATCAAAGGGCAAGGGTCCATAGTCGCGCACAACCTTTATTCGACCGGTCCATATCTTGGTAAAGGCGAAGGGGAAAAGCCTACCGAGGGCTTTCCGTCCACTGAGACCGATGAGAGGACCCCTCATCGATCAGTGATGTCGAAAGGCAAGCGTCGTCCAGATCATATAGGTGACAGTGGCGATAGTGTAGATTCTCCGGTTGAACAAGACGCACTCAGAGCCGACGAGGGTGGTGCATCCGTGGTCGAGATTTCTTCAACCGAGGCATCGCCGAGCAAGGGAACAAGCAACGTAGGTAATACCCAGCCTTCGACTGGAGAAGGGTCGGTTGAAGCAGGATCGGGAGCTAGTCGTCATCTCAGCGAAGTGGCCAAAGAGTCTAGCGTCGGCGACCAGCAGAGCAGGCTCGTCTCGGCAATTATAGATGCCTCTAGCGATAGTGAGGGTGGTCATAGAGGGAGTTCAGAGGAGGCTCCTGTTGCTGGAACTCGAATGACCGTGACCGGAGAGCAGCCTCAGAGCACGGACGCTGTTCACAACCAGATCAGCCACTCGGGGAAGCCATCCGTCCTTCTCGAAGCGAATAGGGCTGGTCATGCTGGTCAGGAAGTCGATGCAGAAGCAAACACCGGCTCCAAGGAACGTGAATATAATAATACTACATTGCCTGAATCATCGTGGAGTACTGCCGGCCAAGCAACTCTAGCTGCAACTAGATCATCCCCATCGACTACGACCGTCGTACAAACAACTAATGGGGGATCCAACTCTTCCCAGCTAAGTCAAAACATCTCCGAACAGGTGCTGAACGTAGTGCAGCCGTTGGTCAGCATCCCATTCTCCGGGGAGAGCGTGCTGTCCATGGATCTCTATCCACCGGTTCTCGGTACTGTAAGAGCGGTGATCGCCTCGGTCAATGGATCGGTAACGGTAAAGCTATGGGCAGCAACTGAGCAAGGACATGCCCTTTTGGCACAGGCCCTTCCTGATTTGAGAGAGCACCTAGGCGAGGGAGTTGCCTTTCTCGTCAACGTAGATCTCTCCGAGTTCGGGAGCGATCAACCCAGTGCAGGTAGCACTCCAGGCCGCAATGGTCAGGATAGTTCGATCAGAACTACCTCTTTGCCTGCAGAAACATCCGGATCATCATTGGGTCCAGGCATGTCTACGGCCTCTGTCTCATCGCATCTAGTCGACCTGTTGTTGTAAGGGGGCGTTGCAGAGAGGTAGCTGGGGTGAAGAGGTTGAGGATTGTGCAAAGGAGCAGATCATATGAGTAGGACAACAGAGGGCATGAGAATAACAAGGCAACTAGAAGGGAGTGAAAGATGACAACAGTAGGAGGGGTGTCTCCAACCAATAGTGGGGTTTCGACGACGAATTCATCTAGTTCCTCGAATCCTCTAGCTTCGTTGGCCAACTCCCAGGAGTTTTTGCAACTGCTAGTAGCTCAGCTCAAATACCAAGATCCACTCAATCCAGTCTCGGGTACGCAGTTCATCGCTCAAACTGCTGAACTGAGTCAAGTAGAGATGCTTACCTCGCTCAGCAAACAGGTGGGGGAGGAGCTTTCCGCACAGCAGCTGGCTACGGCGGATGGTCTTATCGGCAAGGAGGTTACTGCCACTACCTCCGACAATAAGACTGTCTCCGGCACTGTTTCGAAGGTCAGCATCTCCAATGGATCTACTCCAATGTTGGATATAGGTGGCACACTCGTTCCACTGAACAACGTGCAGAATGTGAGCTGATCATTGCAGTAAGTGAGTATGCGTACGGAAGTATATTTACACGGAATTGTATAGGTAAGGGTCTTCTAGAGAGCCAACTCGTTCTAGAGAGCCAACTCGTCAAAAGGAACTGACAAGGAGGTACTTTGATATGGATAGAGCACTGTTAGCGGCAGTCTCAGGTATTGATGCCAACCAGACGTGGCTGGACAACATAGGCAACAACATCGCCAATGTAAACACAGTTGGGTTCAAATCGGATAGCATTGATTTTGTCGATCTTCTCGCTCAGCAGATCGCAGGTGCAGCTGCGCCACCAGGGGTTACCATAGGGGCAGGGGTAAACCCTATAGCAGTCGGATCTGGGGTAAGAGTTGCGGGTATAACCCCGAATTTCTCCGAAGGGTCATTGCAGCAGACCAATGTTCCCACTGATGTGGCCATTCAAGGCAATGGCTTTCTCATTGCTCTACAAGGTGGTATCAACTACTACACGAGGGCAGGCAACCTGGTTCTCGATGCGAACGGCGACCTGGCTACACCTACTGGGGGGCTGATACAAGGCTGGCAGGCGGTTAACGGAGTTATAAACACCAATGCTCCTACAACAGCGGTTAATATCCCCACTGGAACCGTAATTCCGGCTACAGCCACTACCGAGATCACCATGGGGGGCAATCTTCCTGCCAATCCCGGTAGTGGAGGCACGCAACCTCAAGCAGTAACCGCCACTATCAATGCCTACGATTCCCTAGGGGATCAGATACCCGTTACCTTTACCTTCACCCCTGGTTCCACTGCAGGGGAATGGACCATCCAGGGAAGTGTACCTGGCGCAAGCAGTAAACTATGGAGCACTCCACCTACTCTCCAGTTCGATACCTCGACAGGCCAGCTGGAGAGTATCAATGGAACCAATGTGTCAACTACTGGTCCAACCGATCTACCGGTTACTAATATGCCTTCCAACTACACCTTCCCCTCAGGAGACACCTGGAACATAGTCTTTCCGCAACCGGGAACTTCGGGGGCTATTACCCAGTTTGCCGGTCAGAACACAGCTGCAGCAGTCAGTCAAGATGGAAACGCTGGAGGAACTTTGCAGTCGTTCTCCATAGGATCTGATGGCGTGATCACCGGTTCGTTCTCTAACGGGGAGACGCAGTCACTAGGTCAAATTGCTCTGGCCAACTTCGCTAATCCAAGTGGGTTGGCTGAACAGGGGAACCTGTTGTACCAAGCCACTCCCAATTCGGGCACGCCTCTTGTAGGCACTCCAGGTACCGGTGGGAGAGGGACATTGGTTGGCGGCAGTCTCGAGACTTCCAACGTAGATCTGGCCAAGCAGCTCACTGACCTGATCATTGCTCAGGAAGCTTATCAAGCCAACACCAAGGTGGTGAGTACCTCTGCAACCACTCTTCAAGCTCTAGTGAACTTGCCTTGATCGAAGGGTAAGCTCTCTTCGACCAGTGGAGGCTACCCTCACGATTTGCTCAAGACTCTTGGTGTAAATGCCGACAATCAATACGGTGATTCCTCTGACGCGTCTGAACGGCGAGCGCCTAGCGCTCAATCCGGATCTCATCGAACGCGCCGAAGCTACTCCTGACACAGTGATCACCTTGAGCGATGGGACCAAATACATAGTTTCTGAGAGCCTGGAGGAACTAATCGGCAGAATTCGCGAGTATCGAGCCTCTGTGCTTGCCTTGGCTCAGCGAATGCTGGTCGTCGATAGTAGTGCCAAAGAGGAGGGAGTACTGGGACTTCGGCTTCTGCCAGGTGTTCCCGATCCAGAGGAAGGTGGTGGGCAATGACTTGGGACAAGATAACTCCTAGGTTCATAGCAGGTGCACTGCTCGTCATCTTGATCTCATTGTTGTTAGACGGCAGCAACCCTGTCATCCTCATCAAGCCTGCTCCGCTCATTCTGGTGGTAGGTGGCACCATCTGTGCTTCTTTCGCTGGGATCATGCGCAAGGACGGCAAGACAGTGAGAGGGGTGCTTCGTGCAGCGTTCAAGAGCCCGGTTCGTGATCCAGCAGAGGATATCTCGAAAATGGTCCATCTGGCAGAGGTAGCTCGTCGTGATGGGTTGTTGGCTTTGGAAGCAGCTGCCTCGGATGTAGACGATCCCTTCTTCCGCAAGGGCATCGAGATGACCGTGGACGGCACCGACCCAGAAGAGATACGTGAGATATTGGAGGGCGAGATAGCCGCGTTGAAGGCAAGGCACCGAGCAGGTGCCAAGTTCTTTACCGACATGGGAGGATTTTCGCCTACTCTGGGCATCCTCGGTACAGTCATCGGCTTGGTCCATGTCTTGGCCAACCTTTCGACCCCTAAAGCACTTGGTCCAGCTATCTCTTCTGCTTTCACTGCTACCCTCTGGGGAGTGCTGCTGGCCAACATTGTCTGGCTTCCCATCGCGAACAAGTTGAAGCGCGTAAGTGAGCTGGAGGTCTACTCCAAGGAGCTCATCCTGGAGGGCATACTCGCTATCCAGGAAGGAAGCAGCCCACGTATGATAGAGGCGAAGCTTCAATCATATATTCCTCCAAAGGAGAGAGTGAGCTTACGAGAGAAGAAGTCGGCATGAAGCTCGTTCGGTCAATGGATGGACGGTGGTAGGAGATGGTCAAGAGACGCAAGCGTGACGAAGAGGAGGTAGCGGAGGGTGGTTATGCCGGCATGGAGCGATGGCTGTTGACCTACTCGGATATGATTACTTTATTACTGGCGCTGTTCATCATCTTGTTCTCTATGAGCTCGATCAGCTTGGCCAAGTTCGTCCAGTTCCGTCAGGGTATAGTTAATGCTTTCAGTCATGTCATAGCTCCTGCCACTAGATCGAGTGGCAGTGGGTTGCTGGAGAACAATTCATTGGTCAACCATCCTGCGGCTACTAACCACACTCACTCTTCTACTACTCACCCGGTTACTCATAACGTGATTCCTCCGGTTACGCAGGCGGCCCAGGCAGGACAACAACCCCTCTCCCAGGTTTCTGCTGCGTTGGAGAAGGCTCTTCAAGCAGCAGGGCTCTCTTCTGACGTGCAGATGGTTCAGGAGAGAAGAGGTGTAGTAGTGAGAGTCCTTGCCGATAAGGTTTTCTATGCCGTTGACCATGCCAGCCTAGGCCCCGTGGGCAAACAAGTGGTAGCCGTAATGGCAACGGTGTTGAAGCAGGACACCAACAACATAGTAGTGGAGGGCTACACCGACAATCAGCCGATATATGGAGGTCCTTACAGTACCAACTGGGAGCTCTCTGCCATGCGCGCAGTCAATGTAGTGCTGCNNNTGCGTTCTGATGNGCNNTAACG
>ACXJ01011296.1_pt1 | contig 11618 bp, 12 predicted proteins | sample 870861 | NCBI WGS metagenome assembly ACXJ01 (sample SAMN02954270, study PRJNA29437) | mine drainage metagenome | biome: terrestrial; feature: Richmond mine; material: biofilm; isolation source: combined biofilm from UBA (pink subaerial biofilm) and UBA BS (thick... ... | reverse complement strand
GGCGATCCTCACCATTCATGAGTATGACGCTTTTCTCCGGCAAAGTTGGAAGCCTTGCCTTCAGGTTTCCATTTCCAAAATTTCTGAACCTTTCACGCAGCATGTTGATATCGGGATCCTCAGACAGGACTGCAGTGATGGATTCAAGATGTCCTTCTCTCACTGGAACACGAATGCACGTGGGGTGTATTTTCATCTTTGATCCTGTTCTGTCCGAAGAGGTGAAATTCCCGAATATTTTCCTTGTCTCATTGACCATTTTTTCTTCTTCGGATTTTATGAAGGGAAGGATATTAGAAAGCATATCCATTGAGGGAACACCGGGATATCCGGCACCGCTTACAGCCTGCATTGTGGTGACGTAAACCTCTTCAATCCCCATATCTGCAATTGGCGCCAGTCCCAGTACCATTCCAATGGTGCTGCAGTTGCCATTTGCAACAATCAAGCCATGTGACGAATTCAACGATTCAAGATGGTGGGGATTCACCTCGGGAATCACCAGAGGGACGTCGCTTTCCAGCCTGTTTGCAGAAGCGTTTGTCAGAATTGTTGATCCTTTGCGAGCCAGATGCTTCTCAATTTTCCCGGCATTTGCGTCGCTCACCGCACTGAAAATAATGTCATTTCTGTCACCCAGTACTGTGTCTGGGTTTGATTCCTTCACTGTCAGTCCTTCGTAACGCTGCGCAAGATCCTCGTCAAAACTCAGAAAATCACTGTAAGAACGTCCGGATGATCTATCTGAGGCATATACCGACGCAACCTCCATGAATGGGTGGTCTGAAAGGAGCTGCGCAAACTTCTGCCCCACAAGTCCAGTTGCACCGATCACTCCTACTTTCAACTTATCCACAGATGAACACCGTCCCACTCCGGAGCAGAAATATATTACTATGAATCATTTTCACGTACTGTTGCGCATAAGAAACCACATTTAATTTTGTAGTTGTGAATCTGCCTATTTTTAGGGCTTCTACAGATGAAGTTCCGGACCATGATACTCTTGGCATTGCAGCAAATATATTGTATGGTTATTTTCATATTTCCTAATATAGAATTACTTCGAGTAATTTCAGTCGGAGATGCCGTACCTTCCATGTTCATTCTTCGGCCCGAGATAATGTCATACAAAGATCATATTTGTGCTGCTGCGCTACTCATGCAAAAATATTATTCCATGACCATGATGATCGTATTGGATGAAGCATTATAAACTCCAGGGAAGGACAGTGACACTGTCAAACGATCTCAAAGCCAGCTATGCAGAAGCAATAGCTGAGCTTGCAAACGATCCAGTCATATCGCGGAACATAGGGGGCCACGGTTTTCATTATCCCTACACCGTAGAAGATGCAATAAATTTCTTTACCATGAACAGGGAAGACGGCAAGAAATTCTTCGCAATTGACTTCATAATTTTTTTTGACGGGACCCCGGCAGGAATAATCGGCTTGAAGGACATAGACTATGTGGACAGAAAATGCCATGTTGGATACTGGATTGGAAGGAAATTCTGGTCAAGAGGTATTGCCAGCGAGTCCCTGGGGCTTGTTACCCGTTTTGCTGCGGATGAAATTTCAATGCATAGGCTTTATACCGGTGTCCTGGATTTTAACGCAGCTTCCATGAAGGTGCTGCTGAAGAACGGCTATTATATTGAAGGTGTAGAAAGGGATACCTATTTTATGGAAGGCAGGTACTTTTCCATGATACGATTTGCCCGGATCATTTAATGAAATTCCCCCGAAATGCAAAATTATCACGTGAAACTTTGCCCTTCATTCTTCATTGAGTCGGACTGAGGGTTTTCACTTTTGCCATATATTTTTTTCACTCCGATCGGCCAATAATTATTAGCATGTAACAGTTTTCCATAGAATGAGAATAAAATTCATTGTGGTCGCAATTGTGGCAATCATAGCTTTATCTTATTTGTCAACCGATTTCAACACTCTGAATCCTGTAAACGGGCTGTGGTCGGCAGCTGGAAATGCCAATTACACGTCCGGAAATTATCATATTCCCGATCTCCAGTATCATGTAAATGTCACCATAGATTCATCCGGAGTTGCCCATATACAGGCCAGAAATCTGCACGATCTCTTCATGGCACAGGGATACTACGAAGCCAGTAACAGGCTGTTCCAGATGGAACTTGAGGCGCTTCTAGCTTCAGGCAACCTGAGCTCATATGTGGGAACTTCCGCACTGAATTCCGACATTGCAATGCACATGATAGGTATACCCCAAAATGCAGCCCTGCTGAATTCATATGTCAGGACTGATTATCCACAGTATTATGGATACATCCAGGACTACTCCCAGGGTGTGAATGCATACATAAACGCGTCCGCTGGCAATCTTCCGCTCGGTTTCAAGCTTATTGGAAAGAAGCCTTTCCAGTGGACGCCCCTTGATTCCTTTGCCTGGCAGGAATACATGACGTGGGACCTTACAACAGGAGGCACAAGCCAGCTTCAGACTGATCTGCTCTATTCTGCCCTTGGCTATGCAAACCTGAGCCAGATATGGCCCTATTACCCATATTATACGACAAACATTACCATGGTTCCCGGCAATGGGACAGTCAACGGCTTTAATCTCTCTGACATGGGAATATCGTCAGAATACCTCTGGTCCCTCAACTGGTACAGCCAGTTTGCCACTGGATTGAATACTTCCCTATTCGGCTCCCTGAAAAGCCTCATGGAGAATGCACTTTCCAACATTTCTGATCCATATGGATTTTCAACGAGGAACACATTAAGGCCTGAGGTAGGCAGCAATTCCTGGATAGTAACTTCAAATTATTCTTCACTGCATTCGCCCATTCTTGCAAACGACCCGCATCTTACCCTGCTTGCTCCGTCCCTCTGGATTCCTGTGCAGCTGGAAGCACCGGGAATTAATGCAACTGGATGGGGTCTTGCCGGGCTACCAGGAATTCTCATAGGCCATACAGCCACAACATCGTGGGGATTGACAACTCCGGAAGGTGCAACAGCCAATGATTATCTGGAAATGCTCAATGGGAACAATTACACCTACAATGGAAAGGAGTATGCCATGTCGGAATACAATTATTCATTGCTAGGATCAAAATACTCCATATTTTACACAAATAATGGCCCCATTATTGCCAGATCCGGAGACCTGGGCATTAGCATGAACTGGACGGCATCGATTCCATCCCCTGACCTTGTTGCCGAAATCAAGCTGGACATGAGCACTAACTACAGCCAGATGATCAATGCTTTACGCCTGTGGGAATCACCTCCACAGAATTTCGTACTTGCTGGAACACATAATACGGGATACATCACCGCCGGATTGTACCCCACAATAAATGAAACACTGCCAAATGGGCAGAAAGTGCCTGTCATTGGTTCAAGATCTCTGTTGAACGGTAGCAACCCGGCTTACCGCATAACTGGGCAGGTACCCTTCAAATATCTGCCACAGATCGAGAATCCTGCAAGGGGATTTGCCTTCGCCCCCAATCAACCAACTGTTGGTGTGAATTATCCGTATCCCTTCATAGGAGGGTACTGGACATCAGGGGGGAGGGCACAGACCATCTATCATTATCTTAAGTCACATAGAAATACCACTGTTCATGACATGATGAATCTTCAGAGTAACGTTTCGGACTACTGGGCATCGCAGTTCGTGCCTGTAATACTGAAGTCGCTCTCTTCCATGAGCATGAATACATCTCAGGCTGCGGCCTACAGCATACTTTCGCAGTGGAATTATACCTCATATGTGAATTCCACGGGTGAAACAGTATACTGGTATTACCTCAGCGAACTCTACAACATCACATTTGACCAGGTGTATGCTGAGCACGGACTTTCCTCGCTTACAAAGCCATTCGACACATCGGCGCTTTATCTAGCCATCAACGATCCATCGTCGGCCACCTGGTTCAATGGTAGTTTCAATCACACATCGCGGACGGCCTTCACCAGAGAAGTGTCCTTCCTGCTGCGGAAACTTGGGCCAGTCAGCACATGGACATGGGGACGAGTCCATATCCTTGAGATTGCCAGCTTGACTGGACTCTCAGCACTTGGACTTGGACCCTACCCGATGTATGGTGATTCCCATACCGTCAGCGCAGCATATGTGTCAAGGCAGCTTCAGGTACCGGAGCCATACGTGACAGTGGGACCTTCCTTGAGAGAGGTGTCCGATCCTGCAAAGTCCATATTCTACGGAGTATTTCCCGGTGGACCAAGCGAAAATCCGGTCAGCTACTACTTCTCCAATCAGCTGACTGCATGGTTTGATCACCAGTATTACAATATGTCTACCCAGACAACGGAGGTGAGGTTTGTATATGACTAAGATGGGAGCTGGTATTTCAATAATTGCATCTGCAGCTGTTTCCTACGCGACTCTGTTCTTTCTCCCAATTGCGTATCTTGGCGTGGTTGCCGCAATTCCTCTGATGTACCTGAAGGGATGGAGAACATTTGCAGCTGGCCTGATCATAGGGATTGCCTCTGCATTTTCTTTGTACCTTATCTATCCGCTGCAGAAAGTTGCTGAGCTGTCGGCCATAATAGGAGGCATAGTATCCCTTTCCCCCGTTCTGGTTCTTGTCGTTTTCCCCCTGGTTTATGGCCTCATTCTGGCATTTAGCGCACTCCTGTGGTCTGAGATACGTGAAAATATTGTGCATAGAAAAGCGAAAAGCGGTATGGGGAGCCGAAATTAAGCCGGTTCTGCCATACTTTCAAGCCATCTTGCGGAAAGGGCTTTAGCAGCTTTTTTCTCAGTTTCAAGCATCCCTTCAAGATGTTCCGCGGATATTCCTTCTGATACGGAGTATTTTCCGTTGGTTTCTGCAATGATTCCTTTCCTCTTCATGCTTTCAATTATATGAGGAGGGGGCAGGGGTCTCCTGAGTTCACCGGAACTGTACCTCTGGATGTTGAACAGTATGGTCTTCATGTATCGTGAAAGCTCAAAATGCTCATAATCAGGATCTCGTGGAAGCGATCTGAAAGAATCACCTATTATTTTTTCTATTTCCTTATTGTCATTTACCATTCCCGTTTCTGGAGATGCGGCAAAAAGATATGCAAGACTGCCTGATCCCTTATGAGATGGTTCAAAATAGCAGTAAACATCGGTTCTGTCGGAAAATGGCTGCAAATTTTCCATGACATGATCTGAAGGAGGGATATCCTCTCCCTCCAGATTCCCCATCAAATAATCCGGCATGAAGTCGTCCGGAAGCATAACACTGTTCTTGAGATCAAATAATGCGTCCTCCAGTTTCACGGGACTGCTTACTGTGCCTGTGCGTCCCACCAGATAATTGTAGATATGCAGATTTATGAAGTCGCGTATCTTCCTGCCAGGTCGCGGCAACGATGATACTGCTTGATATGAAAATGGTTCAGATCCAAGCCACCTTACAACTGAGATTTTATTGGCACCGCGATCTTGAGTTGCAATTTCCACTTGAGGAACTGACTCAAGTATACGGGTAACCTCTTTAACCGGCAATCTGCAATTCATGGAAATGCTTTCAAGAGACCACGGAGCAAGAATCCAGGTAGTAAGTTCACTGGAGGGGGCCCTAACAGGAACCTCCTCCATTATATTTCTTATGTTGAATGTGTCTTGAAGATATTTTTTGATCCTGCTATTGGTGTCTGCAACCATACCATCCTTAATGCTTTTTTACACATAAATGCTGGTGCACAGAGTTGATTACAATACATTGAGTTGCTTGACCAACGAACGCAAATGAAGACGAAAAAGAAAGCGTGACCAGCTAACTATATATACAGAAGTTGTTTATGAACATCAAAGGAGACCATGAAAAACATGAGCGGAGATAGGTTTAATTATTATCTTAAGGTTATAATGAATTCCAGAATCGAGGATCTGCCTGAGATTTCAGAGCAATTTGAAAATGATATAACCATATCTTCCGCAGAGGCCCAGGAGCTGGAGAGAGTAATAGACAAGCATCTTAACCTGTTCAACAGATTTGGAGCAAAGGTTGTTAACGCTGCCACTGGCGCCGAGGAAACTCCGCCGAGATCTGATATTGACAACTTCGGGAACACGTCAGTACAGCTGGATTCCCAGGAGGCATATGGGCTTGAATGGAAAGTTTATGCCCCGAATCCCGGATTTGCGAATTCGCCAGTGAAGAAATGGTACTACAACAGGAAGGTTGCATCAATTCTGAATGAACTTCTAACCGATGTTGTACCTGGCAGACTAAAGGATTATTTCGACTATCCGCCGTGGCTGCTAGGTACGGTGCATGCGCCAAGTACCATATTCATGCCCATCAATGAAATAATCAATCTGGCAATCGGAAGAGGAGTGATACCTGACTGGGACTATCTGGTGGCCAGGGGCCTTCCCAAGGCACTTGTAGATGTTCTCAGAACCGAGAATATAGGATATAATCTGTAGTCTCACCGTTCTGTTGCTGAATCAATTCTTATTCTTTTTATTCCTTGATCACATTACTAACTTATGAAAATGAGTGGGATAATAACCCCAATGGTCACGCCATTCAGGCAGAACGGGGAAATAGATTATGAAGCCACAGCAAAGCTCCTTGACTACCTTAAGGAAATCGGGATATACGGTGTGTTCCCAAACGGGAGCACGGGGCTCTTTCCTTTCCTATCCGCCGATGAGAGGATGAAATTCCTGGAGTTTGTGGTTGAACACAGCCATGGAATGAAGGTACTTGCAGGGATCGGATCATCTTCCACTCAGGAATCGGTTAAACTTGGCAAGCATGCAAAGGATGCCGGAGCAGATGCGCTGGTACTGATGCCCACATATTATATCACTGCCGGACAGGAAGAGATTCTGAAGCATTTCAGGGAAGTTATCGGTACTGTCAGGAAGGAGACATTCATCTATAGTATACCCCAGCTAAGCGGCGCAAAGATTGAACCGGAAACGGTTAAAACGCTTAAGCAAGAGTTTTCAGAAATAATAGGGCTGAAGGAGAGCTCTGCAGATATGCGCTACTTCTCCGACATAATGCAATTCTCTGGACCCGATTTCGCTATTTTCCAGGGTCAGGATGATCTCCTCATTCCATCCTTATCCATAGGGGCCGATGGTGGGGTTTGTGGACTTACCAATTTCAGCAAGCCGGTTGTTACTGCATATAAGGAATTCACCTCCGGTAAGCTTGATGCAGCCAGAAAAACCCAGATGCAGAAAATTAACCCCTTTATCAGATCGCTGCTTACATCCAGATTTCCGTCGGCATACTATTACGCATTTTACAGGAAGTTTGGTCTTAATGGCGGTTACAGATCTCCAATGGTGGAACCGTCAGAATCAGCCAAGAACCTAGTGGACAGGGCAATGGAGACGCTGGATTAAGTTTCCTTCCTTAATGGACTGCGTTTCCATCATTCTATCTTTTATTTTATAATTTAAGAGAGTTTTCAATGCAATCCCACTGCTTCAGTTCCCACTCTGAACCGTCAGGCAGCTGAAAATGCACCCAGCATGATCCGTCGTTTCCATACTGGATTGGCGATGTGGTATTCAAGCCGGCATCCCTGATTCTGGAAACGCCTGCTGCGATATTGTCTACGACCAATCCCGGCACTGCGCCTAATGGCCCAGAACCAGAAACCTGCTCGTCTCCGGATATTTTCATTATTTCAAGTTCCTCTCCACCTGAAAATCTGAAGATCTGGTAATCCTTACCAGCTTCTACTGGATCCATTTTCAGAAGCTCCTGAAAAATTTTCACAACCAATTCATAATTCCTGGATCTGTAACCAACCCAACCTATTCCTTTGAATTCCATGACAACATATCTAAATGGGGTTAAACCAATTTGCCCTTTACATACTTTGTAAAGTTTGCAAAAACACCTGAATTCCTGTCCTTTGCGCAATATCGTTCATGCGGCGTCCAGTGTAACCGGGACTATGTTTCGCCAGTAACCCGTTCATGATCCGGCATCTGGTCACGCACACGGTATTTTTCCAAACAATTGCCCGTGCCGCTTACCATATCCTGGCGATAATCGCAGAAGAGCCATCTACCTGAGAAAGTTAATATAGGCTCTACGGCTTACGTTTTGCCTTAGTGAAGGAGGTTCCAAAATGGATAAAAACAGCTATGTGAAATTTGAAACTCCCGAGTCCGTGGAAAAAAAACTACTGGATCTTGTTGAGAATTCATTCAGAAGCGGGAAAATAAAGAAAGGTACGAACGAGGTTATTAAGTCTATTGAAAGAGGAGAAAGCAAGGTAGTCGTAATAGCAGAAGACGTATCTCCACCTGAAGTAGTATACTATCTTCCAATGCTCTGTGAAGAGAGGAAGGTACCCTACGGATTCGTGAATAAGAAGAGCGATCTTGGTGCCAAAGTTGGCATAGCCTCAGCAGCATCCATATCTGTTGTTGATGTGGGCAGCAAAGGAGAAGAAAACCTCAAGCAGGTTATCTCCGAACTTGCTGAAATCAAGAAATAAGGTGATCTGCAATGGCAGATGAAGGAACACCGGCAGAAGTCGTAGAACTCATGGGGAGAACTGGTATGAGCGGAGAAGCCACAACAGTGAAAGTCAGGGTTCTTGCCGGAAGAGATCAGGGCAGGATAATTGCAAGGAATGTTATGGGCCCGGTACGCGTTGGTGACATTCTCATGCTGAGGGAAACTGCCAGGGAAGCGAGAAAACTTTCAATTAGGTGATTATGGTGGCATCAAAAACCTGCAGCTTTTGTGGAGCACAGATCGAACCAGGAACCGGTTTCCTGTATGTAAGGAAGGACGGAAACGTCCTCAACTTCTGCAGCAGGAAATGCCAGGTGAACATGATAGACCTTAAAAGAGTACCAAGGAAAACCAAATGGACCAAGGAATACCACACAATAAAGGAAATGAAGAAGCAAAGCTCTAAGAGCTGAGGGTGGTATAGTTGGAAAGAACACTAATTCTGATAAAGCCCGATGGCGTGAAAAGAAGACTGTCGGGCGAGATAATTTCACGTTTTGAGAAAAAGGGACTCAAGATAGTTGCCCTCAAGATGCTGGTACTGTCAAAGGAAAGGGCAGAGAAGCATTATGATGTTCACAAGGGAAAACCATTCTTCAAAGACCTGGTATCATACATAACATCCGGCCCAATTGTGGCTGCCGTGCTTGAAGGACCTGGAGCAATATCTATCGCGAGACTTATGTCAGGAACCACAGATGGTTCAAAAGCACAGCCGGGCACAATCAGGGGGGACTATTCAACGGGCATTGAGAAGAACATAATACATGCCTCGGATTCTCCAGAGTCTTTCCAGCACGAATTTCCCATATTCTTCCAGGATGTAGAAATCAGCCAGTATCAGTGTGGAGATGAAAGCAACCTCTACTGAGGTGGTTATGGATAACAGACAATACCGTCAGCCGATTGTTTGCGTTCTTGGCCATGTGGATCATGGCAAGACCTCAATTTTAGATGCCATAAGAGGAACCTCAGTCGCAAAAAAGGAAGCAGGGGGCATTACCCAGAGAATCGGCGCCACAAACATAGATGTTGCAGAGATAGAGGAAAAGGCCAGAGGTCTTCTGGGACGTGGCAAACTCAAAATCCCCGGGTTGTTGTTCATAGATACGCCGGGCCACGTAGCGTTTGCCAATATGCGTGCCCGTGGAGGTGCCCTGTCGGATATAGCCATACTTGTGGTTGACATAAATGAAGGATTCAAGCCTCAGACCATAGAATCAATCAATATACTTAAGAAGTTCAAGACCCCGTTCGTTGTGGCGGCCAACAAGATAGACCTTGTTCCGCTTTACACTCCAGTGAAGAATGTCACATTCCAGCAGGCCATGAAGGCGCAGAGACAGGAATATGTTGACGAACTTGAGAAGCGTCTCTATGATCTTGTGAACAGGTTCTACGAATTTGGCATAACCAGTGACAGGTATGATCGCATTTCAGATTTTTCAAGGACAGTTGCCATTGTGCCAATGAGCGCAAAGGCAGGCATAGGAATATCAGAAATACTCATGGTCATAGCGGGGCTTGCGCAGAGGTACCTTGAAGAAAACATAAAGTTCCAGCAGACAAAGGGAAGAGGCACAATAATAGAGCTCATGAGGGAGGAATCCATTGGAACCATACTTGACACCGTCCTCTACCAGGGCATTCTCCATAAGGGCGATACTGTGGCCCTGAACACAAGGACAGGACCCGCGGTGACAAAGATAAAGGCCATGCTGGTTAATTCCAAGGGCAAATCAAAAAAACTAGTGGAGAAGAATACTGTTGAATCAGCCTCTGGTGTCCGACTTTTAATGGCGGACAGGCTTGACGTTGTGTCAGGATCGCCAGTCATAGCCGTTGACGGTGATCCCGGTGATGCGTTCGGGGAAATTCTGGAGGAATCTCAGGTCAATATCACACTGTCAGAACACGGTGTTACAGTGAAGGCGGATGCTCTTGGGTCCCTGGAGGCAATCGCTTATGAGCTCAAGGAAAAGGGCATTTCCATAAGGTCAGCACAGGTGGGTGACATCAACAAGAGAGATATCACAGACGCTGCAACGCTCAATGACCCCATGGACCGTATAATTATAGGGTTCAATGTCCAGTTCCTTTCTGAGGCCCAGGACGCGGCAGCAAGCTCCGATGTGGGCGTGAAGGTAGGGGACGTCATCTATTCTTTGATACAGGATACTGAAGACTGGCTGTCCAGGAGAAGGATGCAGCTGGATGAAGGTAGAAAGCAGAGAATGCCCATGCCTGCCAAGATCTCGATTCTCCCCCAGTACATATTCAGAGCTGCCAAGCCTGTCATAGTGGGCGTGAAGGTACAGTCGGGAAGGATCAAGGTGGGAGATTCACTGATCAAGGCGGATGGCAGATTCGCTGGAACTGTCCGCAGCATCAGGGAAGGGGAGAACTCAAAGCAGTTCGCTGATGCCCCTGCTGAGGTTGCGGTATCCATAGATGGAGTAACGCTCAACCGGCAGATATTCCCGGAAGAGCCACTATATGTTGACATTCCGGAGGGCGTAGTTAAGGAACTGAGGAATGATCCGCTGGACAAGGATACCATGAATACCCTTGACGAGATAATACAGATAAAGAGGAAGGAGAATATCTTCTGGGGTACCAGGACCTAGATCATCAGGTTCACGAGATATGTGGCCGCTATGGCAAACAGCGGCAATACAGCATAAATTTTCCTGATTCTGACGAATGAAAGGAAAATGAATATGAGGGCAAGGGCTGACATCAATATTATTGACCACCGGCCAACAGACAGATCCACTGTCCCGAAGAGCATTGAAATGCCCAGAATGAGGCTCCCCTTGTATATTGTGGTTCCAGTGGTGATTCCAAGCGTCGCCTCTCTATCCTTCCTGACGATGATCAGCCCAAACATTATGATCTCCGGCAGGCTTCCAGCCACACCGGTGATAATGAAACCTGAGTAGAATGAGGCAATTCCTGCAATACGTGATACGGCAACTGTATAATCCACCAGGGCTTCGGCTGCGAGCCCCAGAAGTACCAGTGCAGCAACCATTGCCGTATAATCCACGCCAATTTCAGTTTTTTGCGGCAGGTCTCCAGGTGGTCTCCTGTTGACCAG
>ACXJ01011154.1_pt1 | contig 11633 bp, 10 predicted proteins | sample 870861 | NCBI WGS metagenome assembly ACXJ01 (sample SAMN02954270, study PRJNA29437) | mine drainage metagenome | biome: terrestrial; feature: Richmond mine; material: biofilm; isolation source: combined biofilm from UBA (pink subaerial biofilm) and UBA BS (thick... ... | reverse complement strand
CCTCAATATTCCCACTGTTAGACCGACTGCCACCAGTACAACCACCACTCCTGCAATGATTGCCTCCGTCGTGCTTGAGATAGGTGAGGAATGAGTGAATTTCACCTGAATGTTTGCACCTCCGATCACAGAAATATATCCAGTCTGGTTCTTGATTGCGTACCCGGAGATCGAATCTACACTGTAAGAATAGGTCCCGNNNGGAAGAGATAAGGATATAGTACTGGAAGTAGAGTTATATTGGACACCATTTACATCAACGAACCACCTGGTTCCAGAAGAAAGACCAGATTCAGTTATCCTGACGCTGTATTTCAGGACTGTAAAATTAGCATCAATACTTAATGAATGACCATTGGTAGTGAATGTTCCTGTAATACTTCATAAGAGGAGTTTGTGCTCTTCGCTGTATAAGAGTAGGTAACGTTATTTGCAGCCGTAAAAGTGATGGAGTTTCCAATGGTTGTAAATGTCCTCCCGTCACTCAACTTGATGGTCCATGAAGTGCCGGATGGAAGACCTGTTTCTTTCACCGTTACATTGTAGTATGCAAGTGGTGAGATAACTGTCATTGTATCACTTGAGAGACCTGCAGCAAATATTTTCTGGCTGGAACTGTCATATACCATGTAAATGGAGGATGATGAGTTAAGCCCCGGAAAACTTGAAATGACTTCACCTGTAGATGGATTGTATACTGTGAAATTTCCGAAGGAATACTCACTTGTTGAGGCACCGGAGCTGAAGTACATGAGTCCACTGAAAGGATCATAAATGCCAGCAGTCACAAAGTTGCCGGAGTATACCAATCCCCCAAGCTGACTGTTCAGTTCAATCGAATTCACCACGGTTCCGGTGCTTTCATTAAAGACTTCTAAGAATCCGCCACTTTTCCCTGATATGTATAAGGTTCCTGGCNNGCCAGATACAACATGTGCTGCATCANNNCCCTCTGAGAACGGTAATTGCTTCACAGATCCGTTTAAAGTATTGAACTCAATCAAACCATTTCCACTGCTGTTTAAGAGGAAAAGGCTATCATGATAGGGGATCATAACAGAGCCATTTATGCTGAGGTCCAAATTGAAACTCTTCACAGACTGGTTCATTATATTAATTTCAAATATCGTTCCTGTTGTGTTCATCGCAAATACAAGGTTTCCACTACCCTGTAAGGTGGGCAGCAACTGTCCGGATAGGTTTACAACACGATCTATGGTACCATTGATAGGGTAAACTGAAGCAACCACGTTGTTATTTCCAATTACATAGAACATATAATCAGCGGGGTCAAAGTAAACAGCTTCCGGATTATAGAGAGCATAGGAGTTATTATGGTTTACCAATTCAGGTACGCTGGTAACGAAACTGTAGTCAGTAGTATTGTATAGTGCAAGGGACGGCGTTCCACCGCTATTTTCTTCTACCAATAAAAGGCCGATTTGAGGATCGTATGCTCCCCCTAATGCAAACGCTGATGACATCACCGGAATGAAAGAATCCCCGGCGTATGTTGTACCATTATAGAGGCTCGTAGTATTGTCAACATAGCCAAACACCTTGCTTCCAGGGGATTGGAAATAGACGGTTTGATTTATGCTGTGATCTGGAACATTAAGGATAAGGCTTGATGGATATGGTTCATAATCCATGCTTCCTGTTATATATGCGTTGTATGTTCCCGGGGTAAGTTGTAAAGTATCAGAGTTTGAAGTAGATTGAGCAGAACTTCCCCCTACTGAAACAGCCCATTCAATACCCGGATTCAAGCCATTTTCCTTAAAGGTGACGTTTACATAGTAATAAAGTGAAATCGAAGTTGAGGTTCCATTAATAACAAAATATCCATGATATGGATCAACTCCAGAGAAACTGGTTGATACATTGAAATCATATGTTCCATTTGGCAATGCAGTATAAAATGTCACATTTGAGGACTGCGTAGAATTTATAACTTTCGCAAAAGTTGAATCTATCGATGGTTGGATCTGCAAGTTCCAGTCATTCCCTACTGGTATCTGATCTCCGACTTTCATGCTAACAGCAAATAATTTTGATGTTGAAATAACGTTAAATGTCGACTGGCCCCCAACTGGTATGAAAGATTCAATTGCAGGTATGTATGTCAGAGGACCATTTCCAGTAATGGTTGACGAATTAATTGATCCGACAGCTTTGTTGATCAACGGGTTGAATATTGTGAAATTTTGTGAACTGGTCTGTTCAATATATAGAAGGCCATTTGAAGGATCAAAAGAGATTCCCTGCTGTGGGGACCCAAGAAAGACTGTCTGATAAGGAGTGGAGTCATCAGACTGAAGGTTTATTTTGCTGACATTGATGACAAACATTGAGTCATTTCCAGTATTGGCAATGTATATGGAGTTTGTATAGGGATCATAAGCAACCTGTGATGGATTGGAACCACTGACAGAATATGGGTATACATTTGCATAGGATGAAGCATTGATAATGTGGATATTTTCATCGTTCTGTGCTACATAAACCTGATCTGTTATATTGCTGAATGTGAGAGCAGCTGGATTGATTCCAACTTCCAAGTTTTTAATAATTATATAATTGCTAAGATCCAGAACACCAACATCATGCTTGAGCCAAATGAGATGAACAGAGTGTTGTTTAGGCTATCATATGCTAATCCATCTGGATTGTTATTAGCAGGAGATGTGAAACTTATCGTTTTGTAAACAGTGTTGTTAAGGGCACCAATAAGATATAGTTGATTAATCGGCCCTGATGCTGCGAAGATTGTGTTATTTCCATAGGCAAGGGCGGTTATATCCCCATTGAATCCGATCTGGTCCATGAGAATTCCCGTGAGAGAATAAATGTTGATGCTTTCATGACTCTGTGGTGATAAATACAGATAATTATTTTCTGGATTGTAAACAACAGCATATGCTGGGGGCAGATTCAAATATGGGCCCGCAAATCCTCCGGCGCTGTTGAAATTCTTCGTTGTATCTATACCTGATACATCGTTTACAGAGACAACCTGCTGAAGAACAGGGTCATATAATGACGTACTTGGGTCACGCTGAGTCCCTACTTCATCATTTAGTAATTGTATAACTGTATTTGTTAAAGGGCTAATAACGGAAACATTTCCTGAAACGTAATTTGAAACATAAATTAATCCATTCATAGGATCATATAATATGCCTTCAGGTGCTTTCTGCATTTGTATATTCGTTACTAAGGTGTTGTTCATTGTATTTACAACAGATACATTATATTGCTGTGGGGAACCTGAAATAAAACCATTAGAATCATAGTCTGTAACATATAACATTTTGTTTGAGCTGTCAAATGCCAACCCGTATGGATTCTGACCAACGCTTATGTATGTAAGAATTTGTTGTGAGCTAGATAATACAAAGATCAGATTATTTCCGTAATCAGCGACGTACATATTTCCAGTATAAGGGTCGAAAGCCATTCCAAATGGAACCGATGAAGGAAACAAGCCATTAAACAAAGTAACATTATTATTAGTAACATTCACAAAGCTGAGAAACCCACCCCCTGAGAGTATACCAGATACAAATAAAGTCTCTGTATTTGGATCATAAGAACTGAATTTTGGTTCGCCAGTTACATTTATTGTCGATATAACATTGTTTGTAATTGAACTAATTACGCTTATATTATAAGAGCCAAAATTGTTAACATATATATCGTGGTTGTAAGGAACATAGGTAATCCCCTCTGGATGACTGCCCACGCTAATATTTGCAACTGATACGCCAGAAAATGCATTCAAAACAGTAACATTGTTATTGGCATTATTTGTAATGTAAATTTCCTGGTTATATGGATCATAAACCCCATCGAAAGCATTACTTCCGTCTGAGAAATTACCAATAAGGCCATTTGATGGGACCGAGAATGGCAACATTGGATTATTATTCGAATAATCAAGATTCAAACCATCTAATGTCACCACAAAAACTGATGAAACCATTGACATTGCTATTAACAGGGTCAGCAAACGCTTGATATTGAGCTGCACGCCAATACAATTCTAGAGGATTAATAATACTTTCTTTCTAATTTTTTTATAAAAATTCAATCACAACGCAGTACTAATTTTTCTGACTTCATTCTTATTTCTGGTTGAAATAATTCATATTTTGCTACTTAAATTTCGCTGTACATTGTTCCATCTTTTCCCTTCTAAATATATTTGACAATTCTTCGACCCTAAGCAGAGTCAGACATTTTATGAATAGAAGAGAATATTCTTTGCTACAGACTATTCACTTTTAATCTGCTAATTAAAAATAATTGTGATTATCTGCGAAGGGCGTACCAAATTTTAAATACCAAACTGGGCTTGAATAATAATCATGCCAGTTTATCTAGATGAGAGTGAATATAACAGATGGCAATCTCATGCAAAATCAACTCTCAGATCCGCTCAGATAGACAAATCTTCAGGCTTTTACAATTGGGCATGTTTCAAAGCCCAACAGGTTGCTGAATATATGGCCAAGGCTTTATTAAGGGGTATGGGAATAGAGTCCTATGGGCACTCTGTATCACAGCTTTTAAAGAATGCTGAATTTAATGAAAAAGTCTTAAATCTGGCTAAAAAAATAGATAAATATTACATACCTACTAGATACACAGACGCTTGGTCTGAAGGACTTCCAGAGGATTACTATACCTTAGAGGATGCAGAAGATGCTATCATGTGCGCTGAAAGTGTTATGATAGAGGTTGAGGAACGATGGAAATCATTGAAAAACGCAGAAGGCAACGCGAAGAAATGATAGAACGGGTCACCGAATTCGCCAGACAGCTCAATAACAAATGCACTGTCCTCTTGATTGGCTCTTATGCAAGAGGCGATTTCAATCTCTGGAGTGATGTAGATCTTCTGATCATTGGGGATTTCACTGGGAATCCCTTGCAAAGGCTAAAGAACATTGATCTTCCAGCCGGATTTGAAGCAATTTTACTGACGCCGGAAGAATTCAATATTAGAAAGGGAAAAAATGAAGGGTTTATTAAAGAAGCTCTTCAGCACGGAATCGTTGTAAGGGATGATTTTGGCCTGATATCTTGAGGTGTTCCATGAAGTAATATTTTCTATCGAAATCATTTATTCAATTACCACTGAATACAATTTCACTGCTCAACAGTATGGTAAAATTCAATACAACATTTATGAAACCACATAGTATCTGAAATCGCAAGATGAACGGGATAGCAATTAACCCCTTTCGTAAGAGTTGTTGAAGATTAACTCTATATCTGACAGATCGGTTAGGGTCAAATCACTGTCTTTAAACTTATCGCTAAAGCTTTTTGCGATAATATGGTACGAGGCCCTTTCATAATTTTTTTCTTGAAGGAATTTCTCCGCTTTCCTCTTCAAACCCGGGAATATCCTACCGGGATCAACATGATCTTTCCATTTGCATTCACAGAAAACAATGTTGCCCTGATTTTGAGAAATAGCAGCAATATCAATTTCTGTATCTTTATGCCACCATGTGCCAATGTTATAGTATGGATAGAGATAACCAAATACATCATTTTTTATGAAATCTTCAAAAATTCTTCCAAAGTAAGCTGGAAAATCAAATATCAATTTGCTGTTTTCCCTTTCAATGAATTCCCTGTTTGGAAAGACATAATTGAAACAGAATTTGATCATATGGTCTCTTAATTCATAATGCCCTGCCCCCTTCCTGTGGTCAATAGGTATTGAAGGTGAAATGAACATCAATTTAGCGAGATTTTGAAGGTATGGATAAAGACGCTTGTTTTCAATTCCAATAAAGCCTGCGATTTCAGAAGGTTTGATCTTTCCAAATGATATGGCATTAGTTATGGAAAAATACGTGCTGTACTCTCTGAACTTCTGTGAGAGAATAAAATAAGGCTCTCTATAGAAATAGCCATTAGCATCTTCAAATTCCCTCTCGATAAACTGGTAATAATTGCTATAACCGGATGCCACTCTAAGGTATTCTGGTATGCCTCCGATGGTCATATAGAGAAGTAATTTTTCTTCAAACGGGAAATTGAGGAACTTACTGGCACTGGTAAACCCAAAAGGCCTTCAATAGCATATCGCGACTACGTCTCCCATACAATGGGGATGAATATGAAAGAACCTCATCCTGCACAATTCCCAGGTTTTACCCGCAGATAACCAGAAAAGTGTTTGTTTTTATAAGAAGTGTATCCCACAATCTTTGCAATCTGGTCAAAATGCTGTTATCTTTTTTGATCAGGTAGGTGAATTCATCCAATACAATGAAAAATATTTGTTTCGGTTCGATGATTTTGGGCAAGTATTGAAACAAGTCTTCCAACTCATTTATCTTAAACTTCCTCAAGAAACTGTCCTGGAAAAAATCTGCAAGATACTTTCTCAAGTCATCAACCTGCAATTTATAATGTATGTCATCTGAAATATAGAATACCCCATTATTTTTCTTAAAAAATTCAGAAAGCAAGGTCGTTTTTCCTATTCTCCTTCTCCCATAAAGTACAATGAGTTTAGCTCCCGGTGATGGCCACTCCTTCTCAAATATCTGCAATTCTGGTGTCTGCCGATGAACCTAATCAAGATTAGTCCTAACGTAAATTGGGGTCTTAGTTATTAGCATCAAAACCGTGAGATGTTCTCAAATCAAATATGTTGACTGTTACTTGACCTGTGATAATAAGTCATATTGTGCTTGAATTCATATATAAGTGCAATGAAGGAATTTGTGTTTCCACCTCTGATTTGACATATTTTCAGGAAAATTATGCCAGAGGTAATATTCTACTCCTTATGCTTAAAACATTAAATTCTTATTTTTCTTTTACACGGGTAATCACTGCAATAATTCTTTGAAATTTATTTTTAACTCATGGGAATTGCAAATATTCCAAGGAATTTCGGAATATTGTCTTCATAGAGGCACTTAACTGAAGATATATATTTCTATATCTAAGGTTAATTGCTAAATACGAAATTACCAATAGCCAAACAACTTAAAAAACAGTCTCAAGTCCAGATCGCTTTTCTTCAGGACGAATTATAGGGGTTCTCTATTCAATAACAGATGATCTTATATTTCAGTGTGGCACAGCAATATAGAGATGTTACAATGGTAAAAAATTTTCAGAGGATCTCAATTTTTATTACCCATCATTGATGATATCCTTGCTGGGTTTAAGAAGTCGGTTGAGTCGTACGGGTAGGCAGTTCAAAGAATTAAAGATACTGGAAATTTAATATCTTATAGCATAGAGAGCAATCGCGCAGTTGTTAAAGTCGAAATCAACCATGTATCCAAAGTGACAGGAAATCAGATTTCTTATGAGCTTGCAGATGGAAGCCATATGGAAATATTAAGCCTGACTGCAGATCAATTCATCAACGAAAAAATACTTGCTTACTCCGATCGGCGCTTCATTAGAGATATATATGATATCTACTACATTTCAACAAACTATGAACTGATGGATTCCACTCTCCAAAGCCTTGTAGATTTCATTGCAAACTTGGAGCCTCCAGTGGATGAACAAGTACTAAAAACACTAGTATATGCTGGCATTCCACCAAAGTTAGAAAATATGGTTGCAGAAATTAAGAGGCACATAAGATGAAGTATATGAAAGAATTCATTTCCCAATTCTCGTTGAAGCCGTTATTTTCATCTTACGAAGCCAGAAATTTCTTCGCTTACCGGAATGGCCCAAAAGGCTATTACAAACTTGTGCTGAATAATCTTGTCAGGTCTGGGAGAATATACAGGTTCACAAGGGGCCATTATTCCTTTTATGATGAAATTGAGTATGTGGGCTTTGCCTTCAGGCCATTTTATTATGGTCTCCAGGATGCATTGTCAATCAGAAATCTGTGGGAACAGGAGACAAATCCTGTTATAATAACTCCGAGAAAGGTGAGGAGTGGAATAAGAACCTTTAATGATAGGAATTACGTCATAAGGTGGATCGATAGAAGTATGTTCTTCGGTTATTCCCTTGTCGAATATGGTGATTTCTTCATTCCTGTTGCCGATCCTGAGAAGATCCTTATTGACATGGTTTATTACCATCAATTTTTGACTGACGAAGTTAAACAGGAGGTTTTGAAGTCTATAGACAGGAAAAAATTCAAAGAGTATCTTCTCATGCTTCCAGAATACCTGAGTAAACGTGTCATTGAATTCACTAAATCACCAAACTGAAAACGATTTAAGATTGATTTTTAGTTAAAACTACCTTCTTTGACTAATTCACTAAGGCGTCTGCTATCAATCTTTTTTGAAGGCTTGTGTGTATGGAACTTCTCTTAGAAAGCCATTGATTATTCAGCTTGATTAGTTTTTAGGCATAGAGAATGGTGGGGAGGAGTTCCAGTTTATATTGCTTCTGGCTTTAGTGGGGAAAATATGTGAACACATCGGTTTTCGGCATCTAAAACGCATAGCAGTTATTACCAAGAAAAAATAAATTAATACCTGCCAATAAGCAGCTGACTTTTGATTTCCAACAGGCTGTAAAAATAGAGGGAATTTAACAAGAGATATACAATTAGACTTTCTCTACTCAGATAAAAATTATGGTATTATCTAAATTTCTTTGTACATGTCAATAAAACGCAGATACCATTCGTCAAACTGCTCCTTAGTGATTATATGCAATTCCACTGGAGCGTCAAGGGAACGCCAAACTGCCAGGGTGATTTTATCTTTGAAGGCCATAACACTTGGTATAACTATGATGTCTATGTCACTACTTGCAGTATAGTCCCCCCTTAAGACTGATCCAAAGAAAATAATTCTAGCCTCCGGATCTATGCCCCTGACTAGAATCTTTAACTGTTTAAGCACCTCCTGATAATTTCTAAGCTTACTCAGTCTTGTTAACTCATAATCCTGTGAGATACTCATCGAATACATCCTCCACGAACCTAATGAGTGGCAAAACATCCTCTGCTGATGCCCTTACTGGATAATATCTTGAACTTATATACGCATCCTCGATTCTGGCTAATTTAAGAACATTATTCTCATTATTGACCAGATCGCTCAGTTCTTTCTTATGCTTAAGCAGTAACCTTATAAGTTCTCTAAGCGAATGAGTTCTTGGATATGAGCCGTTTAATTTCAGAGCATAATATTTCAACAGCAATTCACAGTGCTGATAAATCGCTACCATTGCTAGATCCCATTTCTCTTCATCTACCAAGCGTTTCGCTTCGGTGAGATAATCTGAACTTCTCTCTAACAATATTTCAATATCGGAAGCGGGCATATACTGTCTATAATAGTATGAATCATTTTATTAGTCTTCTCATTTAGAAATGTTATAGTTGGATCATAGATGACTCCTTATATTGATATACAGATGAATGATTGTTCTCCATGGACCTATATGAATATATTTAGTAAATGGAAATGAATATAGTTCTCTAGTACCATAATAACTGATTGAATTTACTGAAGAATTATAGTAAATAGGGGTGAGCAATTTGTTGGTCAATCATCCCTCATGAATTTATTTTAGATTATAGATGAAAATATTATTTGCTAAGGGAAATCCTTAGACCATTAACTGAGAAGATCCATTTATGATTAAAGAATGGGGAAACTAAGTTTTACGTAAGAGAGAGATGGGAAGATTCAAGTATTTGTCAATTTAGTTTTTGGAATGTATAGGGGATAGACTAGTAAGTTAGTCTAAATGGATCCGAAAAATAGACTTTGTTAAGGTCTATCCTTGGAATAGTGTGGGAGATTTTCAGAACTGCAAAGATATTTGGAAAAACCTCAAATAAACAATGAAGTTCATGCCATCATTGAATTTAGGGGACAAATTCATAGAACTATTGAAAAGAGGGTGTAACGAATCATTCAATTCTGAACGAGAATTCCGAGAAAAAATTGTTATAAAATTATTGGAGTGTTTAGGATATGAAGGAAAATATGATGTCAGAATTGAATTTCCAATATCAGCAGGAAATACAACACTGCGTGTTGATTATCTGGTCGGGGACGAATATAAGAAATTTGCTTTAGAGGTAAAGACTCCAACTGTTTCAATTGGAGTTAATTCCGATCATAGGAACCAGATTTTAAGCTACCTTAATCTCTTAAAGGATGTAAAATATGGAGTACTTTATAATGGAAAAAAACTGCTCATATTTAAGAAGGGATTAGAAGAGCCTATTATCACGTGGAGTTGCGGTGATCCTGTTCTTTGCATTACTTATCTATCTAAGACTTCATATCCGCATATATTAGATTCTAAATTTACAAACAATAACCCCAATTCTAAAGAGATTAGACTTGCAAAGAGAACAGTGGATCCTTTGACGATAAAGCAACACAGAATTAGTAATTTTAAAATAATTGGATATTTTACAGCATTTGCTTTTTTGATTACTATGATTTCTGTTACTAAAGGTTATAATAACTTATTCGAGGTCTTAAGTTCAATATTCTCAATTTCTCTCCTCGCATTGATTTTTTATTACCTTAGACTTAGATATATATATAGAAGAAAATGGAAATAAATTTAAAGGATTTCCAAAAACCCTCACCTGCCCCTTTTTCATTACCTCATGATTCAAGATCTTGAACCTATTCCAGACCTAATTATATGAACTCTACAAAGAAATAGAATCCCTGGATGATTCCTTAAGCAGAATATGTGACCGAATTGTCTTTGAAAGGGTTGAGCCAATCATGTCCTATGAGAATGACACATAGAAAGGGGGATGGCCTAACTATGATCTCATTCTCTTGGTCAAAATTCTGCTATTACAGCAGTGGTATAATCTCTCCGGTCTCCAGGGTGAAAGAAGACCAGTTACAGAACATCCTGCAAGAATTTTCTGGGATGTCCTGAGAAGATTCCGGATCATAACAAAACCTGGCATTTTAGCGAGAGGCTGTAAAAAACGTGGAAGGATCACCTGGCCTTAAATTATTTAATGGATCATATCATGTCGAGGCGCATCAGAGTCAAGAGGGGAAAAATGCAGGGCGCATCATTCTTTGAGTCATATCATGGTGAATATGGCAAACCCAACGGAAAGGATGCAAAGACTCTCAGATTCCGTTACCTTGCATCTGCTTTAGAGATATCAGAATTCGGGAGATTTATTGCGACCATGGGGCGTTTTGTGAGGAAACGCATTCTGCCCATGAGTAGTATTAGTAGGAATCTGCGCATATCTCGCATCAGATGAATAGTGGAACATCCAAATGCATTCGTTAAGAGGATGTTCGGATTTGCACACACCTTCGAAAAAGCAGTACAAAGTAATAGGCTAAAGACATATTTCAGACCCATATTTTACTATCTCATGAGATCAAGAAATCTTGACAGGATAGAATTAACCACAGAAATTTTTCAAAAATCGAGGAAATAGCATGGTGATTTTCACCATGTTTCCATATGTTTTAGGCATTATTGGCCCAATTTATAATGTTTAGGAAAGACGCTATAGTACATCGCATGGCCTTAGGAAATCTTAGGTCAATAGTTGTTTAGTAGTGTATAGGTTATGTACTTTTGTTCGTATATTACACTATACGAATAGTTTAACTATTCGTATAGTATGTTAATCGTATGGAAAAACAAACCCTCTA
>ACXJ01011288.1_pt1 | contig 11642 bp, 10 predicted proteins | sample 870861 | NCBI WGS metagenome assembly ACXJ01 (sample SAMN02954270, study PRJNA29437) | mine drainage metagenome | biome: terrestrial; feature: Richmond mine; material: biofilm; isolation source: combined biofilm from UBA (pink subaerial biofilm) and UBA BS (thick... ... | reverse complement strand
CGTCAAGAACCGGTCGGCAAGCCTTGATCCGGGAGAGGGCTGTCGATGCGGGGGTGTCCGGGAGAATTTCATCGTCCTTGATCAGATCGAGTCCGGCTTCGCCGACCTCCCGAAGGATTCGGGCCAGCTCGTCGGGGGAGAGGCCCAACGCCGGTTTGAAGATTGCCATGAAGAGAGGGCGGCCGGAGACCTTTGCCAGGCGGGAGATCCCCTCGAAGCCCCATCGCCCCCGGGTCCCATAGTTGGAGGGAAGATCGAGCTTCCGAATTTTGGCCGGACCCGCCAGGGAATATTTTCCTAGAACCATCACCAAAAGAGATCCCAAATCTCCAGAAACATTGCGGAGGGGATACCCGACCCAGGCCTGTCCCCTGCCATCGGGAAGAACCTCGAAAGACTCCAGGATCCCCTGGTAATCGCCAATCTGTTTAGCCATGCCGGGGGAGAGGGAGCCGACTGTTTGTCCAAGGGCGAGGATCTGACCCTGCCGTTTTGGGTCGACCCCTTGGGGAAACTCGTAGAGGACCCGGATTCTTCTGTCCGGAGAGGAGGACGGTGATGTCATGCGAAGGCGGAAGAGAGGGGGCGTCCCGTATAGAGGGGAACCCAGCCCTCCCGGGAGGTAAAATATCGGACGGCTTTAATGCGGCGCGAAGGCGTTAGCCGGAACCAGTGTTCGGCTCCTCGAGGGACGTTGATGTAGTCCCCGCTTTCGACGAGAAGCTCCACCTGATCCCCGTCAGCAAGGACAAAGCCGAAGATCCCCTCGCCTTCCACGATGTAGCGGATCTCGTCATCGTCGTGGGTGTGACAGGAGCGAAATTTTTCTTCGAGAGCGGAGAGTCCCGGGAGATCGGGGTCGAGCACGATGAGATCCTGTGTCTGGTAGCCCAGAGTTTTTTTCAGGTCGTCAAAGCGAGGGAGGAATGAGCTCAGAACTTCTTCCTGTTCCGAAGGGGTCAATCGCGGTTTGCCCAAGAGATCTTTGAGGGGCTGAGTCTCCGGAACCGGCCACGCATCAAGCTTAACGCCAATAGGAGTAAGGATCTTGGCGATTTCCGGCAGTGTTGTGATCTGACGCTTGTCGGTGCAAAAAAGAATGGCCATGGGTTGCGATCCTTATTGACGGCTAAAAAACGCGGTAGAACCACCCTGAGATGGAGCTCGACAGCCAGATGACGAGAAAGACCGGCCCGAGTTTCGAGTGGAATCGTCCCAGTGGGTGTCCTTTTTTTCTAAGGACTCCCAGGATGGCAAGAAGGACGAAGAGCCAGAGAGCTCCCTGGGCGGTGATGAGATGGAACCAGTCCAATGCCGGAGGGACCGGGTGAAAGCGGATGCGCCCCTGAATTCGTTCGTATTCCATGATGGCCGTTCCCGTCACGTCACAGGTGAACCCTGCCAGTGCTGCAAAGATATGACCTCGACGAATCCGGATAAAGTCTGAGGTTTGGGGTCCGGAAAAAAAGGAGCCAAGCCATCGACCGGTGGGGGCTCCGTAACGGGTTCGTATAAACAGGGCTGTCAGATATCCGGTGAGTGCGAGATAGATCAGAAGAGACATGGAGATGACATAGGGATTCACGGGGGCCTCAAACGGGTTGGGGTGACAATCTTTCCCTCCTAGTTTATCAGCCTCCTCCGGTTGAAGTCATCCTGCTGTGGGGGGAGACGGAGGCGATTCTTCTCGAGGGGAGCGTTCGAAGAGAAAGATCGGTCCCAAGAGAATGAGTGCAGCCACCGCGACTGCGGCATAGACATCGGAAAAGGAGAGGAAGAGGGCCTGAGAGGAGACTTCTTTTTCAATGAGCCCCATGGCGAGACGAGACGCTTCCCCCGGCGAAATTCCAAGGGAGGAGAGATGAGCGATGATCGTTTGCCGGGTCTGGCCCGTCTGAACCCTGTTGGCGGTAAGGTTAGCGGTGGTGAGGTAGGCCTGGTGGATCTGTTGGGATCGTTGAAGAAGTGTCGCAAGAAGAGCGATTCCGATGGATCCTCCCAACTGGCCGATCATGCCGGAAACGGCAGCGCCTGTGGCGAGCATCCGTCGAGGAAGCGTGGCCAGCGACATGGTCATGAGGGGGGGAAAGAGAAAAGCAAGTCCGATGCCGCGGAAAATGTTTGGCCAGAGGAATGAATGGGGGTTGGCTGTGGGGCCGATGTGGCCATATCCCCAGAGCGCGATCTCGATCACGATGACGCCGGGAACCATAATCGCCCACACCGGAACCTTGCCCATCAAGGATCCGGAGATCATGGTGGCAAAAGTAAAAGAGATGATACTTTGGAGGAGGACAAATCCTGTTTCGAGGGGATCCCAGGAGAAGAGCTCCTCCCCCATCAGGGGAATTGTAAAGAGTGTTCCGAAGTAGACGGATCCCAGCAAGGCATAACCGGCCGATCCTGCCCAGAGGGATCGATTCTTCAGCACTCTCAGGTCGAGAAGGGGGTGTCTGGCGGTGAGCTCGCGGATCACAAAGAGGCTCAGAAAGAGCGCTCCGGAAAGGGCCGCGATCCGAATGGCCGGAGAGGAGAACCAGTCATAGCGTTGACCGTTTTCCAGGGCGAACTGGATTCCGGGAATGGCTCCCACAAGAAGAATAACTCCGGGAAGGTCAAAAGGTTCATCCGAGACGGAATGATGAGAGTCGGGAACATAGCGATAGGAGAGGTAGGTGAGAAAGATTCCTGTGGGAACGTTGATGAAGAAAATCCATGGCCATGAATGATTGTAAATGAGGTAGCCCCCCACGACCGGACCGAGGGCCGGTCCCAGACTCACGCCAATGCCGAAGACCGCATTGGCCATGGCGACTTTTTCCGGAGGAAAGGCATCAATGATAAGAGTCTGACTCGTCGCAAAAAAGGCCGCTCCCGACATTCCCTGAAGAAGCCGGAAAAGCACCAGAGGAAGGAGGTCCCGAGAGAGTCCGCATAAAAGGGAAAAGAGGGTAAAGAGGATGATTGACAGGGTGAAGTATCGTCTCCGGCCGAATCGATCGGAGAGGTATCGGGTCATCGGGATCATGAGAACATTGCCGATGGTGTAGGCGGTGATGACCCAGGCGATCCCGTCGATGGTGGTATCGAGTCCCCCCATCATGTTGGGCAGGCCCACGTTAACGACTGTGGAGTCAAGGGTCTCCAGGACAGTGGCCCCGACTGCGGCCGTGATGACCAGTCGGGGATTGCTTAGGGGAGGAATGTCCGCGCTTCGCTCGACCGGGGCTCCGGGTTCCATCGTTTACCGGATCTTGTGGGTGAGGACGACGGGAACAACTGACATGCCGATCCGCAAGCGATGGTCCGGGTCGGATCCGGGGTCGATCAGGATCTTGACCGGTACACGCTGGACTACCTTTGTGAAGTTGCCGGTGGCATTTTCCGGGGGCAGGAGAGAGAGGACGGCTCCTGTCGATTGGGCAATACTGTCGACGTGTCCATGAAAGGTCTGTCCGGGAAGGGCATCGACCTTGATGGTGACAGGGTCACCCTGCCGAATGCCATGAAGATCTGTTTCCTTGTAGTTGGCGACAACCCACATGTTGAAGGGAACGACATATCCCACAATCTGGCCGGGGGTCAGATACGTTCCCAGCTCAATTGTCTTTCCTGTGATTCGGCCATCGACGGGGGCTAGGACCTTGGTATATCGAAGGTTGATGGAGTCGATGGCAAGAACTGCCTCATCGCGATGGATCGTCTCTTTCAGGACCTTCATGGCTTCTGTGTCGGCTTTGGTTTGAGCCTGAGCCATTTGGTACGCGGACATGTCCTTGTCGAGCCGCGATGCCGTGGCAAAGGCTTTCTTGGAAAGGTTCAATGTTCGTCGGCTCTCCCGTTTTGCCAGATCGGAGTTGGCCCGATCCCGCTCGATCGTGGCGGAGAGGACCTTTAGTTGCGCCATATCTCGGGCAAGGGCTGCTTGGTCTTTGTCATAGGTGGACTGGAAAAGTCGGGAGTCAATTTCAATCAGGACATCTCCGGCATGGACAACTTGGTTGTCCTTTATGAGAACCCGGGCGACCGGACCTGCAATTCGGGAAGTGATCGGGTCGAGGTGGCCTGTTATCTGGGCGTCATCGGTGGAGATGTGGCTTCGGGTGTAAGAGGCGTAAAGGGCTGAGGCGCTCCCGATTCCAATGACTGTAGCGACAGTTGCGATCAATGCCTGTTTTTTCATGAGGGGCCGGAGTTCCTTGCTCTACTGTGACAGTTTGTTTTGAAAGTGAGGTGAATTAATTAATTAATAAATTAATTCACCGGTGATCTGGGGTCAAGTCTGGCCTTCGTGTTTTTGGCAGTGGGGGTAAAAGTGGAGATGGCTGGAGAGTTTTTTCCTGACGTTGTATTCTTCCTGAGTCCGTGAAGTTTTCTTTTTCCCGAGCCAGGAGGGTAATGCAGTGAAAAAATGGCCGATTCCGATTGAGGTATCATTTCGGACATTTGTCGCGATTACCTTTGCCGGCTCAATATTTTTTCATGTTGTTGGCTTGGGTCTCCACTCCTACCTTAATGGCCAGAAAAAGGCGCTCATCGGAAAGATTGAGTCATTGGCCGAAGCGGAAAGCCAAGTTTCGGAAATCGATGCGAGCCTGTCAGCATTTCATGAGGAGCTCCTTCGGAGTCTTGCGGAAGGAAGATCCCAAGGCGGAGAACGGAGAAAGCTTCTCATTCAGGCTCGACTGATCAGGGTTCTGATACAAAATCTTGGCCAGCTTGATGGTCGGAATCATACCCGTCTGCCTGCGGGATGGGCCAGTCTTGAGAAAAACGGGATTGCCTGCCTTAGACATCCTTTGCCAGAAGGCAGCCCCTGTCTTCAACAGCTTCTTTCTCAGGTCGGAGCCTTTCAGCTCCATGTCATTGACTCCCGGAGAAATGAAGTCCGTCGTCTCTCCCTAGTTGAACATCGTCAGCTCCACCTTGAGCATCTCGATACATGGCTCTATTGGGGATCGACCGTTTTGGGACTCCTTTTTATGGCGATGGGATGGCGGAACGTCGTTCTCCAGGTGGGGGAGCCGATCAAGGATGTCGCCGGGTACCTCCAAAGCTTTGATGAGAGCATTCCTAAAAAATCTCCCCCTTTGATTCCGCCACTCTTTTCCATTCGTGAGCTGTCGATCCTTCTTAAAAACATGACGCGAATTTACAGGGATCCTCTCACAGGAACATTGGTCAGGCGCGCCATCATAAAGATTCTTGCCCGGGAGATGGTTCGCGCTGAAAAGGAAGGATTTTCTCTGGCGGTGGCTATCTTCGATATTGATGAATTCAAGGAGTATAACAATCACTACGGACATGTAGCCGGAGATGCACTCCTGCAAAGTGTCTCCACCCGTATTCAGGGGAAGCTCGTGGAAGGTGAGTTCTTGGGGCGATGGGGAGGGGAGGAGTTTCTTGTGGTATCTCCCCGAATCACTCCTGAGGCCGTATTGAATCATTATGCCGAAATCAGGGGATTTGTGTCTTGCTCCAACCAAGTGGCGACGGGAGAAAGCGTTCTGGTGACTGTTTCTGTTGGGGTGGCCATCCGTGTGCCGGGGCAGACTGAGGATGACTTGATCAGACTGGCCGAAGGGGCCCTTGCACAGGCAAAGCAAGAAGGGAGGAATTGTCTGGCTGTGGTGCCTCATAAGGAAGCATGAACATTCGCCCGCGTATTCCCCTCCTTAGGCTGTCAGCCAAGAGGGGTTCATTTCCCTCCCAATCGTGTAGTGACGACTATTAACATTGTTTGTATGTTTTACTATTATTGAATCATTAAAATGTTTCAGGAGATGGATCCAAACCATATTGGTACTCAAGGAGAGAGAAATGGTGACCCATGGGGGAATGAATCCTGACGTCCGGGAGGTTGTAAGGGAACGCTATGGAAAGATAGCCCGGGATATGGAGGGGGGAGGTTGCTGTACTCCCAGGAGTTCCTGCTGCTCTTCGGGTGAGAAGCTCGAGGGCCTTTCACTAAAGCTTGGCTATTCTCCGGAGGAGCTCCAGTCCTTACCGGAAGGGGCCGATCTTGGGCTCGGGTGCGGGGCACCGTTGCGTGAAGCTTGTGTGGGGGAGGAAATGACAGTCCTCGATTTAGGCTCCGGGGCAGGCATCGATGTTTTTATGGTGGGAAGGCTCGTCGGCAAAAATGGTCGTGCGATCGGTGTTGATATGACCCCTGAGATGGTCAGTCGTGCTCGCAAGGGAGCCCGGGAAGGGAATTTGAAGAATGTTGAGTTTCGTTTGGGAGAAATCGAAAATCTCCCGGTGGCGGACGCTTCAGTCGATATCATCATATCAAACTGTGTGGTCAACCTCTCTCCTGATAAAGCCCGCGTCTTTTCAGAGGCTTTTAGGGTCCTTCGTCCTGGGGGGAGAATGGTTATATCGAATGTTGTGGCTCGCTTTGAGCTTCCTGATGAGGTCAGGCAAAACCCGGAGCTGTATTCCGGTTGCATGGCCGGGGCTCAGACCCCGGAAGTCGTCGAGGGACTGATGAAAAGCGCGGGGTTTCAGGAGATAAAAATAGATTTGAGAGAGGAAAGCCGGAGCTTTATTGCATCCTGGGCGCCAGGAAGCAATATGGCCGATTGTGTTGTGTCTGCGGTAATCTCAGGTCAAAGACCTTCGGAGGTTCATTGAATTTTTTAAGTTTCCGCCTTCGATGAATAAAGAATTTTTCGGCAGATGTCAGCCAAGTATTTCACATCGGTAATAAGATTGGAGGCCTCTTCCTGTGTCGGAGGGAGTGTTTCTCTGGCGGAGAAGGGATCTCCGAAGGTCATGAAATCGCCTCCCCCTATTGATGAGATATCTTGCGCTGAGTTTTTTTCTCCCAAGAGTTGCTGGAGTTTTGTCCAGTCAGTGGTTGCCGGGAAGGGAATCTTGTCCTTTGATGAAAGGAGTAAGGGGCCGGGCTGTTGAAACCTGTTTCGTTCAATCCCCGAGAAAAGCAAAAGGGCCTGAGCAAGAAAGTCGAGAGCTTCATTCCCCTCCCGGATAGCATCGCCCCAATCCTCCTTTGAGAGGAAAAGTTCTGCAGATCGTATTCTTGTGCCCGCATTCCAAAGATTGCGAGTGGCCAGGCTCTCCTTTCTCTTCTCCAGGCGGCTCATTGGGAACGATATCCTACGATGACGGCTTCTGCACCTTCCGCAAACAGGTTGATTTCGGACTTCATGCCCACTGTTCTAAAGGCCTCGACAATTTCTTCCGGGCGCAGAAGATGGTTGCCCTGCACATGCTCTCCAAGATTTTGAACGGCAAGGGGTCGACGGCGGGGTTCCCGGAGATCTTGAATCTTTTGAGGCCAAGCCGGCTCCCAAATAACAACGGCTCCGTCCGGGTTCAAATGTTCCTTTAAAATTCGGAAAACGGTTTCCTTTTCATCCCAGACATGATGGAGTGCTCGGTTCATTGCGATAATGTCCGCACCCCCTTCCTGAGAAAAGGTCTTGATGTCTCCCACATGAAAGCTGAGCCGGCGGTCGAGTCCTTCTTTATGTGCAAGATTTTGCGCCCGCCGGACATTTTCTTCAAATCCGTCAAGGCCGATTCCTTGAATGTTTTGACAGCGTCTGGTGAGGGAGCGAAGATACCAGCCGTTCCCACAGCCCAGATCCACGACTGTTCCCCCCCTTTGGTCAATATCGGAAAATATCTTGAGGGAAGGGCAAATCTCCTTTTCAAAGATTCCTGAAAAGCTTGCTTCCAGCATGGCGCCGAACCATGGGAGAATATTTTTGCGTTCGGTAAGAACCTTTTCTCCCGGTCGCTCGCCGGTCAACATGAGTTCTGCCGCGCGATCGGCCATATGCGAAGACAAAAGTGCTCCAATCGGAATGTTAAACTGTGTTTCCGGATGGGAGGGACGCATCAAATCACCAGAAAGAGTCAGCTTGTAATAGTCACCGGCAAGATCAAGGTATCCGAATGCGTAAGCCGCTTCAGCCCAGCGGCGGACATAGAGAGAGTCCATAGCCGTTTCCTTGGATAGGGCATCGATGGTCCCCTCGCCTAGAAGATGGAGTGCTTCAAAAAGATTGCTGACAATTCCGATAAAGGCGACGTTGAGACTCATGACGCCTTGAGACTGCATTCGAAGCTGGCGAGCAATCTCTTGAATTGAGGAGGGGGAAGGGGGTAATTCAGCCATAGGGGCAGGCCTCCTTAAGACGGTGTCTGAAGTTTTTTCCCATTTTAGCACGAGGGATGCGGCCTCGTCAGTGGACTGGAGTCCATCGAGAGATATGTTTGACTCGCACGTGGTTGTTTGAGTATGATGTTGCGAAATTTGTGTGACAGGATCCGGAAGTAAGGCGTCCGGACATATCGCCCCAAGACCCCCAAAAGGAGTCAGACGAGAATGAAGCTTTACGAGCACGAGGCCCTTGGCGCAATTTTCAAAAAATACAAAATACCAGTTCCTCGTTATATCTTTGCGACGGACATGAACGATGCCGTCAATCAGTTTGTTGAAAAGGAGCCCGGCGTTGTCGTTAAGTCGATGGTTCTCGTCGGAAAAAGAGGAAAGGCTGGCGCCGTTAAGGTTGTTTCTGACAAGGCAAAGGTCCCGGATGTCGTGAGGGATCTGGCAACCCGCGAGGTTTATGGAGAAAAGTCTATTGGAGCGCTGGTCGAAGAAAAGTTGGATATCGAAAAGGAATTCTATCTCTCTGTGACCTACTCGACAAAGGATAGGGCCCCGGCAATCATATTCAGTGAGCACGGCGGGATGGATGTTGAAGAGATCGATCCCAAGCTGATTCATACTCATGTTATTTCTGATGTTCGCTCTGTCTATCCTTATCAGATCAGGCAGTTCCTGACGGGGATTGGTTTTTCGGACAAGGATCTTCTTCGTCCCCTCTCGGAGGTGATTGTCAACGTATATCACGCCTTTGTCGGTGCCGAGTGCCGCCTGCTTGAAATTAATCCTCTGGTGGTGGCTCGCTCCGGTGATAAGCGAAAGATTGTAGCCGCCGACGCAGTCGTTATCCTCGATGATGATGCCTCGGTCAACCCTGCCGTTGTCTATGGAGCAAGAAGTGCCCAGGGACGTCCGATGACTCAGCGGGAGCAAGATGCAATTCTGATCGATCAGGGGGACCACCGCGGGAAGGCGGGATCCTATGTGGAGCTTGAAGGTGATATCGCGATGATGACCTTCGGGGGCGGCGGATCGACCGTTACGGCCGAGACGGCGATTGAAGCGGGCTTGCGAATTGCCAACCTGACCGACATTGGGGGCAATCCTCCGGCTGAAAAAATGTACAGGATTTCCCGTATCATTCTGTCGAAACCAGGTATCAAGGGGGTCCTTGTTTGCGGGGGGACGGCAAGCAATACAAGGATCGATGTGACGCTCGGTGAAGGGCTTGCAAAAGCGCTCGATGACATGAATGCCGAAGGAAAGCTCGACAAGAATCTCATTTGGGTGGTTCGCCGGTCTGGTCCTGAGTATGTTAAAGGCCTCAAGATGCTTCACGAATGTTTTGTGAGAAATGGCATTCGTGGGGAAATCTACGATTCGCAGCTTCCCATTACGGAAGCGCCGATCCGATTGAAGGAGCTTTTGATAAAGCATGCGGGATATAAGCCTGAGCAGATTGTCTAGGATCGTCACAGATTGGAGGATCAGACTTGAAGGGGACCGTTTATCTTAACGACAAGACAGGAATTGTGGTGATCGGCGCCACCGGACGGGAAGCGTCCCAGGTGATCAAGGAGTCCGAAGCTCTTTACCCAGGGATTGTCAAAGCCGGAATTACGCCAGGGAAGGGTGGAAGTACAGAACTCCCTGTTCCGGTTTTTGATACCTTGGCTGAAGCAGTAAAAGATCCGAAGGTGGGAAAACTTCTCAATACGGCACTCATCTATGTTCCTCCCGTCTCGGTTCTTGATGCCGTCATGGAGTGTCTCGACAATGGTATCAAGGTCCTGTATATTATCACCGAGCACGTGCCGATTCGGGACTCTCAGATTATTTATCAGGAAAAAGAACGTCGTGGTGCCATAATCGTTGGCGGAACGAGCTTAGGTTGTTTCGTTCCCTCCGTCGGTCGAATTGGGGCCATTGGCGGAAAAGATCCTTCCGTCGCCTTCAAGGATGGCGGCATTGTCGTCATTTCAAAGAGTGGCGGTCTGACCGTGACGACTGCAGAGATGTTCAAGCGCCGTGGATGGGGAACCTATATGGCTTTGGCTATCGGCGGTGACATCATCTCCAATACCACCTATGCAGATGTGCTGAAACAGATCAAGGGAGATCCGAAGGTCAAGGCTGTCGTGATGCTTGGAGAGCCCGGAGGGGCTTACGAAGAGCAGGTTGCCGACCTGATAACCTCAGGTGGCTTCGACAAGCCCGTTGCCGCATTTATTTCCGGAAGATTCCAGGAGAGGATGCCTGAGGGTGTAGCCTTTGGACATGCCGGTGCAATCGTGGAGCGGGGCATGGGGAAGGCTACCGATAAAATATCCCGCCTTGAAGCTGCCGGAAAGAAGTTTCCAGTGAAGGTCGCCTTCTACTATCACGATTTGGTGAAGGCGATCGAGTCGCTCGGCGTTCCTCGTGACTTTGAGGACAGTACTGCCGAGCACGTTAAGCCCCTATACTCAACGATCTAGGGGAACGCACGTCACAACGAATGGGGGTGAAGGCAAATGGCAGAAGAAAGATCGCAGATGGCAACCGGTCCTGCAATCATCGGGGGAATCGCGATTCTTGCAGGGCTTCTCTTTTACATCATCTTCCTCGGACGGGGAGCAGAAACAGCCAATCACATGACGGGATGGCTTCCTGGTTCTTCCACACATCTCTGGCCGTAATGCACTAATTCCCAATTCCTTATTCCGATTATAGCCCCTGCTCTCCCCACTCGATCGATGGGGAAAACAGGGGCTTTTTTTGTCGATGATTCCATGGCATAATATTAAGACGCAAATTCCAGATTCCCGATATCGTTCGATTTTGCGGAGATCCCAGAGGATTTCCGGGGCGACTCATCGTTTGAGCCGAAGGTCCTGCCCGGAGAAATCAGACCCATTCCCCCAAGGAGATTAAGCAATGGCGCTTAACCTGACACAAAAAATCTTTAAAGATCACTTGGTTTCCGGAGAAATGGTTGCCGGAAAGGAAGTCGCAATCCGTATCGATCAGACCCTGACACAGGATGCCACCGGAACCATGTCCTACCTTCAGTTTGAAGCCCTTGGACTTGACCGTGTAAAGACAGAGCTCTCGGTCTCCTACGTCGATCACAATATGCTCCAGACGGGATTTGAGAATGCGGACGACCATCGTTACCTTCAGACGGTTGCTGCCCGTTATGGAATTGTCTTCTCCCGCCCCGGGAATGGAATCTGCCATCAGGTTCACCTCGAACGATTCGGCAAGCCAGGAAAAACCCTTCTCGGATCCGACAGCCATACCCCCACTAACGGTGGCCTCGGTATGATTGCCATTGGCGCAGGTGGTCTCGATGTTGCCCTTGCTATGGGGGGAGAGCCTTTTTATACCGCCATGCCAAAGGTTGTTCTTGTGAAGCTGACCGGAAAGCTTCAGCCTTTTGTCTCAGCTAAGGATGTCATTCTAGAGCTTCTTCGTCGTCTGACAGTCAAGGGCGGTGTTGGCCGGATTTTCGAGTATG
>ACXJ01011357.1_pt1 | contig 11722 bp, 11 predicted proteins | sample 870861 | NCBI WGS metagenome assembly ACXJ01 (sample SAMN02954270, study PRJNA29437) | mine drainage metagenome | biome: terrestrial; feature: Richmond mine; material: biofilm; isolation source: combined biofilm from UBA (pink subaerial biofilm) and UBA BS (thick... ... | reverse complement strand
ACCTTCAGCAATAATCCGGGAGCCTTCTGTCGCGTGATTATCTATCAAAACAATCTCAAAACGCTTGTATGTTTGAGAAAAGACAGAATCCAATGCTTCCGGTAGCTCTTTTTCATAACGTGTTATTGGAATTACAACCGAAATAAGCGGATCAGTCATCAATCACCACACATTTTTTCAATTTTTATAATACTTTTTGATACCAAAAAACTTAAGGAATATTGCATTATCCTTTAAATCCGTGCTGAAATATGTACTTGTAAAATCTGGGATTAAGCCAGCGACTAGGATAGCTATAAATGACTGGAAAACCATTTACCTTTTCTCTCATCACTTTAGGATGGGTTCCTCTAAAAGGTTTCATTATTTCCATATTTTCCGGAAAATACTCCTTGGCAGCTATCTTTTTAAAGTCTTCTGAGGATGCACCTCCTTGATGATAAAGTTCTGCCTTGGCTCGAATCTTTTCCTGGAGCTTTTTAGGATCATTGACAAAACCGTAATGGTAAAGCCAGCCATCGGCATATCGCCAAAGATTTCTTTGTTCTTTACCGATATATTGACCGTCAGCTTTTCTAGCAAATCCCGATGAATCGCCAACTGACTCAACAGTGCCATTTGCCCTGACAATTCTTAAAAGACGCCGACCAGCATAGGGATTCGTATGCCAATAATCTCCATAAAAATACTTTTGTCTTAACATTAAACCAAGAATTCCCTTTTCATCCTTATATTTTTCCATTGAGGCAATCAGCTTGTCGTAGTCGTCTTCGTGCAAAAACTCATCTGATTGCAAATGGATGGCCCACTCCGCAGATTTATTGACATAACTCAACGCAAGGTTTGTTTGTTGGGAAAAGATCTTCCCGTTGTCAAAAAGACTCTGATCCCAGACGGATTGATAAACTTTAATCTTAGGATTCTTTGACTTCAGATTCTCGACAGCCTCTAGCGTCCCATCATCGGAATCGCCCACCACTACAACTAGCTCATCGACCAATGGCAACATAGATTGCATAGACTCTATGAATGGATAATCTAATTTGATTAAATTGCGGCAAAAGGTAAAGCCAGAAATAAACATAAAAGCACCTCAATCAAGTCGAAACAACGATTTTATGATCCATCGCAAAGAGCGTAGTGACGGTTCAGTCCTGAATGCATCAATAGAGCAGGCAAATCGTTCTTTTTTGGATAGATTAAGTTCAGTCATCGACTTAACAATTCCTACCAAAATTTTTGGATCAGACCATCGGCTAAATGTATACCAATGAAGATACCTGCTCACAGAAGTAACAATTTTCTTTTTTCCCCACGGGAATATCAAACGATCTCCTTCAGGGTAGGACGATGTTGAAAACTTGATCAACAGTTTGTCCTGATCCCAAGAAGATTCAAAAGGAAGATAGCCTCTTTTCCCCATCCAATATATCAGTGAATCGAATCCCCAGATGAAATTTCCTGGGGTAATCTCAGAATTTTTTGGGTCAATATGACCTAACGGCAACGAGAGCGTGACAAAGTTTTCTTGCTTGAGTGCTTCTTCGTTTTCTAAGACATCTTCTATTTGCAATGGATGTTTTAAGTTTAATGGCTTCTGAGTGGTGGGATTTTCTTTTCCTTGATTTCTGATCTGTCGAAACTTTCCTGATTCAGTTTTGCGAATAATTCTGTCGTAGACTAGCCCGCACGAACACATGAGACGAATATTGACTCCATCTGTCGCCACTACATGGTCCATTTTTCGACCACAAGCCAAGCATTCAGGAATTTCTTCGTCTTTATTACTCTTCATTTCTAACAAGAACCTAACGGAATCAGAAACAGTTTCGATCGACGGATACGGGGCCGATGAAAAAAAAGATTCAACGACAAGTAGTGAATGTGGCGAGAGTGTTCTGACCTCGAAGGGGATCACCTTTTTTTCAATATAAAGGACAAGCATGGGAACATCAAAAAAAGCACACATATGGCTTGGTCCAGAGTCTAACCCAATATATAGACCAGCAAGGGAGAGGAGTCCTGCAAGTTGTCCTAAAGAAAGATCATAGGCACATACCGCACCGCTATTGGTGAATAGACCAATAGCTGGATATGATGCAACAACTGTCCTTAACCCAAAGTTCTGATAGAGATGATCAATAAGAGATTCAAAGTTTGATTTGCCCCACATTTTATTCGGCCAGGAGAGAGGAGCGATAACAGCATATCCATCTTTTTTAAGATTATTTTCAGAAAGAAAATTTGATGCCCATTGAATATCAGAAGGGAGCAGGGGCAGATAAGGCCGAACATCTTTCCCAAGGGGCAATCCAATTGTTCTTGCCGTCGCTTCTAGTGTCGACTCTTGCCTTGCATGACGATCCGGCATGGGAAAATGTGCATAGGCAAGAAATGCATCCCCATTTGAACCAGAAATCTCGTTTCTGACTTCTTCTCGAGCCAAATCGTAAGGATTATTTGTTCCGTCTTTTGAAAGAATGTCCTTGGCTTTGGGGTACCATCGAATTTCAACATTTTCTAGGCGATCAACCAACTCCTGCCAACGGAGATCCGCATAAACAATGTATAAAGCTTTAGGAAATTTCTTCTGGATTTCAATGAGGATACGAAATCCATTGACGTGATCACCTAAGCCCTGACCGAGAATAAAATAAAGCCTTCCAGAAAACTCAGGAGAAAAATAGTTGATGTGGAAAAGGGGGATTTCAAACCATCGAAGAGGTTTGGATGGAATAACAGGAGAAGGGATTAAAGAATCTATCAAAGCCCACCTTAGTATAAGGAATACAGATGAATTCTTTCACAAAAATCTAGATGAAATTGAAAAGTATGTTTCCTCAAACCCATCAGGAAACGAAAAGGATGATGGAAATCTTGCATCCGATTCAAAATGAAAAGCATGAGCATAAAACCTTGATGGATAGTAAGAACGCAGAAATGATTTCCAGGCTTTATAGTCAAATGGTTGCGCTAAAAGAGCTCTCTTAAAAAGTCGTTTTGCGGCGGACCTCTTCTCAGGAAATCGCATTAAAAAGCAAGCAAACTCTCGAAGCCATTGAGACTGTATTTTTCTTAACTTATTTCTATAAATACTTGGAGGAAGATCAAGATATTCCTGCATAACAGTAAAAACTATATTTGTACCAGCCCATTGAGTAAATGATCTAATTCTTTCTCCATTCCATTTTTGCTCCTCAAATGCTCCTTCCGTAAATCTATAGGCGATGCATGCGTGACTTACAACTTTAATATATCCTAACTTATACATTCTAAACTCAAAATCTACATCTTCAGTCATGTAAGAAGGGCTAAATCGAACATCATACAATCCGCAAGCAATAGCTTTTTCTCTTGGAAAAAGCATTGTGGAAGGAAGGTGAAATATAAAAGGAGAATTTTTATAGTATTGTGTTTCACCAAGCAATATTTTTACCCAAAATATTTCTGTTGGGACATTATTAGGAGAAAGTATCTTACCATCATATGAAATACGATCATCCCAGCAAGAAATAATTGCTGAATCAGGATACTTATCGAACACTTCTACTTGACGCTGAAGCTTGTCCGAGTACATGATGTCGTCATCATCAAGAAGTGCGATAAGCTGACCTTTTGCCTCAAGAATCCCCTTATTTCTAGCAAAGCTTACTCCTTGATTAACTTCATGAATTAATCTAACTTTTTCAGGAAATTCCTTAACAAAAGGAAGCGCATAGTTTCTAGTCTCATCTGATGCATTATTGTCAACAAGAATAATCTCAAAGTTTTTATAGGTTTGACTTAAAGCTGAAGAAATCGCCTCCTTGGCATAGCATCCTCCTTTGTAAAGAGGAATAACAATAGAAACTCTGGGACTATGCATTAACCTCTCCCTCGAAGATCAATGGGGAATGTCGCAATTCGTATAAGTGACTGTAGAGCCTCTTGCAAAACTCTGGGACTTTATTTTTCATAGGCTTTTCCTGATATATCGCGAGAGTGAATTTCCTCGAAAGAGGGCATTTTCCCTTAAACTCCCAAAATAGAGGCGTCTTGAGGGCAAAGATCCCCTCTTCCCTCCTCTCGGAGGGTGAAAACACCTCTTCTTGTCTGACCGCGCTCCGAAAGATTACACGACGAGCCGGAGAAGCTGGTCGGCCGTGAGCGCCAACACGGAAAACATCATGTGGGCCGTCACTTTCCGAGGCACCCGGACCCGAAGGAAGGTCACGCCGAAATCCTCCTTGAGCCGGGAAAACACTCGCTCCGCTCCCGATCGTTTTTTATACCGCTCCTTTTTGGCCGGATCCAGAAGAATCTCCTCCCCACCACGAGGGTTGGAGTCGGTGACATGGACGCCTCCGTATCCCTCGATAAGCCGGGTGATCGACTGGGCATCATAGGCCGCATCGGTGAGGGTATATAGAACATTCGGGCACCGCTCCTTCGTCCTCTTGACCAAATACGGGACGGGCTGGGAGTCGTGGACCGAGGCCGAGGTCACCAGAACCGCGAGCGGGATCTCTCCCTCGGCCGAATGGATGTGGATCTTGAACCCTCTCCACCATTTGACATTCCCTTGGCTGTTCCTCTTGCCGCCCCAATCACAGCCCTGGGGGATCGCCTTTGCGATCTCTCCGGGGCTCATCCGAGTGTAAAGGTCGGAGGGCCGGGATGTCGTCAGGGGCGACGACACCCTCTTCGCCCTTTTTCTTGCGTCCCCGCTTTTTGGGAGGGAGCTTTTTCTGTTCCTTCTTCCGGACGGCCTTCTCCCGTCCTTCGAGAGCCGAGCCGTCAATGGAAGAGTTCTCGACGAGGGCGTCTCCCACATGCTCCCGGATCAGGATCCCGTGGATCCTCTCGGGCATGTTCAGCGTGGCGGACTGGGCGAAGACCCGAGAAAAGGTCGACTCGCTGGGAACCTGACCGTTCTGCCATCCGCAAAGGCGCCGAAGGTTTCGTCGACCTTCAGGCGGGAGATCAGGTCTCGGGTGCTTGTCAGCCCCAGAACCGCCCTGGCGACGAACGCCCGGCCGATCAGGGCCCATTCATGGGCGGGGCGTCCGGTCCATTGATGCGGTTGACGGATGACGTCTTCCGCCCGCACGATCTCGAGAATCTTGGCGACTTTCTTGTGCTCGTCAGTCATGGGACGGGAAAGAGCATCATCCAGACGGGGAAAGAGGGAGCCCTGAATCCATCTCCAGATGCCGCTGAGTTTGTTCATCACCGTTCTGCCTCCGTCGGTTGAGAACGAGATGAATTATATAAATTAATTAAATTATTTTAAAAAAATAATATATACTACAATCACTTTTATTAATCGCACCAATGCTGGCTCAGAGTTTTGCAAGAGGCTCTGTATATTGCAAATCATTGTGGAGGAGGCGTTAAAAAATCTCAGAAAAATATAAAACGCCTATTTGTACGTGGTTCTTTTCTATTGCCTCCATCAGGATATTAATTAAATTGCGCAGTGGTTAAAGAGAATCGATCCCATACCCATTCAAGAGTGCCTACTCCTAAAAAGTCCGAGGTTTTCTTTTTTGGTTCTCCGATGGTTTCTGGCGGCTAATGCCGACACAATTAACGATGAAATGGTCAAATATTACGTCGACGATCAGGAAGTTTTAGCGGATTATCAATAATTATCGATTTCCGATCAATAGCCAATAGATTCCTCGCTTATAGGCGATGGTTGTTCAATGAAAAAAGCTCTCGCCTGAGTAAAGACTCTATGTCGCTTTCTAAGAGAAGTCCTTCCTGATTATGTTTAAGATTACGCTTTCTGTAAAAACTCCTAAAAAATTCTTTCCAGTTCTTTAAATTTGTTTTCTCTTCAAGCAAAGCATCAAGAATAAGCTTTCTTCCTACTTGTATTCCATTTTTATAACTTAAGAATCCTACACCTATTTCTCTGAGCCATTGGGACCTTATCTTTTTAAATCCTCGCTTGTCATACTTTATTGTTGACTGCTTAGCTAGTGCACTGAGTAAAAAAGAAAAAAATATATCGAGTTTATATAAAACTTGCACGGTTGGAGCTTGCTCATTCTTTAGAGCCAAGTAATCTATTGAAGGAAGACGCACACGAACCAATCTATCAGGAACTGAAACAAGTGACCCGTTTAAAAACATCTTAAAATTAAATTCATCATCCTCAACAAGTCTAGGGTTAAAAGCCTCATTGAACATACCTACAGAAATAGCCTTTTCTTTTTCAAAAAACCAAGTTGAAGGATGCGATCTAAAAATTCCCTCTAAAGCAAGTCTCTCCATCCAAAAACTCTTGCTCTTCATTGATTTTTCTACAATTTTATCATTCTCCCAATTAACTAAATCATATTCAGAAGATAGAAGTGAGATATGGGCACTATTTTTTTCAAAGACAGATAACTGCTTTTCAAGGCGATTCGGATACATAACATCATCGCCTTCACACATTGCGATATATCTTCCACGACTTTCTTGCAAACCTTTGTTTCTTGCACTAGGAGCCCCCTGAATGGGTTGAGAAACTAGTCGAACTTTCGCTGGAAAATTTTGAGCATACTCTTTAAGAATATTTAGAGATAATTCATCCGCATTATTCTCAACAAGAACGACCTCAAAGTCTTGAAAAGATTGATTCATAACTGCATCAATCGTATCACGAAGAATTACACCTTCTCTATAAACAGGAATCAGAACGGAAATAAGTGGATTTACCATTTACCCCTCATATCTACTCTATGACAGAAGAAGCTTTGCCACATGCAATCCTCTTGCAATGACTTTATCCATATTATAATAACGGTATTCGGCTAAGCGTCCGACAAAACTCACTCTCGGCTCATTATCAGCTAACCTTCTATACTTTTGATATAACTCATCATTATCAGTTCGCGGAATAGGATAATAAGGATCCCCACTACTTTCTGGATACTCAAAAATGATAGAAGCTCCTGAACGCTCTTGCATCGTTAAATGTTTAAACCCTGTGATTCTAGTAAAGGCATTTTCATTAGGATAGCTTACCGCTCCAAGCGATTGAAACTTGTTCGTTTCACTCAAATGCTGATGCTCAAATCTTAAGCTTCTATATGGGAGCGCCCCATAGCAATAATTAAAGTATTCATCAATCGACCCTGTATAAATAATATTTTTTCTTTATCCTATTGCGAGTTGACTTAAATGTCTCCCCTAAAGCTATTGTTATTTTTTATTTGAAAACATATTTTAAACCAAACTTCCAACAGGAAAAACAACGAAAAACGAATGCAGATCTTGTTTTCTGCATTTTTTAAAGATGCAAAGTCTGACTACACCCGTCTCAGAGGTTCAGGCTCACGCCCAAGAGTTCCAAGGCTTTCTTTTGAAGAGGCGTGCTGTCGGTCAGCATGGCAAAGCGCGCAGCCTTATCTCCTCCCGCCTGCATCACATTTCTGACCAGCGTTCCCAAGTCCTCGATCAGTCCGCCGAACGTCTGGACGGGCAGTCCTTCTTCGGTCACGTGAAGACGGGCCTTCTTCTGGGTCGTCGGTGAGGCCACGGCCGGACTGACGATGTCCGGGCGCGCATTGTTGGCTCCTTCCCGGTCTTCTTCCGCAAACAGAAGCGGTGCGAGCTTCTGTTTCATCTGCCATTCCACATAATACGCCAGCATGCACAGGAAGACGTGGCTTTTGACCCGGTCGGACAGACGGTGATAGATCGGCCGGATCTCGAGATCCACGGTCTTGAGGCTCCGGAAGGCCCGTTCCACATGGGCGAGCCCCTTGTAGGCCTCGACGCTCTTCTCTGAAGACATCACATGTTTGGCCAGCGAGGTGCGGATCACATAGAGCCCGTCGAGGGCGGCTTCTTCCCGGATCTTCTCCTCGTTTCTCTTCCAGGAGAAGCTGTCGTCAGCGATGGTTAGCTCGAAATGCTTGCCCACGTGATGTCGGTCGAGGATCTTCCCCACGCGAAGGCCGATCCTGTCCTGGCCCCGAAGCGGATTCCGGGGGCGTTTCGTGGCCTCCCGGATCTTTTCCAGGTCCTTCTCCGTCGCCAAAAGGAGGTCTTCGCGCTTGGTCGCCCGACGGTGCGCCAGCAGGGGATTGCGGCAGACGATCAGCCTCTCTCCTGGAAAGTCGGGGGAGGTGATCTCCGCCAGGTTTTTCTCGTCGAAGAGCGAGGCCTGAATGTGCCCCTGGTCGCGCAGCTTGGCGATCGACGGAGACCGGAGCGCGGTGATCCAGTCGAAGCCCTCGATCTCCCGGACCTTCTCGATCTGGACCTGTGTCAGGATCCCCCGGTCCGTCACCAGGACCACGCGAGCCAGACCAAAGCGCTCCCGCAGCTTCTGGATCTGGACCGCAAGCGTGTTCGGATCGGCCGTGTTGCCCTCGAAAACCTCGATGGCGACCGGACATCCGTCAGAGGCGCACAAGAGCCCGTAGACGATCTGAGGGAAGCGCTTCTTCCCGTCCCGGTTGTGACCATAGCGGGCCAGGTCGCAATGCTCCCCCGTGTAGTAGCTCGAGGAGACGTCGTAGAGCACCAGGGTGCCGTCCTGAAGGTGCGTTTGGGCCAGGGAGGCCTCGAGGGTCTTCTGGCGAGCCAGAAGACCCTCCATGGCCCCGTACAGCTCGTCTTCGGTCGCCCCGGCCACTCCCAGCACCTCTCCGAGAGTCGAGGTGGCTGTCTCGGGAGAGAGATCCCGGGAGAGGGAGAGCTTCGAGCCCGTGGAGATCAGGCGGTGGGCGATCAGCGCTTCCTGGAGATCCCGCATGCGGCTTCGTCGGGATCCCAGAAGGGCGGTGAGTCCACTGGCCCGCATCGTTCCGACCACGGCGGCCACGTGGCCATGAGGCAGGGAGCGGATGCAGACCATGTCCTGGGACAGAACTCCCACGGCTTGGCCAGACAGTCCGGCCTTCACGACCTCGAGAATGTGGGGCGGAAGATGGGAGAGGTTCGCCAGAGTCTCGTTTTTCACCTTCCCGTTTTCGCGATAGGTCCGGCGGAGAAGGGTTGTGGTGTAGACCTTCTCTCCGACCACTCTCTTTGTTGTGACCACATGACAGGGTCCGCGTCTGCTCGCCATAGAACAATAATAACAGAAAAAACAATCTTGTCAAGGAAATTAGTGACTACATTTGCATGATTAACATTTCACTTATATTATTGCAAATAAAAAATAAAAACTCATTTTTAAGGGTTATTCTTGCTGGAACTTTTGTTTAAAACATTATGGAGTAACAATTTTTTTGCATAACTTGATAGGTATCCGATAAAAACACCTATCATCTTTATTCGTCCGAACAGGAATATGCGCAGCGACACTTGACGATAGTTCGGAGGGGTCTAGTCCCCATTGCTTACGGGTATAGTTCTGGTAGAATTTTCTATAAAGATGCCATCCAACAGCACTAACATTTAAATCTTCACTCGTCTTTATTGAAAATCTCTTTTCCCGAACACTTTCTAAGAAATCCTGAGCTTGTTACTCATTAAGATTGAGGGAGTACAACTTATTAATTGTGTCAAGATTGATCGGAATCGGCAAAAGCATCCCATTGACCGAAGTCAAAATATGATGCTCATATGGATACCATTCCGTAAAGTTAGATAAATATTTATAGACCTCAACTAGATTTGTGTAAAAAACATGTGGGTCACACTTATGAATAAGAATGGAATGATGATCTTTCTCGTCATATGAATTTCCACCAATATGATCTCTACGATCAATAACAATCACTGACTTTAAGTTTGAGGAAAGCCTTTCTGCAAGAACAGATCCTGCAAATCAAGCACCAACAATTAAAAAATCATACATGTTATCCTCTCAAGTCCCCTCGCCAAACTAAAACATGTGCTACTCCCTCAAACTCCATACTCCCGAAGGATTTCATCAACGAGTCTCTGCCGCGTTGGATCTCCGACTTTGGCCTTGTAAAGTTCGCCCAGAAGCTTTTTTCCTTCGCTTTCCTCTCCTGATCCCTTTTCCCAGTGGAGGAGCATGAGCACTTCAAGGAGCTTGTTCTCGACAATCTGAATGGACTGTCCGATCTTTTTCAGGTTCTGCTGGACGAGATCCTGGAATCCCAGAGCCCCCATCACCCGAAGAGTGCTCTGCTGATCGAGGGAGAGATAGGATTCCAAGTGAGAAAGATCAGTCGGAGTCAAGGTCTCCTTGTGGAGAAGCGCCTCCATCTTCCGTTGAAGATCGATCTGCTCCTCGATCAAGGTCAAGATCGACTGGCTCGCCTCCTCAGTCATGGAGGAAACCTCCGAAAGCGACTCTGTAGCTCCCGGGAGAGTGGCCTGGGCCGAAACAAGCGGGCCGGAGAGAGCACTGATCGTCTTGAGCGCCGAATGGATCTCCCGAACGATCGTTCCCAACTGTGTCGACAAACGTTCCGGATCAACCCTTGCCAAATCAGTCTCGTCACTCATGACAATCTCCTTAAAAGGGCTGTCCAAAATTCATTGATCAGAGAATCTCCTCGGGCACCATCTCTCCGGTTCTCATGAGGTGCAGGATAAAGCTCTTGTACCGGCTATCTGTCCTCATCAGCTCCTCGTGGGACCCCGATTCGATCAGCCGTCCTTTTTCAAGCACGAAAACGGTCTGGGCCTGACGGATGGTGGTAAGGCGATGGGCGATCGCGATGGTGGTCCGTCCCTTCATGACCGACTCGAGGGCCTTCTGAACGACCCACTCCGACTCCGAGTCGAGGGCGCTTTTGGCCTCATCGAGAACGAGAAGGGAGGGATCCCGGAGAACCACTCGGGCCAAGGCCAGCCGCTGCTTTTCTCCGCCCGAGAGAAAGATTCCCCTCTCCCCCACCCGGGTATCATACCCCTTCGGCAAGGCTGAAATAAAATCGTGGGCGTAGGCCGTTCTGGCCGCCGCGATCAGCTCCTCTTCCGGGACCTCCCGCGTCAGTCCATAGAGAAGATTGTCCCGGATGCTCTGGTTCATGAGGACCACGTCCTGAGTTACAAACCCGATGACCGACCGAAGCGAGGCGGGCGCAATTTCGGAGAGCGGCATCCCATCCCACAGAATCTCCCCCTTCGTCGGCTCATAAAACCGGGGGAGAAGATTGGCCAAGGTGCTCTTTCCCGAGCCCGAGGCCCCCACCAGCGCCACAAAGCTTCCTGCTGGGATCGACAAGGAGACATCATCGAGGGCCGATGACTCGGTCCCCGGGTAGGCAAAGGAGATATGGCGGAACTCGATGCCTTCCCGGAGAGCCGTGATCGTCTTCGCTCCCGGAGAGGTGACCCTCTCCTCCGGAACGGCAAGAATATCCACGATCCTCTCCGCCGCCGCCAGAGACTGCTGAATGTCGGCCTGGGCTCCGGCAAAGCCCTTGATGGGCTGGTAGAGCATCTGGGCGGCGGCAATAAACCCAACCAAGGTTCCGAAGCTCAAGGTTCCCTTGATGACGGCGTAGCCTCCCGCCCAGACGGCAATCCCCGCCGCCAGGGCCCCCAGCGTCTCCATGATGGGAGAGAGAAGGTTCGAATATTTTGCCGTCTTGATCTGGGCGCCTACAAACTCGTCGCTGAAAGCCTTGAATTTCTCCTTTTCGAGCTCCTCCGAGACGACTCCCTTGATGAGTCGAATCGAAGAGAGCGTCTCCGAGAGGTGCTGGTTCACATCGCCGAAGGACTCCTGGGTGCGGCGAGAGAGGGTCTTGAGCTTTTTCCCGGTCTTTCTGATGGGAATCAACACGGCCGGGAGCATCACCATCAGAAAAAG
>ACXJ01011325.1_pt4 | contig 11791 bp, 13 predicted proteins | sample 870861 | NCBI WGS metagenome assembly ACXJ01 (sample SAMN02954270, study PRJNA29437) | mine drainage metagenome | biome: terrestrial; feature: Richmond mine; material: biofilm; isolation source: combined biofilm from UBA (pink subaerial biofilm) and UBA BS (thick... ... | reverse complement strand
ACAATCCGGCCTCCCTGGTTCCCGGTACGGCTCACGGAGGAAAGTTCGCGCCGACATTTGGCAAGCTTTCCAGCAAGGAGAAGGACGAGTTGGTGGATCTGCTCATGAGCCTGAAATCCTTGCCCGGATCCCCCAACTATCCAAAACCACCCAAGTAAAGGTTTTTTGGGGCTTGGTATTTTAACCGAGGAGCCAAAATGAAATTGCCAGAGGGGATTGTCGCGTATCTTTGGACGGCGACGGGTCTTGTCTCGTTAGTGATCATCGTTTTCGGGATCTACTGGGCATACAAGAACGGTCAATTTGATGAAAACATCAAATATATCATTTTCAACGACGAAGACGGAGATTCCCAGAAACCTCCCCACGAACAGACTGAGTCCCACCCACCCTCTCCTAAGACCAAATAGGACCGAATCATTACCATTTCAAAGGGGTCCCGTTTGAAAAAAAAATTGAATTGGGGCAACGCCCTTGCAGGAACGGGGGTGGGATTCCTCCTGTTCTGGATCTCTGACAAGATTTTTGGATTGACGAATGGCGCCTTCCATCATATCTTCGGCACGGGAATCCTTTTCTCATACCTTCTCGCTCCTCTGGCGATCTCTCTGGTCACGGGATACATAACGGGTCCTTTCGGGAAATTTGTCGGTGCCGTGCCAACGATGGGCTATCTTCTTGTTTCCTACCTGTATGAGGTCTATCATCCTTCCGGGCTGACAGTCGGAATTCCTGTCGCCCCTTTCATGATGATTTTCTTCATAACCGTTCCGGAAGTCTCGTTTTTGGGCGGGTATGTAGGGGAGGTGATTCGAAGAAGGAGCTCTTCCGGATCTGCGGGGGAAGGAAGACCAAGATCACGGGGACCTGAAAGGGTCTCCTGAATTTAAAATGAGGTTCATCATGAATCATGCCAGGTCCGACAGATCGGCTGGGACTTCGTTTCATTCTCTTCGGAGTCTTTTGTCTTTTTGTCGGAACATTGCAAGGTTTTCTCCAGTCAACCCCCAGGATTCGCCATTGGATCCATATGACAGGGCAGGCCGGCCACCTGGTGGATCCCTTGGCTCATGCCCATATCAACCTGATCGGAGGCGTGGTATCGGTTGTTATGGCCATGGTGTACTATCTTCTCCCCAGACTTTCAGGAAAACAGATATGGAGTCAATTTCTTGGCGAAATGAGTTTTTTTTTCATGGTCGCCGGCGTCATCGGCTTCTATTCCGTCCTTTTGACCTTCGGTATTCTCGAAGGAAACAGGATGATTGGCCAGGGAATCGTCTACCCTCTCGCCAGGGCTGTCTACCAACCCTATCACCGGATAGGATTTGTTCTGTCGGCCCTGTTGATGGGAATCGGACACTGGACCTTTGTTTTTAATGTATTTGCGACTGTGTGGTTCAGGGACAGGAAGAAGATCATGGAACAAGTGACAAGACCAGTGAAGGAAAGGGTCTAAGAGGGATGGAAGAGAAGAAAAATGAAGGTTCCGATGAAATTCCGACTCAGTCCGATCCGGAGACCAGACCGAAGATCACCCACGATGATGATGATCTTGCCCCCCTTGAGTTGTCACCATGGCAATTGCCATGGAAGGCTATCACCATCACATTTGTACTCCTCATTCTCATTGCGGGTGCCGTTCATGTCGTGGGTCTGGCATCCAACAGGATTGTCCGGCTTTCGACGGCAAGCGTTAGAAAACACGGGACCGCCCCTGGAGAATTCCGGCCGATGGGCGGCGTACTGACTGAGGCGATCCCTGGGACGAACAACTCGAAACTCAATGAGGCATCCAGGAATCTTCAGGAAGGGAAGAATCTTGCTCCAACCGCTCAGATTCATGTGGATTCTTCAGGCTATAAAATTCCCAAGGGATTTGTTCTGATTCCTGCCGGACCTTTCTGGATGGGATCCGAAGACAGTTTTGCCAATTTCGATGAAAAACCAGTCCACAAGGTCTATCTTCCTCCCTATCTCATCGAAAAGACTCTTGTGACAAACCGGCAGTATAAAGAATTTGTAACAAGCGCCCACTATATCCCACCAGCCAATTGGAAAAATGGAACCTATCCGCCAGGACGGGGAAATTATCCTGTCACCTTTGTTTCCATGGAAAATGCCCGGGATTACGCCCGGTTCAGACGAGCAAGATTGTGTACGGAAGAGGAGTGGGAAAAGGCGGCACGTGGCATCGACAAAAGAATGTGGCCCTGGGGTAATACCTGGGATCCTCGGCGTGCCAATGCCAATTACACGGTCGGAGACACATCTCCGGTCAACCGCTACCCCATGGGGGCCAGTCCCTACGGTGTCCTCGACATGGCAGGAAACGTTTTTGAATGGACCAGCTCGAAATACAGGCCCTATCCGGGGAATACGGCCAACAAGGCGCGATTTTATTCCTATCGCGTTGACGCAACGGGGGCCCTCCACCCCGTCAAAGGAAAGTCTTACTATGTTCTTCGTGGGGGATCTTGGAAGAGCGATCAATATAGCGCCCGGGTCAGTGCGAGAAATCCGACGTGGCCGTTCTATGCCTCAGACTTCTTCGGGTTCCGGCTCTGCATGGAAGCGCATCGCTGAACGAAAAAAGACTCAAGGAGCCTGCCATGACAAGGGATGAAAGAATCAAGGACTACATCATGAAGTTTTACTATGCCTGTCTCCTGTATGCGATTGTCGGGTTTTCCTGGGGAGCCGTGATGGGGGGGGTGGAAACCTTCCGAAACTTCGTCCAGGCAGGAGCGGGCGGTCCCTCCGACCTTATCGTTCTCGGCCATACCCATATCAATCTTCTTGGCTGGGTCGAAATGGCGATCTTTGGTTCCATGTACTTTATCGTTCCCAAAATATACAAGGGACCTCTCTACAGCTATCGTCTTCTGAAAATCCATTTCTGGATGCACAACATCAGCCTTGTCGGAATGGTGCTGGCTTTCTGTATCGCCGGTTACAAGGGGGGAATGATTCTTCTTCACGGGAATGTGGCGGATATCAAGCCTGTGGAAGCTCCCTACATGGAAATGGTCGGTATTTTTGGCTTGTTTGTCCTTCTCGCCAACATCATCTTTGCCTACAACATTTATATGACGGTCCAGGTTGCCAAAGGACGGCGGGAGCTCCCTGCCGGTGAACGGGAAGATGTTTCCGCGGGGATTCTGGCAGGCATGCCATCCTCGGCCGGCCAGATGCGTCAATAGGTGGAATCATTGGAGCGATATCGCCTGTCCGGACTTTACAAACCCCTTCTTCCGGGGGCATTATGGGGATTGGGGATGGTAATGATCCCGGATCCGTCCTGGGCTTACCTTCCTCGCTATGTTCATGTCACGCTGGGACTTCCCTGGTTTGCCTACCTGTTCTTTTTGTTGGGAGTCCTCGTTCCCGTTTTTCTATATCTCGGAATTTCCTGGTACTTCAAGCGGGAACTCGAAAGGCCGGGGCACGGAAAGGGATCACGGGACGACGACGCCGAGGAATAGCCACTCCAGGGGCTGAACATTTTCTTTAAAGAACGGGAGCCCTTCCCCCATGGAGCAGACGCAACCTCTCATACCGATGCCAAAAATTGGCACCCGGCCTCTCCCGACCCGAAAAATTCGTATCACACATATTCGCTATGCCGTTCAGGCAGCCGTCATCCTCCTGCTGGTTCTCCTGCCATTTTCCGGGGCCTTCCATATTGATCTTGCAACGGGGCGATTCGTTGTTTTCGGATACCAGGTCTGGTGGAGCGATTTCTTTTTGATACTTCCGTTCTGGCTTTTTGTCATCACGTCCATGACGGCCGTCTATGCGCTCCTTGGTATGGTGTATTGTGGGTGGGCCTGTATCCAGAATACCTTTTCCGAGTGGACCAACGGACTGGCCCGTTTTGCCTTCGGGTCGGCCTCCTATGGTCCGGGGATCGGGGAAGTCTCACTCTCTTCCCCCCGCCCCAAAAAGGTGTCACGGTTCAGGAAAGGACTCCAGTGGACATTGTTCCTGGGGGGAATCATCCTGTTTTCCCTGATCGTGTCGGTGATCATCACGGCGTATGTGATCCCTCCGCGAACCCTCTATCATGACCTCGTAACGGGACGCAATCACACGGTCTACTGGCTGATTTTCGGCATCGGGGGGGTGATGTTCCTGAACCTGCTCCTGGTTCGCCACTACTGGTGCAAATGGGTTTGTCCCTACCCTCTCTGGCAGCATATGTTCAAGACGGACGATACCCTGAAGGTGGCCTTCGACCATCGGCGCCGCAATGAGTGCACGGGGTGCAATTTGTGCGTCAAATCCTGTTTTATCGACATCGATCCAAGAGATACGAAAAACTATTCGCGTTGCATCAATTGCGGGGAGTGTGTGGTGGCTTGTGAAGACTACTCGGCAAAGCGTGGACTTCCCTCCCTTCTGACATTTCACAAGAACGGCGTCTATGTCGATACGCACGGGGTCATGAAAGGACGGAAATTGTCTCCCGGAACGGTCCGGTTTCTCGTGGCCGGTGTCGGAAGTCTGGTCCCCCTTGGTCTGTTTATCTACGGTATTCTGACATATTCACCCTATCATGTGACGATAAGCCAGGTTCCAGGCCGCTTGGACCAATTCGAGGTGGGTCTTTACAACAAGACTCCTCGAACAGAAGAGTTTTCAATCGGAGAGAAAGGACTTCCGTCTGATCGGGTGACCTTCGAGACGACCACGCTTTCCATTCCTCCGGGCTCCCATCGGAAGGTCGATTTTACGGTGAATTCCGGGAGGGACCTTCCCCCTGGCCTGCATAATTTTACAGTCACGGTCGAAGCCAGAACCCCTAAGCCGGGAGAGTTCAGTCAGGTGGCCACCGTTTATGTCCTGGGCGGGAAGTCTTAGGGGCCGTCCGCTCAGGGAAGCCAGGGTGCGCGAAGGGCATCGGCGAGATCTTCCGGTGGAAAGGCCGGGAGAGACTTCTGGAGGCCTGAGGCGAGGTGTTTGAGGGTGATCGTTCCGGCTGAAAGCTCATCCCCTCCGACAAGACCGATAAAGAGGGCTCCTTCCCTCTCGGCCTGAAGAAAGGCCTTTTTCACCCTTGCCTGGCCAAAAATTCCGACAGCAGAAATGCCTTGATCCCTGAGGGCCGCGAGAATCCGGTGCGCATAGGGTCTTGAGGTCTCCTCCAGGGGATGGACCGCCAGATGAACTTCCGGACGGGTTGCCAGAGGAAGAGTCCCCGCCAGCTCTCTGAGAAGAAAGAGTCTTTCAAGGCCAATGGCCAGCCCGACCCCTGGCACATCGCCTCCTCCGAGATGGCGGACCAGTCCGTTATAGCGTCCCCCCGCCGCCCATGTGGATTGGGCTCCCAAGGCGTCCGACACCCATTCGAAGGCCGTTTCGGTATAATAGTCGAGCCCTCTGACAAGCCTGTGGGTTACGGTGAAGGGGACGCTTTCCCCTTCTAGCCCCCGGCAGACGCGTTCAAAATGGTTCCGGGAGGCCGGGCACAGGAATTCGGCAATATGGGGGGCCGCTTCAAGGACCGGTTGACAGGAAGGGATCTTGCAGTCGAGAACCCGGAGAGGGTTCGTTTCCGTGCGCCTTTGGCATGTTTCGCAAAGAAGTTCCCGGTTTTTTTGGAGGTATCCGACCAAAATTTCGCGATAGGCGGGGCGGCACTCCGGACATCCCATGCTGTTGATGAGAAGGCGGGATGCGGGAACAGCCGTTGCCAGGGCATGGCGACTGACGGTCGCGATCAGGTCCACATCGTCGTCCGGGTCGGAGGATCCGAGAAGTTCCGCCCCGGCCTGATGAAACTGGCGAAGCCGTCCGGCCTGAGGACGTTCGTGCCGGAACATCGGTCCCTGATAAAAGAGCCGTTCCACGCGTCCCGGTTCGGCCAGGCGATGTTCGATGGCCGCACGGATGAGGGAGGCCGTTCCTTCCGGCCTGAGAGCCAAGGTCTCCCCGCCCTTTCCGGAAAACAGGTACATTTCTTTTTCCACAATGTCGGTCGATTCCCCGATCGATCGCGAAAATAGATCGGCCGACTCGAAGATCGGCAGCCTGACCTCCCGAAACCCGGAACGGCCGAAGACTTCGCGGATTTCGTCTTCCAGACGGCGAAAGTTTTCTGAATCAGGGGGAAGGAGATCCTTGACCCCACGGGGTGCCTGGTACTTCATGCCTGTCCGATCGTAAGAAGGTCACATTTTGAAAGACTCGGCGGATTTGCAAGTTCTCCGTCAAGAAATCAATGGAAGATCATTCTAGCAGAGGGCGATGGCAAACAAAAAGAGTCGAAATGTGTCCGTTATCGAAGAACTCTCCCGTGGATTCACCCAGAGGGATGTGCCGGAGGCCTACATGGACGATCCGGACCTCCGGAGAGCCTATGGAGCCTATTTTGGGGAAGTGGGACTCGAAAAAGGAGCGGCTCTGTCCCGGGAGATCCGGAACCTGAGGAGGCCCTGTTTCGGAGGAAAGGACCGTTTGTCGATGGTGGATCTCGGGAGCGGGACGGGCGAGTTTGCTCGGGGGCTCTCGGAGGGTCTTCTTCCTGAAGTGGCCGGAGGGATCGACCTTCTCTGTGTCGACCGCTCCCGGGAGGCATTGAAGGAGCTGTCCGCAAGATGGGTCAGGCCCGCTCAAATTTCCCTTCGCATCAGGCCGTGCCTTCTTCCGGATTCTGACGACCTTTTTGATGAGGTTGAAACCGTTGACGTGCTGTCCATGGCGAATCTCCTCGCGGAAAACGAGGATCGTCTTTCGGGGTTTCTTGATCTTCTGGCAGGGTTTCTTGAGCGGCTCTCTCCCGAAGGTCTGATGGTCCTGGTCGAGCCTGCGGACCGCCTCTCCTCCCGGGCGCTTCTGGGTTTGGGAGACCGTCTTCTCGACCTTTCTCCGGATCTTCATATTCTGGCGCCCTGCCCGAATGACCGGAGGGGACCCTGTCCCTCCCTTTCCTCGCCCGACGGATGGTGCCATGAAGACCGTCCGGTGACCTTTTCACAATCCTTGACAAGGACCGCCGCCACCCTCGGTCATATCAAGGATTCGCTGAAAATGACCTATCTCCTCCTTGCCCGTCCTCTCCCCGGGACGGAAGAACCGGGTCCGCCGTCCCTCCGTCTTGTCTCCCAGCTTCACAAGGAAAAGGGACTGTCCTGGGGGATCTTCTGCAACGGGAGCTCTCTTGTGCGCCTGAGGCTTCTGAATCGGTATCGCAATGACGGGACGAGAGCCTTCGCGCGACTCAGAAGGGGCGAGTCGATTCTCGATCCGGGACTGTCTTCCTTGGGAAGCGGGGGACCGCCGGAAAGCTTTGTGGACTGGCCGGCCGGGAGTTCGCTCGTCGGATGGCTGCGCTCCGACGGAACTCCCTGGGATCTTTCCCGGGAGGAGGAATAAGTGGAAATTTGGCCTGTTCTGGCCCCGCACAGTCCGGATTTGCTTTCATCCTGGATGAAAGGGGATGAGCGGGAAATGCTAGGGAAATTTGTCGCTCTGAGGCAGGAACTTTTTTCACGCTCTTCGGAAGTCTTTTCCGCCGTCATCGCCTTCACCCCCGGATGGCAAACCCGCAATATCACGCTGGTGGATCCTGCCCCCGAACACTGTTCCTCCCGGGATTTTTCAGGATTTGGCCATCATTATCAGTACGATCCTCCGGGCGACCCCAGGCTTGCGCATAAGCTGATCGCCTCCGCCCGTGGACTCGGCATGGCCGTGGCGGAGGGGATCCATGGGGTCGATCACGCCGTCTCTGTTCCCCTGTTTTTTCTCTTTCCCGACGGAACGACCCCGGTCGTCCCGGTCTCCCAATCCCTGTCGGGTGTGCGACAGGCGACCCTTCTGGGTGAGTCGGTGCGAAAACTCGAGCTTCCCGGAAGGCAACGGATTCTCTTGCTTCTCTCCGGGGTCTGGTCCCAGAATCCGATGGAGATGGCCCGGGGTCGGGAAGACCCGCTCGTTCCCTTCTGGTCGGAGAAGATCCGGAAAAACATTCTGGATCGGGATGTCCCGGACTGGAGCTTTCTCCCGGAGCTGACCCGGGAGGTTCTCGACCGGCTTGATCCACCGGGAAGACTCCGGGAGCTGCATCTCCTGAAGGGACTCGATGTCAGGAGAGGACGGTTGTGGGCTCGGGAAAGGATTGCTGGCCTTGTCCAGGTCCTGGCGAGCTTCGATCCGGTTGTCCTGTGATCGGGGAGGGAGAGGCCCCTTTCGCTCCAATGTCCCCCCGGTCGTCTTTGGAAGACTGACAGAAAAAGGACCTCCGGGAAAAGACCTCCTTCTTTCTTTAAAGTTCAGGGGGTTCCGGTGAAAACCATTTTTGGGTGGAGGCAACTTATCAATCCCTGCGAGGAACCTCTCTCAGAGATTTTCAAGGCCCCTCACCCCCCCCCGCAGAATTGAGTTCACGATGTCTTTATCCATACAAACCGTCAATGGGATCGGAATCGTTGCCGGGACATTGACGACACTCGCCTTTGTTCCCCAGGCTGTCCAGATTCTGCGAAGCAGACAGACCAAAAATATCTCTCTGACCATGTATGTTATGTCGGCGATGGGAGTGGCGATCTGGATCTATTACGGACTCAAGATCGAATCCCCCCCCATTATTATCTTTAATGGCATCAACCTCGTTCTGGTCATGAGCATACTGTTCGCAAAACTGTACTGGAAATAGAACGACCTCCTTCACGGGACAGTGAACACCTCGACTGGAAGGGGCCAGGAATACGAACAATCGGATCGAAGGGAGCCCCAATGAAGACCAAGCTTGGAAAGCCGTACCCACTCGGAGCCTCATGGGACGGAAAAGGAGTCAATTTTTCCCTTTTTTCGGAAAACGCCGAAGCCGTCGAACTGTGTCTCTTCTCCTCCTCACTGGACAAGGAGGAGTACGTTCGGATTCCGCTGACCGAGCGGACGAACAATATCTGGCACTGCTACCTTCCGGAGGCCCGTCCGGGCTGGCTGTACGGCTATCGCGTCCACGGGCGGTATGAACCAATGTCAGGCCACCGGTTCAATCCCCACAAACTCCTTGTCGATCCCTATGCCAAGGGAATCGCCCGGCGCGTGCAATGGGACGATGCCATGTTCTCCTATCCAATGGGCCAACCGGAAGAGGATCTTCTGATGGATGAAAGGGACAATGCCGCCTTCGCCCCGCTGGGGTCGGTGATCGACCCGTCTTACTTCTGGGCGGGAGACCGCGCTCCAAGAACGCCCTGGTCAGAGACCATCATCTATGAAACCCATGTCCGGGGAATGACCGTCAATCACCCCGATGTTCCGAAAGAACTTCGGGGAACCTATGCCGGACTGGCGACCGACCCTGTCATCGACTATCTGCTCTCTCTCGGAATCACGGCCATCGAACTCATGCCTGTTCACCAGTTTTCGAGTGATCGCACACTTTTACAAAAAAGACTGACGAACTATTGGGGGTACAACACCCTTTCGTATTTTGCGCCGGACAACCGATATGCGTCAGGGGCCATGAGTCCTGCAGACGAGTTCAAAATGATGGTCCGAACCCTGCATGACGCCGGAATCGAGATCATTCTGGATGTCGTCTACAACCACACCTGCGAGGGAAACCACCTGGGGCCCACCTTCTCCCTGCGCGGGATCGACAATGCCACGTACTACCGTCTTGTCGGAGATAGTCCGCGTCATTACATGGACTACACCGGAACCGGAAACACCCTGAACATGCGGCATCCCCAGGTCCTGCAGCTGATCATGGACAGCCTCCGGTACTGGGTTCTGGAGATGCATGTGGACGGATTCCGTTTCGACCTGGCCAGTGCTCTGGCCCGGGAACTGCACGAGGTCGACAAGCTCAGCGCATTCTTCGACGTTATCCAGCAAGATCCTGTGGTCTCCCAGGTCAAGCTGATCGCCGAGCCCTGGGATGTTGGCGAGGGTGGCTATCAGGTCGGAAATTTCCCCCCTCTCTGGACAGAGTGGAACGGTCCCTACCGGGATTGCATCCGGCGATTCTGGAAAGGAGAAGGGCGACAGGTGGCCGAACTCGCCACACGTCTTTCCGGAAGCAGCGATCTTTACGAAGAGGAAGGGAGGCGGCCGCACGCCAGCATCAATTTTGTCACGGCCCATGACGGATTCACGCTGAACGATCTGGTGAGCTACGATACAAAGCACAACGAAGCCAACCTGGAAGAAAACAGGGACGGCACCGACGACAACATCAGCTGGAATTGCGGGGAGGAAGGGGCAACCGACAACCCCCAGGTGAGAGAGCTCAGGCTCCGACAGATGAAGAACTTTCTGACAACACTTTTCATCTCCCAGGGAGTCCCGATGATCTCCGGAGGCGATGAATTCGGGCGAACCCAGAAAGGAAACAATAACCCCTATTGCCAGGACAACGAGTTGACCTGGTACGACTGGAACCTCACCCCGGACCAGAAGTCCTTTCTGGACTTTGTCCGGACCCTGATCAGACTCCGGAAGTCCTCGCCGGTCCTGAACAGGCGAAGCTTCTTCCATGGCCGCCGCATCCGTGGCTCAGAGATCAAGGACATCTCCTGGTTTTCTCCGATCGGCCACGAAATGACGGACGATGAGTGGAACGCCGACTTTGTGCGCTCCCTGGGAGTCAGGCTTTCCGGAGACGCCATCAACGAACTGGACAGCAAGGGCCAATCTATTGTCGGCGAGACACTTCTGATCCTGTTCAACGCCCACTTCGAACCCGTATCATTTATTCTCCCGGCCCACAAAAAAGGCGCCATTTGGTCCATGATTCTGAACACGGCGGAACGCACGACAGGGACGCTGTCTTCCCTGAAGGAGCTTAAACGGGGGGGACGTCCTTTCATCACTGAAGGGCGATCAATGGCAATATTCTCCCTCAAGGAGATCCCTCCACCCCGGGCTCGAAAATCGGCCACGGAGGAACCGGAGACGATCTCCTGAACAAGCCCGGAAAAGTCTTCCTCAGGGGGGTCCCTCGAAAAGATCCAGGACCTCTGTGCCTTCCGGATGCTCCCCCAGGAGCCTGTCCGGAAAGCCCCCTCCCGCCATCATGAAGATCGACGTGTGACCTTTTATTCAGCTTTTGAAAAAAGACCCGATAAGAGTATCATGGTCAGCTGTTCTGGCGTGGTGGAACAGGGGTTCGCACGAAGAAGTCGGGAGATGTCATGGGCTTGTTTGGCAAAGCGGTGGGACGCGATAAACCGGTCGATCGGGAGAGGGCGGACGGGGAGGAGGACGAGAAGTCCTTTCTTGAGGACCCCGGGATTCTCCGGAGGATTCTCGATGCCATCCCCGACCTGGGAATCGCGATTGCCTCTCCGGAGATGGGGCAGAACCGGATCCTTTACATGAACCAGGCTATGAAGACAATCGTCTCCTCCATGGAGGCGGAGATGAAAAANNNCTTCGGTGTCTCCTCCGGGGAGGTGATGCAAGGCTCCATCCACCGGTTCCACAAGGATCCGGACAGGATCCGGAAGATTCTTGCAGGACTTAAGCCGGGAGAGGTTCGGAAAAATCAGGTGATGGAGATCGGAGGAATCGCCCTTTTGTCCACCACAGAAGCTATTTCCGATCCTGGTTCGAACCGGATTCTGGGGTACATGACGCTCTTTCGTGACGTGACCAGCGAAAAGCTTCTCGACGGTTCGCTGGAGTCCCAGAACAGAGCGTCCTCGACCCTTTCAGTTTCCATGGGAGAGATAGATGCGGGGATCCGGGAGATCGTGGGAGCAACCAACAAGGTGGCCACCGAATCCCAGAAGACCCGATCCGAAGGAGATTCGGGGCGGAAAACCCTCGAAGA
>ACXJ01011313.1_pt1 | contig 11925 bp, 15 predicted proteins | sample 870861 | NCBI WGS metagenome assembly ACXJ01 (sample SAMN02954270, study PRJNA29437) | mine drainage metagenome | biome: terrestrial; feature: Richmond mine; material: biofilm; isolation source: combined biofilm from UBA (pink subaerial biofilm) and UBA BS (thick... ... | reverse complement strand
CATAATAGGTTCAGAAATCTGCATCTTGTCAGCTATGAATTTGCATGCTGAATCTAGGCATTTATCTTTATAAGAAAGTCAAGGTTATCTTTCACGGCCGGATCTTCATCTATTATCAGCTTCTCACTGGGGCCCTGAAGAACCACCTTCACATCTTCAAATCTCTTGAATTCTGCTGCCCTTCTTGCGACAGTCAACGCCATCTTTGCTTTGTCAGTCTCACCTGTTACCACATAGAATACTACTTTTTTACTTGCCATGTACTCTGAATTGTGGTCTCATTCAAAAGCTTAATTGTATGCTCTGCGCAACATTCTGGTAAATCTAATCATAGGTTAAATTTACAGGAGTCACATAAAAGGCCTTCTGTTGAACCAGTCGCATAACACTATGGAAAAGTAAAGATGAAGATGGTAGTATGTATGAGGGTTCTTTAAGTTGCGTCGCCATAAAAAATCATCCTCTAATAAAGACATATTTCTTACAAACAGTTTAGAAAGTTCGTATTTGATAAGCGACAGTGTTGAATTGGACTCAGAGATAAAAGATGTAATTGATCTGTGGCCCTTGTTTTGTCATTCTGCTTCCTTTGTAGGTCATTCGTTATTATCTGGAACACTACCCCTATTAATCCCTTGTCTTTCATAAGAATTCTACATAAATTCAGCTAGATATTCTGTAAGATCTGCCTTATGAAGAACACGATAAAAAAGATCCTTTCTAAACTGAGTTGAAAACTTGACATAAATCTGCTTTCCTACAAGTGTCAGGGTACATAGTGTTGTTGCTACTTTGACAGGTTGGTATTTTCTGTTATCAAAAAACTGTAATTCGATTGGATTTCTGTCCATGCCGTCAAGAGATTGTGTTACTGTTAAATACATCCCCATGAACGTAAGGCTATAGTCGTTTTCTTCCAGGCCTCGCAGGAATGCCATCAGTCTTATAATAGTTACAATATCATTCAATTTTATGGAAATTGGCCCATATGAAGGTTTATTCTTAGACGTATTTCCTCCTCGAAGTGGACTTTTTTCCGCTGGAATCTTTAAGTTATGCAGGAATTCAAGCCTTTTTTCCAGTGCCTTGTTAGTGTTGAGCAAATGTTCATTCATAATCCTTTGTAGAGTCATAGCAGAGAAGAAGTCTGAGTCAATTTCTACAACTTTGTTAAATCTTTTTTCTTTATTTTTTTTAATATATTCACCAATATGTGCTGGCAGAGACCCAAGCAACTCTGCAGGTGTCGAACCATCTCTGTTCACAGGGACCAGAAAATTGAAGTATCGAATTGCTGCATCCATCGCTCCTGATACGTCATGGGTTTCATCAAACTCTTTATCAGTCATCATTATCTGAAAATCTAGTCCTCTTTTACCCGACATCCCAGTAGACCTCAATTTCTAGAGTTTCTGCGTTGTATATTAATTACACGCAAAAGGCTTCAAATAGGGTATATTACTCCAAAAGTCAATCATATCGAAAATTCTTATTACATTAAGTCTCACCGGAATTTCAGTAATTCGTGCTTCAATAAGCAGATAATTAATTGATTCCATTAAATCCATGTTCCTATTTGGAAACCAATCCTACCGGTGCCTAGATTAGTGACTTTATCACAAAAACAACTTTTTTGTTCCAAAGTTACCTTAACTTTGCTACATAAACTGCAGCCAATTTCAGTTATCGCTTCATTATAATTGGTGTTGCAGACAAAGAGGAGGAAACATGCAATTTTACCGGGAGTTCTGATCTTTAATCCTATCAGTACTGCAAAAAAATTATTGAACTTAATTGGCGTACTCATCTTTAAAAATGTACTCTCAGTTACTTCCAAGAAGTGTTTTCAGCTGATGATTTTGAATTGCACCCTGAATATCTAATTGTCACTACATATCAAAGAAATGGTGCCATCAGAATTGGATGACACCAGGACCCATCAGAGGTGTGATGTTATTCATAGAAAATTCAAAAGCCTCAATCATTTGTCTATGATGATTATTTTTGTGAGAATATATGCATTCCGTAAGAAAAAGGGCTGCTGGAACAATAAAATTTTATCATCCCTTCAAAGCTTCCTTAACAATCTGAACATGCATCAGCGCTGGAGATCCGGCCATCAGTACTGCAACATATGCTGCCTCAAGAATCTCTTCTTCTGTAGCACCGTTTGAAAGAGCCATTTTGGTGTGGTAGGTTATGCACCATTCACAGTTTCCTGCAAGTGAAAGAGCTATTGCAATCAGTTCCTTTGTCTTCACAGAAAGTTTCCCTTCGGACATAACAGCTTTATTGAAGTCCATAAATTTCTCCTGAACCTTAGGGAGAATCTTCCCTGTAAAGCCCATCGTATCCATTACTTCGCCCATAATGTTCCTGTTTTCCATATTTAACTGGTTTAGATTACTTATAGCGGAATAAATTTGGTGAAAGGTGCAAACCGTTCAGAATGGGTAGAGTTGAAATGCCATGAACTTTGTAATTCGTATTGATCTAAAAGGATATTAATGCCAGAATATTACTGAGTGAAAATGATTGATTCTCTTATAATTCATGCCATTGCCCTATCTGCGAATTCTGGAATCAGTGTTTCCGGAATCTCCTCAAACTCTTCGCAGCTATTTGGGCTATTGGTATTTCTTGCCATCATCATTACTCTGAGGCTCTATCGTGGATTGAACGGGAGGATATACAGTACAGCACGTGTTTTGAGAACCCCCATTATCTATATCCTGATTACCCTTTTCACCATCTTCCTATCCGGCATATTGAACGCTACTCTGGAGTCGACTCTCCTTTTAATTCCGCTGGGTACATTGCTGGGATACGCATACGGCACCAAAGTATCTTTCTTTTACAGGAACAATTTCCTCTATTACAAGAGGTCGCCAATTATTATGATAATATGGCTTGTTTCCCTTATAATTAGGTTCGTTCTGGAGATTCTGATACCATTGAATCAAACCGGGCTTCTCATAATTGACCTTCTTCTTGCAGGAACCACCGGAATACTGATGGGGGAAGCCCTCAATATAATCAAGAAGAAAAAGGAATTCAAAGGACCTGAAACACCTGAGGCTGCCACCCAGTTCTGACAAGTTGCACAAATAATGAAGAACTAGCAGTTCATTTATCAGTAATTTTCAAGGCATTCCTGGCACAGGCAACCATGGTAGGTCTCGCTGATTTGATCCAGAGTATTCCGGTCAATATCAACGCTATCGCACCAGCAAAAAAGAAGTCCCCCACAATTAAAACTCCTGCCACATGATGGACAAAGTTTCCTCACTGACAATTATAAACCCCTTTATGGATGAAAAAGCTTCCATTGATAAGTATATATCGGAACGTCATCTCCAGGGATATGGATAAGGACCGTTACCTTCCAAATTTTCTTCTAGGTTCCCCTATCAGGGGCTTAACAAAATTCCCAATCGATGTTATATCTGAATATTTAAGGGAAGGCAGCACAGTTGCGGATATAGGATGCGGGCCCGGTTATTATTCAATCAAGCTTGCAAGAAAAGGTATGAATTTGAAGATTTTCTCAATTGACCCTAACCCGGAGGCGATTAAATTCCTTACCCGTAAGATAGAACGGACCGGAATAACTGGAATTACCCCTATCTGCGAATCAGCTAATGCAATAAAATCTATTCCGGATCAGTCAGTTGATTTTGTTCTATCCCACCTTATGCTCTGCTGCATGTCTGATCACGAGGGTGCAATGCGAGAGACGATCAGAGTTCTGAAACGAGATGGTGTAGCATTTATCAGTGTTAACAAAAGCGGTTCAAAAACAGACAGCAGGGATGTGGGGAAAGAGGAGTGGGAAACTATCAAAAAGAGATATGCCATAATAAAAGAGGGAGAAAGCCTCATCTCCAGATGGTTTATAATGAAAAGAGAGGATTAGGTCACATGCATGATCATGATTTCGATTATGAAAGGATAGCTGAACTAAGAAACAGGTATGTTCCTGATGACGCAGTATTATCCTCCGTCAACCCTTCTAAGAACGATATTATAGTTGACATAGGATCTGGAGAGGGGCATTATTCAGAACTTTTCGCCAGAAATGCGAAACAGATATTCTCAGTGGATCACAGTAAAAAAGCGATAGATCTTGTTAAGAACAAAATAGTTAAAAAATCCATATCAAACCTGACTGCCTGCATGGAAAATGTTTGCTCCGAATTCTCCCCAAAAGGCTTCAACAAGGTATTTTTTGGCACGTCCTTTCATGACATACCATGCAGGGATAATCTGATAAAAACGCTCATCGGCCGGAGTTCAGGAAAGCTGAGAATAACTTTTCTGGAATTCAAGAAAGCAGATACAGTGGGCCCGCCAGTGGAGATCAGAATCAGTGAAGAGGAACTTGAGGAATACATGAAGAAAATGGGATTCATAAAGGAAAATTCAAAGGATCTTGAAATCCACTACATACACTCCTATTCCAAATCTTGATCGTTGAGGCCTTTGTTATTTTACTACCTCAGGCCGGATCATCCTTCAGCAATGCATTGAGTTTTGAGCCACTATCATATCTGAAAAGGATCAGGCCCACCACGATTATGTATATCCAGGCAATCAGTGAAAAAGCCCTTCCGAATGAATAGTCCAGAAACTGCACATGACCAGCAAGGGCAACTGGAGAAATAGGAGGGATGGCTACTATTCCGGACACGAAGTACAGTACAACATTAAGGACTGTGAACAGGACAGAGGGCAGGTACCATATTCTTAATCCTAAAAGAAATACTATTCCTATGACAATAAAGGATGCCACTTCTATTTCAAGCCAGAAAGTGACAAGAGGATAGCTGGCCGGGGATGCATATAGATGGGCTGCCGCATCTATGAGGGCAAACATCATTACAGTGAATCTGACTATCTTCTTTCCTGTGTATCCTCCTGTTAGTGCTTCAAGAAAGTCCATCAGTTAGTAATCAGGTTAATACATTTTAAAAATTCGCAAGTTCTGGACACAATTTTATCAGCAATGATTCCCGGAACCCAATCAGAGGTACACGTACATCATTGTGAAGGCGAACGCCACAACGAACATGAATGACCCAAATACAGCATAATCTCTCGCCTTGTAGGCACCGGCAGACTGCACTATAAGATTGGACTGGTTGCCGAATGGAGTCATGAATGTGGATGAAGCTGCCATGGCAACAACAACTATTGCCTTCAGAGGATCTGGGAATCCAATAGCGATAGGCCCCATAATCACTGCGGCACCAACATTGCCAACTGTATTTGCCAGCAAGGCGGTTAGAATGAATAGTATAACAGGTGAACCCATTATCAAAGAGGCAATATAGACTGATACGCCTGATGATGTAAGGGCAACCCCGAGCACTAAGTAGGTTCCCACGAATATAAGTATGGGCCAGTTGACATACCTGTAAATCGTCTTGTAATTCAAGGCACCTGTAGCAATTATAACAATAAAGGCTGCTCCGAAAGCCTCTACAAGATTTACTCCAGTGGTCGCCAGCCCTATGGCAAGGGCCAGTGCGGCTATTGATATTATCCCCTTTGTTGGGTTAAATACCCTCATGTCTCTTGATGAGAGTGGGCCGAGAGAATTGTCGGTGATGAATGCGGCTATATCCCCATCAGAACCTGAGACCATTAAAACATCTCCAGAGGCTATGGCTATGGATCTGAATCTTCCAAAGACCCTTTTTCCATATGCTGATATGCCGACGATTGAGACATTGTAACTTCCGGATTCCCTTATCTGGCTCAGTGTCTTTCCAACCAATCTGGACTCTGGCATCACAAATACCTCTTTGATTGACAGATTCTCCTGAGCCGCTTTGGGTATTGTCATTCTAAGCCCTTTGATCAGCGAAAGTGTGGTCAGTGACTCAGGCTTAATCCTTACAAGAAGCACGTCCCCCTCGAAAATTGTCCTGAGGCGCCAGCTTATCCTGCCAGGATAAATTGCGACTACTCTTATTCCGTATTCCTTCTCAAATTCAGCAAGAGTTTTTCCAATCACTTCGCTTTCCTTTCCTACTACCACTTCTGTAAGGTATTCTCCTGTTTTGAATTCGTCAGTGCTCGATACCTTCTTGACACGGTTTGGAAGCAGATAGGAAATGAGAATTCCTACAGGTATTCCGGCCAGAACAATGTAGATTCCCGGAAAAGCAAACTGGAAAAACGGAAGAAAATGTCCTGTGCTTGAGTACCAAAGATCATAAAGGATCACATTGGAAGATGTGCTGGCTACTGTGTATCTTCCACCTAGGACAGCAACGTAGGCAAAGGGAAGAAGATATTTGGATGGCGATTTCTTCTTCTTGTCAGCAAGATAATAGCTCATCGGGACCATCATCAAAGTAAGGGCAACGTCACTCATGAAACCGGAAAGAAAGCCGACAAGCGCAAAGAGGATGAAAAGAAGGATCGGCCCATTGGATACGAATTTGGCCATCCTCTCTGCAAACTTGTCTATAAGCCCTGACTCGGATATGGAGCGGCTTACCACCATTACAATTCCCAGAAGAAGGACCGGAAGGCTGCCTATTTCCGCTGTTAATGTGGATATCTTTGTAATTCCAAAGACCACCAGAACAAATACGGCTCCGATACCAATTATGTCATATCTTATGCGGTTGCTTATTAGAAGGATAACTGAAATGATGAAGACTATGAGAACTACGAACATATCCTCAGTTAGCATTAAGACTCTGCCATAGGTTTCAATTCAATATAATTATTTTCAAAGACTAGAGTAAAATGCAAACGCAAATTTAGACAATACAATCCAGATTAAGATTCTAATCTGCCCCATTTTTGAATACATTATTGAAGATTGGGGAAGAGGGAATACTACGAGTGTGGATTATGGCCAAAAAATGAGACTCAAGGCCATATCTCATAGCATATGCCATTTAAGAGGATGGAAGTTGGTGAAAAAGAGTTGACGATGAATTCCAGCGCCTGATAAATCCTGGCCTTAATGCCCATAATTTAGCTTCTAATCCCTCTTCAGTTGTAGAGTGCAGTTGAAAGAGCCCATAGTGTGTAACTACAATCGCAGCCACCTTCCACTCTTTTGGAGAATGGCCCATCCGGAAGGCGTCTGTATTGCCTTATGTGTTGTAGAAAATTTTAGATTTACACCCAAAATATCTATTAGATTCTCCAGAGATGCTGTCCAACTGGTATAACGATAGTGAAAAGGGTGCATTAAATGGAACAGATTTCAATGCAATAAATGAAAGGAGAACTTTTGGCCATGATATTCCTGGATCATAGAAATAGCCAAATGACAGCACCTTTAGACAATTGAAATTATTAAGATCTGTTTTATTCAATTTTTAGTCAGAATCAGTATATACTGAGTGAAAATATGAAAAATGTCTGACAAATGTAAGGGTTAAGGAGTTATCGTGTTGTCTCCAGTCCTATGCTATTGATTATATTGCCGGAATTTCCATCAACAACCAGAGACATTTCCCGCCCCTTGTAGGAAAATTTCGCAAACCAAACAGGCACATGGACAAGCTCCGGATCTGTGACATCGTCCTGGGTCTGAATTTTCTGGACCATGTGATGCATTTGATGGACCTTCTGACTCTGAAGCTGGTCGACATAGGTCTTTGCTTCATATTTGGCTGAATCTTCACTGACATCCCCGTTTAGAACCTTGATTCCCTTAGGTATCTTTGAAACATCAAAAATTGCCCGTTCTGACAGCCTGAATGAAAAGTCCTTCGGCTGGTATTCCATCAGATCCTTCACTGCCACAACCGGGTAATTGTAAACCTGGTCATAGTTATACGATCTGAGGTTGTTTCCACCCATCCCCATGCCAGCACCCATCATTCCTCCCATAAGGCCGCCTTCCATCAGTCCCATACCCATTCCCCGGCGGCCGCCCATGGCTCCACCCATGAGTGCCATGAGGGCAACGCTTCCTGCCATAGTGCCGACAGTGGAGGCTTCGCTAACCGCTGTGAAATTTGTTCTAGCAGAGACAGTTACCACCCAGTATGGGATGTAAGCCAGGCTTAACTGCTCCATCTTTGACTCCTCCTCAAGGTGTCTTCTGAGTAGGCCCCTGTCCATGTGCTCCTTCAGTTTTGCAACAATTGCATCCTGATCAGCTATTTTCAACGGAAGCATGGTGTGTTTATCGATATTCTTCCACCCTTCATTGTTCAAGCATACACTTGCACCACAGAATTCGCAGGTAATGACCATCTCTCCAAGTTGTGGTTTTAATGGTGCCCCACAGCTTGGGCATTTCAGTTCCTGCACACTTGCCGGTGCAAGGATCTGCTGTGTTTGACTCTGTATCACTGTCTGTTGGTTGTTCGACGTACTGGCAGTGCCGTTAACCCTGGCACCACACTTCGAACAGAATATTGCATCGTCCGGTAGTTGTTGTCCGCATTTTTCACAGTACATTCTTTATACACCTCACAATTGTTTGCCGCAGTTTGGGCAGAATTTTGTTCCAAGTGGTGATTCGTGACCGCAGCTTGAACACTTCACCATCTGTGGGGCAAGGCTGGTTCCGCAGTTTGGGCAGAATTTTGTGCCAGCAGGTGCCTCAGTTCCACACTTCGGGCACTTTAATGCAGATGTGGACTGTGGAGGCTGCATCGGGTTGCCGCAGTTTGGGCAGAATGAAGATGAGGCGGGGACAAGTGTTCCGCACTTGGGGCAGGACCTTGTCTGGGGCTGGTTAAAACCTCCCGCCATACCTCCCATCATCTGCCCGCCCATTGCATAGCCCATTCCAGCTCCCGCACCGAGCCCTATTCCAATCCCGGCTCCTGCACCTGCGACGCCAGTCGGATTCTTCGCAGCGTCGACCATGGCTTCGCCAGCCTGCAGTTGCAGGTAATTTACGCCAAGAACAGACATCTCGGATCTTTTGTCTACAGCCTTCTGAACCTCATCAGGGAGGCTAACGTTGAGGCCAGACAATTTGTTGATCTCTATTCCATACTGTTGGAACTGGTCAGGAGATTCTGCAAGAACCACCTGTTCTATGTTTAATAGATTGGCCGGAATGTCTGTAACCTTCAATCCCTTGTCTTTCATCTTGCCAATTGCATTATAAACAAGGATGACCATCTGTTCTTTTATTCTCGATTCCACTTCCTCGGAAGTTTCAAGGTTGAATGTTCCAACAAACTGGTTTATGAAATTCTCAGGTGATGAAATCCTCCATCTGTATTCACCATAAACCTTCAGGCTAACAATTCCAAATGTGGGATCAGTAAATTGATATGGCTGGGTGCTTCCGTACTTTCCATCCAGAAATCTTCTCTGAATGTAGTATACTTCCGCCTGCTGCTGAACACCTGCAAAAAATTTGAGGAGACCCTGAACAATGGGGGCATTGAAATCTGTCAGTGCGTATCGGTTGGCCTGGTCAAAGTATGTGAGAACCTTACCATCCCTGTAAAACACAGCAGTTTCATCCTCTCTCACAACTATGTTGTCATTGAGCCGTATAAGCCTGGGAACCTTCCACATTACATTTCCTTCCTTGAACTGGGTCTCCCATGCAATTGTTATGGACCCAGCAACACTACCACCCTTATCTGGGATCTTAGATGATCTCTTTCCTATCAATTTCCATCACCCTTTGCCTGTAGTGATATCCCTTCTACACTTTCAAGTCTTTTTTCCCAGCTAGATCGAACCTTTTCGACTGCGTTTTTTATATCAATGATTTTCTGGCTAATACCCTGTATATCACCGGAGATTATAAGAGACTCCAAATCAGAGGATCTTGCAATCTGGTCACCGGAGTCGAGAAAACTCAGATCGTAATCATAGAGATTTCGCAACTTCTGTGCATCAATCCTGATTGCAGGTGAAATGCCCGTATATCCCTGGGCTGAGTGAAGAATCTCTCCTGATAACTGCTGAATCAAAGAGATGGCGGACCCAATCATTGACAGGTTATTGAAATCCCCCTCATAGGCTAGTTCTGACCTTGCATTGGTCAGATTTTTAATGGCTGAATCAAAATTCGATGAGATCTGTCTTCTTAGGAGTTCATCAGCGACTCTCAGATCATCGCCAATTCTATAAGCTCGGAATCCTGGTATGTATAACTGAATTTTTTTAATAATCCCGCGGTCATCAACAACTTCATCAGGTATATTTGGTTGATTATTTACGGTACTCATATCCCCCTTATCTGGAACTGTATTGTTCTTTAATATATTTCCGTCACAACAGTAAGAACCTAAATTAAATTTTATATAAAGAGGTGTCTCGTATTTCATTAATGGTCTGACAGATTTCGAACATTATTGACAAAATGATAATATTGGGGTATCCAACAAAGCATATCTCGCAGATCGTGATTCGATGGGCAATATATTATCGCCCGATCATAGGAGGAGGAAATACTCGGATAAGCAGATACTTAAGATCCTCATACTGTTGCAGATATTCAATATCCCATGCAGATCCTCAGAGATATTGCTAACCAACCATGAGGAATATCTTGAAATGGCTGGCCTTATTGATACGCCCTCATTCCAGACTTTATCAAGAAGGGTACGATCAATGGGTCTCCATGCAATGAAACGTGAGATAGTAATCCCGTATCCCATGAAGGAATGTGCTGCCATTGATTCATTCATGATTCACACATGCAAGTATTCCACTGCAATGTGAAGGAAATACTGGGGAAATTACAAAGACCATTATGGTGGACTATCCGGAATAACATATGGATGGACATATGGCAGGAGGTGCCATACGACACTGGACATTGATTCCCTCGTGATCATGGACTGGATAATCAGAAAGGGGAATATCCATGATTCCCGTGTATCCCATGGCATGGTGGATTCTGTGAGGAATTTCTCCTATATTCTTGCAGACTCAGCATACGATACATCTGACATATATGATTATGTGTTTGAGAACACGCATACTCTGTCCATAATTGATACAAACAGAAGGAGAGGTATAGTACCTGACCAATTTTCCCTGAACAGGAAGATCGGAATAGTTCTCACTTATGTGTATGGTAACATGGCCGACGGTAATATGATACCAGTCTTAAATGCTGCACCCTGGCTATCCTCTACTGCACAGGGAGATTTCTTGGGCTCATAAAAACATTTAGCAAATGAAGATGGCCAGAACAACTGGGTAAGTTACGCAGAATGCCAGTATTACTGTGACCTGATTCTTATATTCATGATCTGGGGTGTAACCCTTCTCCGCTGGTATGAGGTTCTTTGAGTATGATATGATGGGTGCCATATCGTAGAAAGGCAGACCACCGGGTTCCATGAGTTTCCTAAACATTTCTTAAAGATCGGGAAAATGATGCGCCACAAATCCGAGAATCCTTGACAGATCGTCAGGATCCAGATCTGGCTTCGGTGATCTGGAGATATACATTTTCTGGAATCTTGATGCCACCAGTCTTAAAGGCAAGGGGTCAACGGCCTTGATCATTGCCATTGCAATGATCTGATCCCATATAACACGGGTTCAGCTTACTAAAAAAAAATTTGTGTTAAGGTTAAAGAGTTCAGGTTACTTCCATTTAAATGAAGTGAATATTTAAACAGATTGAAAGTGTAAATGTTTAATATCTATGAGATTATTGTAAAACATGAGCAAGACAATAACAGTGAATATAGATGAATCTCTTGAAAGAAGGTTCAAGGAAAAAGCCAGACTGAAATATGGAAATAAGAAAGGCTCTCTTGCAAAGGCATTCAACGAGGCAATTGATGAATGGCTAAAAAGTGACCAGGATGAGATTCTTAATAAAAACATGAAGTTATTGAATGAAGGAATTCAGATGAAACAATGGAATTTCAAAAGAGAAGAACTATATGAGTGATGAACTATTTTACGATACAAATATTCTCTGTTACGCATATGACCGAAGCGAACCGGAAA
>ACXJ01011391.1_pt1 | contig 11932 bp, 6 predicted proteins | sample 870861 | NCBI WGS metagenome assembly ACXJ01 (sample SAMN02954270, study PRJNA29437) | mine drainage metagenome | biome: terrestrial; feature: Richmond mine; material: biofilm; isolation source: combined biofilm from UBA (pink subaerial biofilm) and UBA BS (thick... ... | reverse complement strand
TTCATTAAGATGATTCTTTTCTAAGAATAGTTCCGAAAAATTCAATCCANNTCTTTTTCCNNTAGACAAAAAGTATTTCAGTCGTTTTTCTGTTGCAAGATCCAATAAATTTCTCATTTCTTCCTGATTCGGAATTTCAACAGTCTCGGGTTTTCCTCCCGGTCTCACATAACAAGCGCCTTTTCTGAGAATAATCTTATTTGTCCTGTTCATGGAATCCTGATGGATAAACTCTTTCTTGCAAATAATCGGAACATCTCTAAATTCGTCTACTGACAAAACTATGTATTTTTTCTTTTCATGCTCAATTGATTCCATTTGGAAATCAACACTCGGATCTGAAAAAGAGAACACTTGTGCAGCCAAATCATCATATTTCCAAGAAAGTAGTTGATTTTCGTCTAGCCCGATCTTTTCCAGATTCCCATTTGAATCTTCTCTGACACCAATGATAATTTTCCCTCCATCTCTTGAGTTAGCCATTCCAAGTACCACTTTTATTATCTTGATCAAAAAATGCCCTTCAGGCTTTCCTGGTTCCTTGAATTCAACATGACGAAATTCATGAGGCAATGAAAAAATATCTATCAATTCTTCTATAGAAACAGCCATCAATTGCCCTTTAAGTCGGTTGAGTCCATATACTGCTGTAAATTCTAATTTGGCTTGGAATTGAAAAAGGCCACTGTCTTCCTCGAGAATGGGCGTTGCCGAAACAACCTATTCTCAACAAGGAGGAACAATGGCCGACATTAACGTTACCCTGAATCCGGATCTTTTGCCATAGATGGTCCCGCCCGAAAAATGCAACAGGTTTTTCCCTGGATTTAGAACGATCGTTGCAGTCATAGATTCGGCCTCTTCGTGGAAGAATTGTTCTTCCGGGCCTCGATGAAAATTCGCGCGTGCCCTCCTCATCAAATCTACGGTCTCGGAAAAGACCTTTGGCAATATCAGGGTCAGGGCACGCCGGTCCGACCGGTTCGTCATCCGGGCTGTCGCCTCGTCGCACTGTCGTGGTGGGCTGCTTCTCCTTTTCGGTGATGGATTTCAGAACTTCTGCGTCTTCCCGCTCTGGCCTATGAAGCTTTGGAGGAATGTCGATACTCCTCTCCTTTTGCCAGCATTGTCCAGAGAATACGGGCATTCTTGTTGGCCACGGCCACGCAGGCGATATTCATGCCTCGACGAGAAACCAGTTCCTGAACCCATCGGCTGCGCCGGTCCTCCTTCAAGGGAGCCCGCATGGCGACGGCCCTTCCGCCATGGATTAGGAGGGTTCGCAAATAGGCATCGCCCCGTTTCGAAATCCCCAGGAGATTGTTCTTGCCGCCACTTGAATGTTGTCGGGGTACCAAGCCCAGCCAGGCGGCAAACTGCCTCCCGTTCCGGAAACGGGCGGGGTCTCCGATTGAAGCCAGGAGAGCCGTGGCCGTCAGTACGCCGATCCCGGGCACCCGCATCAGGCGTTGGCAGACAGGATGACTTTGTGCCATATCCTTGATCCGTTCGTCGCAGGTGGCAAGGTGCGCCTCGATCTCCGTGAGCTGGTTTAAAAGCAGGATGAAGTTGGACTTGGCCAAGGGCGACAGAGGAGATTCAGGGGCCAAATGCTGACCCAAGGCCATCCGGACTTTTTTGGGAGAAGGTCCGAGGACGATGCCGTATTCCGCCAGGAGCCCCCGGATCTGGTTGATGATCGCGGTCCGGAACTGAAGGACCTGACGGCGGATCCGGTGCAGGCTCTGGATGTCTTGTTCCTGTTCCGTCTTGATCGATGCAAAGGTCATGTTTGGGCGTACGACCGCTTCGCAAATTCCCAGAGCATCGTTGAAGTCGTTTTTGTTCGTCTTCACGAACGGTTTCACGTACTGGGGCGGGATCAGTTTCACGTCATGCCCCATCTTCTGAAACTCCCGGGCCCAGTAGCTGGCACTCCCGCAGGCTTCCATCCCGATCAGGCAAGGAGGCAATCCCATCACAATCTTCTTGAGTTCGCTCCGTCCTGTCACTTTCCGGAAGACCTCTTTCCCTTTTTCATCACATCCGACCAGGTGAAAAATTGACTTTGCCAGATCAATTCCCAATATCGTAATCTTTTTCATGATGGTCCCCTCTCTGTTCTCGTTGATGATGGTTGGGTGATGCCCCATCATCCTGCCCCACCTTGCGGCCGTTTGGGAAGGAGGGAGGGACCATCTCATTAAATCTTCTGTCCGATGATGGCGAAGGAATGAAAAAGCTGGTCGAATCGGTATTGAACCAGGTTCTGGAAGCCCAGATGGTCGAGCATCTGGGGGCGGATCGTCATGAACGCTCGAGCGATCGGACGGGTTATCGAAACGGATATCGAGAACGACAACTGACGACGCGCGTGGGAACGCTGATCCTTCGTGTTCCCCAAACCCGGGACGGAAATTTTTCGACGGATTTGTTCCGACGCTACCAGCGCTCTGAACAAGCCCTGGTCCTGGCGCTGATGGAGATGGTGGTCCAGGGAGTCTCGACCCGTAAGGTCACGCACATCACGGAAGAGTTGTGTGGCGCCCAGTTTTCGAAGTCCACGGTGAGTTCCCTGGCGACCGGCCTTTCGGCCCGGGTCAACCATTGGCGAAACCGTCGTTTGAATGGTCCGTATCCGTTCCTCCTGCTGGATGCCCTGGTGATCCCTGTCAGAAAGGACGATAGCGTGGTTCCGGTGGCCGCATTGATTGCGACCGGAGTCTAGGAAGAAGGACAACGGGAGATCCTGGGACTCACCCTGGGAGACAGCGAAAACGAGGCCTCCTGGGACGACATGCTGCGTGATCTCAAGAGCCGGGGACTGTGTGGGGTGGACCTGGTGGTCTCCGATGACCACAAAGGGCTGAAAAAAGCGGTTCAGAGACATTTTCAGGGAGTCCGCTGGCAACGATGCCAGGTCCATTTTCTCCGGAACATTCCGGGTCATGCGCCGGCCTCCCAACGAGGGCCTCTGGCACTGGCCCTCTCCCGGCTGTTCCGGGCCGATACCAAAGAAGAAGCCCGAGTCCTCAAGAACGAGATCCTGGACTCCTTTTTGAAGAAGGCGCCCAAGTCGATGGATTGTCTCGACGAAGGCTTTGAAGAATCGCTCACGATTTTGTCCTTTCCCCGGAAGTATCGTGTCAGACTCAGAAGCACGAACTCCCAGGAGCGACTGAATGAAGAGATCCGAAGACGGGAACGCGTGATCCGGATCTTCCCCAATGAAGACTCCGCCATTCGTTTGATCGGAGCTCTTCTGGCCGAGTTCCACGAGCAATGGAGCACGGGGAAGGGAAGAAGTATTTCGACATGGCCGAATATTGGGAATGGAAGAAGCAGGAACCGTTCAAAACGCCTTCCCTCCTTTCGGTCGTCGAATGATTGATGAATCCCTTTTCTCGGGAAGAAAATTTACAGCAACTTTAGGACTTGACCTTGGTTTGGCTCGGTTTTAGGTGAAGAGTCATGACCAACCTCATGTTCTTCAAGCCACCTCAATACTGTGGTCAGCCGGTACCTAACACTCGCGCCAAACTTAATGTGGGGGGAAGGCGATAAGGAGCCGCCTACCGGTTTCTCCGGACGGTCAGCACTGAAACATCCAAAAAGTCGGCAAGCTCGTTCTCTGTTAAAAGTTTTTCCATTTTGTTTCCCCTTGGGTTCTGGTAGAATCGAAACATGCCAACTTCTAACATGGTAAGTAAAACTACACACAATGTAACTCAAAAATGCAAGAGAATATTAAAAAGCAAGACTTGGCCTCGACATTGTTAAACCTAAAAAAACAAAGCATTACCTCTGTGGCCAAAACCTGTGGTCTTAACCCTTCAAATGTTGCTAGTTGGTTAAAAGGGATTCCAGGACGATTAAGTCAGGAAAAACAAGATATATTTTTTGGATATCTTGGTATTTCAGGTGGAATTTTGTCTTCTGACCGAGTTCATTTTTGGTCCGTGAAAAGTGGCGATTTATTACCTTTGGCTCGTATTCTCAACTGGTCTGGAGGCCATTCCTACGAAATGTGTTACCTTTCTTCCAATATCAGACCAAAAGATTTTATTGATTTTCAAACCTCCCCACTCCTTATCCGCTCTTCCCGTCCCCCTTTAAAAATTGTATTTCGACATACCCCTCCCACCCTTCTTCCCACGACAAAGATTCAACAAGTAGATCCTGTTCTTGTCAAAACAGGCATCGCAAAATGGCGAGATATTCCCAAAAAAAAAACCGGATTTCTGGCCTGTTATAAAAGTGGACCGTGCTGTTTACGACAAAGTGACAGGAGGAGGAATTTCCATAGAAGAATTCGATCAGATATGGAATTCCGTAAAAACTCAGGACGGGGATAGAATAAAGAGGGGCAGAAGAAATTCAGCTATTCTCTTGGGAAGATTTCATTTATTGGGCCGAGGAAATGGGAATAAGTCCAGAGGAAGCGCAAAAGTGTATTCTCGAAAGTCATACAAAAAAGTGACTGATCAATTTTTATCAGGAGGAACCAATGCAAATGGGTAACAATCTTCTGAATGGTCTTTCGGCTTTGGCCGGAATTGGGGGTCTTGTCTTCAGTTTTTTTCTTCTTACCTGGCCAGGGATGTCGGATCGCCGGATCGCACAGGCCGTTTCGAAGAACCAGATGGACCCGGTATTCCAAGCGGTTCAGTTGGCCCAGAGGGCGTGCGTCCTCAATAAAACAGATTCTCTCCAGGTGATCGGCGCCTTAGAAGTTTGGGCTCATTCCCCTTCGGGCACTTGGACTAAAAAATCCTTTCGAAACAATAACAGAATTCGAATGAATAATGGCTGAAATCACACTCAAAAGGACGGGAGAACTCTTAAGGGGAGTCTTTCAGATTCTCTCTGGAGAACCGATAGGCTAACGGCCCGGGTTGTTCTAAAAAATTAAAGGGGAAGTCATGAGTAATACTTCTTCTCCACTGACATCCGCCCTCGAACAATTACGACTTAAGCTGCTTGACTTAACTGGGCGAAATCGTCTGATTAATTTCAAACACACTGCTGGCAAATCTCTTCAATTTGTTGAGGGTCATCCTGCTGCCATCTATCAGAAGCTTGTCGAAGCGAACAACAAGGCCAGTATTAGTGTTTTCGGGCTTCCTGAACCAGCCAGAGGGGATTGGGTTGAAAGCAACGGTCGCCTGCAGCGCCCAGAGCCACGAGACTGGGCCAAGTCTAAAGGCATATCAACCATCTACGACATTCCAGGTGCTGGAGAAGAGTCGGACGAGTCAAATGTCCGGGCACTAATGTACCCGGATGATCTGGCCAAGCACTGCCCGCAAGATTGAGCGTGAAGCCACGCTAGCCATTGAAGAAACCGGTGCAAACATGCTGTTCTTGGTGTTGGGTTTTTTGGAGTTCCCCGACCAACGGGACAGCGACAAGACATTCACGGCCCCCTTAATCATTATTCCGGTGTCGTTGCAAAAGAAGGAAGTCTCGGGCATCCAGCAGTTCTCGATCCAGTACACGGGGGACGACATCTCGGAAAATCTGTCGCTTCGAGAAAAGCTGCGCAACGACTTCGGACTGGTCTTGCCAGAACTTTCCGAAGACCAGATCGAAGTCAACGGATACTTTGCCGAAATTCAGGCAATTATCAAGAAACAACCGGGTTTTGCTCTGAAACATCGTGTTTCCCTTTGCCTGCTCAGCTTCAGCAATATGCTGCTGGTTCGGGATCTGGACCCAACCAATTGGCCGGAAAACGCGGGAAAAAACTCCCTTATTGACCATCCGATCGTCCGCGAAGTGTTTGAAGGGAGAGCCGATGATGACGGTTCCGGATTGAGCATTGCTGAAGAACACCAGGTGGAAGAAGATTTCGGCGACAGCATTCCGCTCGTTTACGACGCAGACAGTTCCCAGCACAGTGCACTCATTGATATCCTGTCGCTTAAAAAGAACACGGTCATCGAAGGTCCTCCGGGCACGGGGAAATCTCAGACCATCACCAACTTGATCGGTGCCTGCCTTGCAGAAGGCAAGAAAGTGCTCTTTGTTGCAGAGAAACTGGCCGCCCTTGAAGTCGTGAAAAACCGACTCTCTTTGGCCGGACTTGACCCATTTGTGCTTGAACTGCACAGCAACAAGACTAACAAGAAGCGGGTTTTGGAGGAGATCGCCAAACGGACCACCATCCAGCCTCACTACCCCAGGGATCTACCCCGGATGCAACAGCAGCTAGAGGCGCACCGGCAAGACCTCAAAGCCTATACGGACCTTATCAACTCCATCTCCCATAACGCATTTGGACTGACGCTTCATCAGATCATGTGGCGTGCTGAGAAGCATCGACAAGGACTCAGCAACGAAGAGAGCATGCTGAGTCAGATCACCATCAGTGACGCAACCCAGATATCGGAGTTTGAGATCGGTCGCCGCATGGATTGCCTAGGCTATCTGGGATCTCAGTACAAATCCGTGGGTGGCTTCGATCCGAGTTGTACCTTCTGGGGATTCTACCCAGAGCGGCTGATCCCAGGGGACGAAGACAAACTCGCCCAGCTTTTTGAAACAGCCGATATCTGGGGACAGGCGTTGGTTGATGCCGCAAAACACTTGTCTCAGGTGCTTGGTGGCCGAGTTCGCAACCTATCGCTGGCGTTCTGTGGTGAACAGTTGACGACGCTCCAGCGCCTCCTCGAAACAGCCAATCAGCAATTGCCATTTCACCTCATTCCCGGTTTCTTTGAAGATGATGAAACTGGGGAGAAGGCAGCACGAGTGATTGATGAATTTGCCAAGCAGGTCGAACAGTTTCACCGCCTTGAGGGAGCCGTCAAAACTGCACTCAAGCTGGACTCCAACGTTACCAAATTGGGATTAGATGACCTCAAGAGACTGCAACGCCTTGGAGAAAGCCTGGGTGCTGAATTGGGTACCCTCAATGATCTGAGGAACCTGCATCAGCAACTTGTCGAGACTGCAGACAAGCTTTCGACAGCCTATGTCGCTGTGGTCAGCTTCCTCAGTAGCAAGAACATTCCATATGACAGGTCTCGACAGAAGCTAGAGCAGCTGCTCAGCTTCACCGATCTCGTGCTGGATGCACCAGAAGAGCATTTCCATCTCCAGACACCCGGGTTGACCCGGGATGGCGCAGTTCAAGCCATCGAGCAGTTACTCGCCCTTCAGAAGGAATGGACTGACCTTGAAAAAGAGCTAGGCGACTCTCTCTATGTGGACGCATTGCCTCACGAAGGAGATATCAAGCAAGCTATCCTGACGCTTCGTGAGGGAGATGCCTGGTATCGGAGCTTCCAAGGACGGTGGCGCAAAGCCTTGGGACTGCACAAGGCGCTCCAGCGTACCAAGCTGAAAATGCATTCGCATAAGCGCTTGGAGCAACTCGATCAAATCATCAAGCTGATGGGGCTCAAAGAACAGTGGAAAGCTTCGCCCATTTGGGCACAGTTCCTAGGCTTTTCCACCCCGGCCACCTCAATACGCCTGGAAGGCTACCTCGCTTTGGCGCGCTGGAATCGCGGGATCAAGGTCGCCTCAGAGGATATTCAGGCCTTATTGATTGACCCCATCAGCTTCACATCTGACCAAGCACGAACTTTACGTCGTGAGTTCTCGGCGTTCAAGAGTAATATCACGGCAGCTATTTTGGCCTTTGAGAGCATCAACGAAAAGCTCAAGCGCCTCTCTGATTTCAGCGGCAGCCACCTTATCGACAAGGTGATCGAAAAAACCGGGGAACTAACAGAAGCCCTCGAGGACCGTTTCGAATGGTTGGAGTTGAGTGCGCGAAACGAAGCGACTTTCAGCCAAGTCATAGCTGGATGTGAGGCCGCCTTGGAGCGCACGGATTTGAAGTTGCAGATTCAATCCAATGCCCGCATCAAATCATTGCTCGGCGACCTCTACCAAGGCGTGGATACAGACTGCTCCACCGCCATAGAGGCTCTCGCCTTTGGTCAGAGCATTGACGGGCTCAACCTGTTTTCACAGGTCAAGTATAAACTGCGCTCCGTCCACCCGATCGAGGCTTGTCGCGCTGTAGCCGCCGCGCTGGAAGATGTTCACACAGGGCTACAACAGGTTGAGAGCTTGACCAATGCCCTATCTCAATTCGGCAAGTTTGAGCTGGATACTTGGACGAGAGCACATGCTGATGAAGACCTTGAGATCTTTATCGGGGGTCTGCATGGTGCAGTCCAGAAGGCGATCCAAGATAAAAACCTCCTTATTCCATGGTCGCTATATCTGACCCGCCGAAAAGAGGCCAGCGAGCTGACCTTGGCGAAATTCGTGGAGCTCCTGGAGGCGAAACGCGTCAAGCCAGAAGAACTGCCCGATGCCTACGCCTACTGCACCTACAGTATGATCACCCGTGAGGCATTCCGTAACATACCTCAGCTTGGTCGATTCACGGGACTCAAGCAAAACCAGATTCGTGACGAATTCAAGCGACTGGACAAAGAGATTATCGCAATGCGGGGCAAGGCTATAGCCTACGAGTGTGCCCGCAAGTCCCCGCCGCCACCCGGCAGGAACGGTCCCCGCGTAGACGACCGCACGGAGATGGTTCTGTTGAACTATCTAATGCCCCAACAACGCCCACGCATGCCGGTACGGAAAATCCTCACCCGGGCGGGTGGTTCCATCCAGGCCCTCAAGCCCTGCTTCATGATGGGACCGCAGGCAGTAGCGCAGTATTTGGCCCCAGGTGCCATCAAGTTTGACCTTGTCATCATGGACGAAGCATCACAGCTAAAGCCTGAGGAAGCGATCGGATCGGTTGCTCGTGGTGGTCAGTTGGTGGTGGTTGGCGACCCAAAACAGTTGCCCCCGACCACGTTCTTTTCACGAATGACCCAGGATGGTGACGGCGGCGATGATCAATTCACAACCACGGATGCAGAGAGTATTTTGGACGTTTGCTCATCCCATTTTAGGCCAACTCGTTCTCTGCGTTGGCATTACCGCTCTCAGCACCATTCGCTAATCGCCTTTTCGAACCACAACTTCTACCATGGAAACCTAGTGATCTTCCCCTCTCCATATGGTCAGGGTGGCAAGCTGGGGGTACGAGCTGTTTATCTGGCTGATGCCATTTATGAGAACCAAACCAACCTGCGCGAGGCCAAGCGTGTTGTGGATGCCGTCGTTGAACACATCGCAACGCGCCCCAATGAGTCTCTTGGCGTTGTGACGTTAAACATCAAGCAGCGCGACTTGATCGCTGAACTGCTTGAGGAGCGCTTGAAGTCCGTTCGCGGTGCAGACTCCTATCGCGACCACTGGGCCACTGAAGGGCAGCCTCTGTTTATCAAGAATCTTGAAAACGTCCAAGGTGATGAACGTGACGCCATCATCATTTCAACGACATTCGGCAAACCACCGGGATCGAGTGCAGTACGACAGAACTTTGGTCCAATTAGTCGGCAAGGTGGCTGGCGACGCCTGAACGTGTTATTCACCCGGGCAAAGAAGTCCATAGCCATCTATACGTCTCTACGCCCCGAAGACATTGTGATTGACGGGACGACCCCAGATGGCACCAAAGCGTTACGGAATTACCTTGAATACGCCCGGACAGGCTCTCTGACCATTACTGAAGAAACAGACTGCGAGCCAGACAGTGACTTCGAGATTTCTGTAATAGATACGCTCAAATTGCGTGGCTACGAAGTCACACCCCAACTGGGCGTTGCAGGCTATCGGATCGATATTGCGGTTAAGCATCCAGATGCACCAGGCTCCTATCTGGCTGCGATTGAATGCGATGGCGCTTCGTACCATTCAGCGCTGTCTGTCCGGGACCGCGATCGCATTCGTCAGGAAGTCCTTGAATCGCTTGGCTGGCGTGGACGCATTTGGCGGATCTGGTCCACGGACTGGTTCCGCACCCCAAGGCAAGAAACCGAAAAGCTCATCAGCTTCCTTGAAGATTTGCGAGAAAGCTGGAAACCTGAGCACTCTTCAGGTGAGGCGTGGATCGAGGAAGGACAGAGTGTCGGACAGCCCCCAATGAATCCAGATCAGTCCATCAAACAAGTCGAAACCATGGTTCAGGCTGAGATGGAGCGCGAGGCAGTCAGCTCGGTTTTGATCGACACAGATGACGACTTAGAAATCGAAGTGGGAGATGTAGTCCGCTACATGGATCTTGCCCACCCAAATGATATGTTGACAGTTCAAATCACCAGTGGCAGAGATGATTTTCCCAATGGAATTGTCAATGAGAGTCGCCCTCTAGCACAGGCGTTACTTGGAGCCGTAGTGGGAGATGAAGTTGTATTGCATCTTGTTGGGAGGCCTTCAAGGACATTCAAAGTCATAGAAATCCAAAGAACAAAAAACTGATTCGATCCAAAACGACTCGAATACTTGGTCGGAGGATCCTCGGAAATAACTAATCTCAAGAAGGGCTTTACCCTTTTTTTTTATTGTGGGGAGTCGATCGCGATGGAAGAGGCAGAAAAATAAGATTGGTGAATGGATTTTTGTTTCTTCCGAGTTTTCCGTGGGGCAAAAGGTATGCCATGATTTCTCTCATCGATAACCCCTATGAAGGAGGAAGAACGATGAGAGACACGGAGCTGTACCAGAATTTGTTGGGGATTGTGGCTCCTTAGAGGGGACGGTTTGTGACCCTAGTAAATAGTTTCATTAAAACATGAACATATACTCCTGGATCTGCTATGATGGGAGGAGTGAACTCTCTCCCACCTTATCCAGGAGGTTTCCATGTCCCGAACGACACAGAGGGCACCCTTGAACCTGAGCGAGCAAGAGCGCAAAGATCTCGAAACTCTGTCCTCTTCCCGAAAAGCCCCGCTGCGGGAGGCTCAGAGAGCCCGAATCCTCCTGGCCTATGCCGGGAAGACATCCATCAAGGAGATCGCCTCCCAAGTCGGTGTTCAGCGCCTGACCGTCTACAAATGCATCGACAAGGCCCTGTCGATGGGTGTCTTGGCCGGACTGTCCGACCTCTACCATCGTCCGAAGGATCCGGTGATCACGCTGGAGGCCAAGGCGTGGGTCGTTTCCCTGGCCTGCACGAAACCCAAGGGTCTGGGGCTGGCCTCTGAACTCTGGACCCGAAGCGCTCTGGCCCACTATGTCCGGGCCCATGCCGGGGAAGAAGGGCATCCATGTCTTGCCAAAGCCGCCAAGGCCACCGTCCACCGCATCCTTGAGGGACAGACCCTGAAGCCTCACAAGATCACCTACTACCTCGAACGCAAGGATCCCGAGTTCGACCGGAAGATGTGCGAGGTCCTGGCTATCTACAAGGAGGTGTCCCTGGTAGAGCAACGAACCGCCGACGGTCGGTCTCTCATCACGGTCAGCGTCGACGAGAAACCGGGGGTCCAAGCCCTCGCCACCGTCTCCCCCGATCTTCCTCCGGTCCCGGGTCATCATCAAACGTCGCGGGACTACGAGTACAAGCGACTGGGGACCGTCTCCATCCTGGCCGCGCTCGACCTTCAGGATGGACGCGTCATTTCCCAGGTGCACAAAAAACATCGGAGCCGGGAATTCATCTCCCTTCTCAAGGAGATCGATGCCAGCTATCCGCCCGAAGCCACCATCCGCATTGTTCTGGACAACCACTCCGCCCACATCTCGAAAGAAACGCGGGCATATTTGGCCACCCGGCCGAACCGGTTCGTTTATGTTCATACCCCAAAGCACGGCTCGTGGCTCAACCTGGTGGAAACCCTCTTCTCCAAGATGAGCCGCACCTTCCTCCGGCACATCCGTGTCGCGTCCTGGGAGGAGCTCAAGGAGCGCATCATGAAAGGCGTCGTAGAGATCAACGCCGATCCGGTTGTCCACCGCTGGCGAAATTTCGATTTCGAAAACGAATCAGCATGATATGTTCATATTTTTAAGAAACTAACTACTAGGAGCCTGGGAAATAAGTCCATAAAAGCACAAAAAAGGA
>ACXJ01011251.1_pt1 | contig 11962 bp, 12 predicted proteins | sample 870861 | NCBI WGS metagenome assembly ACXJ01 (sample SAMN02954270, study PRJNA29437) | mine drainage metagenome | biome: terrestrial; feature: Richmond mine; material: biofilm; isolation source: combined biofilm from UBA (pink subaerial biofilm) and UBA BS (thick... ... | reverse complement strand
TGGTGACTCTTCTGCAGGCTGAAACATGAGCCTCACACGTCCGGGAAATGAGGGATCTGCTGCAAGTTTCCTGGCAACACCCAGCAACATAGCTATGTGAGCGTCATGCCCGCACGCGTGCATCACTCCCTTATTTTTCGAGGAAAACTGGTCTCCTGACATTTCATCAAGGGGGAGTGCGTCTATGTCAGCCCTTAAGGCCACGGTCCTGCCCTGAGTTTTGCCGCTAATATCACAGTATATTCCAGTCCCTGCAATGGGTATGGGTCTCAGTCCAATCTCATCCAGCTTTTTTGCTATCATTTTTGAAGTCTGGAATTCCTTGAAGCTGAGTTCAGCAATTTGATGAAATTCTCTGCGGAGTGAGATCACGTAATCATTCAACTCACTCTCTTCAATGACCTTAGCCAGGATTATTCACCCTCTCCAAGCACCTCGGCCTCCTGGCTGGCGACAGCGTGTTTCACGTTTGGCGTGATGCCCACAAGAACGAGGCTTACAAAAAGAGGGACCAGTATAACGTAAATCCCTGCCAGATGATACCCTACAGCGTTCACAGCAATTCCCATCAGTGGCGATCCTATGATGGTGCCCAGGTTGAAAATCAGGAACATAAATCCCACTGCGGATCCTCTCCATGCATCTTCAACAGAATCCTGGGCAAACGCGTTGACATTGCCATACATGCCATATCCTGCACCGAAAAGTATTGTTCCCAGTGCGGCAACCGCGAAAACTGGCGAGTGAATGAACAGTACTATGGAAGCCAATGCCATTACAACGCTGGCCGCCAGAATAACCATCTTCCTGTTGAAGGCATCACCCAGTACGCCTGCTGGCAGGGTAGCAATTAGAAGAGCAAGTCCGAAAAAGGAGAAGACAAACGACGCATTTCCCTCGCTGAACCCATATGCCGTAAGATATGCTGTGAAGTAGCTCTGGAAGGCAAAGAAGGCCACTCCGAAAAAGAAGAATGAAAGAGATATAACGATGAGCGACGGATTGAGGACCTCCAGGATCCCCTTCTTCGGTCTCTGATATAGCTTGTATTTTGATGGAACAAGTGCAATGACCACGCCTATGAGCGCAGCTCCGCTGATTCCAGCTATAATAAATGGAATGTCGAATGTGGTAGCTGTTGAATATGCAGCATATATGTAAGGGGCAACGAATAGCCCGAGACCAAAAGCTATTCCCTCAGAGGCTATGATGGTCTGCCTCCTCTCCGGTCTTATATCCCCAAGGAACGCTATAATTTCAGGCTGGATCATTCCCGTGCCGAATCCAACCAGGAATCGGTAAATAACAAGCTCATACTGGTTTGAGACAAATCCAGTCAGGGCTGAGAAGAGTGAGATGATGGTCAGTGAGATTATTATGCCGTTTCTGGTGGTGATTTTATCGAATATGTATCCACCTATAACGCTGAATATGGCTATTCCCGCAGCAAAACCTGAACCGGCTATCCCAAGGAGGAACTGGTTAACCTTTATGGTCTTCAGGATGAATGTACCACCAAAGAAGAAAAGGTTCGCATCAAACCCAACCAGAAACATTCCAAGGGCAATTGGAATGACCACCTTGAGCAGTCCTCCGACTGTATTGGCCTCTTTTATGACAGTCTGTTCCGTGTTCACACGACCCACACGGAGTTCAATGATATAAATGTTTAGTTCAGAAGCAGTGGCGGACAGTCATCATATGGGTCAAACCAGTGTTAGTCGGGGTTTCCAAAAAAGGGACTCCCTGACAATTCGTAGGCTTTTTGCCTCAGGGCAATCATTTCGGTAATAATTTTAGCGTGGTCATGATACCATCCTATGGATAGGAAGGAACTCCTGACTTCTCCTGTCAGGGACCTCAGGATAAATGCGAAAACAACACTGGCTGAATTAATGGAACAGTTTGGGGAATCAGGCGGATTCACATCTGCAAAGCTGCATACTGCCATGACGATTCTCAGGAAGATGTTCAGTGAGCAGAATACAACCTTTCTTTCATTTCCCGCAGACATAATTTCAACGGGTACAAGGGGAATAATCAACGATCTTGTGAGGAAAGGCTTCATTGACGTTATCATTACAACAAACGGGACTCTTGACCATGACATAGCCCGCACTTACATGAAGTACTACAGCGGCACATTTGATTACAGCGACAGGGAATTGAGGAATCTTGGTATAAACAGGCTGGGAAACGTATTCGTGCCGGATGAGAGCTACGGTGAGATAATCGAGGCTCAGGTTCAACCCTTCCTGGAGCAGGCTTACTCCATCAGGAAGGAATGGGGAGGTGCTGAGATAATAAGAGAATTTGGCCTGAAAATGAATAATCCAGATTCCATACTGTACAATGCCGCAAAGAACAATGTTCCGGTGTATGTGCCAGGAATGACGGATGGATCATTCGGGTCACAGCTGTGGTCGTTCTATGAACAGCATCATGACTTCAGGATAAATCTACTGCGGGATGAGCATGAACTTTCCGATATAGTCTTCGAGGCAAAGAAGACCGGGGCGCTTATGCTTGGGGGCGGAATCTCAAAGCACCATACAATATGGTGGAACCAGTTCCGGGATGGCCTGGATTATGCAGTGTATGTAACCACAGCACGGGAATACGACGGATCGTTATCCGGGGCGAAACTTGAGGAGGCAATCTCCTGGAAGAAAGTGAGGGAGGATGCCGAATTTGTTAATGTATACGGGGACATCACAGCGCTCCTGCCCCTGCTGGTAGGGCCTCTGCTTTAATTTATATGGGGTTTGCGTTGCGGGATTCAGAGGAAATCCTTCCAGGAATCAGATATACTTCAGCCATTCCATTACGGGGTCGTCCTCGCCCTCAAGATCTGTTGTGGTTTCTCCGAAGGCACTTCGCGTTGTAAACCTGTAAAAGTAGATCACACCGTTCCTTTCCCGCCCATACATTATATGCTCCACGGACTGTCCTTCCGGAAGGTGCCCCATTGCCTCCGGGAATTCAGGAGAAAAGTGGAGCTCAAAATTATCGCCATCCCCCTCTATCCAGTATGAATTATTTCCGCTGACGTAGTCCCTGAGTTTCTTTGCATCTATTGAAGGGCCCATGGGGCATCAGTTTATCTGGCTATATAGGTTTTTTACTCCAGAATGCATGCAAGATTATGTATTACATAACGGAAGAGGACGTCAGGAAGAACCTTGGAATGAAGGAGACCATAGATGCCATGGAGACCGCATTCACTGAATACGGGAATGGAAGGGCCACCACCAGCCCCAGGGACAGGCTGATCATTGGCGGAGTTGTCTACAACACCATGCCTGGCGTCATCGAGAAGTACCATCTGGCAGGCCTGAAGACATACATAGCTTCAAAGAACGGAGCAAGGTTTGTCGTGGCCGTGTTTGACACCCGTTCCATGGATCTGGTTGCGGTCATTGAAGCCAACCGCCTGGGACAGGTGCGGACAGGAGCACTCCCTGCCATGGTCACATCCAGGATCGTGAAGGACAGGAATCCCGACATATGCATAGTTGGGTCCGGTTTCCAGGCCGAAACCCAGCTGGAGGCGCTGCTTGCTCTATATGACCCGGAGAATGTTTACGTATACTCAAGGAACTTTGGCAATGCATCGGCTTTCGCGGAAAGAATGTCCCGTCTCCATGGAATAGCGGTGACACCGGCGAAGAGCGTGGCCGAAGGAACCAGGAAAGCAAGAATAGTAAATTCAATAACTGATTCCAACGAGGCCATTTTCTCCAGGAAGGACCTAGGGCAGGAATATCATGTCAACCTCTGTGGTGGAAATCTGCCAAACAGGAGGGAGGCGGCTGAGGACATTCTCACAGGATCCGAGGTGATAATTGCAGAAAACCTCGACCAGGCCCTGAAGGAATCCGGTGAGATCATAGGTTTTCATGAGAACCATCCTGAAAGGCAGATAACGGAGCTGAAGGACTTCATCAACGCAGGGAAAGCGGATTTCAAGAGGTCTGTATTCAAATCCATGGGCATAGGCCTGGAGGATGTGGCTGCAGCCTATGTTGTGCTGAAGAACATGTCCCTCATTGACTGAATGGATACCGTTATCACGTGCTGCCCATGAGGTCAGCAAGGGCTGCTTTCAGGTCCGTGTACCTGAACCTGTATCCCAGTTCCATGGCTCTTCGGGGAACCACTTTCTTTCCCTTGGCCAGCACGTTGGACACCTCTCCCATCATTAGCCTGATGACAGTTATGGGAATCCTTATCCTGGACCCCTTGTGCATGACTTCCCCAAGGGTAGCCGCAAACTCATTCATTGTGGGAACCTGAGGATCGGAAGCGTTCAGGGGACCGGAAACATTATCATTTTCAAGCGCAAACAGGACAAGCCCAACCTCGTCATCTTCATGTATCCATGGAAACCACTGGTTCCCCGGACTTATGGGACCACCTATGCCCTTCCTGAAAACAGATACAAGCTGTGGCAGGGCACCTCCCTTCATTGTGAGCACAACACTTGTCCTTATGAGAACGACCCTGACACCCATACTGGCTGCCGCCATGGCTTCCTTTTCCCAGGCAGTTACAAGGTCACCCCAGAAATCCCTGCCTGGCGGAGAACTTTCATCCACTTCCCTGTCATCAAAGCTGTCGTAGCCGTAAATGCCTGAGGCTGAGCCGTTGATGAGTACGGCAGGTTTTTCTGTGCACTTGCTTATGGCGTCCACAATCTGCTTTGTGGCTTCCACCCTGGAATCCCAGATTTCCTTCCTGTAATTCCCCTTCCACTTCTGGAAGATGGGGGCGCCTGAAAAATTAATTACAACTGCAGATCCCTCAAGATTCTGCTTCCAGTCATCCCTGGTATAATCCCACCTGATGTGTTCATTTATTTCAGGAAACATATCTCGGCTCTTCTCCACATTCCTGGCAAAGATCCTGATGCTGTATCCATCCTCCATAAGCGCCCTGATGACGCTGCTCCCTATGAGGCCGGTTGCACCGAACACTGAAACTGTGCTTGATTTTCCTTCCATGGTGGTAAATTGTTCATTTAGATTTAAATAATCATAAAGAAAATATTCAAATTTTCACAAAAGGGATAGGGGTGTGGTTATTCTCCAAGGATCTCCTTTGCGGCCTTTATGGGGACAATGCAGATTATCTTCATGTCCTCTGTTGCCGTCATGCCATGCCTGAGGTTTGGCGGGATGAATATGAAGTCCCCCTCTGATGCTGTCTTCTGGGCATTTCCAAGGGTAACGTCGCATTTTCCTGAGACAACAAAAATCTCGTGCTCGTAGTCATGGGAATGGTACGGGGTGCTCTTTCCCTTTCCAACCGTGATGAGCCGCATTGAAAAAGTCGGAGCGCCATCCCTGTGGGTTATGAGCCAGCGGATAGCTCCACCTCCCGGCATTGGTATCTCCTCAACCTGGGAAAAATTCTTCACGAATCCCTCTTCTGTCTTTTGCATGTATATGTTATGAGCTTACTGAATATAAGCCTTGACAGATACCGGCAGCATGATCGCCATTGGTCAAAGATCCTGCCATACAACGCCATTGCAGGATGATTGCGTTGATTACGGCGATGTGAACAAAACGCTCACAGGAGTTATTGTTGAAGTGAAAATTGCATGCAAAAAAAAGGTTGGTATCCGACCTATGGTTCGCGCACAGCAGAAATCAAGTATTCCGGATTTATTGGCGTTTCCGTTATGTGAAGGCCGGTGGCAACCTCTATTGCCCTAGAAAGAGCCACGGGTGTGCCTATGGTGGGAGCTTCACCAAGGCCCTTTGCCTTTGAAGGCAGTGTGGATTCACTGCTGTGCAGGATGAGCCTGTAGCGCGGGACCATGGTTGCTTTCACAACTCCGGCATCAGCGATTGATGATGTGATCATCTGCCCGTTCTGGTCAAACATGAGCCCCTCGTAAAGGGTCTGCCCTATGCCTTCTGCGCATCCCCCGGCATTCTGCCCTATGGCATTGTCCATGTTGAGTACCTTTCCAAGGTCATAGTATGATATGCATTCGTCGACCCTGACTCTGCCATACCTGTCAGTGCTCACAGTTATCAAATTTGCTCCAAGGCTTGTGTAGGGCTTGTCATAGTGGAAATATTCATAGGAATCCCACTTCCCATCAAGAAGCTTCGAAACGGAATATTTCCCGTGCTTCTTCTCCACCTGTTCCTTAAGCTTGTGCGCCGCCTCCACCAGCGCGGATCCCCCCATCATTGCGGATCTGCTTCCCCATGCGCCAACACCCTCCTTCAGCTGGTCAGTGTCACCCTTCTGCCATTCAACTATTCCAGGATCGACGCCAAGCTCGTCGGCAAGGATCGACTTCACAAAGAGATCATGCCGCTGGCCATGTGCGGTTCCGCCCAGCCATACCTTGATGCCGCGGTTTTCAACAAGTATCCTGGCAGTCTCTCCAGGCATGGTTGCCGGCACCAGGACAAACCATCCGAAACCGAAGTTGCCTTTCTTCCTGTGCCCATTGTAGTCCATTGCCTTCACAGCCTGTTCAAGGAAAGGCTTTGAAGCCTCAACGGTAAGTCCTGTGGGACTCACAAAAGGTTCCCGGGTTGCGTTGATCATCCTGACATCAACAGGATCCATATGGAGCTCATCGGCAAGCCTGTCAACCATTCTTTCCATGAAAAATGCGGCCTCGGGTCTTCCTGCACCCCTGTATGGTCCCTGCGGCACCTTGTTGGTGAGGACGGACAGTGCATGTATGTGGGCATTGTTTATCTCGTAGGGGCCAGTGATCTGCATGGCGATGAATCTTGATGAAAATTCTCCCGATCCTCCCGCAAATGCTCCGCTGTCAACTATTACATCTCCCTTTATGCCCAGGATCCTGCCTTCGCGGTTCGCGTAAAGCTTCATCCTTCCCACGACGCCACGTCCCGGCCTGCTGGCCAGGAGATGCTCGGAACGTGTCTCTATCCATTTCACAGGTCTGCCCTCCTTCATGGCGAGCCATGCGGCTACCACGTATTCCGGATAGAAGCCCCCCTTCAGGCCAAATGCGCCTCCGGTATCTGTCTGTATGACTCTGACCGCATCCGGTGAGAGTTTCATGACCTCGCAGAATCCCTGCTTGATGGTATGGACACTCTGTGTGCTTATCCATACTGTGAGCCTCTTTCCATCGTATGCTGCAACAATGCCCCTGGGCTCAATGGGATCGGTTGCTATGCGGTGGTTCACGAAGTGATCCTCAATGACAACTGGCGCATCCACCTGGAAATCCTCTCCCAGGTACCTGTCGGCGAGTATGTTGGACTTCAGTCCGGGATACATGGGATCAGCGGACAATGCCTTCTCCGGATCCACTATTGCAGTGAGGGGCTCGTAGTCAACATCAACTGTATCCACAAGGTCCTCTGCCTCGTACGCATTCTCTGAATACACAGCGGCAACAGGCTGGCCCACATAGCCAACGTATTCTTTGGCCAGTACGGGGTGTTCAAGATACTCGAAACCGGCACTTGCTCCTTCCCCCACGGAAGCCATCTTCATGTCGATGTCCCTTGATGTAATGCCTCCGGTAATGCTCTTTATGCGGGCCCTGGCATAAGGGCTCCTGACAAAGGCCAGATGCAGCATTCCTGGCAGGTTTATGTCATCCACGAAGTTTCCCCTTCCAGTGACCATCTTCTCTGAAAGATCCACTGGAATCACCTGCCTCTCCTGACGGGAATCTCCTCCTCTGTGTATTCCCCTTCCTTTTCCATGTTTCTCTGTGCCTCCTCTATGGAATCAACTATGCTTTCATAGCCTGTGCAGCGGCAGAGGTTCCCGGATATGGCCTCCCTGATCTCTTCCTCAGTGACCTTCTTCTTCCTGTTCAGGAGCCAGAATGATGTCAGCACCATGCCAGATGTGCAGTAGCCGCACTGCAGGCCATGCTTGTCAACAAACGCCTTCTGGACAGGATGCAGTTTTCCCGGAGTCCTGGAGAGCCCCTCAATGGTTGTGATCTTTTTTCCATCCGCCTGGACTGCAAGTATGGTGCATGACTTCACTGCCCTGCCATCCATTATGACAGTGCAGGCACCGCAATTGGTGGTGTCACATCCCACATGGGTTCCAGTGAGTCCTGCTATTTCCCTTATGAAATGGACCAGCAGCATCCTCGGTTCTACCTCAGCTGTCTTTTTCTCGCCGTTTATTGTGATTGATATTTCCTTTCCTGTCATTATTTCATTCCTCCCGATCTCCTGAATGCATTTTCAAGCGCCTCCATTGTTATGCGCTTCAGGATGTTTTTCTTATACTCAACAGAACCATATGTGTCCGGACTGGGCTGCGATTTCTCAACAACAATGTCGGCAGCCTCACTGATGACTGACTTATGGAATTTCTTACCCAGAAGGTAGTCCTCCGCTTCCGGGATGTACATGGCTTTCGGCCCCATGGATGTGATTGCAATGCCAGCTTCCACAACCGCTCCGTTCTCAAGCCTCAGTTGCACTGCACTTCCAGCCACGGAGAAATTCCAGGTGCCTCTCTCGAACTTCACGTATGATCCGCCTGAGTGTTCTTTCCATACGGGAATGGATATCCCGGTCAGGACCTCATCATGTTCAAGCGCCGTGGTGAAAGTGTCAATGAAGAAGTCCCTTGCATTTATGTTCCTGTCCCCTCCCCTTCCCCTTGCCACAAAGGTTGCCTTCAGTGCAAGCATCACTGCAGGGAGATCGTTGCTGGGATCGCCATGGGAAATATTTCCGCCAACTGTCCCCATGTTCCGGACAAGGGGATCCGCAAGCCTGGCAAGGGCATCCATGAGAATCGGGTACCTCTTCCTTATTGTGTCGGAATATTCCAGATCGGAATCAACGGTCATTGCCCCAATCCTTGTGGCATTGCTGCTTTCCGTTATGTAGGAAAGGTCCTTTATTCCTGACAGGCTGATAAGGTACGGTATCTCTGTTATCCTTGACTTGAGCAGGGGGATAAGGCTCTGGCCCCCAGCCAGTATCTTTGCGTCGTCTCCATACTTTTCAAGAAGGTCTATGACCTCATCAACGCCGGTCGGGGCATAATATTCAAAAGCCGGTGGCATCATAAGCCAAACAAGGATTTCAACTATTTAAATAAAGTTTTTATGTTGTAAAGATTATATTGTCTTAGCCTTTTTTTCAGTCGCTTTTTCAGCATGTTGTTCAGCAGAGGCTCCATTCCTCCTGACCCTTATGATCTCTGCAATTATGCTCACTGCGATCTCCGGCGGTGAAATTGCTCCTAAATCCAGACCGATGGGTGTGTGCACAGCTGCAAGGAAATTCTCATCTATGCCCAGCTTCCGCAGTTCATCAAAGTCATGCTTCGCTCGCTTCCTGCTGGCCATAAGGCCAACATATGACGCTTCAGTATCAGCCAGGCTCCGGAGCGCAGGTATATCACGATCTCCCTTGGTGAGAATCACCACGTAATCTCCTCTTGATATGTTCAGGTCACGCAGGTTGAAGTCCAGATGGGTGATGAGTGTGTCCGGTTTATTTGTCAGGGATGGTGCATGATCGATCACGGTCACCTGGAAATCACAAAGTTTTCCCAGGCCTGCCAGCGAATCCTCTATGTCATCCTTCCCGCCCTGCCCGATTATTATGAGCCTGTCGCGAGGCCTGTACGCCTCCAGGAACACTTCAATTGTGCCTCCGCAGAATGTCTCCACATAGACTTCATCCGGCAATTTCCTTGAGACAATGGCTTCAAGACCCTTCCCGGATTCCTCAAGGTGAATCCTTATTGTCCTTGGGACGCCTGTTGAAAGAACCTGTTCAGCCGCATCCAGGATAACAGAATCGGGACATGCCCCTCCAAGTGTCCCGTAAATTATCTCACCATTGTGGACAATGACCTTGAATCCAGGCTTGGCAAGTGACGATCCATCAGTTTTCACCACAGTTGCAGTGACAAAAGTCATGTTCTGCGATATGAGTCTGTGCATTTCCTCTGCATACCCTATGGTCTCCATGCACAGTTATTGCTCCCTCCGGATATTTCATTTTCGGAATCCGGCCCTCTTATACTGCAGGCAAAAAATTCATGGAAAGTCAATATCCAAGTGCTAAAATAGGGACTGTGCCATCAGGGTAACGTGAAAGTATGTGCGGCAGTTCTGGCATCGGGAATGGGCACAAGGTTCGGAGGAGACAAGATATCTGCCCTGATGGGAGGAAAGCAGGTTGTATGCTATGCCGTAGATGACCTGGTAGCTGCCGGGCTGGAAGAGATCATGCTGGTTGTGCGCCCTGAAACAGTGGCTGAAAGGCTGGTATGCAATGGTGAAGCAAAAATTGTCAGGAATGCACATTACCGGGAAGGCATGGCTTCCTCCATAAGGACTGCAGTCAACAATGCAGGAAATGACTGTGACGGATTGCTTCTTGTGAATGGCGATATGCCATTATTCGGCCAGGCCAGGTACAGGGAAATGGTGGCAATATTCTTGAACAATCCGGATTGCATAGTGGCTGCCACAGTTTCCGGTGTAAGGAGAAATCCTGCCATCTTCCCCGCTTCAATGATGAAGGAGCTGCTTGGGCTAAAGGGAGAGGATGGCGGGAGAAAGCTTCTTGCCTCATATTCCGGGAATGTCGTGGAATATGCGGTAGGTTCCATCACAGCGGTCATGGATATTGACACGCCGCAGGACCTGGAAAAGGCAAATTCAATATTAAGAAATCAGGGCAAGCGCACCTGACTCAGATTATTTCCCCCAATGGCTGGCCACGCCCCCAGGACGCCAGGAACGCTGGATCCGTACGGCGCACAGACAGCAAACAAACTCCCAAGGTGCGGCTTAGCCTGCACCAATGCTTTCATTTATTCATTGATTCAAAGGCTTCAATATCATTATATCCAACTGTTCCAATACAGTTCAGTTGGCGCAGATAAAGTTACGTGACAATCTTGAGAATATTTACAAGGTCAAGACACTAGTAATCATCTCGTTCATCCTGACTTTCCTGCTTGAAAACCATTACATAAAGTTTCTGTCTGATCCTGCACTGTCGGCGAAATTCAACACGTTCTTCAGCAATGGGAGCCTCCTCAGCCTTTACGGCACCCTAATAGGGCTGTTGCTGACTGCATATTCCCTCATAGTCACCATAATACCCCTCTTTTCCGCGGACAGCCTCCAGAAACCCATTTTCAGCCAGATCAACAGCCTCTTCGTCTTCACCATACTTGACGGCATACTGCTGTTGATAATCTTCTTTGCCGGCGGACTGATACCGGACAACTCTTCTTTCCTCTTTCTTGACTCAGAGATTTTCTTCTTCCTTTGTTTCCTCATAGGGCTCATATTCTGTGTGCTTACCCTCTCGGACCTGTTCAGGATCATAAGGCGCCGTGGAGTCAGAAGATAGTATTCAGATATTTCTTATACATAACATTATAATCTATTGACCAGGTTCTTTAAATAATATATAAACAGAATGTAGCTATTAAAACCATCTTCTTAAGGTATAAGGCATGGTCATTTTGTATGGACCTGCGATGATAGAACTGGTGAATATATGGTTGACAAGGCATCTATAGCCTATCTTTGCCCTATTTTAACACTACAGTTCAATTGAAAGTTTCTCCAGCAGTGTTTTCTGATCCTTTGTGAGTTCCACAGTACTGTGGGAGCCATTGGCGTAGACAACCTCCTTGATGCCCCTTATGGTTTCCAGAGTCCGGTTGTATGTCAGGCCGCACCTGTATGCAATCATTGCCATGATTGCATACCCGAGAATGGAGAGGAACACCTTCGCCCGTGTACCATCCTCTGTACGTGCATACAGAGGTTCCATGGCGGATTTTGAATGCATGAATGCCTTCTCAACCACATCCTTCCTTCTGTATATCTGCAGGATATCCGCCTCACTGATCTTGGTGTTTGTGAGTAGTATGAAGAATCCCATGCGTGATGTGTGTGACTGTATTGCTCTGTGCTTCAGTGAATATGTGAATGTTGATC
>ACXJ01011282.1_pt2 | contig 12086 bp, 11 predicted proteins | sample 870861 | NCBI WGS metagenome assembly ACXJ01 (sample SAMN02954270, study PRJNA29437) | mine drainage metagenome | biome: terrestrial; feature: Richmond mine; material: biofilm; isolation source: combined biofilm from UBA (pink subaerial biofilm) and UBA BS (thick... ... | reverse complement strand
AACCTCAAAGGCAATAATCCCACCTCTATTCTCAGGAGATTCTGGTGTATTAACAGTGAATCCATTCTTTGTTAATTCATCAAATACTATTGATGTAAGAGTCTCAATTCTTCTGGTGATTTTATTTTGACCTATTTCAAGTATTTTTTTAATCCCCTCAATTGATGCGTATATTGAAGGAACAGACCAGGTTCCGGATTGAAATCTGAGAGCTCCATCTGCATATTGAAGTTTTTCAGTTCCAAATTGAAAAGGATCTTGTTGTGAAAACCATCCTATATCAGTAGGGTGAAGTTTTTCTGCAACCTCTTCTCTTGCATATAGAAATGCTGTTCCTGAAGCCCCTAGAAGCCATTTTAATGTTCCCGAAGAAAGAAAGTCAATATTCAAATTCTTAACGTTAACAGGCAGAACTCCTAGAGATTGATAGGCATCAACATAGGCATATGATCCATGTTGATGAAGTATATCAGTAAATTCTTTTAGATCGAATTTTGTCCCATTGCGAGATGAAACGTGAATAACAGTGCCCAGGCGAGTTTTATCAGTGATGTTACTTTCATAATCACTGGAAGAAACAATCCCGTTTTTGTTTCTAACCGTTACAGTTTCAACACCTCTATACTTTTGGGCTAGAGAGATAAAGTTGGTAGTTGGATACTCAAGGTCAGTAGTAATTATCTGGTCATTTTTACAAAAATCTATGGAACTAAGAAGAGAAGAAAATGAGGCCGACACAGATGGTAAAATTGCAATTTCATTTTTTGATGCATTAATTAGTTTTCCGATTAAAGATCTTAATTCTTCAACTTTCTGTTGCCATATGTCCCACGGATTCCCAAATTCAATCTGATCTGCTTGATATTTACTGAATGCTTTTTTTACTGATTTAAGAAGGGCACCCTGACTGCATGCAGCCAGATTTATAGAGTCATTTATATTTACGAACGACCTTCTCCACTCTAACACTTCATTTTTCACATGGCTAGATAAAATAACCATTATTATAACCGTATTGTTGAGGAATGGTATACCATCAAGTTAAAAGTTCAATTCTATAAATGAAACCTGGAGAATCAAAGCTTTTAGTGTAATACTCTCTACAACACTCTATAAGGTAGCACAAATTAGCAAACATCTGGTTTTGAAAAATACCTATTTTAAATAGGTTAAAAGCATATTAATTTACGAAGAACAATCAGAAATATAACATGTCCACAGTAACAGATCATATGGCGAATGAAAGAACATATTTAGCATGGGTAAGAACTGGAATAGCAGTTATGGCACTGGGCTTCGTGGTAGCGAAGTTTGGTATAATTATTAAGGAGCTGGTTCCAAATTCATCGAATGTTTCAGCCCCATTTTCTGCATCTATTGGTATAATTCTTGTCATATCTGGCGGTTTTATGCAGGTAATGGCTCTAAGGAGTTTCATAAAGAACAAAAAAAGTATAGAATCAGGAGATTTTGAGCCATCATCAACTGCAATAATCACTTCTGGAATTCTTATTCTCTTAATCGCGGTGCTTTTGATTGGATATATGGTTCTAACTCTATAATCACACTTATTCTCAATCGCTCTATAAAAGGACAGTTAGCCATTACTTCCCGTAAAGAAATTCCGTTTCATTTCAATATTTGTAATATCTTTTTATTGAAAGGTAGAACAGAGTCAAAGAAATACCTATAATAGAAGAGAGGAATATTAAAGGGGAAAGATCGAATATTGAAAGATGGTTTAGCATTATAACTCCGCTAACCGGACTTCTCAGAAAATAACTGTTGAGTTCCTCTACATTTAGAACGGGTAATATGCCACTTATTAGGTTATATGTCCTTATGTTATCAAGCAGAGGTTTGAATAGGACATTATCTGAGAAAATTGCCTGAATTTCGAGTATGGATTGTGATAAGGAATCTATTAAAGGATATCCTAAAATCAAAAATATTGTTAATGAAATGCGGGGCATTGTTTTACCAATGAAAAAAACGCCAATGAGAAGATATAGAGAGGAAAAAACAGTAAATGCAGCCACACTGAAAAGGTAAATATAAATAAATGCAAGAATAGATAGTGAATAGTGGAACATTAATTCTGAAATCAGGTATGTGGCAGTAAAAGCAAAACCCTCAAAGATGGACATGGTCAAGATAGAAGAGATAAATTCATTTGTTATTGTATACCATCTCTTTCTTGGCAATGATAGATAATACATGTAAACAGGAAGATTAAACATGGGCACAAACAATGTTAATACCATAAAAACAGTGACAAGTAACATAATTTCTGCGCCAGTATTTCCTAGTAATCCTAAAATAGAAATAGCAGCGGTAAAAGAAGTTGACAAAACACTATTATGGTAAACGGTACCAAGAGCAATTCCATTTACAAAAAAAGTTACGTTAAACGCCTCATTCATGGAAAGAATTCTGCCCTCATTTGAATTTATTGTGTAAATCTTATTAAAGGAATAGTTACCCAAATAAACGAGTGGACCAACAGAATTTTGATCTTGAGGATTATAGAGATGATATGAAAGATTATAGCTTCCACTTGAGTTTCCACTCATGAGGAAGATGGGAGCGATGCCATAATAGCCCAAATTATAAAAGGGCAAAAAAGCCATATTTATAACTCCACGCTCTCCTGTTCTATTATTAACAACTACATCAAAACTATTAAATCCAAATTTATCATCCTTTTGGTTGGTAACTAATCTGTTTTCACCCTCCAGTACTGTGTAATTTTCTATGTGATAGCTTCTAATAGAATTCTGAGTTCTATTATAATCAACTGGTAGTAGGAATAATAAATCAGTATTATTTAATGTAAAACTTCCGTTCTTTTTGGTAATTACATTAAAATATATATTAAGTTGAAGGAAAAAATGATCCAATAAATTTGAGTCTACTACAGAAACATTTAATCTTACACTTGTATTAGAGACGGGTTCAAGCTTATTGTTTATTAGAGAGTAAGTACTCTGATACATTGCACCAATATTGCTAGCATTTTTTGAGTTATGATTAACACTCACTGTATGAATATCATATCCATTGCTGAGAAAGTAAAGGTGGCTGTCGCTTGTTGGAATTGATGCGTTCTCTATAAGAATGGCTGGAAATATTAGAATGCTAATAACTGATAAAATAATAATAGACTTAACTGTTAATTTTGACCTAATTGATTTTAGAATATCAGCAGTAATCTTCATTTTTAATAATTGGAATTATCAACTTATATAAAAGTGTAATTAAGTAGTAAATTAAGCAATTATTTAATTGCCATCATCGTTTCTATTTTTACTTCTTTCTGGGTCAAATCCATCTGGATAACGTTTACTTAGTTTTATTACATTTCTCTCTGCTATCTCAGAGGCGTCTATACCTAATACCCTTGCACCCTCAAAAATATACCATAAAACATCTCCTAGCTCCTCGATCATTTTATCCTTATCAAGTTCATGTCCCTGAAACATGTGTTTTTTAACCAGGTCAGCAAATTCTCCAGATTCGCCTGTGAGACCCAGAGCGACCATCACTATATTTGTTCCGTTGGGTGATGTCCTTTTCTGCATTTTCGCGTACTCATCAAAATCCATTGCGTCAAATTGTGATAAGCTATAATACTTTTTTTAAAATATTATTTGGTCTATTTGTTTTAAATTCAAGAGTTTTGTAAACCCCATTTCAATATAAATACTACTTATAACACGAGGGAAAACCATTTTAACCATTAATTCAATAACCACTCATGACAGGAGAAGTTGATCCATCACGAAGGGGATTTCTTAAAGCCATGGTTGGTCTTTCTGCCGTTGCTGCAGTAGGAGGACTTGGCAAAGGAGTGGTTCAAAACCTGATTACACCTGCCGTAGGTTTGACTAATTTTCCAGAAACGTTGCTATACTGGAACGATCCGAGTACACCGAACAGTGCACCAGTCCCACTTAAAGCAAGTCAATTTGAGGTAGAATCACCTAGCGTTTGGATTTATTATTATCCACTATCGGATGAGCCTAATTTTGTGATCCGTTTTGATAGAGAGGTTCCACCTACATCTGTTACCATAGATGCTACAGGCGAAGTTTATACATTCACAGGAGGTGTAGGACCAGACAATTCTATTGTTTCATACAGTGCAATTTGTCAGCATTTGGGATGTATACCGCCAATTATACATTATTATCCACCTGGACAGGAAGGGACTTTACCAGCAAATGTTATTAGTTCATTAAAGACCTATAATGTAACAAAACCAACTTATGGTGTTATTCATTGTAACTGTCACGGAAGTACATACGATCCATTCCGTGGAGCTGGAATAATAACACATCCAACTCAAAGGCCACTACCCTTTGTGACTTTGAAGTACGACGATCTCACTGACACTCTATACGCTAAAAAATTAACTGGACCAGTAGTTTTCGGGCATCCGTCGGATCTCACAGGAGGACATGCAATAAGCAATTTAAGTAAGACAACTGTAAACAAACTCGCATCTAGCTAAAGGTGAATCAATGAGTATGAATGATATAAGAAAGAATTTTAGTATAAAGAATGTACTGGGAGAAGACCCATTAAAAATTGAAGAACTTCCGCTTGCAACAGTACCTGATTACATGCGAAAAAAAGGCGGGTTTTGGTACTGGACTGGTGCTCTAATATCTATGGCATTCATTTATCAGGTAGTAACTGGGCTTATTTTGCTGTTGTATTATAATCCTGCTAACGCTTATGCATGTACGGAATATGTTTTGAGAGATGTTCCTTATGGTGAACTTTTCTTAACAACGCATCTTTACGGCGCATATGCTATGGTAGTTCTTGTATATCTACACATGTTCAGGAATTACTTTAACGGTGCATACAAGAGACCGAGAGAACTTCAGTGGGTAACAGGAGTTATATTACTTGCTTTAACAATTGGAGTGGGATATTTTGGTTATTCAATGACAGGAGATGTATTATCAGCTGATGCAACTGACGTTGGTAGGGGAATAGCACTCTCAGTACCAGTTTTGGGAAAAATATCTGAAGAAATAGTATTTGGAAATGGAACTAACACTTCTCTGTTTATTAGAATGCTTGGATTGCATATAATCCTTGCAGCACTAATTGGTGCTCTATTTGGTTTCCATTTCTATTTGGCTGAGGCAAACGGAATGATGCCATCTCAGAGACTCGCAAATTATAAGGCTCCCGCGGTGGATAAGGATAAACCAGAGTATAAAAAATGGTACCCTTATAATCTTATGTTCATGATGCAACTGGGGGCATTTACATTTGGAATTCTACTATTTCTACCATCAGCAATTGATGCTTTAAGGGCAATACACATGGGAGTTCCTGCTCTGTTCGATCCTTTCCCCCAGGTAGCCTCTACTTCGCCTCTAGCACCTTATGTTCCGCCATATCCACCATGGTTCCTATTGTTCGTATATAAAGCAATAGATTTTAAGTTCTTCAATCTATTCGGTGCGTACTCACCTCTGATGGCTTCAGCAGTCTTTGGTGGAATTCCATTAATTTATTTCCTTATAGTACCATTTTTAGACCGTTCTAATAATTTGCATCCACTATCAAGGCCTGTATTTACAGCATTTGGGGTTCTTGCATCATATATCTGATCATCCTCTCTCTCTGGGGAGTACTGGCTCCAGGCATCCCAATAAGCAATGATATAGTGGCGTTAGTCTTACTGCCACCGTTCATTATAGTAATGGGATTTTTCCTCGCGTTTGGTCACCTATATAAGAAGGGAGCCTTCAAACCATCCTTAGCCAAGCTAACTGGTTCCTTCATCATATTCGTAATTCTATTGTCTCTGGGCATATTTGAGCTTTCACTTGAACTGGGCAACATGATGCACGGAGTTACTCTTTCAAACACTTTAAATGTTGGTGCATATGGAGCCGCTACTGGATTTGCAGCATTTGGAACTATGAAATCATCAAACTTCGCTCACCTTTCAATGGAACAGCCAAAGCCAGTAAAAGGTATTCAGATAAGTCAGAAAACAGTAAACGTACTTGTTGCAATTCTATTTATTATTGCAGCTGAGATACTGTGGCTGATGATTCAGGTCGATCCAACGAACCTTGTTCAGGAAGCTGGATTCGGTATGGGACTAGGTGGACTGCTGTTCATAGTAGGAATAGGCATAAGGCTTTACAGGTTGGCATACTATAATGAGTAACGCACCCAGAGTAGCCGGATTCAAGGAAATAAGCTTCTGGCAGGAAGATGGGATAGGTGTGATCACTATCCTATCAGACGACCAGGGGAGAGTTTCCCTGTTATTTTTTGAAGAATTTCTAAAGGCGATATCTCTCGCAATTACAGACGATAAGGTAAAGGCTGTTGCAATAACAGGCTCCAATGATAATTTCCTAACGGGATTAAGAAAATTTGAATCAAATCAATCAGTAAAGTATCTGGATATGGTAAGCACAGTAGCTTCATTTATCGCAATGATAAATAAACCTGTATTCACACTTGTAAATGGTACCTGTATAGATCTGGGCGTTGAACTTACTTTATTATCTGATGTTTGTATTGCCCGCGATGGTGCAAAGTTTGAAATATCTGAGAGTTACATACCTGTAATGGGTCTAAGCCATACTGTTATGAAGTATCCTGTATTTGTTAATGGTGCCTCAAGGGAAGGAAAAAATTGTGATGTAATTTTTCCTGAAGAGATATTTCTTGATAAGGCGAACGACTTCATTCTTTCAAATATTAAGGAATACATGTCTATTGCAAGGAGAGAGAGATTGGGTGATGTAAATGGGATACTTTCAAAAGAGAGATCCATATATCTTACTAACTATTTTATGAAAAACAACAGTCAAAATGAAAATGCTTAGTAAATTTAGATATTCTAGAAATCAGCAAATTTTTTACTATTAATTCACAGTAGAAACGGTACTACAAAGAGAACAGCCACTATGGAAGCTACCAGATTAACCTGACCCTTGGACATCTTATTTTTATTTTCAAATATTGCTCCCAGAAGTGAATCTATATTGCTTCCAAGAAATCCTGCAACAAGTATAAGGAAAAATGGCTCCTCCCAGTTCAGACTTCGGGTTAGAATTACGTAGGATAGGGCAATTAAAAATGAACCCAGAAAGGCTGCAAAAGTTCCTATAATAGAAATGCCACCATTTATTCCAGTCTCACATCTCCTGAATGTTGTTATTAAATAAGTTCTATCATCAAGAACCCCAATTTCTGATCCAAATGTATCGGATGTAATGGCAGCAAATGCTGCGGCAAACATTATAAAAAATGGAAAATTAAACGGTATAAAGAGGTTTGAGAGAGCAATCATCACTCCGATTGCCCCTCCATAGGCAACATTGGAAATTTTTCTCTCACCGCGAGTACCCTCCTGCTGTTTCAACTTCATTTTTTCTTCAAATTTATATTTAGTGGCCAAATGAGAAAAGAATGCAAACAGGATTAATAGAATCAGCCAGTTCAGGTTTCCTGCAAAGGAAACAATTGCTCCAATAATGACTGCCCCTATGGCTCCTTTGACATCAAATAGTTTGAAAATCTGTGAAAGAAAAAATAAAATAACGAGTACGATTAATACTTCTAGAACATAGTAAAAATTAAAGGCTTCTAGCATTAACTAGATTCCCCTTTCAGCCAACCTCTGTTCCTTAGGAATATCATTTATGTCTTTTCCTTCCATAGAGGATAAACCAGTTGAAACATTACTTATCATCCTGTAATCATCATAGTTCTCAACCGCTTCAACAATAGCCCTTGCCATTCTTATTGGATCAGGGGATTTGAATATACCACTACCAACAAACACTCCATCAACCCCTAGTTTCATCATAAGTGCCCCATCCGCTGGTGTTGCAACACCCCCGGCTGCAAAATTTACGACAGGTAACCTCCCAAGCTTCTTGATATCTTTCACAACACCCAGGATTTCTTCCTGTATTTGTTTCATGCTCATTCCGTAAAATATGTCTTCTGTATCAATCTTTGTCTCTTTTAGGAACAGGTTTGGCATAACATCTTTCCTCAATCTCAGGTAGCTATCTGCAGCTGTTTCAGCTACCTTTATCATATCATTGTTGTTCATTCCCTTAATTAGAGAAACCCCTTCATTCACCATCCTAATGTGTCTTACAGCTTCCACTACATTCCCTGTACCGGCTTCTCCTTTAGTTCTCACCATTGCCGCACCTTCAAATATTCTCCTTATTGCCTCAGAAATGTTTCTGGCACCGCAGACTGTTGGGATCTTAAGTTGCTTTTTATTCAGATGAAAGAATGGATCAGATGGAGTTAAGACTTCACTTTCATCAAGCATATCTGCCCCAAGGGCTTCAAGAGTAAGTGCCTCTGTTATATGTCCTATTCTTACTTTTGCCATAACCGGAATTGAAACTGCATCAATTATTTCTCTTATCTTTGCTGGATCTGCCATCCTTGCTACTCCACCCTCTGCTCTTATATCAGCAGGTACTTTTTCCAGGGCCATAACTGCAACTGCTCCTGCAGTTTCAGCAATTCTGGCCTGTTCGGCGTTAGTAACATCCATGATCACTCCTCCCTTAGTCATTTTTGCGAATCCGGTTTTAAGGAGTTCTTCACCGAACCTTAAGTCTTGAATATTGAGTGCCATCTTTTATCATAGCTCCATTTAAAAAATATATAAAAGGTTTGTCTAAATATCCGTGGAGATAATAAATTCTGGCTTAGAAATGAATCCCTTCCATGACAAGGAAAGAGAATATAAAATACGAGCCGAATCCTAGCAACACAAATATACTGAATATATTTACAACAAAACTAACTTTTTCCTGATATTTTGCATGGGTTTTGTAGATTACAAAGCATAGAAGATAAACATAAACTATTATACCGAGATAGAAGAAGTAAAATGATGAAATACCATCTGCTTCAATAATACTCAGGCCAGCGGTCAGCCACCATCCTATCTGCATGGGGTTAAGAATTCCTGTGAATAATCCTTTAAAATAGCTGAAATCCGCATTAGATTCCAACTCTTTCATCTGATTGGTGCTTTTCATCTCATTAAGAATTTTAAGTGCAAGATATACAAAGTATAATCCTCCTAAAATAAATATAATTGGTTCATACGCTGTTAGGTCAACGTAATTTTTCAATAATAAAACCAGAAAGAGGAGGATTAAATCTGCAGTCATAGCACCCATTCCGACAAGAAAGCCTGACTTTATGCTACTAAGGGATTTCTTCATTATTACTGTCATAACGGGGCCAGGAGGAGCCGCCATCGAAACTCCCAGTGTAAGACCTATCAAAATGGTATAAACGGTATCAAATGCCATAGTTATTAAAGACTATATTAAAAACGTAACAGTAAGAGTGAAAGCTTTTAAGAAAATAAGATATTTACAATTATGACTGAAAAACTGAAAATAAGATGGAATAGTCATGCCTGTTTTGAGATAGAAGGATCAAAGAAAATAATTATTGATCCATTTCTAGAGGGAAATCCAAAGGCTACAAGGAAGAAGGAAGATGTAAAAGCAGATATAGTAATTGTAACCCATGGGCATGGAGACCATGTTGGGGATGCTCTCTTCATAGCAAAAAAGAACAGGGCACCTATAGTTACAATGGTTGAATTAGCCTGGCTATTGAAGGAAAAAGAAGAATCTCTGGAAGTCCATGATATAAATTACAGCGGTTCTGTAAAAGTAGACGGGGTTAAGATTACTGCAGTGCCAGCATATCATTCATCATCATATGACGGAAAGTATGCAGGAAATCCAGGTGGAATGATTATAGAAATGGACGGGAGAACACTTTATCACGCTGGAGATACTGGGGTTTTTATGGATATGGAATTAATAGGAAAGATGTACCATCCAGAAATTGCAATGTTACCAATAGGTGGGCATTATACAATGGCCCCAAAAGAAGCAGCAAAAGCAGTTGAAATGATCAAGCCACAGACAGCAATTCCAATGCATTACAGTACATTTCCAGCCATAGAACAGAACCCAGATGAATTCAGGAAAGAAGTTGAACGCAATTCAACAAGCAAGGTAAGAATAATGTCAATTGATCAGACCATAGAGGTCTGAACCCTACCAGTTTTTTATATATTTTCGTCAAGCCTGAACTGCCTGGTTCCCTTAATATCTTTCAGTGGCTCAAGCTCTGTATCTTCTAGAATAAATCTCTTAATATCATTCTCCCTACCCGTAATTTTTATATATCTTGTTCTTCCGTACCTGCCAAGGCTCTTTACTGTTGTATTGATCATTCCAAAATCTTCCAGTTCTGATATATAGTCACTGACTCTTCGGGAGGTTAATGGCTGAATACCTATATCCCTGCAGAGATCTGCATAAAGACTGGATACTTCCCCAGTTGTTGCTGAATTAGGGTGCCTTTCTCCTGACAGAATAACTGAAAGTAAAACTATCTTTGAATGCGTTGGCTGTGTTTTAACTGTTTCTCTAATTACATCAATCTCCAGCGTATCCCTCGCCTTATAAACGTGGCTAACACTAACCCTGTCAGAGCTCTCCCTGATTGCCATCTCGATGGAAATTCTCATCAGGTCTATGGCTTTCCTCGCATCCCCATGTTCTCTTGCACCAATTGCAGCGCAAAGTGAAATTGCAGCCTCATCATAGCTTTCCGGATTCAGGACTTTTGTAACTCTTGGATAAAGAATATCTTTCAGTTCCTCTGCATTATACGGTGAAAACATTACAGATTCTCTGCTCATTCTGCTTTTCACCCTTGGGTCAAGTCTTTCATAAAAGGAGGAGTCATTGGTGATGCCTATAATAGTTCCACCAGCACCAGTATCTTCACCCATTAGCTTGAGGATAACATAAAGGGAGTCACCACCATTCTTTTCAACCAGCTTGTCTATTTCATCCAGAATAAGAATAAGAATCTTTTCGCTTCCCTTAATTTTGATGACGAGCTCATCATATATTCTATCGAGAGTCCATCCGGAGGGTGGAATATTCGAATCTCCAGGAATACATTTTGAAAGGTTTACCAGTATGGAATATGGTGAATCATAGGTCTGGCAGTTCACATAACATGTTATCACCTTATCACCCACCTTCTCTTCCAGCATTCCAGTAACATACTTCGTAACGGATGTTTTTCCGGTTCCTGTTTTTCCGTAAATCAGTAAATTATTAGCAGAAAATCCCCTGATCAGACCACTGAGAGAGGCTACCATTGTATTGATCTGGGGTTCCCGATGCGGAAACTCTTCAGGTTGATGAATGACAGAAAGTATGGATAAATCTCCCTTCAGGGCGATATTTTGAGTTTCATATTTATCAAATGGATTCATCAATACACCGTAACTCCTCATAATTGAGACTACCATAAAAGCATTTTTAATACGAAACTGGTAACATATGTGATCACATGCTGATTCATTTGCGGAAAGGTGACATGTCCTCGCCAAGATACCTGCTAATTGCGCCTACAAGATACATAGATCCAGTTACAACCACAAAATCAGACTCTTTTATGGCCTCTTTGTAGGCTTCGATGGGGTCTGGAATAACCATAACATTTCTGAAGGTTTTTTCTGCCATTGGCTTCAATTTTTCAGGGTCCACCTTCCGTTCAGGTTCTTCGGGCGTTGTAAGGATAATATCATCTGCGCAAGTAGAAATATTATGAAGGTAAGAAAAGTGATCCTTATCAGATAGCATTCCAACAACAAGCAGTGGCTTTTTATGGTATATCTCTCTAATTGATCTGGACAGTGTCTGGGCCGCGGATGGATTGTGGCTTGAATCAAGAATTACCAGTGGATTAGTTCTAACTACGTCCATTCTACCAGGCCATCTGGCGTTGGAGAGTCCCTTCTCGACTTCTTTCCTGCTTATGTTTTCATCAATACTCTCCAGCGCTGTGATAGTGGTCCTTGCATTGTCTACCTGGAAGTTGCCTATAAGCTTCAAGTCTATTTTATATTCTTCGGTGGGTGTTGTGATCCATATTCTCGATCCTGTATCATTTACCTTGATACCGGAAACTTTAGTATATTCGTAACTATTCAAATATTTACTACTCCTGNG
>ACXJ01011342.1_pt1 | contig 12093 bp, 14 predicted proteins | sample 870861 | NCBI WGS metagenome assembly ACXJ01 (sample SAMN02954270, study PRJNA29437) | mine drainage metagenome | biome: terrestrial; feature: Richmond mine; material: biofilm; isolation source: combined biofilm from UBA (pink subaerial biofilm) and UBA BS (thick... ... | reverse complement strand
CAAAATGAAGCACCTTTACGCTCTTAATTTTCTTTGCCATAAGGCTAATAATCAAATCATCATACATATATATATTCCTATTTTGTATGCGGTCAGTCTTTTGTGACATACCCTTATGTCCACTTCATACGGAGCCTTGAAATTAAAGGAAATAGTAACAAAATAGAAGATTTAGTTTTTGCTTAATTGAATTTTGCCCAATACATAACAAGAAAGTCGGTGAAATACAAGCTACACGTACGAAAATAGCAAATTCATTTATTGGGAAATAGTAGTAAGCAACTTGGTCATAAATGAAAACGGCTATAACGAAAATGAGTATGATGTATCGAGGTAAGCTTGATTGCATTCAGTTCGCCCTACTGTTTTTTCCCAGATTTTCCAAATATTTCACTTGTTCTCTTTTGGAGTTTACCACTTTTTGCTCCTAGGATAAGGCCTATAGCGAGAACTACCAATGAAATCAGGAATGCCAGTCCTCCGTAGAGAAATGTATAAGCAAGAACAGTTCCGTTGGAGTGAAAGACTGCCCCGATTGCCAAAACTACAAGGGATACAATAAAAAGTACCGTTCCTGCGGTAATTGTTCTATTTATAGCATGAAATTTTACCATCGCATCATCTCATTTATAATCATTCTTGAATTTCTTAATGAAGTCAAGCATTTGTTCCTCCTTTGATCCATGCTTTCCAATATAGTTGTAAAAGCCTTCCTCGTCTAATTCTCCGGCGATATACTTATTCGCAGCTTCGTTAAGTTTTCTTGTATGTTTTGTTGTTCCGTAAGGCTTCCTGATGAACAGATTACTGTATTCTACGGTCTTTCCGTCAGGGGATTTTACCGCACCTGGCAGATCAGAGAGAATATCGTGATCAGTTTTCCACATTCTGGTACCCTGAATCCTATTTTGTCTCACCACTCTTGTGAAGCCCCCTGAGCCGAGTATTCCAATAACCGGATTTACTCCATAATCTCGAGTCCTGAAAGCACCATATAAAAGAAGTGAAAGACCTATCCCAAAAGGTACAAAGAATCCAAGAAAAGAACCAAGATAACTGTATATTAGTATCTTTGGATACTTTAGAGAGACCACGAGATCGACGATCATTATTGCGATACCAATACTCACGTATGCCAGCCTATATCTCATCGAGATTTCACCTTAAATTATATGAAAGAATAGAGCGACATCTTTGTTAGCAGTTGTAACCCTGCCATTTGAGTTCAGTCCGCTTCCCTCAACATGGACAATTTTCTTCCCATTGATTGTGTCAATGTACTTTGTCTTGAATTTATTGGTTATTGTTTTCCCGCTATGCTGTATTACGTATGTAATCGAGGCATTTGATGAAGTTTCTCCTTCGATAATATACTTCCAGTTAAGGATTGCTCCAGGGCCCTCTTTAAATTGCACGACCGTAACTCCCTCGGTTACGTTTGTTGCTCCTACCTTGTAGGTCTCAGTGTGTGGCACGCTTATTTTGGTAATTTTCCTGCCTTTTGCATCAAAACAATTACTGCAGCTCATAATTTATGAATAAAATCATCTTATAAAAATGTTTTCATATTATATATTGCGGCATAAGAGCATAGAAATAATCGCATGTTTCTGCTTTTGTCACTTTAGCTAAAGGAGTTATGTTTATTACTTTCATGCATAATGCGAACGAGAGCCTATAACTCTATGTACTTTCATTTATCGAAACCTATATAGTCGGACTAAAACGGCATTTTCATTATAGCCTTTCCGTTGGGCAAAACAGCCTGAAACTCGTATCCTTCGCCGAGGAGCTTTTCTATCTCATTCATGGGAACGAGCTTCTGCTTTGAGCCATTGCTTGCCATTGCTCCTGCGACCTTGTCCCTGAGGAGCTTCTGGAAATCCTCTGTGCTTGTCTCTGCAAGATTCATCTTGTCGATTTCATCCTGCCTGTATCCTACAGCAGAAAGCAGTTGCTGCTGCAAATACAGCCTTGCGTTTTCCTCGGATACATCGCTTATCCTAGTTTCAAGAAACTTTGTGGATTTGCTGTAAGATTCCCTAATTTCATCGATGATATCCGGCGGCAATCGCTTGTTTGTTGAATAGCGGGCCTCAATGTCGCCCTTGTGGCCCATGATGAACTGTCTCCAGGGATGCGATATGAGGCCTCTTGACTCTGCAATATCCAGAGCTGTTGAGAAATAAGCTCTGAGAACGTATGGTCGCATCATCAACCCTGCCTGCTCTATGGCTTCCCTTATGTCCCTCGTTACAAGGGTTGTCCTCAAAAACGCATTCTTCTTGACGCCTCTGACATCGAACTGCAATAATGGAGATTCATAGGTAATCTCTTCTCCATGCTTTCTTCGCTCTTCTAGATATTCCTTTATGTAAGTCGTACCTTCTTCTCCGATGAAGCTGAAATACTGGTGTCTGGCCTTGCTCAGCTTGCTCTTGACCATAACAGTAGCGGGAATCTTGTCAAACTGTATTTCATCTGACAGCTTCAGTTCCTTGAGGTCACCAAGCCTGAGGCCGTCCGTGCCTTCATAGTCGCCAAGAGATTCCGGCCGTAGCCCGGAGAATGCCATGATTGCTATGGCTACCCTGCCTCTTGAGGTAGCCTTCCTCAGTATCCTTGCCAGTTCCTCCTTGCTCGGAACTCTCTCGTTAACGATTGTGGGTGTTTCGTTTTCCCCGGATATGTTAACGGTTAACTGCAAACGGATATCGTTAAACTTCAGCCATGATAAAATGACCTTCTTGAACCTTGCAATGTATGATCCTGCCTTGCCCTCCTTCTCAAGCTTCCTGACAAAGTCCGTGAATTCATACCTGAAATCCTTTTCATTAGCTCTGGCTTTCTTCAGGATTTCCTTTGGTGTTATATTGGTAAGCTCGCAGTAATGTCCTAAATTCCTCAAAGCTACTGTTGCCGTTAAGACAGATTTCGCTTTCAGGTTCTCAAACCATCTTCGTACATCATCGTCCAGAAGCAGTTCTCTATACTTCGGTTGCATGGTCATGAGAACATAACGAATAGTGGCATAAAAGGTATTCGATTAATAGATTAAATGGACCGGTCGGGATTTGAACCCGAGGCCTCCTGCTTGCGAAGCAAGCGATCTACCCCTGATCTACCGGCCCTTCATTCAGCATTTAATCAAAGTTATTATAATTTGTAGTCAGTTTTTATCATAAAATATAGCATATCAAAGTGGTTCTATACCAATTAAAAACTGCCACATACTTGGCACAAAGGAAGGAAAGAATATTTAAATCTCTCAGGATGTACCTGAGGAATGGACGAAGACATACCAGAATTTAAAGGGTCTCAGGCCAAGACCATATCAGGTAGAAGCATATAGGAAAGCACTGAGATCAAATCTTTTACTGATACTCCCAACTGGACTTGGAAAAACTTTAGTTTCTGCCATGCTGGCATATACATACATTAAGCAAAACAAAAAAGTCATTATGATTTCACCCACAAGGCCACTTGTGGATCAGCATTTTCAGACTATGACGAAGCTATTTGAAGGACAGAATATCAAAATAAGAAGCCTTACAGGACATGACCCTGTGGATAAGAGAATGAGTGAATGGGCAGAAGGACAGTTCATAATATCAACTCCTCAGACGGTGGAAAAGGACATTAAGCGTGAAATAGTTTTTATGAACAATTTTTACCTTCTCATTGTGGATGAGGCACATAGGGCAACTGGCAACTATGCCTACGTTAACGTGGCTAAGGAATTTCACAATCTACCCGACAGGAGAATCCTTGCAATGACCGCAAGTCCAGGCTCTAAAAATGAGAAAGTTGACGAGATCAAGGAGAATCTGAAAATTAATAGTGTAATGATCAGAACCGATGAAGATCCAGATATTGCTCCTTATGTTAAGGGTTCGGACACAGAACCCGTTTTCATAAGGATCAGCCCAGAACAGGAAAAGTGTATTTCACTTCTCAGGGAAACCAAGAAGGATTTTATGGACCAGATCCAGAAGAAATTCAGTTATGTTAAGAAAGGTGCATCAAGATCAGAGATGAGTGAATACATCCGTGATCTATCAAAAAGGGCAACTTCTGGAGACAAGTCATTATTTACATCCATTCCATATTTTACCGCAGTAATCAGACTTGATGTGTTGATGGAATACATAGAAACACAGGGGATAGAAATAGGAAATAATTATTTGCAGGAAATGGAAGGTTCAGAAGATAAGTCTCTGATCAGGACCCTGAACCTGTGGAAGAGAAATTCGACATTTCAGCAGGTGGAAACTCTTATTAAAACAGCCTCAGAAAATTATGAAAACCCTAAATTCAAAAAAGTTAAGGAAATGGCAGAACTTCTAATAAAGGAACATCCAGAGTCAAGGTGTCTGGTATTCACACATTACAGGAAAACATCAGAAATTCTTTTGAAGTATCTGGAAGAAAATTCAGCAACCATTAGGGCAATCAGGTTTGTTGGACAGGGAAACAGGGAAGGAGATAAGGGAATGTCTCAGAGTTCTCAGAGGGAAGGTATAGATAAATTCAAAAATGGTACCTATAATGTAATGCTTGCGACCAGTGTGGCAGAAGAAGGTCTGGATATACCGTCAACAGATCTTGTAATATTTTACGAACCAGTTGCGTCAGAAATAAGAACAATCCAGAGGAGAGGAAGAACAGGTAGGTTCAAGGCCGGAAAGGTATACATACTGATATTCAGTGGAACCAGGGATCAGGCATACTATTATTCCAGTCAAAGAAAAGAAAAGGTAATGGTAACAAGAATGAAGAAGGACATGGATTCAAAGAGAAATAGAAAAATTGACGAATATTAGGAATTTGAAAAATCATCAAGCGGGTCAATCCATCTAGATATAATCTACATGGACATTTTTAGTATAAATCCTCATAGATTTTCAGTTGACAGCTTGCACATCCTTGCTACAAGATAGTCTAACTGTATATTATCAGAACCACCCTGAGCCAGCCTCAGTTCGACATCTCCAAGTGCCATGAAACTTTCTCTCTTTATTATTGGTGATGTTTGTTCTCTTGATATTAATTTATGAAGCGCCTTTATAATATCTATGGCGGAAAATCCCTTATCCACTATGAGACCTGTGGAAATCCTTGAAGCCTCAACAAAATTCCCATGCCTCATGTTGCTTAAAAGTGGCACAACCTCTTTTTCATCTATTGACCCTGCCACATCGAAAACATCTTTTACTGTGGGTTTCTCTATAAAGCTTATGGACTGTAAAATATTTACTGCCTTTCTCATATCGCCATCAGAATTTTCAAAAATTGCCTCAAGTATCTCTCCATCTACTGGAAGTTTCTCTGTGTCGGCAATTTTCTTAAGGGCTTCTACCATATCTTCTAATGATATCTTTCTGAATCTTACAATTACGCATCTCGATTGTATGGGTGGAATGATACCAGAACTGTAATTACATGAAAATATGAACCTCACATTTTTGTAATATATCTCCATCGTTCTCCTCAAAGCTGCCTGAGCCTCTGGTGTTAACTGATCTGACTCGTCAAAGAAAACAATCTTGAATTTCCCATCAGTTATTGATCCATTTCTTGCAAATTCCTTAACATCATTCTTTATAACGTCAATGCCTCTATCATTAGATGCGTTAAGCTCAAGCAGGTGATCTCTCCAGTTTTCTCCCAGCATCTCCCTTGCAAGACAGAGAGCCATTGTTGTTTTTCCCACACCTGGTGGACCTGCAAAAATAAGATGGGGCATCTCTCCCGACTTGATGAAACCTTCCAGCATCTTTACTGTTTCTTTCTGACCAGCAACATCGCTTACCTTTTCTGGTCTGTATTTCTCAATCCAGATTTCCATCCATTCCTTATCACATATCACACATATAAACTGAACGAATGATTTCCATTCAAATAATGGTCATTTTTTTATTTAAGGGACAATTACCACAATATGGAAAGAAAATCCATAATAGTTTTTGCCTCTGGCTCCGGTACAACATTCAGTGCAATACTAGAATATTCACACAGAAAGGATTCATCTTTCAATGTGGCAAGCCTTGTTTCTGACAGAATGAAATCAGGGGCTGTAAGTATAGCCAAAAACAATGGTGTGGAAATCATAGAATATAACTCAGAAACTCCAAGGATTCTTAAAAAGAAGAAACCAGACATGATAGTCCTTGCAGGATTCCTTAAGATAATAGAACCATCTCTTCTGGCGGCATTTCCAGATCGAATTGTAAACATCCATCCTTCTCTTCTTCCATCATTTGGAGGAAAGGGTTTCTATGGAATCAAAGTGCATAGAGCAGCCATTGATTATGGGGTACAGTACAGCGGCTTCACAATCCACATTGTGAACAGCGAAGTTGATCGTGGACCAGTAATTTTTCAGTATGCTGTTCCTGTTCTTGCAGAAGATTCCCCTGAATCTTTACAGGAAAGAATTCATAAATACGAACTACAATACTATCCAGCAGTAATCCAAAGTATGCTCAAAAATAACTTCAAAATAGAGAAAAATAGATTTTTACTGAACCTGTATTGAAGGTTCCTCATTTCCTTCCATTTTATTCTTTGTATACCTGATAATTATGAGAATTATGGTGATGATTGCACATATGAAAACCAGTACTATCCCGATTATTATTGGAGACAGGGCTGCACTTCCATATGGCAGTATATCAACTGTAAATGTACCGTCGAATAAGAAATGCATTGGAATGTCCACAAATGGACCAAAGATCATGAATCCAATAGCAAAGGCAAATCCACCAAGAGCAGCCTGAGGTATTTTAGAAAGACTCCAGTCTCCATATGCATAATGGGCATATCCGAATAGAATGCTGGTTCCAAAAATCATTATCCAGTCGTACAGGTCAAGTTTTCTATGGAATTTCTTCATCAGTTTCCCCGGAACAAGAAATACCTCCCAGATTTTGTAATCTCTTTTCTGCAGATAATATCTTATTGCCAGATAGATACCAATAGGAAGAATCCTGAATTCAAGTTCTTCCACAAAAGGAGCATAAATTAGTTGAAAATAAAAGAAGACGGGTTCTGTATTCTCAATTTCAGTGATCCCCTTTGCACTGATTGGGGCTCCCAAAGCATCCTGAAACAGAACCAGAACTATAGATAAAAAGTATATGAGTGAGCCAATGCCAGCTATATAACCAATTGGAGAATCAAGGGGATTTTTACCTCTATGATTTGCGGTAGTCCTGTAATTATAGTAGAAAATATACAGGTATAGTGCAAAAAGGACACCAATACCAGCAAAGAATGGAATAGGGAGATACAGGGAGAGAATATTCTTCGGTGGATAGTAAAAGTAGACAAACATATTCTTCAAGGTTATGGATGATGCTACCATCCCACCGTGTATATATGTGTAACTGAGAAGTTCACTCATTCCATATAACATAAGCACGGTCATGTCTGCAAAAAATATCAGAAATAATATATCTGACTTTCCGAACGACCTCATTATTAGTACTGATCGCTTTAAGGGTTTAAATCACTTTCCACAGTCTAAAATGAATTGCTCCCGGTTTCTAATTTTAAATTTATATGGAAAAAATTAGTAGAATTTAAGGTTTCCTTCAACTTATAACACCATATTCCGTAGCCTGTTATCCTAAATAATAAATCTATCTCCATGATCAGCGGATACCTATAAATCTCTGAAAACATTAAACAATTCTAAAATCATTGATCATCTTTTTGTTGTTCTTCTAAATTGTAAGTTCTATTCAAAACGTCATAATCCTTTAGGGTTCCTATTCTTTATGCTCCATGGGATAAATGGTCATTAATATGTCGTCAACATAGGTATTTTCAACAAGAAATTGACCTTTTCTCTGTCCTTCTAAAGTAAATCCTAACTTCTTATAGAGTGATATTGCATTCTCATTTGAGGAAAATACTTCCAGATTCAGCTTTATAATTCCATTCTCCCTACACCACTTTATTCCATTCTCGATCATCCTTCTTCCTATTCCCTTTCCCCTGTGTTCAGAAACAATCGCAATTCCAAGGTTGGCCGTGTGTCGATTTTTCTTATAAAAGCCTCTCTGTATATTCATGGTTCCAACTATTTCCCCATTAAAAACGGTTACAAGAGTAAGATCATCGGGGTTTCGCAATATATCCTTTTGTCCTCTTTCTGTGTAAAGATATATCTCGCTTACGAGGTATATTTTTTCACTCATTACGTTCTGCATGCACTTAATGATGCCAGCTGCATCAGACGGAACGGCAACTCTTATTTCATAGGAGTTTTCTTCCATTGATTCACTTTCTTCCCACAAGTGATTTGTTTATCTCATCTTCAAGTGAGTTCATGTCTTTCAGGATATCTCTGATACCATCCAGAAGTTCTTCCTTCTTTTCAACAAAATCTGGTGTAATGATCGCTCCGTCCTTTGATGGTATTATAATGCCATCCTTTTCAAGGACTCTCAGGGAATACCTTATTTTATGATCAGGCAGACCTGTGAGTTGAGAAATTTTGATAATTCCTGAGGGTTGTTCTCTCATAAGAGATTCAATAATACTAATATGCCTTTTTGCGGTTTCCAGCGCATCCCGCAGTTCCTTAAATACGTTATCTCCAATTGCCACAATAATCCATCCACAATCATTAAGGAATATTAATTCTTATTTAGAAAAAATATAATTTCCTTTTTAGGCAAAGTGATAAGTAGATTTTATAAAGAATTTTCATGGATAAATTATTTTGCCCTTGTCTGAAACACTCTGTTCTTTTCCTATCATAGACCTTATTATCTTCTCTCTTTCTGCTATATAGTCATCAAATTTTTCTGGAGTATTGGAGCGGGCCCTTATTCTAATTGCAGTATTTCTTAGATATATCTCCAGACGAAGCTTGAATGAAAAGTCGGCCTCAAGTGTTTCAACTTCCAGGATATCATCCATATGATGTTAATATTTCACTGTTTATTAAGTATTATTAAATATCATCTGGGATGGGACTGAAAGTTAGTAGAGAAAAAGATTTTTCCTATTTAATAAAAGATGGTCATTCAATCGCCAGAGTCATAGGTACAGAGAATATAATAAATCAGGCAATGGGAACTGAAGCTATTACACAGCTCCTCAACATGGCAGAACTTCCAGGAAAGATTGGTATACCTATTGGTCTTCCTGACATTCACCAGGGATATGGGTTCCCAATCGGGTCTGTTATTGCATTTGATTCTGATAACGGGATCGTATCTCCAGGCGGGGTAGGTTACGACATCAACTGTGGGGTTGCATTGATGAATACCGGGATGGACAAAAAGACATGTAGATTGCATACTAAGGATATATTAAAAGAAATATTCAACCAGGTACCTGTAGGTATGGCCAGAAGCAGAAATAAATTATCTAGGAGAGATATTGAAGCTATAACTTCTGAAGGGATTCAGTGGTTATATTTCAGGGACATGGCAACAGAGGACGATATAAATAAGACAGATTATAATGGATCTATATTTGGCGCAGAACCAGCGAACATTTCGGAAAAAGCTTATTCACGGGGAATGAACTTTTTTGGAACACTCGGATCCGGAAACCATTTCATTGAATTACAATTCGCAGATCAGATCATTAACAGTGAAATTTCAGAAGAATTTGGAATTCATAAGGACATGGTATATGTAATGATTCATACCGGTTCAAGAGGTCTTGGACATCAGGTGGCAACAGATTATATTCAGAAAATCAGGGATCTGGATCACAACAAACGTCTGAAGGACGCCCAGCTATCATATATGGAATTGAGCAGCAGGGATGCTGAAAGATACATTTCCGCCATGAATGGGGCTGCGAACTATGGATTCGCAAACAGGCAAATGATCATAAGTCTAATTAGAAATGCACTAAAAAAAGTGATGGGGAATGAGTTCGTGGAAGATGAGTCAGAACTGGTTTACAATATATCACATAATATTGCAGCTTTCGAGGAGAATGATATCGAAGGGAGGAGACAAAAGGTTCTTGTTCATAGAAAGGGTGCTACAAGAGCACTCCCTCCAGAATCTACATCCGGTTATTATGCTGGAATAGGACATCCTGTAATTGTTCCAGGAAGTATGGGGACAGCCTCATATGTACTGAGAGGAGTAGGAGGAAACAGCAAGATTTCATTCTCAACCAGCTGCCATGGTGCAGGGAGAGTTCTGGGAAGGAAGATGGCCAAAGAAAAACTATCTCCAGAATTAATTGAAAAAGAGCTTGAAGCATTGAAGATTGAAATGAAGTTTGCAAGTACTTCGGCGCTCACTGAAGAGGCACCAGAGAGTTACAAAAATATAGATGAGATATATAATTCCATAGTAGGTGGAAAAATTGCAGAGGGAATCGCAAGACTGAAACCGATTGGGGTTATAAAGGGGTGAATGTGAGATGACAGAATACAGAGGAACTTTCTATTTAAACGGAGAATATAAGAAAGGCATTTATTATACCGACGAAAAGATATTTGAGGAGAACGAAAATATAAAGGAAGAAGCTTTCTATATTACAAAACCAATTAATGCCCATACGCACATTGGAGACTCATTCATCAAGGACGAACCAACCGGATCGCTCGAAGAAGTAGTTGGCCCAGGTGGGTTCAAGATTAAAAATCTAAAAAATGCTGGCAACCCAAAAATAATAAAGGAGATGAAAAACACCATTTCATATATGAAGAATATTGGAACAGGCAGTTTTTTTGACTACAGAGAAGCTGGATCAAAATCTATTGAAACATTAAGGGCAATAAGGGAGGCTGAGCCAAACGCTATAACGCTTGGAAGACCAGAAAATATTGAAGATCTTGAAACAATCAAGGATATAATACAGGGAGTTGGGTTTAGTGCAGTTTCTGATGATGATAATGATTTAATTATATCAATAGGGAAAAAAGCAAAGAAAATGGGGCTCATAGTGTCAATTCATTTTAGTGAAAATAGGCAGGAACCCATAGGGCCATTATATGATCTCAAACCGGACCTTCTGATTCACTGTACAGCCCTGAAAAAAGATCAGCTTATTCCACTGAAAGAAATCACTGATAATATTGCAATAACACCAAGGTCAAATTATTTTTTTAATATAAGACCGGATTACAGTGTCTTTGTTGAAAGTGGCTTTAAACTCATGCTTGGCACTGATAATGTAATGACTGTCAATCCAAGTATCTTTGAAGAAATGGATTTCCTTTATAGAATACAAAAAAATACCAGCAGAATCTCGCATGAAGACATAATGAAAATGGCGTTTGAGAACCCATATAACTTCCTCAAGCAAATGAACATAAAAATTCAAAAGAAATGGCTTAAGTTCAGTGGAAAAATTCCAACGCCATATCAGATAGTAACCAAGTTTCATCTTATGAATCCTGTAGAAACTACGGAAATAGAACTTTAAAAGGAATGTTTATAAGTATGAGTTTATTTAGCGAAAAAGAGGAAGATCACATTGGACAGTAAAAAAGTGTTGTCAGCAATTCTGATAGCAGTATTTCTTGCGGGCATGGCAAATGTCACCGCAGCATCATCGTCAAGTTCTTATGCTCCCTCCACGTCCCATGTTAATCTCAACATGTATGTGATGGAAGGGAAAAATCAAGTTGGGTTCGCAGTTAACCCTGTAATATACATAAATGCCTCACAGGGTCAGTACACATTTACGGATACTGGCAACAGCTTAAATGTATCACTAAGTTATGGAAGTTATCTGGTAACGGTAATGCCTACACTTTCCATAATAGGTGGAGCGCATTATCTAACAAACAAGACATATTACTATTTGGATGTTAATTCTGCAAATCAGGCAGTTGCAATAAATCTGAAAGCAGTTGTTCTCACATATTCAACGGTTAACTTAAAAAATCTAAATGGTGAAACCACGACTTTAATGTTTTCCACCACTGAGGGTTATAACTTTTTCACAAAGACAACAAATTCTTCATCTTTCAGCGCATATCTGCCAAATGGCACCATGTTCTATGCAAACAGTTACTACAACAGCGAGCCAAGTCAGGGAGTAACATCTCAAATTCTCACACTGGAATCAAAAAATACTGTCACCATAGAGCTTGGTAGAAGT
>ACXJ01011347.1_pt1 | contig 12124 bp, 8 predicted proteins | sample 870861 | NCBI WGS metagenome assembly ACXJ01 (sample SAMN02954270, study PRJNA29437) | mine drainage metagenome | biome: terrestrial; feature: Richmond mine; material: biofilm; isolation source: combined biofilm from UBA (pink subaerial biofilm) and UBA BS (thick... ... | reverse complement strand
AAATCACCGTCGCTCCGGCGGCGAAGGAGCGGTGGAGCCAGCTCGTCGCGGGGGTCACCGGCTCCATCGCTTCGCTCGTCGAGCTCCTGCAGGGGAAGTTTTCGAAAGGGGTCATGGAGAAAATTTGCCACCCCGACTCGGGGCTCTTCCCCTCTCCTCAGGAGATCGCGCTCTCCTGCTCCTGTCCCGACTGGGCCTCGATGTGCAAGCATGTGGCCGCCGCCCTCTACGGGGTGGGTGCCCGTCTTGACGCCTCCCCCGAGCTTCTCTTTACCCTCCGGAATGTCTCTCCCTCCGAGCTGATCGCCGAGGCCGCCAAGGTTCCGTCGGGGGCGACAAAGTCTCCGGTCCGGGGCCGGGCCCTGGAGACGGAGGGGCTCGACGATCTCTTCGGGATCGACCTGGAAAAGGAGGGAGGGGAGGAGCCGGGCGTCCCCCGCCCCAAGGCCGGGCGTCCCGCCAGGGAGGCACGCCCAGGGACCCCCAAAAAGAAAGTCCTTCCCCAAAAATCCGAAGAGAAACCCTCTTTGTCCGGGGAAAGACGGAAGAGGGCGAAAAAAGCCTCCGCCGGGACAAAGGCGGCCCCTCCGGCCGAGAAGAAATCTCCGGCGGCGAGGGGGGCCCGAAAAAAGACCCCGGTCAGATCGTCCAAGGAACAGGCGGTCGCCGGGGCCAAAAAAACGGAAGTCGCGGAATTTAAGACCGGAACAGCGATGAAAAAAACAGCCTCCACCTCCGGGTCCCCCCCAAAAAAGGCCAGGCCGGCGACAGGCCAATCCGTTGTGGAGACTGAGACAAAGGCGCGACCGGGGCGTCCACCCGGAAAATCGTCGCCGGCCCGGACGAACCTTCCCGGAAAAAAGACTGAATCCTTCAAAGATCAGGGAGGTCCCCGATGAACAAGGAATCTTCTTCCTCCGAGGGCGAAAAGAAGCCACGGGAGAAAAAGCTCTCCCGAACGGTCCCTCCCTCCGACCTCTCCCCAGTGGAGTGGCAGAGGCACCTCCGGCGCCAGTTTGGCCGAGAGCAGAACTTCGCGCTGGAAAACGTGGGCCACGATCCGTTTTTTTCGGAGTTTCGGGTGGTGAACCCTCTGTCTGGGAGCGTCTACCGCGTCGAGATCCGGGGCGCCTCTCCGGGAGACAACCGCTGTACCTGTCCGGACTTCAGGACGAACGAGCTGGGAACCTGCAAGCACATCGAATTTGTCCTGGCGACCCTCGAGGCGCGTCCCGGGGCCGCCCGGGCCTTTGCGACGGGGTATCGTCCTCCCTTTTCCGAGCTCTTCCTGAAAAACGATCGCGGACTCCATGTCTGTTTTCGGGCGGGGACCGAGTGCCCGCCCGCCGTGGTTGCCGAGGCTCGCCGTCTGTTCGGGACGGAACGGGACGGCCGCATCGCCCCGGAGCTCCTTGGAGACGTCGAGGGTTTTCTGGCCTTTGTTCACGCCCAAGGCCACGAGATCCGGGCCGACGATGACGTTCTCGACTTTCTCGCCGCCCGGCGGGATGCCCGGTTTCGCGAGGAGCGTCTCGAGGCTCTTTTCGGAGACCCGGAGGGCCGGGATCGCCTGTCCCGCCTCCTTTCCGTCCCCCTCTACCCCTACCAGGTCGAGGGGGCGCTCTTTGCCGTCCGTACCGGCCGGGTCCTGATCGGGGACGAGATGGGCTCGGAAAGACCATCCAGGCGATCGCCGCGGCCGAGATCCTGGCCCGCCACTTCGGGGTGACGAAGGTGCTGGTGGTCTGCCCCACCTCCCTCAAGTACCAGTGGCAGAGCGAGATCCACAAGTTTGCCGGACGGGAGTCCCGGGTGATCTCCGGAGGAAGGGCCGTCCGGGAGAAGGCCTTCCGGGAGGAGGATTTCGTGAAGATCACCAACTACGAGAAGCTCTCTCCCGACCTCGACCTGATCGCGGGGTGGGGCCCCGACCTGGTGATCGTGGACGAGGCCCAGAGGGTGAAGAACTGGAACACCCTCGCCTCCCGGGCCCTCAAGAGAATCGACAGCCCCTACGCTATCGTTCTCACGGGGACCCCCTTGGAAAACAAACTCGAGGAGCTCATCTCCATCGTCCAGTTCGTTGACCGCTACCGTCTGGGCCCCACCTGGAAGCTTCTCCACGAGCATCAGGTGAAGGACGAACACGGCCGGGTGGTGGGCTACAAGGGACTCGAGAAGATCGGTCAAACGCTGGCTCCTGTGGTGCTCCGCCGGAAAAAATCCGAGGTCCTGGGCCAGCTGCCGGAGCGCACCGACCAGAATCTTCTGGTTCCGATGACCTTGCCCCAAATCCGCATCCACGAGGAAAACGCCGAGATCGTCGCCTCCATCGGAAACCGCTGGCGGAAGACGGGATACCTCTCGGAGGTGGATCAGCGGCGGCTGACATGCTCCCTCCAGAACATGCGCATGGTCTGCAACAGCACCTATCTCATCGATCCGGAGACCGATCATGGGGTGAAGGCCGATGAACTGGTCGCCCTTCTCGATGGCCTTTTCTCCGATCCCGGGACCAAGGCGGTGGTCTTCAGCCAGTGGACCCGGACCCACGACATAGTGATCCGCCGGCTCGATGCGCGGGGGATCGGCTCCGTGAGCTTCCACGGGGGGATCCCCTCCGACCGCCGGCCCGCGCTCGTGGAACGGTTCCGGGAGGATCCCGATTGCCGGGTCTTCCTCTCCACCGACGCCGGGTCGACGGGGCTCAACCTCCAGCATGCCTCCGTCCTGGTGAACATGGACCTTCCCTGGAACCCCGCCATCCTCGAACAGCGGATCGCCCGGATCCACCGCATGGGACAGAAGCGGCCCGTCCAGATCGTGAACTTCGTGGCCAAGGGAGGAATCGAGGAGGGAATGCTGGGTCTCCTGTCCTTCAAGCAGTCCCTGTCGGAAGGGATCCTCGACGGCGGAGCGGGGGAGATCTCTCTCGGGGGCTCCCGCCTGTCCCGATTCATGAAGGAAATCGAGGACGTCACCGGAAAGATCGGATCGGTGGAGGCGGTGGCTCCCGGAGAGGAGATCGGGACGCCGTCCCCGCCCCCGGTGGGGGAGGGGGAGGAGAAGACGGAGCCATTCGAGGAGATCCCCCTCCAGGAGGGGGGGCGGGCACCTTCGGAAGGAGCCGGATCCCCCGGAGCGGAGGCCGATCTCTGGGGGGCGCTTGCCGGCCTGGGCTCACTTCTTGCCGGGGCGCTGGCCGCCGTCCGGGATCCCGAGGGGGCGGAGGCGAAAGGCGTCGTGGAGCGGGATCCCCACACCGGACGGGTCCATGTGAAGATCCCCCTCCCCCCGCCCGAGATCGCCGTGCGGATCGGGGAGGCCCTTGGAGCCCTGTCGGAGGTCCTCAAAGGCTTCGGAAAGTAGCGCGGGGAGAGGGCGGGGAACGACCCCCCAGCCCCCTCGCCATCGTCGGCTCCTCGAGGGATCGGGGGACTCAGACCCCGAGGAGGGCCATGAGCTCCTCGTTGGTGAGCTTGCCGGAGATCTCGCCTCCTTCGAGAAGATCGGTGGCCAGGTCGCGCTTTTTCTTGTGGAGCTCGAGGATCTTCTCCTCGAGGCTCTCACGGACGATGAGACGGTAGATGGTCACGGGGCGCTGCTGGCCGATGCGGTGGGCGCGGTCGGAGGCCTGGTCCTCCACCGCCGGGTTCCACCAGGGGTCGAGGTGGATCACGTAGTCGGCCGCGGTGAGGTTGAGCCCCGTGCCTCCGGCCCGCAGACTGATCAGGAAGAGATCGCCCTGGCCGGCCTGGAAGGCCGCGACCCGCTTCTCCCGCTCCTTGGGCGGGGTGCTTCCGTCAAGGTACTGGTAAGGGATTTTTTTCGCATCGAGGGATTTCGCCACCCGATCGAGGAACCCCGTGAACTGGCTGAAGACCAGGGCCTTGTGGCGGTTCGACAGGAGCTCGTTCACCAGGAGGTGGAAGGCGTCGAGCTTGGCCCCGGGAAGGAGGGTGAGGGGCTCAACCAGGGCGGGATGGCACAGGGCACGTCTGAGCTTTGTGATTTCGGCCAGGATGTGGATCCGGGAGGAGCCCTTCTCTCGTCCGGAGAGCTTTTCAAGCGTCTCGAGGGCCTTGCGCCTGAGGGCCTCGTAGAAGGCCCGCTCCTCCGTCGAGAGCTCGATGTCGAGGGTGATCTCTGTGCGGGGCGGCAGCTCCGAAAGAACGGCGGTCTTGGTCCTCCGGAGCATGAAGGGGCGGACAAGGGAGCGAAGGGCGGCCATGACCCGGGGATCGCGCCCCCGTTCGATGGGGGAGGCGAAGCGGCTCGAGAACCTCTCCCGGGAGCCCAGAAGCCGGGGATTGATCACGGAAAAGAGGCTCCAGAGCTCGTCGAGGTCGTTCTCCACGGGGGTGCCGGTGAGAGCGACGCGAAATTCGGCGTCAATCTTTCGCGCCGCCTGGGCGCGCTTGGACTCGGCGTTTTTGAAGGCCTGGGCTTCGTCGAAGACGACCATGGTCCATTTTTTCTCCGTGAGGAGAGCCTCTTCGTTGGCGAGAAGTCCGTAGCTTGTCAGGAGGACCTCCCCCGGGCCAAGCGCCTCGACCATCGCCTTTCGGTCGAGGGCGCTCCGGAGCTCGTGGACCCTGAGCGTCGGGGCGAATCGGGAGATTTCGGTCTCCCAGTTGTGGCAGACCGAGGTGGGGGCGACGACCAGGACGGGGCCGCCTTTGGAGAGGTCGAGCATGACGGCGATCGTCTGGACCGTCTTCCCCAGCCCCATGTCGTCGGCCAGGCAGGCTCCGGCCCCCCACCGGGCCAGCCGGCTCATCCAGGCAAATCCCTCCCTCTGATAGTCCCGGAGATCGCCCGTGAAGGTCGACGGAAGGATCGGCTCATAGGATGCCGCCTCCCGGACCTTCTTGCGGAAGGCCTTCCATCGGGCGTCTCCCGACACATCTCCCGCCTCGGAAAAGATGTCGTCCAGCGCCATCGTTCCGGGAATCGAGATCTTGCCCCCCTCCTCCGAGATGGCCGCGAACCTCTCCAGACGGTTTTTGAGTTTCTGGGTGAGCGAGAGAAATCGTCCGTCGGAGAGCGGAACGAACCGTCCCCTGGCCTTCGGAAGGGCGTCAAGGAGATCCTTCATGTCAAGAACCAGGGATTCGTCGACCTCCACCTTGCCGGAGACCTCGAACCAGTCCCGGGAGGTGCGGAGAGTCAGCCTGAGCTTCTTCATCGAGACGGGCGGGGAGGTGCGCAGGGTCTCTCCCTGCGGCCATTCGACCGTCACGGGGAGAGGGCAGGCGGCGAGAGCCTCGAGGCACTCGAGAGCCGAGAGGGGATCGGGGAGGGTCCAGATCCCCTCCTCGCTCCCCTGCTCCTTGAGAAGGGGGAGGTGGTCGAGAAGGGCGGAAAGCCGGGAAATCTCCTCCTCGTGGTTGCGCCGGGCGTGGCGGGGGGAGACTCCTCCGGGAGAGCCCCCGTGGCAGGTCACCAGGCGTCCCCCCCGGCCCACCGAGAAAAAAGGACCGTCGGATCCGAAGGGGCGGACCCCCGCCACCACCGAGATCCCGTCCTCGAGGGGGGAGATCTGGAGGATGGGGGAGGGGTCTCCCTCTGCCGCGGGAAGGTCGCTGGCATTGATCTCCGCCCGGATCTCGACGAAGGGGGTTCGCCGGGAGAGAAGGGCCAGGAGGCGATCCCGGGCCTCGGCAGGAACCAGAAGCCCTTCGGGAGGGATGTGCTGCGAGAGCTTCGCGGCCGGGCCGGTGAGGTTCACCACCCGGTATCGGGTGGGGGAGAGGTCCTCGATATACACCCGGGGCTCGGGGCTCTGGTGGCTCATACCGATCCGGAATCCCCCGGGCGCCTCGTCGATCAGAAGCTCCGGGAGGGCTTCCTCGAACTCGATGCGAAGATCGGGGTGGTCGTGGTCGTAAAGGGCGGGATGCCCGCAGAGGGCCAGCGGGGTCGCGATCGGATCGGGGACCCACTCGCCTAAGGATTGGTAGGACGAGGAGGCATGAAAGGTCTTGATGACCTTCTTGTCAGCCTCGGAGAGGGGCATTTTGTCGGACTTAAACAAAAACCATCTGAGGGGGATCTCCTTGCCTCTTTTCCACTGACCTTTTTTGAAGGTCTCCTCGAAGGCGGCAAGCCCCATCGTTTTTCTGGAAAAGGTCCAGACGATCCTCTTGGTCGACTCCGGGGGGCTCTCTGAATGAGACTCGTTCCCGAGAAGAGACTCGATTCCCCCGAGGACGCGCTCCCAGGGTTCCTTGGCGTCGAACAGGGAGGTGAAGAGCCGGATGAAGGACGCAAGGACCTCGTCCCGAGCGGCCATGGTGTGAACCTCGGAGGAGGCACCGGCCACCCGGGCGTGAGCGGCCACGATGAGAGCGCTCACCAGGGGGGTCGTCGAGCGGTAGCGGGAGGCCATCGCCAGATGGACGGTCTCCCGAGCGGCGAGGGCGGCGGGGTCCAGCGTGGCCATCGCCACCATGAGCAGCGCCTGGGAGAGAGGCGAGGCTGCGTCACTCTCTTTAACCAGCCTGGAGAGAAGGTCTCTTAAGAGGGTGGGAGGGCTGTGCTCGGCCTTTTCCATCATTTCGAGGACCGAGTAGCCATGCCCATGGATCGAGTTCAAGGATGTTGCAAGGGGGGACCGGACGAGAAAGTCCTTGCGGGCGGCGGGATCGGAGCGGGCAAGGATGAGGAGGGTCAGACACTGGAAGATCCCGAAGGGCTCAGGAAGCGGGAGTCTTTTTTTGGTCTCCTGGCGTCGGATGGTCGAGGCCATGGTCCGGAACTCTTCTTTCGCGCCGGGGAGATCGCCCGCCATGAACCGCTCCCAGGCGGAGATGCCCTGGATGAGCGACAGGGGAGGAGGAGGTGTCGTTGACAAAAAGCTCTGGATCTTCGCGCGATCTCCCGAGAGGAGGTCGACGTGGAGACAGAGCCTTCGTGCCAGATCGGCCTGTTTTGACGAGGAGGGGAGGGCGCGAAGTCTCGCCAGCCGCTCTTCGGCCTCGAAGACGGGGGCGGAGGTCTCAAGGATCGCTCGAACCGAATGGATCAGAATCTGGGTCTGGATGCTCTCGGGGGCCTTGTCGATCCACTCCCGGGGAAGGGGGGCCCCCACGAAAAAGTCCCGGAAGTTTCGGAAGATGTGACGGAAGTGCCGGGTGGATTCGTAGGATTCGAGGCGCATCTTGAAGTTCAGAGCGTTCTTTGAGAAAAGGGCGAAGAGAAACTGGGCGTAGTCCCGGGGGAGGGTGTCGGGCGGGTCGGGGCTATAGTACCAGTAGCGGGCGGGGCCGGAGTCGAGAACCCTCTCGAGGGCCGCCAGGAGGTCCGGGGAAGCGGTGTCGAAAAGATGGGTGAGGAGCCGGACCAGAAGGGCGCTCTCCCACTTGAAGGGGCTCTTGACCTTGAAGGGGTCCAGGCGTTCGAGCGTCTCCCGGACCCGGGCGATCCGGGCGGGAGCGACCGGAGTCTTCTCCGGGGATATCTGCCTCATGAGGGAGGGGGGAAGGCTCCGGGTGTCGAGAAGAACGAGGAGCGCCAGAATGTTCTTCTCCTCCGCGGAGAGGGGTGTGAGGAGGTCATCGAAGTCGGGAGGGGTGGGGGGCACGGGCGCTCCTTGCGCGGGGGGCAAAAAGGTCGATCTCAAAACGGGACTGTTTTCTGCTGAGCTATTTTGTAAAAATCATTCTACGAAAAAATGCCGAGATTCCCAATAGATATCAGGAACTGTTTCCCGGCGGGGATGGCCGGGGACAGGATCAATGACCGGCCCGGGCCGTGTCCATGGCATGAGGGGGGAGAATGCGTGAGTAAACATCGGCACGGGGGGGGGAGCGAAGAGCGGGAGGCAGGCGGGAGGATCTCCCGAAGAGCGCGAAAGACGCGCCCGGGCGTTCCTCGAGAACGGCCGGTTTCGGGACGCCATCGAAGAGTTCAAGCCCTGTTATCGCGGGATCCCCGGGAGGAGTGGAAGGAGGGGCTGGCCCGCTCCTATGCTGGCCACGCCGAGGCGCTGGCAGGAAAGGGGATGGTCGAGGAGGCTCTCGTCGTCTGGCAGAACCGGAGCCGGATCTGCGGAAAACCCCTGATGGAAGGTCCCTGGTTCGAGTGGGTCAGGGCGAGCAAATCCGGTGAGGGCGACTTCGTCGACTGGGTTCTCCGGACGGGGCTCTTTTCGGAGAAAGACCCCGAAACGGCAAAAAATATCGCCTGGTCCCTCTTCCTTCTTCCCGATGCACTTTTTGCCCGGCTGGGGCTGTGCCGGGACCCCCTGGTCGAGGTTTGCCGGCAGGCCCGGGAGGCTTTTCGCCACTATGGCCTCGGAGAGCGGGAGTTGGCGGAGGAGCTCTCGGGGCGCATCCCGAGCCGCTCCCCCTTCGCTCCGGTGCGATTTCTCCTCCGGGCGCTTCCTCTCCTTCGCAAGGCGGAGGCGCTCGACCGCACACTCCCGGGACTTTTAGAGCTTCTCTCTCTCGCCCGTCTTCCCCGCCGTCCTCCGGTGGTTCTTCGTAGAGGCCAACCGGGAAAGGAGGGCCGCCCTGTGTGGTATCGCAAAGGATGAGGCCGGTTGGGGAAGAAGAGGAGGGCCTGTTTCAGGGGTGAATCGGTGACACGAAAAATCGGAGGGAGGTTTCCCGGATGAATCATGAAACATTTCGGGGCGCGAAAAATGTTTCTCGGGAGAAACGATTCCGCACGGTCTCTCCTGCCGCCTTGGCCGGTTCCGGTTCATCGGGAGGGGGACGTTTGTTTGAATGAGAACGGTTAATTGTTTTGTCACAGTCTCTTGAAGAAAACGGCACAGGGAGGAAAGAACCCGCAGAACTGGCCTGGCACGGGAGATGCATAGAAGAGGACATCGCCGCCCGTACGGATCGGGCGGCATGTGGGGGAGTCTCCTCCCGTGACTTAATTATTTCAGGAGGTTCTGTTATGGCTAAAGAGGGAACTCTGTTGTCCTTCCGGGAATCGTCCCGGCGTTTCGTGAAAAGCTCCGTCCTCTCCGTGGCCCTTTTGTCGGCCGCCTTCGTTGCGGCGCCCGCCTTTGCCGGCGAAGCGCTCACGCCTCCTACGCCCTCCTCCACCTCAGGGCTTCCCTCCTCCTCTAACCCTGCCACCTCCTCCACCGCCGGCCAGATGATGGCGATGCAGCAGGCGGTGATGGCTGGCGGTGCGAGCGGGAACTCCTCCTTCGACGGCAACGTGCCCAAATCCACCTCGCTCTCGGCGAACTTCGGGTGGATGGATACCTTTGATAATAGCGTCTTTGGTGGTGGTTACGGCGGGGGCGTCACGGCGACCCACTGGATCACCTCGAAGTTTGCTCTCCAAGCTTCCATCGAGATCGAGTCATTCGGATTGACGTGGCTGAACAATACTGTTTACCCCGGACCAAATAACTCAGCTGGAACTCCGGTAATCCCGATCACGCTGGGGGGGCTCTATGACTTCACCGGAGGAAAGGCCTGGGTCAACCCCCAAGTCTTCCTCGACGGCGGACCGGCGGTGACCTTGAACGGCGGATCGATGCCTCTCTATGCCGACATCGGTGTCGGGGTGACGACACCTCTGGCTAGGCTCTCGGATACCCTGGCCGGGATTAATCTCTTTGCCAACATCCGCATGGCCTATCTTTCCAATATGGGTGGATTGGCAGACACAGCTGTTGCGGCTGATTTAGGTTCAAAAACTCCTATTGGAGGCACGGGCCAGGACATGTTCTACATGCCCATCGAGTTCGGCGCCACCTTCGTATTCTAGATTTTTGTTCTTCCGGGAGGGGCGGGATCCCGCCCCTCTTTCTTGGTTGTCTTGATCGGCCGTCTGTCCTCCTGGCTCCGTTTTTTCTCATCGTTTTGTCTTGCCCGGTTTCCAATCCTTCTGATCTCTCATTCTGCCTTCGTCTTCCTTCGGGGAGGAGCGTGCGCATGATCTCCGTCATAACATCCTCTGGGAAACACCTGTCAAAGTGAGTCCAATTCACGACGGAGAGAGAGGCGATGGAGCGAGGATCCGAAACAGGAACAAGGGAGATGAAAAAGCGGAGGCCGGAGGACCGATGACGCGGGAGGAGTTTCTCGGGTGGCGGCTCCAGGGGCGTCGGGGGTGGGAAGGGGAGGATCTCTCCGGACTCGACCTTTCGGGGCTCGATCTGGCCGGGTGCAACCTGGCGGGCGCCGATCTCTCCGGAGCCAGTCTTCGGGGATCCCGCCTGCTCCGGGCGGTTCTCTCCCGGGCCACCCTCATCCGGGCGGACCTCTCCGGGGCGGATCTCTCCTTTTCCCGGATCGTCGGCGCCGATTTGTCGGAGACCACGCTTGAGGCGGCCTCCCTCTATGAGGCGACCCTCTCCCGAAGCCGCCTCGTGGGCGCGAACCTCTCCTTCTCCAATCTGACCCATGCCCGACTTCGCCGAAGCGACCTCACCGAGTGCGATCTCTCCGGGGCCGTCCTGATCGGGGGAGATCTGTCGGGGGCGACCCTGACCCGAGTGATCCTTGTCGGGGCCATCCTTTTCCGGACCAACCTCGAGGGGACCCATCTCGATCCCAGACTCCTCAAAACTGCCCGGACGGGACGTCGGACGGGGACGGGCGGGCCTCTCCCCTTGCGGGCCCGCCGCTCTCCCTCCTCGTCAAGCACCGCCTAGGAGGCGGATCTCTCAATCCTTTCTGGAGGCGTCCTTCCGCTTTCTCCGGGCCCGATCCCTCTCGAGGATCCCGTTCAGGGCGTTGGCGAAGGCTTCGCGGTCGCGGGGGCCGAAGGGGGGCGGGCCTCCCGTCGCCAGCCCCCCCGAGCGCATCTCCGCCATGAAGTTCCTCACCGACAGCCGCTCCCCCACCGTCTCCTCGTCGAAGATCTCGCCATGAGGCGAGAGGGCAAGGGCCCCCTTTTCCACGACTTTTGCCGCCAGCGGGACATCCTCGGTGACGACGAGGTCTCCCGGGGCGCAGATCTCGCAGATCGTCGCATCGGCCACGTCCAGCCCCGCCCCCACGACGATGCGGGAAAAGAGGGGACCGTCGGGAAGACGCAGGGGGCGGTTGGCCACGAGGACGAGGGGGGTCTGTGTCCGCTCCGCCGCCCGGAAGAGGATTTCCTTGACCGCTCCGGGGGAGCCGTCGGCATCGAGCAGGATCTTCAGGGGAGCTCCTTGCGGGTTTCAGGTGAGGGGGCAACGGTATGGGCCCAAAGAGTGGAGGATATCCGGAGGCGCTCCTCTTTTTCTGTCCACCCTACACAAAGAGGGCGCCGAGGGCAAGGGCGAAGAGGGAGGGGCAAGGCTTCTGAATCGGTCGAGGCGGTGCGGGACGAAGGCGGGGCCGAAGGGAGGGATCCCCTTCGGCCGGAGGAGGCGGGAGACTACCGTGCGGCCCAGACCAGGTCGGGCTGGGCGCCGATGTGGGAGACCAGAAGGGAGAGGGCCCGAGGAAGGGGAATGTCCCGGGTCTGGTTCGTGGAGAGGCGGCGGATCCGGAGGACCATGGGGTGGGAGGCCGAGGGGCCGGTGAAGATGCCCAGGATCTGGATGCGCTCGTCCTTGTGGTAAAGCGCCCGGGAGAGGACCTCGTCGATCGGGCCCTGATCGAAGAGGCCATGGTGCAGCAGGCGGCCCTGGGCGTCATAGCTTTTCACGATGACCCCCACGAAGAATTTGGGGGATCCCAGGAAGCGGAAGACCATCCGGTGGCTTCCGGTAAAGGCTTTTGTCCGGGGCACGGAGATCCGTGTGCCGGGGTGGGTCGAGTCGATCTCGAGGGTCCGGAGGTCGACCGGAGCCGACCCCTTGGCATAAACCGGGGAGGCGAAAGAGAGGGGCAGGGCGATCAGGAGAGCCGGAAGAAGACGGAGGATCTGTCGGGACACGGAAAGGCTCCTTGGTAAGGGTGACGGATCATGAATGAGTGGCGGGTTCGCCTGTCCACTCAAAGCAATCCCTGTGCCACGGAGCTTTTTCGGAAAGACGGAGGCGGGAAGGCTTCATTTCCGGGGAGGAGTGAAGGATCTTGGGGCGGGGGATGTTTCAGGGAAGAAACATTCCTGTCTTTCGTGAATCCATCCTTGAAACATGAACTCCCTGTTTTTCATCCGAACCTTTTGAATTCTTTGTCTGTCCCTTCAAGAAATGACAAAATTGTCGGATATC
>ACXJ01011393.1_pt1 | contig 12138 bp, 11 predicted proteins | sample 870861 | NCBI WGS metagenome assembly ACXJ01 (sample SAMN02954270, study PRJNA29437) | mine drainage metagenome | biome: terrestrial; feature: Richmond mine; material: biofilm; isolation source: combined biofilm from UBA (pink subaerial biofilm) and UBA BS (thick... ... | reverse complement strand
GATTCGTAGATTACATAAAACTGGAACATACTGTTTTTGATATACCCTTTATAGTGGCAGGCAGCTTCATTGCTGCAGGAAAATATCCCGGTACCAGGATCATCATTCTTGTAATTCTAGCAGGTACACTGGCAAGGGCCACCGGTATGTCAATCAACAGACTGCTTGGAAGAAAATATGATGTGATCAATCCACGTAAAAGGAAATGGGGACTGGTAACAGGATCACTTTCCATGACAAGTGCCATTACCTTTACAGTTGTAACAGCAGCACTCTTTGAACTTTGTGCATTTCTTCTAAATCGCTTTGTGCTTATTCTTTCTCCCATAGTTTTAGCTCTCTTCATTATTGATCCAATGCTAAAGAGAGTTACAAGATGGAGGCACTTCTTCATGGGATTGACCATAGGCGTGGGAGTGATGGCCGGTTATCTCGCGGTTATACCTCACTTTCCTTCATCTCCAGAGATATATATTCTTGTGGTTACAACTGCAACCTGGATAGGCGGTTTTGACATGGTGTATACAATACCGGATGTAGACTATGACAGGGAGAATAATTTAAAAACCGTGATGACTGCCTATGGTGTCAAAAAGGGAATGATCATTTCAGATATTACCCATGCATTTACACTACTTTTTTTCACATTGCTGATATTTTACATCAGCAGTTATCTGTATGCTGCTGAACTTGTTCTGATATATTTTCTCATAATATACCAGCATTATGTTCTTGATCCTGATGATCCTTCAACGGTGAGAGTTTCGTTCCTGAACTCCAATTCATTCATTGGCATATCATTTCTGATTGTTCTGATCCTGACCCAGTATGTGCCCTTGCTTGCGTTATAAAGTTTAAACATATAATAATGTAATATTTTAAAGAAAGTAGTTTCAAAGTTTTCTTTTTTTATTTGCAATGTGGAGTAATGGATCTTAAACCGATGAACCGGTTATATTTTGCACAAGGGAAATTCTAAACAGATAAAATATCGCTTAAAACGGCCCCTGCAGTTTCTAGAGGACCATCCATATCTTCTGATATATATACAGGATTCCTTTCTTTAAAACCGATGCTGCATGCCATACCCATTGGTGCAAGTCTCAGGAATGGATCTTCACTGTTCAGTGTGAAAACCCGTGATTCAACACTAAACTCCTTATTCATTGAGATTTTTGCGAGCAGCATTTCATTCTTTTTTATATTATTTTCATCGATTCCGGAGTATTTCAGATCCTTAAGCCTCATTGGTTTATGGAAAAGGGAATTTGCTATAATCACTGCCTTTCTTGCGGAATCTGTGCCATCCAGATCATCAGTCATATCTGTTTCTGCAACACCCTCTTCCATAGCTTTCCTTTTGGCCTCTTCAAGATTCATTCCATCGTTTACCTTCTTCATTATAAAATTCGATGTAAGATTCACAACACCTGTGAAACTGTTTACAGTGAATGATGGAAAACTGCTTCTAGTGAGTGAGAATACTGGCAGACCGCCTGCAACTGTTGCCTCGAAATAGAGCTTTTTGTCAAATTCTGAGGATGCTTTTCCTATTTCAGGAAAGAAGTTTGCAAGTCCAGATTTGTTGGCTGTTACAATGTGCTTACCATTTTTCATCAGATTGATATAATCATCCCTTTCTCTTTCACCATTTTTTGATGCTGTCCTCATGTCCACATAAATATCAAAATCCATCTTACTGATATTCACTGATTTCCTGTAGTCCTGTGGTGATTTCATGAAATTATTGATATCAGCCATGGAGAGACTTTCTTCTGAGAATAGCTGACCTCTTGAATTCTCGATCCCCATGATCTTTATATCAGAATTTAGGTTAGAAATAAGTGATAGGAGGTTTTTGGAAACGTTTCCTGTCCCTGCTAGATACAGTTTCCTCATTGTTCCAGCTCCACTTTTCCAACTGAAATGACCTCATCATCCTCACCTACATCCATAAGTTTCACACCCTGGGAGTTTCTGCTCACCTCTCTTATTGTTGAAGCCCTGATTCTAATGGTCTGTTCATTTCTTGTCATTATTATGATCTCGTCATTTTCATTTACAGGAATGGCATCCACTATCTTTCCAGTCTTCTCAGTGATCTTCATAACCTTCACTCCCATGCTTCCTCTGTGATGACTGGTGAACTCATTTTCCTCTGTTCTCTTTCCAATTCCCCTTGAGGATACAGTCAGTATGTTCTGACCTGATTCAATGGCGAAGGCCTTGATCACAAACTCATTTCCCTGAACTCTCATTGATATGACACCCCTGGACGTCCTTCCTGTGGCCCTGATCTCATCTGATCTGAAACGTGCTGCCTTTCCATTGCTAGATATTACAACAATATCATGATCGGATTCTAATATGAACGCAGATACAAGTTCATCTCCATCCTCAAGGTTTATTGCCCTGATTCCCGCTGAGTTGATATTTGCAAAATCCTCCACAGATGTCTTTTTAATATAGCCACCTCTGGTTGCCATGATAAGGAATGCTCCCTCACTTTCCTCAAATTTGAGAACTTCTGTTAATCTTTCACTCTCTGCAAGCCTGAGGAATGCTGAACCGATCACTCCTACCCCTGTTCTGCTCTTGCTCTCTATCCTGTAAGCCTTTATCTTGAATACCCTTCCTGTGTTTGTGAAAAAGAGAACGTTATCATGGGAACTGCAGTGAATAAGCGATCTCACCTGATCTTCGTCTCTCACGCTTGTCTGCACACCCTTACCGCCTCTCTTCTGAGCGCGGTATTCGTCAAGTGTTACCCTCTTGATGAAGCCTTTCTCTGTTAGTATTATGACACTCTCCTCAACGGGGATTGTCTGATCCTCTGAAAGATTGACATGACCACCTATCTGAACTTTGGTTCTTCTTTCGTCACCGTATTTCTTAATCAGGTACTGTATTTCATCTATGAGAATTTTATCCCTCTCACTTTCATTATTTATTATATTGCTGAGCCTTTTCAGTTCGTTGAATGTTTCCTCTAACTCCTTCTTTATTTTTTCATGCTCCAGTGAGGTCAGTCTTTGCAATCTCATGTCAAGAATGGCGTTTGCCTGAATTTCCGTTAATTCCAGTGATTGCATTAATTTTGTTCTTGCCTCAGTTGTTTCCCTGCTCCCTCTGATCAGGGATATTACCAGATCAAGCTGTTCTATGGCCTTCTCCAGCCCAAGCAGTACATGTTCCCTCTCCTTTAGCTTATCATAATCAAACTGGCTTCTTTTCAGGATAACCTTTAATCTGTGATCTATGTAGCTTTTCATTAACTCCTTGAGGTTCATCTGCCTTGGCTCATTGTTTAGAAGAACCAGATTGTTAATGCTAATGCTCTGCTCCAGTTCAGTCTTTGAATAGAGCTGGTTCAGTATGAGTCCTTTCCGGTCCTCATCCCTGATTTTTATTACTATTCTCATCCCTTCCCTGTTGCTTTCATCCCTCACGTCAGTAATTCCCTCTATCTTTCCATCATCAACATGTCTTACAACGTTCTCGAGGAATGTTACCTTATTAACACCGTATGGTAGACTTGTAATTACAATCCTTTTCTTATCCTCAGCATTGACCTCTCCACGACATATGACCTTGCCTCTTCCAGTTTCGTATGCCCTCTTCAAATCCTCTGTCATCCAGATTATTCCACCACCTGGAAAATCTGGCCCCTTCAGATGCTTTAGCAGATCCTCTACAGTTGCCTCAGGATTCTTAACAAGTTCTATGATCCCATTTCCAACCTCTGTAAGATTGTGCGGAAGAAGGTTGGTAGCCATACCCACCGCTATTCCTGAACTTCCATTTATTAGAAGATTTGGCACTACCGATGGAAGATAATCAGGTTCCTGCAGGGAGCCGTCAAAGTTCAGCCTGAACGGTACTGTGTTCTTGTCTATATCCTTAAGCATCTCCTCTGCAAGCTGGTTTGTTCTTGCTTCTGTATACCTCATTGCAGCAGGTGCATCTCCATCTATTGATCCAAAATTTCCCTGCCCATCAATAAGTGTATATCTCAGGGAGAATTCCTGCGCCATCCTTGCCATTGCATCATAAATTGCACTGTCCCCGTGAGGATGATATTTACCCATGGCCTCCCCAACTATCCTTGCAGACTTTCTGTATGGTTTGTCATGTGTGAAATTGTTTTCATACATTGAATAGAGTATCCTTCTCTGTACTGGCTTCAATCCATCCCTAACATCCGGGATTGCCCTGCTTACGATTACACTCATTGCATATTCGAGATAGGACTTTTTAATTTCTGTTTCTACTGGTTTCAATTCCATTCAGATCACCTTAAAAATCGATTTCCTCCACGTACTTTGCATTCTCTTCTATGAATCTTCTTCTTGGTTCTACCTTGTCTCCCATGAGAATTGAAAAGGTGTGATCTGCCTCATCTGCATCTTCAACATCTACCCTTACCAGTCGTCTGGTATCAGGATTCATAGCCGTATCCCAAAGCTGCTCAGGGTTCATTTCCCCAAGACCCTTGAACCTCTGTGTTACCACATTTTTACCAAGTTCTGTTACTATCTTATCCCTTTCCTCCTCGGAATATACATAGTAGACCTTGTCACCCTTCTGTACCCTGTAGAGCGGTGGCTCTGCAAAATATATGTTTCCATTTTTGATCAGTTTCAGTGCATGCCTGTAGAAGAATGTAAGTAGCAGGGTTCTTATATGTGCACCGTCCACATCGGCATCGGTCATGATTATTATTTTTCCGTATCTTAAAGTGTCAAGATTTAATTCATCTCCCACGCCTGTACCGAGCACTATGATAAGATCCTTGATTATCTGATTGGCGAATGTTTTGCTGTCATTTGCCTTTTCCACATTCAGAATTTTGCCCCTGAGTGGCATTACTGCCTGATATTCCCTGTTTCTTGCCTGTTTAGCAGATCCACCTGCAGAGTCTCCCTCCACAATATATATCTCTGTTTTTGATGGATCTGATGATGAGCAGTCTGCAAGCTTGCCCGGCATACTCCCGGTCCCCAGGCTTGACCTCTTCTTTATGAGTTCTTTGGCATTTCTGGATGCCTCTCTTGCCTCTGCAGCCATTAATGCTCTTCTTACTATGAGATTGGCCACATGTGGATAGCTTTCCAGATAAAACTTCATCTGACTTTCCAGTATGGACTGCACAATACCCTTGATTTCACCATTTCCCAGTTTTTCCTTTGTCTGCCCCTCAAACTGCGGATTATACATTTTTATGTGCAGAACAGCAACAAGTCCATCCCTTACGTCATCTCCAATTAAATTGTCCACCCCCTTTACGAGGTTATTCTTCTTTGCAAAATCCAGAATTGCCTTAGACAGTCCCGTCCTAAAACCGGCAACGTGAGTTCCGCCTTCGTCCGTTCTGATATTGTTTACAAAGGACTTCATGACCTCCATGGAATTTGAAGAATACTGAAGTGCAAATTCAACAACCACATCTGATTTTTCTTCCTGCCCCCTGATTGTTTCCTTTAAAAGCAGATCATATCCTTCAGAAAGATATGATACAAATTCGGATAACCCTCCTGAAAAATGAAATGTATCTTTCTTTCCTGATCTTTCATCCCTCATCTCAAAGAATATATTGGGATTTAGATATGCCAGTTCCCTCATTCTTCGTTCTAGAATTTCGTAACTGTATACTGTCTCCTGGAAAATTTCTGGATCAGGCCAGAATTTAATTGTTGTACCGGATTCACTCTTTAAATTGAGTGTTATATCCTTCAGAATTGGATCATTATCCTTTTCATCTTCCTTTACTGTTATCAGATGACCATCTGGTATGCCTCTCCTGAAAATTTCATAATAAATATTCCCATTTCTTTTAATTACAGCAATAAGTTTTTCTGAGAGTGCATTAACAACGTGTACTCCTACCCCATGAAGACCGCCAGTAACCTTGTAAACCTTTTTGTCAAATTTTGCACCGCTGTGTAACTCCGTCAGCACTATTTCAAGTGCCGGTCTCTTGTATTGAGGGTGTATGTCCACTGGAATGCCTCTTCCATTATCCTCAACTGTTACACTACCGTCTCTTCCAAGCGTTATAAATACCTTATCTGCAAATCCTGCGTTCGCTTCATCAACGCAGTTATCTACAACCTCGTAAACAAGATGGTGAAGACCGCCCTCTCCAGTATTACCTATATACATTCCTGGCACTTTTCTTACGGCCTTCAATCCCTCAAGTATCTGTATCTGTGATGCGTCGTATTGATCCAAACTTATCCTACCCACATGGTTTCATTACATATATTGTTTTTAATTTTTTTTCACACATCAATATTATAATTGAAGAGTCAATAAAACACTAATTCAATCGAAGATCAAAATTTGGTCTATTTATTCAGTACATTTGTGTAAAATGAGATGTATCTGAATGGCTCTTCCATATCTTCGCCATTTCCATTTTTGTTCTCGTATTTTCTTATGAACTGTGGTTCACCAAAAACCTTTGTAATCTGCTCACTCCCCCGGTCAAAATTCATCAGATATTTTCCTCTCATTTCCTTCCTGACAGAAGAAAGATCTCTGTAATCCTTTATGGAAAAATTGTGCTCATACCAGTTCTTGCCAGGATATGGTGGATCCATATACAGAAAAGTTTTTTCACTGTCATATTTCCTTATGAATGCAAGGAAATCCATGTTTTCCAGTTTCCAGGTAGATATGGTCTTGTGTATTGCCGGGAGAACGCCAATTGTTTTACCCATTGCCGTGAAGGTACTCTTTTCCCTTGATGTTGAATATGTTTCTCCCATTCCACCAAAGGTTGTGTTATACCTGTAAAATGTTTTGAAGGCACTGTATGTTCTGTCCTCCCTTTTTTCATCTGATTCTTCCTTCAACTGCTTCCTGAATTCCATAAAACTTTTTGGTGAGGTCAACCACTGTTTTACATATTCCATAAACGAATCGTATGAATCTCTGAGGCTCAGTAAAAGATTGTATAATTGAGTGTTTAATTCGTTATATATTACGTTCTCTGCACCCATGTTTAGTGAAACCGTTGCTGATCCTCCAAAAACATCAGCGAATGCTTCCATATTTGATTTTTTCCAAACTTCCCTTATATCAGGAATGGAAACCCACTTTGAACCGGGATATTTTATGAGCCTCAACTTTTTCATCTTAGATCCTTTGAGACCGGATTGATAGCTCGCATAAAAATATTGAAAAATTTTTTCTTACTCCATGCAGCAACTCATTTTTGAAATATCCCTTGAGTAGGATTGGGCTGCAATCTTTATTCCCTCTGAAATTGTTGGAAATATGTGTGTCATTGATACAAGATCTTCAATGCTCATATTATTCCTCAATATGTAAGCACCTTCCATTATTATCTCCGTTGCCATTGGTGAAATAACCTGTATACCAAGGATTTTATGATCATCTGCTGAAAACAGCAACTTATAGATCCCTTTTGTTTCATTTATAATTCTGGCCTTTGGAACTGATTCAAGATCTATCTCTACTGACTCATGGGCAATCCCTTTTTGCCTCAGTTCATTTTCACTGTACCCTACAAAGGCACCCTGCGGGTCTGTGAATATTCCCCATGGTATGAATGTTTCATCTACTGGCACGTAAGGCTGCCCAAACATGGCGTTTGCTGCGATTGTTCCCTCTCTTGCTGCAATGGTTTCAAGGTTAAATTTCTGTTCTACCACATCACCTGCAGCATATATCTGTGAATTTGATGTGCACATACTCTCATCCACAGTTATACCTCTACTGTTATATTTCACACCAGCTTTTTCAAGATCTAAGCTTTCCACATTGGCCTTTCTTCCAGAAGCAATCATTACCTTCTCAAACTCAAATTTAGAAATAGATCCTTCATTTTCTGCAATTATTTCATAGGATGTTCCATTTTTTTTAATTTCATTCACCGAATATCCTGTGAGGACCTTCAGATGATCCGACTGAATGGCATCTATTAGTTTACGATCAACATCTCTGTCACCCATCCTGTTTATAGTATCATGATGTTTGAAAATAGTTACATTTACACCGAGCATGGAGAGTGCCTGGCCCAGCTCCAGGGCAATATATCCTCCACCAATTATGCCCATGGAATGAGGTTTTTCTCTCAAATTCCAGACACTATCGCTTGTGAGAAGTTCACCCTTCAATTCCTTCACTCCTTTTATATTCGGGTATGATGAGGATGATCCAGTTGCAATTACAATATTATCAGCACTTATTTCTGACCTTTCGTTACCATTTACAACTTCTAACCTATCAGGGCCAAGAAATCTTCCACGACCATTCATTATGTGAATATTGGGATAATATGTCAGCACATCCTCATATTTTGTCTTTCTCTCGCCTGATGTCAAATTTTCAATACTTTCCATGAGCTTCCTGAAATCCAGAGAATTTTCGTCAGATGATATACCTGGAAATGGAGGATGAATCATCTTCTGATATAATTTTGCAGACTCAAGGATATACTTTGATGGGACGCAACCCACATTAACACATGTGCCTCCAATAAATCCATAGCCTATCATTACAATTTTTGCCTGATTATGGCTCAGTTCAGAGGTTTTTATGGCAAATGAGAATGCTGCTGCTCCCCGACCCAAAATGGCAATATCAAATTCCTCCTGCATCACTCCACCTTTTTGATTATTGCCTTATAATGGGATTGTGGAGAAAAAACTGGACTTTTAAGTATCCTGTCCTTTGGATCTTCCGAATCATCCAGTTTGAGACTTCCTATCCCTTTTTTATAATCTATGTTTATATCTTTTGCACCTATTTTTTCCATTTCATTTTTTATGGTGAAGGCGCAGTCCTCGCATGTCATTCCGTATATTTTCAGTTCAATCTTTTTTTCTACCATATACAGAAATTAATTCTGTTTATAAATAGTACAAAGTAAACTTTTGTTTACTAAAAGATTATATTATTTTTCTAACTTTATTAGCATGGATGAATATTCAAGGAGACAGAACAGACTTGAGATATGCATGATAGAAGTTGATGGTAAAAAACTCTGCATCGATCCTTCATTGCCTGTTCTCAGGGTGCTCTCAAGAAAATATTCCCTGCTTGTCATGCTCAGCATTAAGATCAATGGTAAAGGTTCTAACTTCAATAATGTGAAGGCACATATACCAATGTCAAGTTCTACCATAATCTCAAAGCGATTAAGGGAACTGGTAAATTCTGGTATAATAAGCAAGAGTAACGCAGGAGGAAAGTTAACCTACACTCTCACGGAGTTTGGTGATAGGTTACTGACTTCTCTTGAACCGTTCGTCAAACTTGTAAGTGATGAGGCAACCTCGTAGATTTAATTTCATTTTGTCTTTTCTGCAATCTTTTGCCTCATTTCCCTTATAATTCTCTCATAATTGAATGATGGCATCTCCTTTTCATATAGGACAACTGCCAGTGGTGATAATTCGACTGTTATCTGATTTGTCCTGAATATTTCCACATTCCTTTTCATTGTTTTGAGCTCTTCCTGAAGTCTTTCGGCAATCCCATCAACCACAAGCTCTTTTGAATTTGAAAGCCCACCGCCTATCATTATGGCTTCTGGATCAAAAATATTTACAAGGTTTGCGACACCTCTGGTCATGTTTTCCACAACCTTGTCGATAACCCGTATACATTCTTTATCTCCAGCCTCAGCACCGTCAAAAACATGTCTTGCCTCAAGTTTTTCCGGTGGAATTTTTTTTAAATAGGGTGATTTTGCATAGGTATTCATGGCTTCTGCTATCCTCAGGGTACCCTTTCCACCAGCCATGATTTCAAAACATCCTCTTCTTCCACAACCACAGACAGGACCAAGGGGATCTATTACCATATGTCCAAATTCTCCAGCCATTCCCAGAGATCCTCTGTAAATTCTATTGTTGATGAATACACCTCCACCTATGCCGGTGCTCATTGTAATATACAGGAAATTGTCCTGAGACTTGCCATTCCCAAATATTTTCTCAGAAATAGCTGTTGCTGTGGCATCATTTTCTATGTAAACTATTTTTCCCAGTCTCTCCTCCAGCATTTTTGAAAATTCAATTTCCGTTCCACCAAATAGATTTGGTGATGAACGTATTATGCCCCGTCTCGCATCAACTGCTCCTGCAATAACAACAGAAATAGCATCAGGAATCCTCCCGGTTTCCTCCTCGATGCTTTCCACCATATTGCCAATTAGATCTACCATTTCCTGTGGAGAGTTGAATTTAGGAGTCTTAATTTTAAGTCTCTTATGGATTTCACCATTACTCTCTGAAAGAAATACAGATATTTTAGAACCACCTATATCAAATCCCAGTACGTCCAGAATCTACCACCTTTTTTACGACCAAAGTCAGGTTATTTATACCTATTACAACCACATGTTCACCTTTTTCAATTCTCTCGTTTGTCTCAGTCCTTGCCTTCCACCTTACACCTTCAAGAGATATCCATCCTTCTGGATCTATATCTGTGTCTGCAGTACCTTCACTTCCAATCATGGATTCCCAGCCTGTAACAGGTTTTCTCACCTGAGACCTGACGATTCTATTTATATAATAGGCTATAAATGCTGCAATCAAAAGAACAAGTACTGCAGTTATTATGAATGAGTCGTTTATTGGAGAAGGTGAATATCCCGAAGAATAGGGTTGTGCAGTAAGATCATACTGTGGAGATACAAGAAATAGAGTTCCGATTATATCAACAGCAACACCAGCCATAAGTGCTATTCCATGTCCAGTCTTGAATTCTAGAAATATCAGTATGGAGCCCATAACCAGAAAGACAAGACCCACGACTGAAGCATCGATCAACTGTGATCCGAGGAACCCCAAAATTATCAAACCTAAACCAAGTAATGTCATAAAAATTGTTCGGTGGTATAAATCCAGTAATATGGCAAGTGAGCCGAATGAAATTAGAAGACCATCCACTGTGGCATTGCTTATGAAACTGACAAACTGGTCAAAATAGGATTCGGAAATTGTGTCCTGGTGGTATCCAGCCATGTTTATTCTTGCTAGAAAGTTGTTGAAACTGGTCGTGTTTCCATTGATAAGCCCATTTGATGTGGCGCTGGAATATGAATAGGTTGCGCCATTGGTTACCATAAGAGATGCGGCTGTGGCATTATGATTATGTTCCTGTGCAAGGCTTATCATAAGTGACTGAAAATCGGATGCATCCTCTGATGGGGTTGCTGGACCTATTACGGAACCTCTGGCCATCCATACCTGTGTGGAGGCCATTGCTATGTATGCGCCTGCATATGCACCGAAACCATTTGTGGTGATATATGTGAAAACTGGAATCCCAAGGGATTCGGTGTGATTAATATCGTCTATTATGGTAAGCATGCTATCTATCAAGCCACCCTGAGTGTTCATTTCAATGACAACACCTGCTGTATTGGTGCTGTTCAACCCACTCAATGCACTGTTGAACATGTCCACCGCTCCCGGGTCAACTGAATAGTCAAAATTGATTATAACCAGGTTTTTACCTGTACTGCTCTGCATATATGTAACATTATTTGAACTGTTATGATTAGTTGAACTTTCTGGTAACATAGAAACTACCAGAATTAAAATAACTAAGATCGCCAGAATTAGTGGGATCTTCGATTTATCCATATCCAACAATTTCATACCTATATTTAGTATTATTTACATTAACACCCGCAGCCATGTAATTGAAATTGTTCACAAGCTTTTGGAAAGTAATAGTGAAGGTATATCATTGAATACACAGTGAATAACATCATTGAGTGAAAAAAGAAATGCTTCATGACCTATTATGTCACCAGAATTCTCATATATATGCCTTTGACACCGCTATAGAATCTACCGAAGTAATGTAGGTATTAAGGTAATGGCATGAGTCATTTAGTTTGTATTAATGAAAATCTTGCAAAGAAATCAATGAAATATGCTTCAGATGAAAGAGATATGGCAATTTAATTGATTTCAAAAACGCAAACCAATTTATATTAGAAAAAGTTTTTAGAAACTTCAAAATGCGTGAACTATGAAAACTGTTTTTGTTAAGGATGTTAATAAATTAACTTCTGGAGAAAGTATAACTTTAATGGGATGGGCTCAGGAAATAAGAGTCATGAAGAATATAGGTTTCATAATACTGAGA
>ACXJ01012621.1_pt1 | contig 12218 bp, 13 predicted proteins | sample 870861 | NCBI WGS metagenome assembly ACXJ01 (sample SAMN02954270, study PRJNA29437) | mine drainage metagenome | biome: terrestrial; feature: Richmond mine; material: biofilm; isolation source: combined biofilm from UBA (pink subaerial biofilm) and UBA BS (thick... ... | reverse complement strand
AAAAATTCATTATATAGAATGATAATATTTTTAATCTTTAACATATTGGTTCATAATGACTATGAAAGTCGTTGAAGATGAAATTGAGGCAGTTTCACTTAAAAACAATTATCTCAATGATCCCTGGAAGAGAAAGATCACAATAATAGAGCACAATGTAAATGATACCACACCCATACTCATAGGTCTTGCGGGATTTTATGGTTCATCCTCAAGCTTTTTTAACCGAAGTTTTACATCTATAGATTTCATGGGCGTGTTAAATAAGATCATTAATCACGATAGAGTTAATTCATTTATAATAGCCTTGCCTGATTCGATGACATCACTTGGTGGAAATCAGTATCTTAATTCTATTGCCGTTGGTAATTATGAGGATTATATAGTTAATGATGTAATGGGATATCTCGAAACCAGGTATGGAATAAGGAATACGGGCCTTTTTGGGAAGTCCTCTGGAGGCTTTGGTGCGTACAATCTCACCATAAGGAATCCTGAAAAATTTCAGGGTTTTATCGATGTATCCGGTGATTGCGGATTTGAATATTCATATATAAGAGATTTTCCAGATGCGATCAGGATGATCAGAAACAATGGGCTCTCTGAAATAATCAGGCAATTCAAGGAAAAGGACTTTCACACTATGGCAGAACTGAATACCATGAATATTATAGCAATGGCTGCGTTTTATTCTCCAGATAACGGAGAGGAAAGAAAAATTTCATTGCCATTTAACGTGAATACTGGTGAGATTAAGAGTAATATATGGTTTAGGTGGAAAGCTTATGATCCTTTAGTAAACGTTTATGACCATTTTGAGAAACTTAGGGAGAAAAAGATAATCCTGCAAACTGGAAAAAATGATGAATTCTCTCTTAATTTAGGTATTGAGGGACTAAGCAAGATTCTGTTAACGCATTCCGTAGATCATGTTAGTCAAACATATGAAGGCGGTCATTTTGGTATTGACTATCTATACCTGGATTCAATTCCAGAGCTAATAAGTTATTTGAGGGAATTTTAAGAATGGTAGTAAGGAGGTTTTTCTTACTCTGACTGCCCTGCAGATTCTACAAAGCCGGTTTCCCCTTTTGCACCAGGCTTTAACCCCTCCGCTACTTCTGTTCCAACAGAACGTTTACCGAGTATTTCTCTGGCAAATATAACCAGAAATGCTGATACAATGAAAGATACACCACCAATTAGGAACGCATAGAAATACGCTGTATTTGTTGGAAAAGAGAAACTTACAGTACTGCTGACAGCAGATGTCACCACAAATGCAGAAAGTACTGCTCCTGCTATTGGTGCCCCTACACTGCTTCCAAGGTACCTGAATGTACTGTTCATTGATGTTGCAAGTCCCATATTTTTTGCTTCAACAGAAAGAACTAGAAGATTTATCAGTGAAGCATTCATTACGGACATTCCTGAACCAATGATAAATTCATCTATCAGTGTCATGTCATAACCAGGTGCCATTGCAAGAAGGAAGAATCCGAGTCCTGAAACAATTGAGCCTATAATGGCAAGTGGCTTTATCCCAAATCTTGAGATCACCTTTCCGGTTACTACTGAAAATACGATCATGCCCAGGGCAAAAGATACCATAGATAGTCCTGTATCAAGAATAGAAAGCCCAAAACCATATGGTGCCGGTGTTTCAAATTTATATGAAAGTGCCTGCATTGAAAGATACATCCCAAGACCGGCTATTGTAAGTGTGACGTTGGTAACCAGTACATTCCTATTTGATAGTAGTTTTAGATCGAATATGGCCTCACCACCTTTTCTGTGATATCTGGCTTCATACAGGAACATAGGAACGAAAAGGAATACACCAAGAATTGACATTCCAAGTGTTAGAGGAGATGTCCAGCCCCATTGAGAACCCTCAGAAAGAGCAAGTACTATAAGTGTCAACGGGGTTGCAAGGGCTATGGCCCCTATGTAATCTACCTTAACCTCTGGTCTTCTATATCTTGACTCCTTTACCTTGACGATTGTAAGTATGGCCAGGATCACAATAAATGGTATAGCAGAATGGTAAGTCCATCTCCATCCGTAGGTATCAGAGATAAGGGAACCAAGTGGAAGGCTGATTGCAAATCCTGCTCCAAACATACCGCTTATCAGTGCCTGAGCTTTTGGCACCATATCTCTTGGAAACTCCTCCCTAATGAGTGCCATACCCAGAGGCATAATCGTAAGTCCTACACCCTGTACCGCCCTGGAAATAACCATAAATGTGAAATTGGGGGAAAAACCCGTTACCGAAACTGCTGCTGCGTATATGAGCATTACTATACCCATCATCTTCTTTTTTCCATATATATCCCCAAGCTTTCCAACGATCGGACTAAGTGCAACTCCAGTTATCAGATATGTGGACAGAACAAGGCTTACCTGACCTACGGTTACGCCAAATCCCTCTGCAATTGATGGTAATGATGGTGTTAGCATTCCCTCAACATACATTACCGCAACTATAATCATTGCGAGAAGAATCATAACAAAGTTAGCATATTTTTTATCATAAATTTCATTTTCCACTATTAATCACTTCTCTCTCTTATTTCATGAACATTTTTCGCCAGCATATTTACAAATTGCAGGAAACCTTCTATTGTTTGCTGATCCATCTCTCCCATAGCCTTAAGAGCCATTGACTTTACATTGTATAGCTTTTCAAGCATGAGTTTACCTTTTACTGATAGGTCTATATATATTGCTCTCCTGTCATCCATTCCATACTGCCTGATAACCAGGCCTTTACTTTCAAGATTATCAATTATGTGCGATATGGATGGTTTTGTGACACCCAGTCTAAGTGCCAGATCAGAAGATTTCATTCTTCCGCCCTTTGAAAGAGTTGAAAGAACGAAGAATCCCGTAAAGGAAAGATTCTCTTTCTTCATGATTTCTTCCCTGTAAAGCATCAGTTCATAGGTCAATCCCTCTAATGCATTTTCAATGCTTTCAATGTTCACAATAGGTAATTATAGATCAGTATTTAATAGTTAACAATAGTTAATCATTTTTTACTATATTAAATACAAAGTCTAATTATCAAACAAATTAAGTTTAAAGAATAAATGATTAATTGACGTTTATCTTATTTGGTAAGAAAACTTAAATATAGCACTTTGAATGTTTATTTATGAACAATGAAAAGAAATGGGAAAATGTGGAGGAATTTATTAATAAGAAGGTTGTAAAACCATCATTATTTCTCTCCGACACATTAGAAGTTAGCCAGAGAGAAGGTTTACCATCAATAAATGTCCAGGCACCTGAAGGAAAACTTATGTCAATTCTTGTCAGATCGATTAACGCTAAACGGGCACTGGAAATTGGGGTTCTTGGTGGATATAGCGGATTGTGGATTCTTTCAGGAATGAAAAATGGAAAGCTCGTTGGTCTTGAAAAGAGTGAAAAACACGCCACGATAGCGACCGAAAATTTCATAAGAGCTGGATATGGGGAGGACGTTAACATAATAGTAGGTGAGGCCTTAACTTCACTCAACAATATGATCAAAGAACACGTTCAGGCATTCGATTTTATACTAATAGATGCAGACAAGAAACCCTATCTTCATTATTTTGAGAGAGCAATGGAGCTTTCACATCCTGGAACGATTATCTACATTGATAATATGGTTTGGAACGGAGAAATAATAAATTCTGAGAACGAAAGTGACGATAATGCTGGTATAAAAAGACTCTATGATCATCTTGAAATAGAGGAGAGGGTCGAAGCTACGGTAATCCAAACAGTGGGATCAAAAGGTTACGATGGATTTGCTGTTTTGAGAGTCCTGTGACAGAATAATATTTGAAAATTTTCAATATTTTCACCTATTTATTAAATAAGTTTCATTTTACTTCAATTTTCATGGAAGCCATCGTTTCATTTCAATCCTTGTAAATTATATTAATGCAGCAAGAAATGAAACACCAGCTCCCAGAAATATTATAACTATAAGAATGGTTACAACCTGTTTCGCATTTGGCATTTTCATATGGTATCATTGCATCCAGCATTTAAAGGATTGCTTTAGTTTTATTTATTTCTTTTTTCTTAGTAGGTTTAAAAATTTTTAATTATATCATTCGTTTGGCAGCTGCTTTTTTAACTAAATTATACGTCTTGTCCATTGCTTCCTTGCTCATATTTCCAATAGTACCAATTAATATTCTCTCTTCACCCACATCTGCATAGATTTGACCTGAATCAGAATGAAAATGCAATATCCCCAGACCTTTATAATAGAAATGATTTTGAGTTCGCTCTTTAATGCCTTCTATTGCCTTTACTTTATTCAGTAATTCTTCGAGTTCCTTAAGTTCATCTATTTTTGCATGCCTCATATTAAAGACTTATATGAAATAGCCAGTGTGATTTAAACCTATTGTACAGGTAAATTTCAACCATATTAAATTGAAAAACTATAATACTTTTGTACTAAATAATTCTTTAATAAATTTCTTATAACAAGCTTCAATTTCTAAGTATGGTAGAACAGAAGTGGATTGCACTTTCTAACACTACACTGGGACAACTTGTGGCCACAATTAATACAAGCATCATCATTGTTGCATTACCTCCTGTATTTCGTGGAATTCATTTAAATCCTCTATTACCAGATTCCTTTCCATATCTTCTATGGATAATTATGAGCTATATGATTGTAGTATCAGTTCTTCTTCTTACAATAGGTAAACTCTCAGATATATTTGGAAGAGTGAGATTGTTCAATTTAGGTTTTCTAATATTCACTATGGGTTCAATTCTCTTATACCTGACACCAAACACAGGTGATATTGGTGCTCTGGAGATCATTTTATTTAGAATAATTCAGGCAGTAGGTGGTTCTTTCATAATGGCTAACAGTTTTGCCCTAATAACCGATAATTTTAAGGAATCAGAAAGGGGTTTTGCAATATCAATAAATAGCCTGGCTTCAGTTTCAGGGGTAAGCATAGGAATTGTTGTTGGAGGTGTCCTTTCCGTAATATACTGGAGGGACATATTCCTCCTGAGCGTTCCTCTGGGTATATTCGGTACAGCATGGTCTTATCTTAAGCTTAAAGAAACCTCACCCAGAAAGAAACAAAAAATAGATGTGATGGGAAATGTCTTAATGGCTGCTGGGTTGATTTCTTTGCTTATTGGTGTAACTTACGGAATAACTCCATATAAGCAATCCACAATGGGATGGACAAATCCCATGGTAATTCTGTCACTCATAATTGGCACCCTTTTAATCGCATTCTTAATTCTTTGGGAAGGAAAGACAGAAAGTCCTATGTTAAACATACATCTGTTCAGGAATAGAACTTTTGCCATTGGATCATTTACTGCCTTCATATCTGCGATGGGAATGATGGGTCTATTATACATGCTCACACTTCTATTTCAGGGAGTCTGGCTACCACTTCACGGATATAGCTTTTCTATAACTCCTTTGTGGGCAGGCATTTACATGCTTCCCTTAACTGTAACCATGGGTATATTTGGAATTATTGCTGGTCGACTGGCAGATCGATCTGGTGCTAAGTGGCTTGTCATTTTTGGATTGCTACTGAGCGGGGTATCTCTTTTCATTTTATCATTTCTTTCCTATAACTTTCTGTATTACAAAATGATGATTCTTCTCATTCTATTTGGTATAGGCTATGCTTTCTTCAATTCTCCAAATATTGCGTCAGTTATGTCCACAGTACCACCTCAGGAACGTGGTTCCGCCTCTGGTACCTTAAATAATATGAGAAATACAGGATATGTTGCAAGTATGGGCATATTTTTCAGTATTCTTATTGCGGGCATTTCAACCACCCTTCCCTCTGCAATTACTTCCGCGCTAAATAGTGCGGGAGCATCATCACTTGATAAAATGGTTAGCAACATGCCACCTACAGTCGCCATATTCGGTTCATTTCTTGGAATTAATCCAATTCCGTCTTTCATTCCAAATGGCATAAATCTTCCCGCATCTACTATTTCCATAATTGAAGGAAACACATGGTTTTCAGAGGTTTTTTCAGGACCATTTATGTCTTCGCTGGATGTAGTATTATTCTTTGCATCCGGAATTACTATTATTGCTGCACTGATCTCTATCTTGAGAAAAGACAGAAGGTATGAAGATTCTCTAGAAGCTATTGAAAGGACCAAAAAAGAAAGCGAGAACAACAGTAATAAACTGGATAACCATGGTAAACTATGAGATCATTCATTGGTTCACCCATAGAAAATAGTGAGGAATTTAGCGAACTTTTGGAATCTCTAAGTTTCCATAAAGAAATTAATCCTGTATCAATGAATAATATTCACCTTACCTATCTTTTTCTCTCAGATATTAACGATTCACAGAAAAATATTGCCATAAAAAGACTTCATCAATTAAAATTCAAGGCTTTGACATGCAGGGTAAACTCCCTCAAAACGCTCCCTGAAAGATCCACACCAAGGGTAATAGTTGTGGTTTTAGATTGTCCTGAATTAAGTGATATAAGCGATGCATTAAACGAAACCTTCTCATTAAATATTAATCATACACAAAGTTTCCTCCCTCACATTACGGTAGGAAGGTACAGAAAACACAGCAATCCAATCTTACTGGAATCGATAAAACTGGATATTTGTACAGTAAAGCTCAGACGGATTTGTCTTTATAAGAGCACGCTTACAGAACGTGGTTCTATTTATGAGAAAATATACTGCAAAGAACCTGTCTAGTTAGTATCATCGCTAATACTTTCAATCTAATTAATTCATTTTTCATTTTAGTTTTTCTACGTTAATACCCTCTTCTTTGAGCATTTTTCTTTTTTGTTCCCTTCCACCTTCACCTGAATAGTTCCCAATTTTTCCATCCTTTCTAACGACTCTGTGACATGGAATAAGCGGTGCAAAAGGATTCTTTCTTACTGCACTTCCCACTGCCCTGCTTGCATTCCTGTGTCCGATTGTCTCTGCGATTTGTGAATATGTTCTCGTTTCTCCCATGGGAATTCTGTAAACTTCCAAAAGTACATTAATCTCAAAATTACTGAATCCTAAAGCCTTCAGCTTACTTTCCATTTCTGCTTCGTTAAGAACGTTCATAAGTGAAAGTAGGTCAGGTATTAAAAATTTATCCGGTGACTTTATTGAGGGGGTTTATACTTTGTATAAATCAAATGACCTGCAATAGTTTTTTATAGTAACTGTGATATGCAAAATAGTTGAAAAAAAGTGATGCTGCATGGATTATTTCCTTTATTTACATAGCCTATCTATTTATAGGACAAATACCGATCCTAAAAAATAACTCAATTTTCTCTTCCTTAACCGTTTCAATTTTATTAATTATCGTTTATTTCATTTCATCGTTTTCCATTATGGGGAAAAAAAATTCTGCGTTTTTCTTTATAATAGCTGCTGTAGTAGGCTCCTTGCTTGAGCTGCTCAGTCTGAATACTGGTATACCATTCGGTAATTATGTTTATACTGGAGAGTTAGGTCCAAAAATCGGTCAATTGCCAATCTTCATCCCTTTACTCTGGGCATCATTAAGTTTTTATTCATACCGTGCTGGAGGAAAATTCCTTATGCCCATATTGATGGTTGTTTTAGATCTTTCATTTGATCCGAGATATTCCGGTCATCTCTGGATATGGATTTCAAAAACACAATATTTCGGAGACCCATGGACTAATTTTCTTGGCTGGTTCATAACTTCTGTTATTATTATTGCCCTTTATTCACTCATCTCCGGGGGCAAGGATATTCCAGACGTAAGAGCTGTAATCTTTTTTATCCTATTTGGAATCGATAACTGCATTTCTGATATATACGATAAATTGTTTATTCCAGCTTATGTATCTCTATTAATATTTCTGATTCTTGGAGTTTTTCTTCTGTTCATAAGCTTCAGAAATATGCGCTCGGTTAAACTGAAAACTAAAACAATTTCATCATAAAATGGGTAAAAATTTGTTTACTCCAGTAGAGCCTTTACCTTTTATAAAAGGGGAGGTTAGTTTAAAGTAATACCTTCCGAAAGGATTTCCTGGTAGGTGTTAATAAATTCAGCTGCGATCTTTTCCGAAACCAATCCCATATTGCCCACTCTTAAAATTTTTCCATTAAGTTCACCCATTCCATTTGCTACCTCAATATTTCGTTTTAACAGTTCAGCTCTCAATTTTGTTGCTGGAACAGAGGGCTCAAAGGCTATTACAGTGTCTGAATAATTTAACTCGTTTCCGTATATTTTTGAACCTGATTCCTTGAGTTTTCCTCTTAAAAAAGATGCAATTTTAGCATGCCTTTGATTTCTTGCATCTATGGTCTCACTTTCCAGTTCATTCAATGCATTATGTAATGCATTGAATGCACCGGTAGAAGGTGTAAATGCGGTTTCACCCTTATTAAGAAAATCAATTCCTATTTTAGCATCCAAATATTTTGGAATGTCATTTGATTGAATTAAAGATTCATTTGCCTCTTTGCCTATAAAAACAATTCCAATACCTGGAACAGAGGCAATTCCTTTCTGACTACAGGAAGCCATTACATCTATACCCCATTCATTGATCTTTACCGGTAAACCTGCAAAACTTGAAACCCCATCGACTAAAACTTGCAATCCATTTTCCTTACTTTCTTTGACAACATTCTTAAGGTTCTTTATAGCAGTCCCATTTCCTGTTTCGTTATGAATTATGAAAACTGAACTTATTTCCCGATGAGATGAGACATAATCTGTTATTTCACCAACTTCTAAATGCTCTCTAATGGATTTATTAATTTCATGAACCTTAAGTCCTCTCCTCTGGCAACTTTCAATTAGTCTATTTCCGAATTCTCCAAAGGTAACTGCCAGTACATTATCCTTTGGCTTTGTAAATGAATAAATCATTGATTCAACTGCAAGTGTTCCAGACCCAGTGATCATGAGGGAATGAGTAGAATCTGAAAATTTATTGAGCATTTTTTCTGAATTTCTCACAATGTTCTTAAAGGATTCAGATCTGTGATTGATTACAAGCCTGGATGCTTCCATTGTCTTTTCTGACACTTCTACAGGTCCTGGTATTAACATCATATTCCCATCTCACTGATTTTGGCAAAAAGGTTATTCAATGTATACTCTGCCACACGTTTCTGTGCCTCAACTGTTTGTGCGCCTATGTGTGGTGTCACAATTACATTTGGTTTTGATATTAGAGTCTTTTCCCATTCTTCTGTAGGAGGTTCGTTCCAAAGCACATCTGTAGCATATCCCTTAATTCGACCACTCTCAAGATAATTTAGCAATACTCTTCCATCAATCACTTCAGATCTGCTTGTATTAATCAGGAAAGATCCACTCTTTACCATTTTCATCTGTTCTTCGCCTATTATATTGGACGAGGAGTCGCTGAGAGTGACGAGGATGAAAATAAAATCTGAGTTTGAAAGAAGTTCGTTCATTGAAACAAAGTGACCTCCCACTTCCTTAATGGCTTCTTGGTTTTCAAAAATATCGTAGGCTAAAATTTCCATACCAATAGATTTTAGTATTTTTGCAGTGCTCAGTCCTATCCTTCCAAAGCCTATTATGCCTGAAGTCTTTCCACTGAGTTCAAAGCCTGTATCCTTTATCCAAATTCCATTTTTAGAATTTATATCCAGAGGGATAAGATTTCTCGCAAGACTCACAGCCAAGGCAACATTTAATTCAGCCACAGAATGAGTAGAGGAACCTGCTGCAGTTATTACCTGAATGTTTCTGGATTTAGCATACTTCGTATCTATGTTATCAACACCGATTCCAGCTCTGGCTATAATTTTAAGGTTTACAGCTTTCTCAAGAATATCCTGAGTTAATTTTGTTCTACTCCTTAAAATGACAATATCATATTTCTCAATTGAGTCCTTTAATTTCATTGAGGTAATTTCAGGTTCGTAATTAACATCAAATTCTCTTTTATTAAGTTCATCGAGCATCAAACTGTCCACCTTATCGCATATAAGAACTTTTTTTTTCTTGGTTATTCCTTTCATTGCTGAGGAATTGATGCTATGGTATATATGCTCTATGTGACCAAAAGAGTTCATTATGACGAAAAATACCCTCTTTTTAAAATTTACCTGTTAATGTTCATTACAATGCCAGAACAGACCTTAGGAAAGAAATAGGTTGATTTTTGAGGTAGAAAGCCATTTTTCACTATGAGATTAAATAATTTTTCCTTATTCCAGGGAGGCATGACAAAAACGATTGAGCTCTCACCAGAATCTATCATCCTTTTACACTCTTTTATGTCGTGGGTATAATATATCATGGCATCTAATTCTTCATCTGATAAACCGAGTATTTCTTTTAGGACTACGTTTTGAATAAGATGTATAGCAGAAATTGCAGATATACCTCTCTTCTTTATCTTCTCCTGATCAATAATCATATTATCCTCTTGTGATAAAATAAGAACATTTTCATCCTTTGGTCCTTCTGAATCTGCTTTTACAGAATTACATACTGACCGTAAGTTGTTTAGTTTCTCATTATCAATTCTGCACTTCAAAGCCCTGTGAATACCATTAATTAGGAGTGAATCTGAATCTATATTAGTTGTATACGCCATTATTGAAGACCAGAATACCTCATCATTTTTATTTGATGATTGAGCCATTTGCATTGTTGCAGCCAATCTGTGATGGCCATCTGCAACAATTGCCACATCAGTTTTTAGTATCTCCGAAATTGTATGAGAATCATTTAGTGGTATCTTAAAGATTTTGTATTTTACACTATCTGTATCAGTAAATTCTAACCATGGTTGTAGTTTACTGGAGAGGAGAATCAATTTCCGGTCAAACTGTTTGTTATTTACCACAAGGAAAATCGGTTCGAGCTGTGCATTCGTATCCTTCAAAACTTTGACCCTATCGGAAACTTTACCAGGAAAGGTTTTTTCATGAGGCTGTAACAAACCATCTTCTGGATATATATCTACAAGTGAAATAACTCCAAACCTTTCTCTAATCCTACCGTTAATCCAGGATTGTTGGTTAATTAAAATCATACCTGCTTCCTCCTTTTTTTTAAGTACGCCTGAATCAATCCATTTATCTATTAACATAGTACCCTGTGATTCTTTTTCTGGTAGAGTCAAGTGAGTTATGTTAAAGGGAAATGACTTCAATTCAGATTCTAATGATTTTGAGATTGAATCAAATGGTGGAGATATGGATTTTTCTACATTATCACAAAAATAATAAGGTTCAAATTCCCGAAGTCTGACCATACTAGCACTTCCTCTGAATAGAAAGGTAGAATTCTTTTATGCTTGCACTCTGAATATTTTGTTTCCCTATAACCTGAATCACATCCTTATACCCACTACCCACAATATAAATTTTGACTTGAAAATAGCAACGTATTGAATATCAGTATTTCTGCAGATTTCATATTCATACATCAATTCTAAAACTTTAATGAATCATAGTCTCAGTCGTGTCAGAACGGGACTATCTATTTTATCGGAAAGAATTAGTTCGTCGAAATCTGTTCATTGATCGTTTCGCCATATTTACATTGAACTAAATTGAAGTAACCTTCCATAAGGCGTTTATTGCTCTATTTATAAAAAAATGAGAGAAAATAAGTTTATGTGAAGTAACAATCTGACAGCCAATGACTTTAATACAATCAAGAAATGACTTTATCTGTCAGTTATGGATACAAAGAGAGTATTTACCATAGGTGAAAATATTAAATCAACTCTGGAAAGAGATGGACTGTATCAGCAGATCGAATATCCTGAACCATTACCGGATGATGGAAAGATTTCTTACGGTTTAAGTTACCCTATAAAGGCCTTTGAGAAATTCCTGGGATATTATGATTTAGCTGAAAAAATTGCGTTTAATCCATCTATTTCATTCAACACAGATTTTTCCTTTTGCCTTTCTGCATGTAAATTTACAAAGACTGGAAAAACAGACTCTGTTGTTCTTGATGGTGTTACAAATGACAGCTATACCCTTAAGGCTACATCTGCACTGCAGAGCTTCAAGAAAAAATTTAAGATAGAGGGAAGTTTTCAATTTTATCTAAAGAGATACAGGAAATATACTGAAGCAAAAGGAATGAGTGAATCCTCTGCGGTTGCCTCGGCAGCTTCAAGATCCCTGATTAACAACCTGTTTAACGAAAAGAAATCTACAATGGATCATCTCAC
>ACXJ01011208.1_pt1 | contig 12248 bp, 10 predicted proteins | sample 870861 | NCBI WGS metagenome assembly ACXJ01 (sample SAMN02954270, study PRJNA29437) | mine drainage metagenome | biome: terrestrial; feature: Richmond mine; material: biofilm; isolation source: combined biofilm from UBA (pink subaerial biofilm) and UBA BS (thick... ... | reverse complement strand
TAGAAGTAAAATATGGTATACCGGTGTTTATGGCAACTTTATAATTGGATAGGGTGAGATGCTTCGGATAAANCATGGGTGGTANNCTTATTATTTCAGATAAAGGCTTTATGGAATCAAGTCCTAGGAATACTACTGGCCCTATAAGGAATATTATAAAAAGTGCCATCCCGACATAAACCAGGACTTTTGGAATTTCTTTATTGGGCAGATATTTCATGCCTGACTTCCACATTCTTGAAGTTCTTACCTTTGTCTTTCTCAGAGTGAAATAAACAAACACAACCGTAAACAATGAGGAAAGAACAGAAACAATTATTATTATAACAGCAGCGAGTCCTATATCCTGCCCATAATAATTTTGATAAGCAAAGTATGATAGATCATTAATACCAAAAGGGCTTGAATATGAATTGAGAACGTAAATTGGATCAAAAGTGAATGAACCATACATTAACATCAGAACAAAAGCAGAAAGTATGTTTGATTTTATATACGGAAGTTCTATGTTTATCAGCTTTCTGGTACCCCTTATTCCATCCATTGAGGTTGCTTCTTCTATGGAAGGCGGTACAGACTTTAGACCTGAATAAATTATGAGCGTTGCCAGGGGAAGACTGGACCAAACATCAACTAGAACAACACTCCAGGCTGAAAGGAATATATTTTGATGACCTATATAATACGGAATACCATAGGATGGATTCATCATCAGGAGCCAAATGTTTGCTGATGTCACCTGTGGAATGAATGAAGGAAGCAGGATAAGCGGGATTAAATAGGGTTTATTCAGTCTTTTTATAAGGGTAGCAAGAGGAATAGCAAGTAAAACATCTATAACGGGAACTGCTAGGGTGTAAATGATCGTATTGTCCACGAGCTGGTCCAAGTGAGGGGTTTCAACCAGTATAATATAATTCTTAATTCCAACAAAAGTTGCTACCTCCGCAAAATTAAAAGATTCAAAAGAAATTATTACGTTGTCGAAAATTGGATACAGGACAAAAATAAAAAAGTAGATGAGAGCAGGCAAAGTAACAATTATTGCCTGCTTTCTAATCGAAGACTTTGACATGTTACAGGGTAATTCCTTGATTGTTTAATTCCTTTACCCATTCTGAGGCAGCTGTACTTAAAGCTAGCTTTGCAGTTGTCTTCCCTTCCAGATATTTAAGAACCTGGTCGTTGAAATCTGGAATCAGAGTTGAAAACAGTGGGGAGGCTTTTAGAAATACCTGAGAATATGTTTTATCTACCTTAATTGTGCTTGAATAGTTATTGATTTGTGAAAGCCAGGTGAAATTAGACAATTTTGATGCTGAAGAGAGACCAGAATATGTAGAAGGAACGTAGGAGTAGTTCTTAATTCCCATTGAAAACTCGGAAGATGATGATGCAAACTGAAGGAATTTAAGGTCCAGTGTAATGTTACTGCTGTAAGGATTTACCCCAAGGAATGTTGGAGAATATCCTGTGTAGCCGCCTGGAAGCAGAGATATTCCAAGATCATTTTTAACCAGTGAAGACGAGTTCTCATATGTAGGTATAAAGCTTGACCATGCCAGACCCATAGCATAATCGCCGGTTCCAAAGAAGAGTTCCTGCTGGTCATAACCTATGGGTTGTGAGCTTACACTTGGTTCGTAACTAGTTAAATTCTTGTACATTGTTAGGGCCTGTATACCGTAACTGTTGTTAAATGAAGGCACTACTTTTCCATTTTGAAATCCGAAATATGTCCAGTAGTTAGGTGAGCTATTTGCTGGTATTCCTGTTGTGCTCTGTCCCTGACCATAGGGGTAAAACAGGTTGTAGAAAGTATCTATTATTGAGTGTGAGGCACTATCAGGAAACATGAGTGCATATTTATTGTTGGCTCCATTGAATTTAGTGTGTGTGGAAACATAGCTTGATACGGCATTCAATGCTGTCCAGTTGCCCAGTTTAGAAGGCGTAATATTGTAGTGATACTGATCATAGAATCCCTTTTCAAGTGTTGCGTTATTGAAAACTGTCTTGTTATACACGAGTATATAACCAACAACAGTATGAATTGGTATTCCTATAAAGTTATAACCATTTCCAGTTGCATTGGGTGCATAAGAACCTGATGCCAAATCACCTGATAGGAAATTTGCAGAGTTCAGATATTTCTGCCCAAGTGAACTGTTTAGATTATATAGATACGGAGCCAGGGCTGGGGCCTGGGAGGCATAGTACATAAATATATTTGGAGGCGATGTTTTTCCCTGAAGAGCGGCAAGTGCAGTTGTTGTCATATCTGAATATCCAACGGAGTTAATCTGTACATTCACGTTTGGATTTTTCTTCTCAAACTGTTGAGCCACAGCTTTCAAATATGATTCTGTCATACTTCCACTATCTACCATAACATTAATTGTTTGCTTTTTTGCGGGCTTATCAAAAAATAAAATACCCAATCCTGCAACAATTACTATAATCACCACAATTGCGGCAATCCACTTAACGGAGCTACCTTTTTTTGAGCTTTGCATTTTGACTCAAAGCCATATCTGGTTCAAAACTTAATCTTTTTCTATGTAGAATATTGTCTCAATTTATATAAATATAATGCATTTTATATATAATTAATGAGTTTTGGAAGCTAATTAAATCAAACTAACTTTTTAATATAAAGATATCATAAAAGAACAGTGAAATTATGAAAAATGGCGGAAGAGATGTATATATGGTTTCAGGAGGGGTGACAAAGTTTACTAAGTCTAACCCTGCAATGGATTTTAGATTGAGAACAAAGAAGGCCTTTGATTATGCCCTGAATGACATTGGAATCAGCGTGAAAGATATTGACGGCTCTGTAGCTTCATACTTCTCTGATCATTTTCAGAGACAATTAATGTCAGGAATTATGGCACAAGATTATCTTGCACTAACCCCCAAACCAAGTAAAAGAGTTGAAGGGGGAGGTGCGACAGGTGGACTGGCGTTTCAAACTGGAGTGGAAGAAGTTGCCTCAGGAAGAATGGATGTATGTGCTGTTTATGGGTTTGAAACAATGTCCCATGTGAATACATGGAAAGGGAATGAATTCATAGCACTTGCAAGCGATACAAACTTTGACTATCCGGTTGGAGGTTTTTACACGGGTTATTATGCTATGATGGCCGTAAGACACATGCACGAGTTCGGGACAACAGTAGAACAGCTTGCAAAGGTATCTATAAAGAATCATGGCAATGCAATACACAATCCCTATTCACAAAGTCCGATGAAAATCACAGTTGAAGACGTGAGAAATTCTCAGATGGTATCATATCCGCTTACAAGACTCGACGTCTGTACAATGTCAGATGGAGCGGCTGTTGCTATACTTGCATCGGAAGAAAAAGCATTCGAAATGTCTGACCATCCAGTTAAAATTACGGGTATTGGAACCGGAACAGACACAATGCGTCTATCTGACAGACCAATGTTGAAGGTTCCGCTTCTGGCTAATGAGAAAGAATCAGATTATAAAAATCTAAAATATCCCGGTGTTCACTCATTTAGAGCAGGAAGGTCTGCGGCAATAGAGGCTTACAAAAATGCAGGCATTACAGACCCACTGGAAGAGATCGATGTGGTAGAGTTACATGATGCGTATACATCCTCAGAGATACAGACATACGAAGATCTTGGTTTGTGCAAATACGGAGAGGGAGGACATTTCGTGGAAGAAGGAAAAGCAGATATTAACGGGAAAGTTGCTGTAAATCCATCTGGTGGGTTGCTGGCTTCAGGGCATCCAGTGGGTGCAACTGGAATAATGCAATCTGTTTTCATGTTCTGGCAACTGCAACATTCCATAAAGAAGCATTTCAAGGACGACGCGCTTCAGGTAAAGAATGCCAAGAGAGGACTTATCCACAGTCACGCTGGAACGGGTACTTATGTAACTGTATCAATTATGGAGGCGGTAAAATGACCATAGATTATGATGCAAAAATGCCAGAAACTCAGAGTGGAACGGAGGTATACAACACTGATCCACTTATTGTAAAATCCAGCTATGAAATAGATTACATCCACAGTTATGCACAGGATTCAGAATTCTTCAGGGCACTGGGAAAAAAGAAACTGATGGGTAGCAAATGCAAGAGCTGCGGATATGTATATGCAACACCAAGGGGACATTGCATGTTTTGTGGTTCAGAAACAGAGTGGCATGAATTACCAAACGAGGGGAGAATCCACACATTTACAACTTGTTACTTTGGAAGTGAAAAGTTTCTTCCTGAAACTCCGTTTAACCTTATTATGGTGGAGTTTGAGGGTGTTGATTCTCTGTTCATGGCTAGACTGATAGGAGCGTCTCAGGAAGATTTAAAAATAGGCATGAAAGTAAGAGCAAAATTCAAGAGAAATCTTACTTTTAGTCCTACAGACGTCTATTTCGTACCGATGAAGGAATAGAAATATGACTTCTGACAATTTTTTTTCTAATCCGGATAAAAGGGTTTTTATTTTAAAAATGGAAAATCAGGTAGATAGAGGGGCGCTATTATCAAGGTATAGCAGGACATCATCGCTTGATATAAGGGAACTTTATAGAAAGGAATTTCAGGAAAATCCAGACAGAGGTAAGAAATTTTATGAGCGGGTATTTCTGGAGTATGGCGATGAATCTGTAGCTGAATTAATATCGATTCAAATAGGCATACAGGGGATATCAAATATAGTAACAAAGTTAATCGAGGAATGCAGGGTTGGTTTATCCTATCTTGAAAAATCCTCAAGATATGTTAGCTATGAAAAAAAAGTAGATGGAAAATACCTATTTCTTGATTTTGAAAAGACTGGTATTGCGAAAAAATTTGAAGATGAGTATAATTCCTTAATGGAAAAATTATTTGAATTCTATTCATATGGAATTCCAATAATTAAGGAGAATTTAAAAACAGATTTTCCACTTTCGAGTTTCCAAACTGAAGGGGAAGATTCAGCTTCAAAGGCCTATGAAACTGCCGTTAGATCAAGAACACTGGATGACATGAGGGCAATCCTTCCTTCCAGCACCCTGACGAATATGGGCATATCCGGAAATATCAGGGCATTCATTCATCTAATCCAAAAACTGGATCAAAGCGGAATACCAGAAGCGAAGGAAATTTCTGATCTACTTTATGACGAACTCTTCAGAGAGTTTGAAAATTTAGTAAAGTCCGCTAGAGATCCCCGTTACACCAAAAATCATGAGCCCGGAATTGAACAGAAAGAAACTCAATCTCTTTCAAGTACAGATGGAAAGGGAATTAATTCGGTAGATGTAACCTTAACAGAATATAATAAAAAGCAAACATCAAATATAGGAAATATTTTGCGCTTCTCTAATCCCACTTACATTGGCCAGAATAAGAAAGACATAATAGACTTAATTGCCGATGAAAGAAGGAGCCGAAGAGATAAATTACCAAGGGCGTTTGAGTTTATTAATCTGACATACAGGATCGTTATGAATTATGGCGCTTTCAGGGAGTTCCAGAGGCACANATTTATGAGTATATTAAGGAAAGATATAACTCCCGAACATGGTTATTATATTCCAGAATATGTTTCCAATAATCCCGATCTTTCATCCAGAATGAAACAATTATTAGAGGATGTAGGAAAACTCTATATTCACATAAGGAAGGATTCTGGTGGAAAACTGGCACAATATGTGTTACCATATTGCACGAATTATGAGATACTTGTTAATACAAATCTCAGGGAACTGGCATATTTCAGCGAATTAAGATCAACTCCCCAGTCACACCCAGATCTTAGGGAAACTGCAATTAAAATGGTTGGCACATTTCTAGATCGGGAGCCAGAATTTAAGCCACTATTCAAATTCGTTGATTATGGTAAGTATCCACTGGGTAGATTTTTCCAGGAATACAGAAAAGAGGAAAAAATTAAAAAATTATGAAATTGATTCAAAAAGTAATGTTTCCTGCTGAACATGGCTATTGAAATTGATATCTGTCAAATTTATTTTCATTTTTACTATTAAGAAATGTAACCAAGCTAAGGATAGTTGAATGGTTCAATTACGGAATTTTTATCGTAAAAATATGCATAAAATTTATATTGAAGAACAAATTTACCAATTAGAAATAAGGAGGAAAAAAGATGTTAAACGGACAAATGCCGATATTTATATTAAAGGAAGGTACAAGCAGGGATCAGGGTAAGAATGCACAGAAAAATAATATAGATGCAGCAAAAGCCATTGCCGAGGCTGTGAGGACAACTCTTGGACCGAAGGGAATGGACAAGATGCTTGTAGATTCGATTGGAGATATTATTATTTCCAATGATGGGGCAACCATTCTGAAAGAAATGGATGTAGATCATCCTACAGCAAAGATGATAGTGGAAGTTGCAAAGTCACAGGATACAGCAGTTGGAGATGGAACCACAACCTCAGTTGTACTTGCGGGCGAATTCCTCAAGCAGGCAGAGGAACTTCTTGAACAGGGAGTACATCCAACAGTTATTGCAAATGGATACAGACTAGCCGTAAATCAGGCAAAGAAGGAGCTGGACGCTATTGCAAAGGATGTAAAGGACGACAAATCGCTTGAACAGGTTGCAAGAACTGCACTTTCAGGTAAGAACATAGGGCTGGGCGGAGACATGCTATATAAATTAATTGTAAAAGCAGTAAATGCTGTGGCTGAAGAAAAGAACCATAAATTCACAGTTGAACCATCCAGCATAAAGATTGATAAGAAGAACGGAGGAAGTGTAAACGAGACGGAACTAATTATGGGGCTTGTCATAGATAAGGAAAAAGTTCATTCCAAGATGCCTTCTGTAGTTAACGATGCAAAGATAGCACTTATTGACTCGGCACTGGAAATAAAGAAGACAGAAATAGAGGCAAAGGTCCAAATTTCAGATCCTTCTAAAATACAGGATTTTCTAGATCAGGAAGTTGACACATTCAAAGAAATGGTTTCCAAGATAAAAAAGAGCGGAGCAAATGTGGTTCTATGCCAGAAAGGTATAGATGACATTGCTCAGCACTATCTTGCGAAAGAAGGTATTTATGCAGTAAGAAGAGTTAAGAAGAGTGACATGGAAAAACTTGCAAAGGCGACCGGCGCAAAACTTGTTACAAATCTCGACGATCTTTCAGCATCATATCTTGGTTCAGCAAAGAAGGTAGAAGAGAAAAAGATAGGCGACGACAGAATGACATTTGTAACCGGATGCAGCAATCCAAAAGCAGTAAGTATACTTATCAGAGGTGGAACCGAACATGTTGTGTCTGAGATCGAAAGAGCACTTAATGACGCCATAAGAGTTGTTGCAATTACAAAGGAAGACGGAAAAATACTTCCAGGTGGCGGAGCAGTGGAATCAGAACTTTCATTGAGAATAAGATCATATGCTGCCAGTGTTGGCGGAAGAGAGCAACTCGCTATAGATGCTTTTGCCAAGGCTCTTGAGGTTATACCTAGAACTCTGGCAGAAAATGCAGGTATGGATCCTATCAACACCCTTATACAGCTAAAGGCGGAGCATGAAAAGAAGAATATTAACACAGGAATTAACTTCTCTGATAACAAAGTCTCTGACATGTATGCAATTGGAGTATTCGATCCACTTAAAGTAAAAAGACATGCACTGGAAAGCGCAGTGGAAGTTGCTACTATGATATTGAGAATAGATGATGTCATAGCAAGCAAGAAGAGCGCACCATCCCCCGGCGGCCAGGGAGGCATGGGTGGAATGGGCGGTATGGGCGGAATGCCACCATACTAAGGCTTTTTATTTTTAAATTTCACCTATTAATATTTACACTCTTTTGTTCTCAGATTTAAAAAAAATTCTAACATTTTTACCGATCATAAATTTTACGAATTTAAACTCGTTTTGTCACTTATCCGTGACCCGCAATTTACAATAATTAAATTCAAAAGGTAATCAAAATCAGGCAGACTTAAGAAGTTAATATAATGTAAAATATTTTTTATCCTTTTATGTAATTGCCTTACGGTAAAATATGAATCTTTACGAGTATATGGGAAAACAGATTTTTAGGAAGTACGGTATTCCCGTACCGGAAAGCTACCTTGTTGAAAAAGAGTCAGACATTAGAAATTTTGAAAAACCAGTAGTGGTCAAGTCTCAGATCCTTCTTGGAGGAAGAGGCAAATCTGGAGGAATAAAATTTGCCAAGTCCCAGCAGGAACTTAACGATGGTGTAAAAGAGTTACTTGGAGCTAAAATTAGGGGTCTAACAGTAACAAAGGTTCTGATTGAAGAAATGATTCACATCAAAAAGGAGATGTATGTAAGTATTGCTCTGGATAGAACAGAAAAAGAGCCAATTCTTATTGCTACAACGCAGGGAGGAGTAGAGATTGAATCAATCCCTCACGATCAACTTTATACAAGACATATAGACCCAATTCTTGGATATTCTGATTTCATAGGAAGAGAAGCTGTAGCGTTCATGAAACTGGATCCTGATATAGCTAAACAGTTTATGTCTATTTTGAAAACACTTTATAAAATATGGGTCGAAGAAGATTGTGAACTGGTAGAAATAAATCCTCTCGTCATAACCGAAGAAGGAAAGCTTATAGCCGCAGACTCGAAGGTTGTTGTTGACAGTGATTCAGTATACAGGCACAAGGAGTTTGAAGTAGTTGATCCAGAGAAGACACCACTGGAATTAGAAGCTTCCCAGAAAGGCTATGCGTTTATTGAACTTGATGGGAATATTGGAGTAATTGCAAATGGTGCCGGATTAACAATGGCAACTCTTGATGCATTAACTCTTCACAAGGGAAAACCAAGAAATTTCCTTGATCTCGGAGGAACGGATAATTCAGATATAGTTGCAAATGCCTTCGATCTTGTGCTTAAGGCGAAACCAAAGGCAATACTGGTCAATATATTTGGTGGGGTCACTAAATGTGACACAGTGGCAAATGGTATAGTAATGGCAAAGAATAAGCTCTCAATAACACAGCCAATTGTTGTTAGATTGAGTGGTGTAAGGGATGATGAAGGACGGAAAATACTAAAGGATAGTAATATAGATTCATTCCCCACGATGATGGAAGCAATAGAGAGAGTTGTAAAGTTAGCAGGAGGTAATTAAAATGAGCGTTTATGTTGATGAGAATACAAAAGTAATTGTTCAGGGAATAACAGGGCATCAGGGTGCATTTCATGCTGGAGAAATGCTCGCATTTGGAACAAAGGTAGTTGCTGGCGTTTCCCCCGGAAAGGCTGGAACTAAGTTCATGGACAGGGTTCCCATAGTTGGCTCAGTCAGGGATGCAATGGAATTTAAGCCAGATGCTACCATGATCAGCGTGCCTGCTCCATTTGTAAAGGATGCGGCTTTCGAGGCAATCGACTCAGGGATCAATTTCATTTACATACTAACAGAACATGTGCCCTTCCACGACTCAATGGAAATAGTGCACAATGCAAGGAGAAAGGGTGCAGTTGTAATAGGACCAAATGGACCTGGAATCACAGCCGTTGGTAAATGCAAAATTGGAATCATGCCAAATAAAATATTCAGAAAAGGTAACATTGGAATAGCGTCAAGAAGTGGAACACTAACCTATGAAATTGTTGATGCTGTTACAAAGAGCGGAATGGGGGAAAGCACAGTCATAGGGCTTGGTGGAGATCCTGTAGTAGGCCTTAATTACATAGATATACTGAAACAGTATGAAAAGGACCCAGACACTGAAAAAATCGTTCTTGTGGGTGAAATAGGTGGCAGTAATGAAGAGCTTGCAGCCCAGTATATAAAAAAGCACATCACAAAGAAGGTTGTGGCATACATAACAGGAAGAAGTGCACCACCAGGAAAGAGAATGGGTCATGCAGGAGCCATTATAGAAAAGGGAGTTGGAACTGCAGAATCTAAGATTAAAGCTTTCAATGCAGCTGGAGTAAAGGTTGCCGAGTACCCAACAGATGTACCATCACTTCTGGAGTGATCCCTATGATTAAAAAAGATTTGGTATCAATTCTTGATATCAGGAATGACTTTAGCGAGATAGTAAATATGGGGTTAAAGTTCAAGAGATCAAGATACCAGACCAGCCCATTGGTTGAAGGCCGATCCATGGGGATGATATTCGAAAAATCAAGTACAAGAACTAGAGTTTCTCTTGAAACAGCAATGTATCAGCTCGGTGGAAATGCACTTTACCTTAACCCCTCAGATATGCAAATGGGCAGAGGTGAAACGGTAGAAGACACTTCACGAGTTCTATCAGGAATGCTTGATATCATTACTTACAGAGCTTTCAGTCATGAAAACGTGGTTAAACTTGCAAAATACTCTTCGGTTCCTGTTATAAATGCATTAGACAACCAGGAGCATCCACTACAGATGATAGCAGATTTTATGACCATAGCCGAAAAGAAAGGAGAATTTCAGGGAAAGAAGTTTTCATACGTTGGTGATGGGAACAATATGGTAAATTCACTAGTGCTTACCTGCGCAATGACTGGAATGGATATTTCCATAGGCACTCCTAAAAATCATATACCTGATCAGTCATTCATAGAAAAGGCAAAAAAAATAGCAAGGGAAACTGGCAGTACTGTTACATTGACCGATAAACCCGCGGAAGCCGTGGAATCTGCGGATATAATATATACAGATGTGTGGGTTTCAATGGGAGAGGAAAAGCAGAGGGAAGAGAAGGAAAAGGATCTTAGGCCATTTCAGGTTAACAGTGAACTTGTAAAAAATGCAAAAAAAGATTACATCTTTATGCACTGTCTTCCTGCTCACAGGGGACTTGAAGTAACAGACGAAGTCGCAGATAGCATCAACAGTGTAATTTTCCAGGAAGCCGAAAACAGGCTGCATAGTGCAAAAGCAGCAATTGTTTACCTTTTAAGCAATTAAAAGGAAACATAATTTTTTATACAATTTTTAGCATTACAGAGCATGGCGGAATTAACAGAGTCTATGAAAAAGTTCAGTATTGAAAATGATCTGAAGTTAGATTACTTAGAAATATAATCGGAAGGAAGCAGGGGAAAAATAATGGTAGTCTCGGAGATATGGGGACTCACAGCATTTATTAAATCTTTTAGCAGGAAGCTGGCAATGGAAGGATACGACGTTATTGCACCTGACTTATATTCAAGACCAGAAGACAAGAAGGTATTTACCGAAGAGAACATAATGGATGCCATGCGTCCTTTGTGGTCGCTTCCTCCAGAAAAAAGAAGAGATCCTGAGGCAATAAAAGAGGTAATGGGAAAATTGTCTCCAGTTGGAAAACAGATTTTTGAGTTTGTCTCAGAAAAAAGAGAGCTAATGGAAAAGAGAATGCTTTCCGATCTTTCCAAATTATACGAACAGGAGATGAAAGGTGTTAGTAAGAAAGGAATAATTGGGTTCTGCATGGGCGGGGGTCTTGCCTTTCAGCTTTCAACATCAAAAGCATTCGAAGCTTCAGTTATATTCTATGGTGCAAGTCCAAGAAATCTGGATGAAATGGAACACATAAAGGGAGCTGTGTTTGGAATCTATGCAGGCGAGGACAGTGGTATAAATGCAACTCTGCCTCAGGTCATGGAAAGAGTTGTAAAATACAAGACTGATTTCGAAATGAAGCTTTACCCTGGTACCTACCATGCCTTTTTCAACGACACTGGAATGAGTTATAATAAGGAGGCATCAGAAGATGCATGGGAAAAAGTGAAATATTTCTACAGGAGGTATATGAAATGAGTGAAATTAAACAGGAAGAGGAAGGCATATTTGATGGTTGTTTCTATGTATGGGTAGATGTAACCAAGAAATACATGTCAGATAAGGGAAAGACATTCAATGATTATAAGAAACTTGAAAAGGTTTGAGACTTCCTCTATTCCAGCCTTTTTGCATATAAGAACAAAACATCAATAGATACCCGATCTTTTTCGTGGTGGCTGTATGTTCTAGGAATGATAAGTTTCTTTCTGCTATACGAAAGAACTGTTGCACGCCCCTTCAGGAAATTAAGAACGAAATCTTTCACTTTCCAGTTATGAATTAGATAAATGAAATCACCAATTTTGAATATTTTCTCAAGAAAGGGCAGATCCGAATCTCTTATAACCGAGCCAAAAGGTGTGTTACAAAACACTGTGTCCCAGTGGCCATTTATATTCCTTATATCATCAGTTAATATTTCAACATTTTTGAAACCGCTTAGGTTTTTATGAAGTACTCCCTCCTGATCTTTATCAATTTCCAG
>ACXJ01011361.1_pt3 | contig 12264 bp, 11 predicted proteins | sample 870861 | NCBI WGS metagenome assembly ACXJ01 (sample SAMN02954270, study PRJNA29437) | mine drainage metagenome | biome: terrestrial; feature: Richmond mine; material: biofilm; isolation source: combined biofilm from UBA (pink subaerial biofilm) and UBA BS (thick... ... | reverse complement strand
CCCCACGAACGTGGGGAATACGATAATAATTTGAGCCAGTGCAGCTAACAAAACGGTTCATCCCCACGAACGTGGGGAATACCTGAAACAGGGTTCTGAAAGAAGTCGTTCACAAAACGGCCGACGGTCGATCTTTTCTGGTTCTGATAGGGGGCCCCGGGATCTCTTGCAGACCGGTTCATCTGCGCGCCGCTCCTTGTTACATTCGGGGACAAGGGATACGACCTCTCTCGCGGTTCATCTGAACCGGGCCTTTCACATCTGTCTGTCGGGGATCGGGGTTCAGTCGGAATGGTCCTTGTCCGGAACAGTCAAGAATTCGGTGAAGTCCGTTCTGGCCTACATCGAAAGCTTCGAACTCCAGATTGCCCGGGAGGTTCATGCAATGGGTCTGGACGGAGCCATTTGCGGCCATATTCATAAGCCGGCCATCAAAACACTGGATTCCATTGTCTATCATAACGACGGGGATTGGGTGGAAAGCTGCACTGCTCTCGTAGAACACCTGGATGGCAGAATGGAGCTTGTCAGCTGGAATCGACCGGACACAACCTTCGAGAAGGATCCGGCGGAAGACCATGACTGGCCGGTTCAGGGTGATCGGGAGGAAGAAGAGATCCTTGCCGCCTGTCCGTCTTTCAGTGCGCCGGACGAGTTAATGTAAATATTAGTGTACAAACTCATAGAGCAAGAGCCTAAGCGGCGCATTCTGCTTCCGTTTTCGATTTGTCCTTGTTTTCCGGTTTTCTTTCGACTCCGTCTTCAAAGATCGTTCCTCTCAGGAGTTTGGGGATGAGGGTGTGCCCTTTCATTCGCCGGAACCTTTTCTCCGCCGACATCGCCACCTGAAACACCATCGCCAGGAGGCTCTCCCGGGAAAAGCACCCTCTCGCCCGATCCGTCCGGTGCCGGATCGTGGCAAAGGTGGACTCGATCGGGTTGGTGGTCCGGATCGACACCCAGTGGGCCGCCGGGAAGTCGTAGAAAGCTAGAAGGGTCTCCTCGTCTTTCTTCAGGCATTGGGCCGCTTTCGGGTATTTGTCCCCGTAGTTCCTCACAAACGCCTGGAACGCCTTCCGCGCCTCTTTCCGGTTCTCGGCATTCCAGATCTCCCGGAGCTGGGACTTGGCCCGGGCCTGAAGCGACTTAGGCAGGTAGTTCAGGACGTTCAGGGTCTTGTGTTGCCAACATCGCTGTTCCTTTGTGGTCGGGAAGACCTCCCGCAACGCCGGCCAGAACCCCAGGGCCCCGTCGCCGATCGCCAGGAGAGGCGCCTTGAGCCCTCTCTCCGCCAGGATGCGCAGCACTTCTTTCCAGCTTTCGGAAGATTCCCGGAACCCGTCCTCGATCGCCAGGATCTTCTTCTCCCCCTTGGCATTCACGCCCATGACCACCAGAAGGCACAGCCGGTCCGATTCTTTCCGCATTTTCGAGTAGATCCCGTCCACCCAGATGTACAACCATTCTCCCTCGATCGGACGCTTCCGCCAGTCTTCGTATTCTTTCGTCCATTTCGCCTTCAGACGACCGACCATGGCGGGAGAGAACCCCTTGGCGTCCGCTCCCAGGAGAGATTCCAGGGCTTCCCGCATGTGTCCGGTCGAGACGCCGTTCAGATAGAGAAGCGGAACCAGTTCCTCCACGCTCCGGCTCTTCCGGAGGTACGGAGGAACGAGTGCGGAATGGAACACAACCCCGCTTCGGGACCGATCCCGAAGCTTGGGCATGCGGATGTTGATCGTTCCGATTCCGGTGGCAATCGACCGTTCCGGGTTGTAGCCGTTCTTGACGACCGCCTTTCGTCCCTTCAGGTCCCGAACCAACTCCCACTGCTCCAAAAACTCTTCCAGCTCCGCCTCCACAGCCACCTGTAGAAGTCTCCGGGCCCCTTCCCGGAGATACTCCGTGAGGGCATCGATGGATTCTGGACCTTTTTTTCCCTTTGACGTATTCTTCTTTCTCAAGGCGCGCTCCTTTTTTCGCTGAAATGATTGTGTTTGTGGTGAACCACATTTCAGCAGAGCGCGCCGCTATTGGCAATCCTTCCTCATACACTGATTTCCATCATAACTCACCCTGGGTTGTTTCCTTGGTTAGTCGAATTTTATCAGGATGTTTCTTGACAAATTCTTCGGCAAAGCCTCGTGTTTCCGGATCCGCGTTGTTGTCGACCAGAATGATTTCGTAATCGGTGAATGTCTGGGAAAGGATGGATTCGATGGTTTCTGAAATCAGCGGACCTTCCCGGTACATAGGGATGATTACGGATACTTCCGGTAGAGACATGGATGGTTCTCCGTTTAAGGTTGTGCCAAAACTTCCAGTTTATCCCCCTAGCTTCCTCGACAGACTCCGTTCATTGCTGCCGCTTCCGTCGGCGGAGAGGGTGTGAAAAGTCCTCTGACCAGATCCTCGTTCGCTCCTTCCGGCAAGGGATTCGGATTCAGCTCATCAAACCAGAACAATTTCGGGTAGAGTGCTTGAGGCAGAAAGGACTTTCCCCAAAGCTTCCAGATGTAGGGGTCCTGAATGTTTTCGGTGAGTGCTCTCTTGAGAGCCATTTTTCCGAGAGTACGACCTTTCTCCTGTTCCAGAAAGAACCCGCTGACATAGGTGAGCCAGAAGGCCCGGAGCTCTCTGAAAATCTCTGGAGCGTCCGGGGTTTTGTTTTGATAGCGTTCCCAGAGAATCGTGTAGAAAAGGTCCAGATGCCGGATGATGGCAAGCCAGTTCATTTGTTTTCGGAGGATCCCGGCCCGCTCGGGGGTATGCATCCGGTAACGGAGAAGGGATTTGGGGATCTTGACCACCTCGCCCGTCTCATAGAGTCGTGTTAAAAATTCAAAATCTTCAAACCAGCGTGGATTGAAACGATTGTCAAATAACCCCACATCAATCGCCGTCTGTTTTTTGAAAAAAGTTGTCGAAATCAAAGAAAAATCAAGTGGGGAGCCTGGATTTTTCGTGGTTCTATCCGGGTAAAGTTTCTTAATAATCTGTTCCGTCCGAAACCAGAAATAGGGAGTAGCGTCGGCAATATCTTTTTTTATGGTTTGCTTGCCGTCCGGGCCAACCCGGTCAAACCAGGAGCAGATAAATGAGGCTTCCGGATTTTGCAGGAATGTCTTGAGCTGAATGGAAAGACGCTCCGGATGAGAGAGATCGTCCCCATCATGCAGAGCAATGTAGGTGCCATGACTTTCGATGATTCCCCTGTTTTTGGCGGCCGATACTCCTTGAATGGGTTCATGAACAATCCGGATTTTCTCCGGATGGGTTTCGCAATAACGATTGGCAACGGTCAAGGTTAGAGGATCGGCATTGTTGTTGACGAGCACGATTTCAAAATCCTGAAATGTTTGATCAAGGATCGAATCGACTGTTTCGCCAAGTAGCTCGCCTTCCCTGTACATCGTTATGACAACAGAAATAACTGGAGTGTCCATACGTATGAATCCCCGGTATTAACGAAAAAGAATTATTCCTTTATTGCTTGGAAAGCTATAAGTATTTTTCTTAATGGTTACTAGCAAGTGCTTTGCCAAGTTTTGTAAATTTTCTTAGGGAGGTTTTTCTCATTGCCCAAGATTTTGGGGGGTGGTCCAGACTTTTTTGTCTAACTTTAAAAATGCTTCCCTCCAGGCATTTTCATAACGCTGAGAGTGTTCTTTATATCTTTTAGACATGGTCCTTTGAGTTATAAGGAACCGAAAAGAGAGGTATATGCATGGGAAAATAAATTTCACAGCTTCTTTCACGGACCTTTTACACAGATATCCGCTTCCTTTCTTGTCAACAACTGCAAGCGTGTTGTATCCAAACCATCCCCAAGATTCGTAATCCCCGTGAAATCGAAACGGCAGTTTTCCATCACTCCGGACAGATTTGCTGAACGGGTTCAGATAATTTCCTAGGGTCACTATGTTTCCAAGTCGTTTAAGGATTTTCTGACCAAGAGAACTTCTCTTTTGGGTGAGGAAGTCANNNGGGAGACGGGACGNNNNATCTGTCTGAGCAGGAGTATGTTGGATAAGGATGTCTGTTTTCTTTTTTTCACCCAAAGGGTCTATCGTCCAAGATGCATCTGTTATGGCTTCCCTAAAAGCCTGCAAGTGGAATTCAGCGAGTTTGTAGTCATAGCTCGCAAGCAGGTTGGCGATGAGTTTCAAAANNGAAAAAACGACCATCAACGGGTTTAACTTTTCAGGGTTCAGAAAGCGGGTTGCCAAATCGTTTCGGACCCAGAGATACCTTTTCCAAAAGGCTCCCCTTTTTTCCAACGTTGCATGCCAAAGGAATATGTGTGGGGGAACGACAATCGGAACTCCATTTTTTTTGAGGAAAAGGCCTTGCAAAATATCTTCGTAGTAAATGAAAAAAGCGGGCAGAAAAGATAATTTTTGGGTCGGCGAGGACATAAGCCATAAAGCAGTGTAGTCAAGCTGATCGACATGAAAAAGAGATGTAAGATCCTTTTGGGTTTCCAGGTTTGTTCTCTTGTGTAAAGGCTTCAACGAATTCAGCCCTTGATTCAAAACGAGAGATCCTTTCTCCCATAATATATTGGGAGATTGCAGAGTGAGCATTCCCGCCCCGACGGAGAGATTCTTATTGGATAAGACCTGAAAAATAAGGAGGCGGTAAAGCATTTCCGGGGGGAGAATAATGTCATCGTCGGCAATGACCATAAAATCTGTTTTCAGGTCCCGGGCAATAGTTAATGCTCTCATGACGCCGGACGTGCAACCCAAGTTTGTCTGCTTGATGAGTCGAATTCTGGGATCGTTTGGAAGCTTGTCTTGAAAAAGGGAACCTCCATTATCTACAACGAGGATCTGGAGGTTTAGTGCAAGGAGGGGTGGATACCCGCACAGAGATTCCAGAAGTGGCAAGACAAATTCATCCCTGTTGAATGCAGTAATGGAAAGGAGAATAGAGGATGAGGGGATCGGACGCGAGGATCGGCTCACCCATGCTGTTTGATTGACCTCCATTTCGCCTTTGTATTCAATTTCAAGATGAAGACTGCCATCTAGCTCAGAAATATTGAGACAGTCGGATGAAAATTCTCCGGAAAAGCGAGAGATCCTTTCGTCAAAAAGGATAGTTCTTGTGTTATGTCTTGATATATTAACGATTTTTATCCGAGCATTGTCTGCGGAAAGATGTGTTTTGAGAGAAACCCCGGATAACGTTGTATGAAGACGAAAGTAATCAATTGGGAAGAGATTGGCTAACCCATCAAAAGAGAGGATGGCCGTGGAATTTTTTAATTTTGATAAAGCCAAAATTTTTTCTTCTGATCTTTTAATAGGATGAGAAGAATGTCCCCATAGACTATCGATGCCCATGGAAGCGAAGTCATAGAGGAAGTTCTGCAGGCAGATTTCTTGGGGAGAATGTTTATCGAGTTTGGTAAAGGGATCTTTTTGGGAAAAAAGAGAGCGCTCTGTCATGATCAGTTTTCCGGAATCGCGGCAATCTCCCGCGCCATCTTGATCCGCTCCCTGTGCCAATCCTGAGGATTGTGGCTCCAGTCTCCCGGTTTCTGCCAAAGCGGGGATCTCCAGTAAGGGAGATATCCTCCGTCGTCAAGGGCGTGAATGACGAGCTTGTCGACAATCCGGTCCGCTTCTTTTTCCTTGTGCATTTGTTTCAGGTATGTCAGGTAACGGTAGTCTTCATATCCTCTTCGCCACTGGGCCATGCGAATCGACGGGATGGGGCCATGGATGTCCGGATAGCCGATAAAGTGAAGCTCGGTTCCCGGATACATGATCGTTCCGTCCCCCAGTCCCTGATTGACGTATGGGTTCATGTTCGGCTTGTTATCGTTCCAGAATGTGTCCGCCCAGTAAAAAACCCCGTTGACGTGATATTTCCAGGCTGTCCAGAACCACATGCGAAATCCAGGCCCGAGGGAATAGAGGTCGTTTTGTCCGATAAAGGGAGGACCTCCCGCTTGATAAAACCACACATGGTCGCCCTCTTTTTGACGTTCTTGCATCCGGGAGGGAATGAATTGTGCGGAAGCCCCCGCCCAGATATTTACTTTGCCGACCATGATGAGCTTGTTGTGCCCGACCTGATTTTTATAAGTGATATAGGGCACGTCCGTGACCATCACGTGAATATGGGGCGATCCCTTATGAAGGGAATCCGCATTTTTGGCAATCAGTTTGTAGGTGTCGGCATAGTAATACAGCTTGTGGACGGGTTCGTCGGCGATATAAGCAAACGTTTTATCGATGGGCCAGCCCTTTTCCTTCCAGTGCTGGACGATCAGTTTGGCCAGATTTTGAGTGGCGATGTCGGGAACGCCTTTCCAGTCGGAAACAGGGGATGGGTGTCCACCCAGAACGGCAAATCCTCCCCACATTCCGATGCCAAGCGACCACGTCCCGATTGGAAGACTCCAGGTATTTGGGGGGGAGCCGGTCAGTTCACCGGACAACATGGGGCCATACAGTTGGTCATATCCCGACCAGTCCACCGAGGTAGGGGTTCCGGTTCTCCAGTCCCACCGGATATCCGGATGAATCCCGCCCGAATCGTTGGTCGAAAACCCATAGGCATGCGCGAGGACAAACGCCCTCCGGTACATCCTCTGGAATTCCAGGTCGGAAGTGGGGAGTCCCCCCTTGACCAATCCCCCGTAGAAACGGCTCACATAGAGTTCCATCCATCGGGAAATGGGGGCGTGCTCCGGGAGAACCGGTGCGAGGACCTCAAAATTGACCGGGGTTTTTCGCAAGATCTGAGCTCCGGAACGAACCGTCAGGACGCCCGTATAGGTTCCGGGAGAGCAGTTCTTCGCATAGGCGATATCGATCCAGACCGGCTGGTTGGCGTCCGGCGTCACGGGGATGTCGGCCACGATAATGCGCCCGGGCGTGTAGGGATCCCGGAACGGGATCAGGGGATCCGGAATGTCATGCGGATGAATCGGTCCGTATTTGACGTCGCTTGCCGTAAAATGTTCGTAATGCTCCAGAAAACGGTGGGTCGTGATGCAGGAAAATGCTTTCGGATCGGAGGCCGTCGACAGTTCGGCATGCAGGTCCGGTATCTTTCGGGAAGACCGCAAAACGAGCTGAAAGGAGAGCACTTCTCCCCTTAATCCAATCAAATGGATCGCGGAAGAGCTGCCGGGCTTTCCGATCAGACTGGAGGGAGGAACATCCTGCAGCTGGATCCGGTCCGACAAAGGGGCGATCCAGGTCGTGAGATCACCGTTTTTCTCCACCCGTGATCCCGGGAAGGGGTAGTGCAGAAAATTGTCCGGAATCACCAGCCCCGGATGGAGCAGGTCTTTACTTTTGGCTTCCAGGGTTTTGATGGCCGCGACGGTCTGATGGACCTTCATGAGTTTCTTGACCGTGTTTTTCAGGTGGGTTCGCAGGGTGGGGGAGGAGAGAACCAGGAACCCTCCGGCCGCGACGGCCAGGATTCCGCTCGCCATGCCCAGGAGAAACCACGTCAGCTTGTTTTTAAAAAGCGGCATTCACCCATCCTGTCTGTGATTGGAAAACACTTCGATGTCCCGGTAAAGACAAGAATCAAGCGGGAAGTCCTTATTCCTTGAATTCCTTCGGGCTCAGGCCGTGCTTTTTGATCAGCGCGTGGACCGTGGGCCGGCTGGTGCCGATCATGCGGGCCACGTGGCTGATGTTTCCGCGCGCCTGTTCGAACGCTTCCACCAGCATCCGTTTTTCCGCCTCTTCCCGGGCCCCTGTCAGATTCATGGAAAGAGTGCTTTCTCCATGTTTTCTGGAGTCGAGACCGATATCGAGATCCTCCCGGGTGACCCATTTCCCGCTGGCGATGATCACCGCCCTCTGGATCCGGTTTTCGAGCTCCCGGATGTTTCCCGGCCAGTCGTGTTTCCGGATGACGTCCAGACACTCCCTGTTGAAGTCGATCACCTGGGGTTTGTTGTATTCCGTCCGAAACTTCTCCAGAAAGTGCTGGGCCAGGAGGAGGACATCTTCTCCCCGGTCCCGAAGAGGTGGAAGATGGAAGCTCATGACGGACAAACGGTAATAGAGGTCTTCCCGAAAGCGTCCCCGGGCCATCAGCTCGTTCAGTGGCTGGTTGGTGGCGGCGATGATCCGCACGTCGAGCTGCTTTCCGTTCCGGCTTCCGACCCGTTCGACGATCTTGTCCTGCAAGACCCGCAGAAGCTTCACCTGAAGTTCGATCTGAAGTTCGGCCACTTCATCCAAAAAGAGCGTTCCGTGATGGGCGGCTTCGAATTTTCCGGCCCGGCTTTCCGTCGCTCCCGTAAACGCTCCTTTCTCATGCCCGAACAGTTCGCTTTCGAGAAGGCTCTCCGGAATGGCGCCGCAATTGATGGCGACGAAAGGCCCATTCTTGCGGGGGCTTCGTTCATGGATGGCCCGGGCGAACAACTCTTTGCCCGTTCCACTCTCTCCCGTGATCAGAACCGACACGTCCGTGGCGCTGATCTTTTGCAAGATCCGGAGCATCTCCTTCATGCCGGGATTTTTTGTGACGATGCCCGGAAATGGATTGGACTCCTCGGCAGAGGGGGATAATTCTTTCGGGCGGGCGGGAGTCCGGGAAAGAAGAGCCCGGTTGCAGGCCCGGCCCACCACCCGTTTCAGCTCTTCGGGGTCGACGGATTTGTCGAGAAGGTCGTAAGCGCCGAGGCGAACCGCCTCCAGCGCCCGGGGCCGGTCGATGGATCCGCTCAGGATGATCCCGTGAAAATGCGGGTCGGCTTCGGCGAAAAAGCGGAGAAGATCGATGCCGTCCTGCCCGGAGTCCTTGCCAAGCGACAGATCGAGGATCGCGACCGGAGGTTTCTCCCGGACAAAGATCTCAATGGCGGAGGAGGCGCTGTCGGCGGTCAGGACGGGATACTCTCCCTTGAACAGCCACGTCATCTGCTTCAGCACGACCGGATCGTCGTCCACGATCAGGATCGATGGTTGGAAGGAGAGGGCTTCGGGGGTCTCGTGCGTCATGGGTGACTTCCTCCCGCAAGATCGCTTTGTCCGGATCGGGCGGCCATCTCGACCGGACGGGACGAGCCCGGAATGTAGCGGTCCAGAAGCGGAGACAGATTTCTCAGAAAACGGACTTCCTTCCGGAACGTCCTCCCGATCGAACCCCTGACCGGCATGGAAACGCGGACGAGAGCCCCATCGGTGCGGTGAAGGAGAAGGGCGTCCTCGATCAGATAGATTCGTCCCCGGTATTCGTTGGCGAAGAGATGGCCCCTCTCCTGATACCAGTAGAGGACGAGCTGTTTCTCCAGCCCTTTCTGGATCACGTTGTAGTTCACGTCGACCGGAGGAAGCCCCCTGCCGTTGACGGGAAGGGAGACGATTTTGTGAGAAAGGATCGCCCATCCGGACGAGGGAAGACAGTTGGCCGGGGAGTGGATATTTTTTTCCGCGGTCTGCCGGTCGTAGTAGACGCTGAAGAACAGAAGACCGGGATCACCCGGACGGTCGGTATACAGGACGGATGCATAGCCGTCGGCGTTCAGGAGAGAGCGGGTTTTCTTGTCCATGGGGAGACGGACGCCCGTCCAGTTGCCGATCCGGTCGGGGAACGACGCCAGAGGAAGATGGGACGGGATTGCCCCTTCGGAGTCCAGTCGGCCGACGAGGACGACCGCCGCGAGCATCAGCGCCGAAGACAGGAGCATGTTGCGGAGTCTAGGCGACATCGGGGATCCTCCGGAAGCGCTGGAAGAGGCGGATTTCGAGAATCAGGGAAAGGAATGCGAACACGAAGACGACCCAGCCGGAAAACAAATGAAAGAAGCCTTCGGCGAGGTCCGGATTCATCGACCCGAGGATGCCCGCCCCCGCGATCCGGATCATGTTGGCGACCACGGCGATCGGAATGGCGGAAAGGGTGAAGAGAATGGCCGGAACGCCTTTCAGATGGCCGAGACGGGTGAGGAGAACCGAAATGGCCAGGAGGGAGACCAGGGACTGGATTCCGCTGCAGGCCTTGACGATCCCGAGGGAAATATGGGGAAGGTTGATGATGTTTCCCTCCCGGTAAACTGGAATCTGCAAGAATTCCAGCAAACGGGCCGAGCCTCTGGCCGCCAGCATCTGGAGAGGAAGGGCGATCGCGTTGAAGACCAGATAGGGCAGGGGAATCATAAAAAGGAGGTAGAGAATAGGGAAGCGGGTGGCGTTCAGGGTTTTCAGGCCCCAGTATCCCGCCACGATCCCGGCAACGAGAAACAGGATCGAGAGCTGCTGGATATAGTAGAGTCCGGAGACGGTCCCGGTTGCCAGGCACAGGATTCCCAGGATTGTCAGGACGATTCCCCAACCCGAAGGAGAGTCGTGAAGAGTCCGGAGACGGTCCCGTTCGACGTAGAGCAGAAGCCCGAAGACCAGGGGGACAAGGATCCCGTGGGAATAGGCCGGGAGCGTCATCCAGTCGTCCCACAGTTTCCGGAAGTTCTGCCAGGACAAAAGGCAAGCGGCTCCCACGGCGATGGCGAGAAAAAGTCTATCGGTTCGCATACACCGTTTCTCCGGGAGTTTCCGGCTCCGGATTCAGTTGTCCCTGGGTCAGGACTCCTTCCAGGAAAAGCCGAAACTCTTCCGAAAGGTCCCCTCTTTTGAGGGCAAAATGCACCGTGGCTTTCAGAAAGCCCATCTTGTCCCCGGTGTCGAAACGGTCTCCCTGGATTTCCATGGCATAGACAGGACGCTGGCGGGCCAGAGTGTTCAGGGCATCCGTCAGCTGGATCTCGCCGCCGACCCCCGGTTTTTGGGTCCCGAGAATGCCATAGACATCCGGCGTCAGGATATACCGGCCGATGATGGCATAATCGGAAGGCGCGTCCTGGGTTTTCGGCTTTTCGACGAGCCGGTCTACGCGAAAGAGTCCGTCCCGGACGGGAGTGCCGTCCACGATGCCGTAATGGCTGACTTCGGAACGCGGCACCCGCTGAAGGCCTATGACCGGGGCCTGGAGTTCCTCGTAGACTTCCAGAAGCTGGGCGAGCCCCGACTTGGGTCCGTAGAGGATCTCGTCCCCCAGGGCGACGGCGAAGGGCTCGTCGCCCACGGCGAGCTCGGCGCAGAGGACGGCGTGGCCCAGCCCAAGCGCCTCCTTCTGGCGAAGATAGAGGATCTGCGCGAGGTTCGAGATTTTCTGAAGTTCGGCGAGGAGGGCGTGCTTGTTCTTCTTTTTCAGGACGTCCTCGAGCTCGTAGGAGATGTCGAAGTGGTCTTCGATCGCCCGCTTGCCCCGGCCGGTCACCATCACCATCTGCTCGATCCCCGCCTCGACCGCCTCCTCCACCACGTACTGGACGACCGGCTTGTCGATGACCGGGAGCATCTCCTTGGGGGAGCTCTTGGTCATGGGAAGAAAGCGGGTGCCGTGGCCCGCCAGGGGGAAGACGGCCTTTCGGACGGTGGGATGCATGAGGCCTCCGGAAATGAGGATCATAGGTCGAAGGAAAGGGAAAATTACCCTCTTCCCCATCAAGCAAGAAATTTGCCAGAAGTTGAAATCCACTCGACCGCCATGGACAGAAAAATGACAAATCTGAGGAAGGACGTCCCCCTCCCAGTGAGTTCCTCCTGAGATAAATTTCCAGGGAGGAGCCATTTCAAAAAAAGACCAGAGAAGTGTCAGGAATTTTTACACTTCTGGGGATAGCCTGAAAACAGGAGCTCCGGAAGGAAAGACGGCTTTTCTGGATCAGGGTCCGAAGAACGAAGAGGGGAGGTTCTCCGGGCACGGTTGGAAGGGGATTGACGACAGGGGCCGGGGGAAAAAGAGAGCGAAAGAAGGAGCTTTCTCCAAGGGAAGGGCTGGATAGGAGCCGCGGAGGACGCCTTCCGGACAAGGGCAAATCCAGTAAATGCGGGGTTTTCTTTATTATCAGGCTCTGTTTCCCTTGTGAGTGGTGCGCCACAGAGCTTTTTGTGCTATCATGGCGGTCATATGAGCCCTACCGTATTTAGAGAAAAAGACTACCGTTTTTTCTTCTTTTCACGCGAAGAATCGCGGATGCATGTTCACATCTCTTGCGGCGATGGCGAGGCAAAGTTCTGGCTGGAACCTACCATCGAACTCTCGAAAATGGTCATCTGTCCCAGGTCCGACTTAAGGAAATCCGTCAAATCATAGAGGAACGTCATGACGAAATCAGACGCGCATGGAATAAACACTTCCCCGCCTGAGGTCTCCCATATTTCAAGTCATGGAGTATGGATTTTGGTGCATGATCGGGAGTTNTTTNNGTCGTTT
>ACXJ01011150.1_pt1 | contig 12332 bp, 12 predicted proteins | sample 870861 | NCBI WGS metagenome assembly ACXJ01 (sample SAMN02954270, study PRJNA29437) | mine drainage metagenome | biome: terrestrial; feature: Richmond mine; material: biofilm; isolation source: combined biofilm from UBA (pink subaerial biofilm) and UBA BS (thick... ... | reverse complement strand
CATACGCATGCCCACATGGATATCTCGGATTCTCGTCATTACGACTCTCCACCAGTTTATCCAGGCAGATACGTTGACACCCGTACTCCCAATATCTCGAGCCACAAAACCATGGCAGAACATCTGAGGTGCTGGAATATTAACCAGCTTCCCTTTCGGTAACTTCCTGTTAGGGGTTACCTTAGGATCGACTAACCCTCGGCTGACGAACATTGCCAAGGAACCCTTAGCCCTTTCGGCGGAATTGATTCTCACAATTCTTATCTGCTACTTTTGCCAGGATCCACGATACTACACGGTCCACTCCTCCTTTCGAAGAAGCTTCCGTCCATGCAGCACGCCCCCCTACCAGATCACCTTTCGGTGCTCGGAGGTCTCGGTAACTGACTTTAGCCCCTTCCATCTTCGGGACATGTAGCCTCGGTGAGTGAGCTGTTACGCACTCTTTAAAGGATGGCTGCTTCTAAGCCAACCTCCACACTGTCTTTGGCCACAAACCCCTTTAATTTGCACTTAGTCAGTTTTAGGGACCTTAACCCCCGTCTAGGATGTTCCCTTCACGGGTACAGAGCTTATCCCTATACCCTAGCATCCGGCTTCTACGATCCCAACAAGTTCGGAGTTCGATAAGCTGGCGTAACCTTTCGGTTACTAACCTGCTATTCGGTAGCTCTACCTCGCTGAGCATCTCTGCCGAAGTCTACCTGCGGGTAGTATCGGGGGGAACCCGCTATTGCCGGCCTAGATTAGCCTTTAACCCCTACACCCAAGTCATCCAAACGATTTGCACATCAGAACTGGTTCGGTCCTCCACTCTACTTTCGTAGGGCTTCAACCTGCTCAGGCGTAGATCGACCGGCTTCGGGTCTTCCACAAATGACTTACGCATTAATTACGCTATCCCTCCATTGCTGTGCGGATACTCGCTTTCGCTACGGCTACTCCTTAAAGGATTAACCTTGCCATCTGTCGAAACTCCCTGGCCCGTTCTTCAACACGGACAGCAAAACACCGGTCAATCATTTATTGATGATATCACCCCTTAAGTGCCTTGCAAGTTTATCACTGTTTGGTTTCAGGTTCTTTTCACTACCCTTTCGGGTTGCTTTTCAGTTTTCCCTCACGGTACTTGTTCGCTATCGGACTTGGGAAGTATTCAAGGTTGGATGTTAGTGCCACCCATATTCCCGCGCGAAATACGACGCACGGTACTCAGGAGACATTCCCTTGTAACCTTCTGAATTACTTCAACGGGGCTATCACCCGCTCAGGCTCAGCTTTCAATCTGATTAGAATTCTTCAGTTAGGCATTAGGGAAGTTCCATACTCCACATCTCTACCCCATTACTGGGAAGATTCGGTTTGCCTATAATTACCGCTTTCGATCGCCTTTACTAACGGTATCTCGGTTGATTTCTTTTCCTCCAGGTACTAAGATGTTTCAATTCCCTGGGTTCCCTCTCCTTTCGGAGTGTCATGAGACAGGAAGTCCCATTCGGAAATCCTCGGATCTATGGCCCCATGCGCCTCCCCGAGGCTTATCGCAGCTTGGCACGTCCTTCTTCGGCTCCCAAACCAAACCATCCCCCAAACAGTTTAGCAGTTGCACAATCCACTTTACTGTAAGCAGAAATTTGGCTTCATAGGCAATTATACCTCAACCCCTTCCCTTATGAGTTTAATCTCACGAGGTGCATCAAAAGTGCGTAGCGTTGGTATAGTTAAGCCCAATATAAGCATTTTGGTGGGCCCGGTAAAGAAACATATCTTGCGACAATTATATTTTTCATTGTCCATATCTATTTTTATATGAAGAAATTTTCCAGGGTACTCGGAATTGATGATGGCCCATTCAATAGAAAGCAAAACAATGACTGTTCATTAATTGGCATTATTTACAGGTTTGACGGCCTTATTGAAAAGATATTGATAAGGCGGATAACAGTTGATGGCCTTGATACGACAGAAGCCATCCTCTCCATGCTGAATGAATATGGTGGGCCTGTTGAGGCAGTTGTTTCTGAGGGCATTACATTTGGAGGATTCAATATCCCGGACCCATTAGTATTTATGGATAAGAATCTTCGTTACATTTCATACTCAACCAGAGCACCTGACATAAACTCAATGCATATGGCATTGAAAAAATACCATCTGGAGGAGAATTTGAGGCACCTGAAGGAATATGAGAGCGTGGAAATTGAAACATTGAAAGGAAAATTCACTGCAAACCTGATAGGAATAGATAAAATTGACGCAAGAACTATTCTTCAGAAAACAATGTTAAATGGAAAAAAGTGTGAACCTGTAAGGGTTGCACATATGATAGGCAAAGCTTTAGGGAGTTACTCTCTGAACATATAGAAGTCCAGCTCCTCAACAGCCTTCTCTTTTTCTTTGTCNNGGTTCTTCACTATGTCTTCGAGTATCAGAAATGGGTGTNNNGCTGATACANTTCATCTTTCCTTTCCAAGGGACATATGATATGAACCAGAACAAGCCTTCCTTTACAACAATTGCGTCAGGTTTGAGGCTCAGGATGCCCTGCATGCACCTTTCTTTTCCACCATATGGCGATCCGAAACCTGGGTTCTCATATTCCTTTATCTGCTTTGTTTCATCGTCGATTATCATTATGGAGTTGCCATATTCAAGTGGCGTCACATAATTCTCTTCGTCAACAACTGCTGCTATTTTCATAGCACCGTATTTCCAAACTGCTAATTTAAGTTAACGGTATATAAAAAAGATGCAAAGGGTTTATTAATAGTACCCTTCGAAGGAGACATCGTAAGGAACTACATGAATTCCGCTTCCGTTTTCCACGTGCCCTATTTCTTTGAACTGCACCCTGTTCCTTAATAGATTTACGAAGTCCACCTTGCTTTCAGGGTCTATTACAACTGCATACCCTATCCCCATGTTGAAAATCTCATACATGTCCTTGTATGATAATTTCCCCATCTCCATCATCCGGACAAAGACGTTCTGGGGTTTAATCGGATCTTCAATGACGAACTTCATGTCCTTCATTCTGGAAAGATTTCTAAGGCCCCCACCAGTTATGTTTGCCATCCCCTTTATAGGTATTATGCTTAGCGCATCCAGTACTTCCCTTACATATATTCTTGTGGGTTCAAGCAGGACATCAGCAGCTTTCTTGGACTCTCCGGGAAACTGAGAATTGAGATCAATTTCATTCTTTGTTATTATATCTCTCACAGTGGTGAAGCCATTAGAATGCAGCCCACTACTCTGGAATCCGAAAATAAGGTCCCCGTCCTTGATGGATTCACCCTTTACTATCTGAGATTTCTGCACAATTCCAAGCGAGGTGCCTGAAACATCTATGTGATTCATCAGGTCCGGGACTATTGAAGATTCGCCACCTACGATGGTAAGGTTGGACATCTGTGCTCCTACGTTGAAACCTGTTCCAAGCTGCCTGGCAATCTCCAGGTCAGGCTCCCTGAGTGCTATGTAATCGACAAATGCTATTGGCTCTGCCCCAACGGTTATGGCATCATTGACATTCATTGCAATGCAGTCTATCCCTATGTTTTCGTATTTACCTGCCTGCTCCGCCAGAATCGTCTTCGTGCCCACGCCATCATTATTCAGGGAAACTGCAAAGTTTCCAAGATCGATTAAGCTTGTAAAGCCACCAAAAGATCCAATGGTTCTGAAATCATCCCTTTTGAACTTTAACTGTCTGATTAAAAAGCTTACAAATTCGCCCTGACCTTTTCTGTCGATAACATTTGGGCTATCTTTTGGCATATAGTGGTAATGCTCTCGTCTCTTAAATTTTTATCAGCGTATCTGTTTTTATGTTTTGCCATTGTCCTGGATGAAGATGGGCTCCAATGAACCGAAATTACCAAGATGGATGGTGATTAGCGAGGATTATGGGATAATATATATAACGATGAACCCATCACGATACAGTGAGTACAGAGAGAAGATAGAGTTTTTGAATCAAAGCACATAGATGAAAATTGACATGGAGCTGGAGGATGCGGAACAAAAAACCGGTCGGAAAGAAAAGAGAATGACCACGAAGTCAGAGCCGAAGGAGATCAGAGGATGGATGCGGATGGAAAACCATACCCGACGAAACATGGTATACACGGTTCAAAGGTCGCCATAGACTGGGAGTCATGTGTTGCTGATGGAGCCTGCATGGATGTCTGCCCCGTAACTCTTTATGAATGGGGATTTTCCCCGGGAAAGATGGGTACAGGAGTTGAAAAGGACATTCCTGGAGGAACAGACATGTATGCAAAATACAGAACTGACAAGTGCGATCCTGTATGGAAAAGCGAGTGCATATTCTGTATGGCATGCGAAAGTGTCTGCCCGTGGAGAGCCATTAAGATCACCCCGTAGACACACTTTTTTTAAAGAAAAAAATTATCAGAAGAGGTTTAAAATTCTTCCCTCTTCATCTACATCAACATTTTCCGCCGCAGGATGCGCGGGCAATCCTGGCATTGTCATTATATCTCCAAGCATTGGAACAATGAATCCTGCCCCATTTGATATACGGACACTTTTCACGGTAACTTTGAAATTCTTTGGCCATCCCAGCAGTTTTGGATTGTCTGAAATTGAATACTGAGTCTTTGCCATGCATACATGAAAACCATTGAGGCCTAGTGAATCTACCATCTGCAGATCCTTTAATGCCTGTTTAGTGAATATTACTTTGGAAGCCCCGTAAACTCTTGTGCATATCTTTTCAATCTTATCCTTCGGTGAATCATCCATCTCATAAGTCCGAATGATTTTTGGCTTATTCTCTAGAGCTTTCAAAAGCAAGTTTCCTACTTCCAGGCCACCCACTCCTCCTTTGCCAAACACTTCGGATAGAGCGAAATTTATCCCTTCTTTTTTGAGGATCTCGGCTATCACCTCTATCTCTTTTTTTGTGTCGCTTGGAAATCTGTTCAGGGCAACAACTGGCTCTATTCCGTATTTCTTGATTAAATTGACGTGCATTAGCAGATTTGCGGCCCCTTCCTTCAGTTTTTCCACATCCTCCTTTGAGGGATCCTTGGCCCCTCCATTCAGCTTCATGGATCGGATTGTTGCAACCATTAACACTGCATCTACCGGCAGATCACCAATCCTGGACACCATATCCAGAAATTTCTGCCCGCCAAGCTCTGAACCAAAACCTGCCTCGGTCAGGACAATATCTGCAATGGATAGTGCCATCCTGTCCGCTATAATACTGGAGGTCCCATGCGCAATGTTTCCGAAAGGACCCGTATGAATGAAAGCAGGCACACCTTCGGTTGTCTGGACAAGATTTGGCTTTATTGCATCCACGAGGAGTGCTGCCATTGCCCCATCTGCTTTGAGCTGCCTGCAGTAAACGGGTTTTCCCTCATAGTCGAGCGCCACTATTATTCTGCCAAGACGCTCCTTCAAATCCTTAACATCTGAGGAAAGCCCCAGAATTGCCATTATCTCTGATGCAGGGGTGATCACAAACCTGTCCCTTGCCATAACCCCTGTTGATGTGTCACCCGCTGCAACAATTATATCCCTGAGGGACCGATCATTCATATCAATGGCCCTTGGCCAGAGAATGTTTCTTGGATCAATGCGCAGGCTGTTTCCATGAAATATGTGGTTATTTATCATGGCGGATAGAAGATTATGTGCCGCAGTTACTGCAGGAAAGTCTGAGGTGAACAGGAGATTTATGCGATCACTTGGTTCCACTTTCGATTTTCCTCCTCCAGTAGCGCCTCCCTTTACGCCGAAACAGGGGCCGAGAGAGGGTTCTCTGATCGCCACCATAACATTCTTGCCCATTCTCTTGAGGGCTTGCCCTATACCTATTGTTGTAGTTGTTTTTCCTTCTCCCTCTTTTGTGGGATTCATAGCAGTAACAAGGACAAGCTTTCCTTTCTTTCCTTCCTTGATGGCCCCCGGCAATACCTTTGCCATGTGTNTNNNGTATCTCTCAATGTCTGATTCCTTGAGCCCAAGTCCAGAGGCTACCTCACCAATATCAAGAAGACCTGTAGACATAATATCCCACAGATATCAATATAATTTCAATAAGCTTTCCCTGCAACCCTAATTGGAAGCAGGACATTTAATACAGTCGGAAATGCTGAAGCAATTTTCAATCCCGNNNANGTTCATAATGTGGTATATCATCTCATTCCATGGACACACCCAAAATTCAGGTCCAGAACCCTGGCCAGCGTTACATCAGGAACTGGATTATCTACTCAGCAGTTGATGAGCCTGAAGTTGACAGGAGCACATGGAAGTTAAATATATCTGGCCTTGTCACAGAGCCCAGGAGCTTTTCATATGAAGAACTTAAGAATATGGACCAGTTGAAATATCAATGTGATTTCAATTGTGTGACAGCCTGGAGCATCAAGGATGTTCTCTGGGAAGGCCCCAGCCTAAGGGACGTCATTCTCTCAGCTAAGCCAAAGGATGAGGCTGACTGGGTGATGTTCAGGTGTGCAGAGGGTTATTCCACACCAGTGCCGCTTGAATATGCTATGACAGAAAATGCTGTTATTGCGCTCAGGATCAACGGAAATGAACTCAGCAGGAGCCAGGGATTTCCTGCAAGGCCATTTATGCCTGAACTTTATGGATGGAAAAGTGCAAAGTGGCTTACAGAAATAGAGCTTATCTCAGGCTATAAGGAGGGTTACTGGGAAAAATATGGATATCATGAAAGAGGGCTTGTTGAGAACAGTGAGAGATACACCGGTAATGCCTGGAAAAGGGTCAAAAAGACAGTAACGGCAATGTTGAAGGCCTGAAGAGGAACTAATTTAGACAACATATTAGACTTTGTTCCTAGAGAAAATTAAAAACACCATGACGCAATCATTGTTCAATGGCATGGTATAAGGTTTTCAAAGAAGGAGCGATAAAAGACGGGGATCTGTTTAAGGCAACAGTTGAAGGAAAGGAAGTTCTTGTAATGAAGGATGGGGGAAACTATTTCGCCACGTCCTGCTACTGTACCCATGAGGATTATGATCTCTCTGAGGGTTTCCTGGATGACCACCAGCTGATATGCCCAAACCATTTTGCAACCTTTAACCCCAAGGATGGCAGTGTTGTGAGCCCTCCTGAGGGTTCTGGAGACATTTCGCCCCTGAAATCATACAAAACAAAGGTAGAAGATGGGCAGGTAATGGTTGAAGTCTGAGCAGGTTTTTCTTCAACATTTTTTCCTTTGTAATTTTATTCATAAAATAATAACGATTATGAAATAACATTCTGTTCTTATCAATTTATAGAAATATTTTTGTAGCATTAACATTTGTATTTTTATGGATTCTGATGAAACGAAGATAAGGGAGGTTATAGCTAGAGTGAACAGGATCCCAACCTGGTCCCTTCCATATTTCTATCTGGCAATAATCGGAATTGGCTATTTTTTCACATTCTATGATATCTCAGATATAGGTTTTGCAATGCCTGCAATAGCGGTACAGTTCAATATAAGTTCAAGCAGTTTCATCTATCTGTTTCTTGCACTTTCAGTTGGTCTGATTGGGTACGCAATAGGTTCCTATCTGATAGGTTCTCTGGCTGACATAACAGGGAGATACAGGTCTATGATACTGACCATGGGTTTGACAGCACTGGGATCTTTTGGAGATGCCCTTTCTGTCAATGTTGCGATGCTTACAGTTTTTCGATTCATAACTGGAATTGGCCTTGGTGCTGACCTGAATCTTGTTTCCAGCTATGTGAGCGAGTTTGCCCCTCCTAAGGTTAGAGGCAGAATAACAGTTTATACATTCCTTATAGGAATTCTCGGGCAGTCTGTTACGCCTTTCATTGCACTGCTCCTCATCCCTGCAAGCGATATTGGCCCTGGATGGAGATACCTGTTCGTTATAGGTGGAATAATCGCAGTAATAGCACTGGCTCTCAGGTTTGAGCTGCCCGAATCGCCGAGATGGCTTGTACAGAGAAAGAAAAACTACGCCCGGGCCGAAGAGGTATTGGAGAGAATGGAGAGAACCGCAAGAAAGAAAGTTGGGGAATTGCCAGAACCTGTTCCCTCCGAGGTGGAGATTTTCAAGGAACGCTTCCCCACTCTATATCTATTCAGGAAGCCGTATTCCATCAGACTGACAATTCTTGTAGTGATGTGGTTCTTCTGGTATATTGGCAACTACGCTTTTCTTGGGGATGCCGCCACGCTTATCCCACACTCATCTGTATCTTCATCCATAATATACCTAGCAGTGGGAGCCATAGGTTACCCCGTTGGAGCAGCCATAATGATTGCAACCGCTGACAAGTTTGAGAGGAAATTTGTTATACTTGCAGACACCATTGTCTGGTTCATAGGCATGTTCATCTTCTCCCTTGCCACAAGAGATGCACTTTTCGTTGGTGCCTTCCTTGTTTCAATGGCACTGGGAATGTACCTGCAGGTTGCTTACACATACACAGCAGAGAGCTATCCTACAAGGGCAAGAAGCTCCGGGTTCGCCCTCACTGACGGTATTGGGCATGGTGGCGGTGCACTTGGTGCAATACTTCTCCCCATTCTGGTTACAACATACAGCTTTGGATTCGGCTTCAAATTCATTGCAGTAACCGGTCTTATTGCGGGACTCATTGCACTTCTGGGCCCTTCATCTTCGAGAAAATCACTGGAGGAGGTGTCCAGCTGATATCTTTTTCTTTACCTTTTTAACTTTTTAACGGGAAATAAAATCCTCATCAATTTTTCATTTATATGATTTAGACTAAATGTATCGAATGATTCTACGTTTATGGGTAAAGAACTCACACTATTCTGATCTTCTCCAGATTATCAACGCAGCAATTAAGGGAAGCACAACCCACAATACGAGTACAGTAGTACTAATTGCCAGGTTTATAGGCACCAAAATTGGCATGTTTCCTGAAGTTAAAGTACCGCCCAGTTCAATGTATGGGTTGTTGGTAATAGAACCTGCAATGCTGTATACTACATTGAAAGGATCAGCAAGAGTAATTGCTTCAAGTGCTGTGTGGTTGAGATTTATCCCAAAGGCCAGGAGGGAGGAGTATAGGCTTCCCAGAAGCTGGTGTAGTATGTAGAACAATAGAAAGAAAATGGAAAGAGGAGCGACAATGTTGGCAACAGTTGACCTTGTACGAGATGCAACCAAGAATGAAAGGAACATGAGTGATCCTGCCACCATGGCCATTGATGACAGTATTATCAATGTGTTTAATGGATTCAGATAGAGCCCTGTATAATAATGGGCACCTATGATGAATGTAATTATTGAAACAGCCATCGGAATGAGGAAGAGAAGTAAACCAGCTAACATACGGTTAAGGATAACTGACATTCTTGATCTTGACCTGGATGTTATCAAATCGATGGAGCCGGAGCTCCTGGGAAGACCAAAAATAAGGATCTCGCCCATAATTGCTGAAATGGACAGAAATATTAAGGGAAAATTAATGAATATTGACATAGAGGATGAGAAAAGATAGGGTTCTGTAGGATCTAGAGCGCCAATGAAAAATCTATTGGTCTGATTAGGAAAAGGATTGTTCCAGAACGTGGTAAGGCCAGGCCCGTCATAGGGAGGGAAAAAAGTACAATAGACAAAGAGATACATATAAACATACCCCCCCTCCTGTGAGAAATTTGAAGCGTGCTGATTCACATATTGGAAAACCATGTTGTAATCAGGTGTCAATAAGGCATAATTAGTGAAGTTAACTTTAGTGGTATACAAATTAGAAGAAACATTATTATCTGGCATTACTGAATATCCTATCGGAAAGGGGGAGTGTTTGTAGCCATTGGAATTGTAATAGAAGAAGACCAGTGATGCTTCATAGGAAAACCTGCTGTATACAGGAAAATAGAAATTGAGAGAGAAATTGTCCATCTTTATAGTGTCGTTTAGGGAGATTGTGTTATTGCTGTAGAAGTATCCAATAGATATATATGGGCCACATATCAAAATCAATCTGGCTGGCATTTGTAGGACCTTCATATAAATATCTACTTTCATTAATCTGCCTCCAGACATAATACATGCTGCTGTTTGAAGTATCTGCGAGAACAGGAAACATCTTCTGAACACTTGTTGCAAGCACCATGTTCACTGCAGGATCTGTCGGGGTGTAATTCACAACCGAATATCCGTTACTGTTGATTGTTGAGGTCAGATTCTTTATGTAATCTCCATTAGCAGATTTTATCATATTTGTTACTTTTGCACCCTCCATAGGCTGCCCGTATTGATCGAAGTATATGTTGACTACGTGGTAGGTACCGTTGTTATAATAATAGGCTGTCCCCGAGAAGGGATATTCCTTGAGGGGCTTAGCTGAAGAAGAGACCTGGAATATTGACAGAGAAGATATAAGCAAAGCCACGACAATGATGAGTGCAATGAGCCTCCTCCTGGAAAAGAGTATCCTGAAAATTGTTCTACTCATCGGACTCCAAGCTCCTCATGAATATGTCCTGAAGCCTCTCAGTTCCGAATGATATTGACAGCACATCAATCTCTGACTCTTTTAAGGCTTTCATAATGTCTTCTCTTCTTTCCATTATGTTGCTGTTTCTCACTGTGTATAAATTTCTATCCCTTGAAACTGATCCAAATAAGGAAAGTGTTTTGATCAACTTATCGGGATTGGATCTCGACCTGAGTGTCATAACGTTTCCCGTCATCTTCCCCAGATCGAATGTGCCAGAGATCTTGCCTGAATTTATTATTGTAACACGGTCAGAGAGGTCCTCCAGCTCAGAAAGTATGTGTGATGATAGTAGAATTGAGCAACCCCGGTCCCTCAGATAGATTATCAGATCCCTGAGAAGTGCTGAACCTACAGGGTCTATACCTGCGAATGTTTCATCAAATAGGTAGTTATGAGCATTCTGGAACAGTGAAAGTGCTATCAGGAACCTCTTTTTCATTCCATTAGAGAACGAAGAGAACGGTCTCCTCATGACACCTTCCAGCGATACCTGCTTCATGCATTTCTCTGACTCTGAACGGATTTGTTCCCTGCCATAACCGAACATAGATCCAAATTCGTTGAACAGTATCCAAGGGCTGTCCATTAGATCCATATTGGATATCTCAGGTACCCAGGCTGTTTTTCTTAAGGCCCTACTGCGTTCCCTCAATACACTGTATTTATCTATCAGAACATCTCCAAAGTCCGGCATCATAAGTCCTGTCATGATTCTCATGAGAGTAGTCTTTCCAGCGCCGTTAGCTCCAGCTAAACCAACAATTTCAGAATCCCTGACATCCATGGAGATGTTTTCAAGGGCTATTTTATTATGAAATCTCTTTGTGACTGCGTTTACCTGGATCAAGTGTTTTCTCACATCCTGCTTATAGCATGATTTATCGGCATGATAAATTCACTCAGTAGCTTATCACTGTGTTCATAGAAATGGTGTTGTTAATCCCGGTAAGGTTTATCATCAGCACATTGTATTCTCCATTGCTCAGTGGCTTTGATTGCACAAGAGAAATAGTGGAGAACAATGAACCAGGGTTTACTGATATGAGTCCAAGGATTTCGGGATTATTGGTCGATATGGCCTGCAGATGGCTGATTGTGAAATTCCCCTCCAAAGAAGCTTTAAACTGATTGGTATAGTTGGATGGCATTACCAGGAGCGCAAAATATCCTGTTGCATTTATGCTACCCTGAGTTTTTAAGTTAAATGTCTGTCCTGAGGAAGTAACATTGAAAGTTTTGACAGTTATTTGATCCTTTGACAGATGATATGTTCCATCAAGCTTCATGGTTGGATCAGAGGTATGGTATACTGAGTAAAACACACCAGCAACTATCGCTATTGCTACAATGCCTGCAATCACGTATTTTAAATGCTTAGGTTTTTCTGTCATTTCCTACCTCCATTAATTTATGAATACATTATTTAAATATTTTATTGAATAATAGGTCACAATTAATCAAGATTAATGGTTGTACTTCCAGAGATGGTCAATATTAGGTAATATTCGTCAAAATAGCTTCCAAATGGCCCAAATTTCATAGTCATATCAAGGCTAATGGTTGTTGTAGGATTGACGAAGGAACTGTCGGTTCCTGTAAAAGATCCACTAGAGGTAACCGGTATATCCCATGAGAAACCGTTAGAATCTTTGAGAGTCGCACTAATGGACACTAAAGGAGAACGGAAACTTACATCGTAAGTCCATGATAGAGAGGCTGAACCACCTACTACTATGTACCCATGACCAAAATCTTCCCATTCAATCTTCAATGTGAGAGCCCCGCCTGAAACTGTCGTCCCATTCAACGCGGCACTTAGTGAA
>ACXJ01011195.1_pt3 | contig 12348 bp, 15 predicted proteins | sample 870861 | NCBI WGS metagenome assembly ACXJ01 (sample SAMN02954270, study PRJNA29437) | mine drainage metagenome | biome: terrestrial; feature: Richmond mine; material: biofilm; isolation source: combined biofilm from UBA (pink subaerial biofilm) and UBA BS (thick... ... | reverse complement strand
GAGGAAGCATACATAAGCGTTGACAAGAAAAGAGTCACATACAGGGCAAAAATAGCATCAATCANNNCNTATGAACAGCAGTCAGAAAAGAAGTCAAANNCAAAGGGCAAAAAGGGGAAGGAAACTGGAGAAGTCATACTAAAGAAGAAAACAGGTCTCAAAACAATAATTCTTCTTGAGTCACTGGAAGAATTAACACCTCCAATTCCATCTTCAGATTTTAATATGGGAAGGAACAAGATAAATTCAGTTGATTCTTACTATGAAGCAGATCTGGAAAGAATAGTGATAACACAGAAGGAAAAATACTATTCAGATGTTGATAGTTCTGTAAAACAGCTTATAGAGAAAGAACTGGATAAGGGAACAGTATTACCACTGAGTATCGCCGAGAAACTTATATCACTAAAGAAGGAAAAGGGTGAGGAATTCTTCAAGAAGATTCTGAAAAGAGTTGAAAATGATCTGGAGGCAAGGCAGATAGATCCATTTGAGGCAGTTGGAATTATTGCAGCGCAGAGCATTGGGGAACCAGGAACACAGATGACAATGAGAACATTCCACTATGCTGGTGTCAAAGAAGTGGATGTTACACTGGGTCTGCCGAGACTTATTGAAATAGTTGACGCAAGAAGAACTCCATCAACACCTTCAATGGATATATTTCTTAAACCTGAATATGCCAAGGATGAGGATGCGGTCAGCAGGGTTATAAAGGATATTGAAAACACCAGCATCATTGATGTTGCAGATGTTATTACAGACACAGATGAAATGACAGTAATCATAAGGGCAAATAAGAAACTGATGGACAGGAGAAGAATAAGGCTTCAGGATATCATGGACGCAGTATCAGGTATAAAACTTATAACGGTCATTCAGAAGGAAAATGGAGATATTGAAATAAAGGCACAGCAGGAATCATACAAGAGACTGTACCAGCTACAGGAACAGATAAAGGTAGTGAACATAAAAGGTTTGCCAGGAATTAAGAGGGCCGTGGCAGTAAAAGAAAGAGATGGAACCTATAAGTTACAGACACAGGGATCAAACCTGAAGCAGGTCCTCGAAATAGAGGAAGTAGATGCAGTCAGGACCACAACAAATGATATAGTGGAAATTGCAAATGTACTGGGCATAGAAGCTGCAAGAAATGCTATTCTGAAAGAATCCCGTGACACACTAAAAGAACAATCTCTTGATGTTGATGAAAGACATCTGATGGTAGTGGCTGACATGATGACCTTTGAAGGTCAGGTCAGGGCCGTGGGCAGGCAGGGAATTTCTGGTAAGAAAAGCAGTGTTCTGGCAAGGGCCGCCTTTGAAATCACCGTGAAACACCTGATGAGAGCTGGAATAGTAGGAGAAACCGATCCGCTTACAGGAGTTGCAGAAAATATTATAGTTGGACAGCCCATAACTCTAGGTACAGGGGCAGTAGATCTGGTTTACAGGGGGAATGGACCTGATAAGGGTGAATAAACTTGGCTTCGAAAGGAATAGTTATTGACAACAGGATAATGGAATACAGGGCACTTTTTGAAAAGGTTGCCAGAGGAGTACAGCCAGAAGAATGCATGGAGAACGAAGACATGGTGGTGTTTATCGTGGGGGAAAGAAGAATGGCAGAAATGTTCAAAAGAAATCAAAATGTCATTCAAAACCTCAGGGAAAAGATAAACAAACACATTCTGGTTGCCGAGTATTCCAAAGACCTTCTCACATTTATCAAGAATCTGTATTTCAGATACGGGGTTAAGGAGATCGACATTTCATGGAAACAGGGTCAGGTTGACGTTCAGGTCGGTGTGGAATTATCTGAGGTTGGAAAGGCCATTGGCAAAGAGGGTAGAAACGTAAAACTCATGAAGGAAGTTGCATCAAGGTTTTACGAAATAAGGAATTTTGGGATTAAGCAGCCTGCCTGATCCTTTTTACCCATATTTTTAGTTTTAGAAGAAAACTTCGGTTATAAAAGTAAATATACGGAAATCGTATGACATGCTACAACATGAGAGGTTATAATGCCGTATAAGAATAATGACGATAATGAAGAAAATTTTACGAGAGTAATAGTTCCAAACAAGAGAAAGGGTGAACTCTATGGTATAGTTGAAAAGCTATCAGGTGGGTCCCATCTTTCAGTTATGTGTGAGGATGGCTACACAAGAACGGCCAGGATACCCGGCAAGATGAAGAAGAGGATGTGGATAAGGGAAAACGATCTGGTAATCGTAAAGCCATGGCAGTTCCAGACAGAAAAGGCTGATATTGTTTACAGGTATACTCAAACACAGGCAAATTATCTGAGCAGAAATTCTGCACTGCCAGAACTTATTAACATATTCAAATAGAGCAAGAGATGGAAGATAAAAGCGCACTGAAACAGCTCATTGACAGGGACGAATTCAATTTCAATGAGTTCATAGACGAAAAGACCGAAGGTCTTGTTTTTGACAAAAGAACCCTTGACAACATATATACTCTCTTCAAGCAGTTCAATATAAAATATGTTGACTATCCCATATCATCAGGGAAGGAATCACTGGTCTTTAAGGTGGAAGGAGAGAAGAAGGGTGTTGTGATGAAGATATTTAAAACATCAACACTGAGATTTCAGCATATAAATGACTATATAGATGGAGACCCAAGATTTGCAAAGCAGAGAAAATCAAGGGGATCACTTATATTCGTCTGGGCAAGGAAGGAATATGCCAATCTTCTGGAGTGCAGAAAATTTGATATACGAACACCAGAACCCATGGCAGTGGAAAAGAACATAATCCTCATGAGTTACATCGGTGACAGGAGGTCTCCGGCAAAGAAGTTAAAGGATGTGAACGAGCAGGATATGCAGTTATATTTTAACGCATCAATGAACGAATACAGGAAGATGGTGGAAAAGGCAAAAATTATCCATGCTGATTTCAGTGAATACAATGTACTCTGTTACCGAAAGAAATCCTATATTATTGATATGGGTCAGGCTGTTTCATATAAGCATCCAAAGGCAAAGGACTTTCTTGTGAGGGATATGAATAATATGAAGGCATTTGCAAAGAGAAATGGCTTGGAATTTAATTTAGATGAGCCAGTATTTCCAGGTGAAATAGATGAGTGAGGAAAGCGATCACATAGAAAATTCAATCAGTATAAGAATACCAAGAGACAGGATAGGTGCTCTGGTTGGTAGGGAAGGAAAAACGAAGAAAGATATAGAGGAAATGTCGGGATGCATTCTTGACATAGACTCTACGGATGGAGATATTCTGGTAACTGCAAAGGAAAGTACAGATCCACTGAAGGTAAACGCAACAGCTGAGGTAGTGAAGGCCATAGGAAGAGGTTTCAGTCCCGAAAGGGCGTTCTATCTTTATAGCGATGGATTTCAGCTTGTGGTAATTTCTCTCAGGGAATTTGCAAGAAAAGGATCAAACAGGATCAATGAAATAAAGGGAAGAATTATAGGCAGGCAGGGGAAAACAAGGCAAATAGTTGAAGATATCACAGACTGCTTCGTGTGCGTTTATGGTGATACTGTATCTCTCATAGGAGATTACATTTCAATGAGATATGCACTGCAGGCACTTCAGATGATAATCGAGGGAAAGAAGCAGAGAACAGTTTACACCTACCTTGAATCCAAGGCAAAGGAACTTAAGGCAGAAAGGATCGCAGAATCTTTCAGATAATCTCATTTTTACAAATTTCAAATCATGATTTTTGGTGTACTCATTGAATACAGCATAAAATAGGCAGGATCACATTAATAACATATATATCCAAATAACAAATACGGTATAACAGCGGGGTGGGGTAGTTAGGAAATCCCGACGGGCTCATAACCCGTAGATCGATGGTTCAAATCCATTCCCCGCTATTGCGAATTTATGAAATCTATAAGTTCACTGAATGATTTCTTTCCATCAAATCTTATATTCACGAAGCCTGCTTCTTTTAGGGTTGAAAAAGTTGTCTTTCCAATAGGATAGGCAGGATTATCTAAATATCTACCACCAGTATACTGATTGAATAATTTGACCTCGAGCGGTGAAGTGAATATCAGGGCTATTTGTTTATTCTTTACTGCCCTGGCTATGTTATCTCTCTGATCGATATTCTCATATTTGTAAAGATAGAAGTTTTCACTGTAAATTCCTGCCTTCCTTAGATCTTCATTGAGCACACTGGAATGGGTCATGCCTCTAGGAATCAGTACCCTTTTTGGCTTATAATCCGCTATAAAAGATGCAAAGCCTCCAGAATAGGAATCACTGCATACCAGTGGCTTGTTGACATATTTTCTCAATTCTCTTGCAGTGGAATCACCAATGGAGAATATCATAATCTTTTCATCGATTCCACTGTATATACTGAAAAAATATCTGACTCCTGTGGAACTGGTGAAGGCAATACCATCAAACATTTCAAGATCCGGAGATTTTACATTATCAAGTTTTAAGATCCTTACTAAAGGTATATTCAGAACATCTTTTCCCCTTATTTCAACATCTTTGAATTTTTCTTCTGGTCTAAAGCTAATAATCACCATAATTCATTATCTCTTTTACATTTCTGGCGACCATTTCAGCCTCCTGTAAAGTTCTGACCTTAATCCTGATGGAAATCACATTTTCCCTGATATTTATATCCATATAGAGAAATTCAGTCTCAGGATTATACAGAATTCCATTTGGCACTGAGCAGCCCATGTTAAAAATGCCCGATATCCTTCGTTCAACATCCCATCTCTTTCTGGCAGTTGGATCTTCTGTGATCTTTATATCATCATAATTAGGGGAATCCTTCCTTGCTATTACAGCTATTATGCCCTGACCTGGAGCAGGAACAAAAATACTCTCATCAAGAATCTCATAATCTCTACTGGGATACATTCTTACCATTGCGGCCTCTGATAATACTATCCCATCGTAATTCCCATTATCCAGCTTATTTAACCTTGTATCAATGTTACCCCTAAGTCCGAATACATCCCAGTTCTTAGCATGTTTTCGAATCTGTTCTTCTCTTCTGGGTGACGAGGTTCCAATTTTCATCCTTCCAGTCCCTTCCAAATCTCCCCTAAAAACTATCACGTCATGGTAGTTTTTCCAGTCAAAAACAGAAACAACTTCAAGCTCTTTGTTCAAAATTGTTGGCAAATCCTTTCCACTGTGCACCGCACAGTCCAGATCCCCATTTAGCACCATCCTGTTTATTTCGTTAACAAAAAGACCCTGTCCACCAATCTCCTTTAGCGGTCTCTCCCTATCCATGTCTCCCTTACTTCTGATCTTAACAATTTCATGGTTTCCACCAAGAATATTGGTAAACATCTCAGTTTGAATTAATGCTAACCTGCTCTCTCTCGTTCCTATCTTCATTCATATCAAACTCCAGGGTGTACACCATCTTAAAAACAGCCATTTCAACCTCCTCTGGTGTATGTGCCATACCAACAAAAGACGCCTCAAACTGACCGGGTGAAAAATAGATTCCGTGCTTTTTGGAAAAATTAAAAAATTTCATGAACTTTTTTCTGTCTGATTTCAGAGCCGTTTCGTAGTTCCAAACCCTTTCTTCATTAAAGAAAACGGTAAACATGTTATAGACCCTGTTTACCTGAACGCCCATATCAGAGAAACTCTTCAATTTATCCTCAACCCACGTTGCCAGACTTATTGTATATTCATAATCTTTGTCTTTAAGGAAATTCAGGGTTGCCAGCCCAGACGCAACAGTAAATGGATTTGCGCTGAATGTTCCAGATTGATACACATTTCCTTCTGGGCTGATCCTATTCATTATATCTGCTCTTCCACCAAAGAGACCAACAGGCATTCCACCACCAATTATTTTGCCCATAGTTGTTAAATCTGGCTTAACACCTATTATGTCCTGATAGGCTCCGTATCTGAATCTAAATCCTGTAATAACCTCATCAAAAATCAACAATGCGCCATATTCTTCCGTGATCTCCCTGAGAAATTTCAGGAATCCTTTCTCAGGTCCAATTACGCCAAGATTGCCAAGAACCGGCTCCGTAATAACCGCTGCTATATCCTTTCCATGTAGTTTAAATAATTCCCTTATGGATTCCTCATTGTTGAAATCTCCCACAAGAACAGTTTTTGCAACTTCCTCCGGGATACCTGGGCTTGAAGGTGTACCGAAATTCAATGCACCACTTCCAGCACTTACCAGTACGTAGTCATGGGCTCCATGAAATCCCGCATTCATCTTAAGTATCAGTTTTCTGCCTGTAAAGGCCCTCGCCAGCCGGATTGCATGCATGGTTGCCTCAGTTCCTGAATTTGTGAATCTCATCTTTTCAATAGACGGAACAGCTTTTTGAATGATCTCTCCCAGTTCTATCTCATTTTCAGTGGGAACTCCTTCAGGGATCGTATTATCCAGCAAATACATTATTTCTTCAGCTATGGTGGTATTAGAATATCCAGCGAAATTTACACCAAAACCCATGCAGAAATCCAGATATTCCTTTCCTTCCACATCAAAAATTCTGGAACCAGAAGCACGTGAAAAATATGTTGGATATGGCTCATAGAACCTAACAGGTGAATTAACTCCACCAGGGAAAAGCCTGGATGCTCTTTTAAATAGATCATCGGAAAGCATGAAGGTATATTTTTTTCTATCAATTTATGTTTTTCATTTTAAGGCAATAGAATTTATTGATTGATCCAATTACTGAGGGATTTGAAAAACCTTGCAATGGAAGTTGAGGAAAAGGATGCAGAATCCTTCATAAAGAAAGCTAAAAGAGAAGGAAAATTAATCAGGAACCTGAGATCTCTGAAGGAAAATGGAAAGGTTATCATTCCAGTTAGAGAAAGGGTGCAATTTCAAAATGCAATATTATGTGAAAGAGATTTCTCCAGGAAAGAGGATGTCACAATACCTGATGTGATCAGCAGTATCATTGAAGATGGAAGTCAAAGGATCAGATGGCAGAGAATGGGAACTACAGTTGTATTCAGCAGGGATTATGACAAATTGGAAACGATCTCAAGAGTACTGGTAGAGAAGTCTATAGCAACGCAGGTGTACGTAAGGGATGGAAAAATTGAGGGTGAAATCAGAAAACCAAAACTCAGGCTTATTGCCGGAAAACCAGGCGATACAATGTATCTGGAAAATGGTGTTACCTTTATCACCAGCCCAGCTAGATTGATGATGAGCAAGGGAAACATAGTTGAAAGAGGTCTCCCATCAATCAGGAAGATAAATCCCAGAGCTGTGCTTGATATGTTTGCCGGTATTGGTTATTTCTCCTTACCAATTGCAAAACTTGAAAGTGCTGAAAATGTAACGGCAATAGATCTCAATAAAGAGGCTCTTGAATATCTGGAAAAAAGTGCAGCTTATAATGGGGTAAAGGATAGGATTATAACTCGCAACATGGACTGCAGGCTTTTTATTACGGAAGAAAAGTATGATCTAGTAGTCATGGGAAATTTCAAGTCAAAAATTTATCTTCCTGCAGGTCTATCTCATGTTTCAAAGAATGGGTTCATTTTACTTCATCACCTGGAACTGACAGGTAATATCAAAAATAGTGTGTACGATATTATGAAATCTGCCAGATACCTTGGGTATTTATTAATGCCATTGGACAGTCACATTGTGAAATCCTATTCCCCACATGTATGGCATATAAGTTCACTATTTCAGGTGATCTAGTTATCAGGTTCTATTAGAACAAACGTTAGATTTAAGGCATTTTTTTCCAGAAATAGTTTATTCTCGAATTCAGATAGAACACAACAAGGTTTAAAACCACCCTTAACATATTGCATTGAATAAAAATATGGCGGCAAGAAGAAAGTATACCCCTAAAAAACCAGGTCAGAACAAGAGGGGAAGGTATTACGGATATAATGATAGAAATGAAACACCCAGGCCAAAACGGATTAAAAAACTGGATATGAGGAAAAGCGAGGAATTCAATTTCATGCTATCAAAGGCAGTAGAATCCCTACCCGATAGCATAAGGGGCTCAATAACTGGTGGAATATATGCCATTGCATCCAGACAGGGAATCAGCGAGGCCAGGGATTTTGTTATAAAGAAAAAGGAAGAAGGTGTTCTTGATGAGGGAACCCAGAAACAGATATGGAATTTACTGAATGACTACTCAACATACAGATAAGGACTTCTCCGCAGCGCTGGAGGAAAAAGTGCTAAAATATACTGAAATAGAAAACAGGGCTCTTGAAGTACTTTCCATAAGCGTTCCAGAAAATTCACTTCTATATGAATTTGCCAAGAGCTCATTAGAGATGATATATTCATATTTCTCCGACGCTAAACATTTTCAGGAAGTTGGCGACTTAATAAATGCACTATCATGCCTCAACTATTCATATGGATGGCTGGATAGTGGGGTAAGACTTGGCATATTCAAAACTGATGGGGATTATAGGAAATTTACCTTTTACAAATAACCAAACTTTACAAAAAGAATATATATATTTTAAAGATAAGGAGCAACCGCAAGGGATAACATTTAAGCATGTTAAAGGACTGGTGAATTAATGCCTGACGAAAAAGAAAAAACTGATTTCCAATACATTGTAAGAATTGCAAGCATGGATCTTAACGGAGAAAGAGATGTAGTTCTGGCTCTGGCAGATCTCAAAGGTATCGGCATAAGATTGGCTGAAACCCTAACGAAAAAGCTAGAGATTGATGAAAGTATGAGACTGGGAGACCTCAGCGAGGAAAAAATAGAGGAGATAAGGGATTATATCGAATCTGAAGAGTATGAAGATATTCCCGCGTGGATGATGAACAACCGTTCAGATCCTGTAACTGGAAAAAATATGAATCTGGTTGGGAATGACCTCAATGTGCAGATTCAGGATAATATCAACACAATGAAAAAGATAAGATCATACAGAGGGATAAGACATGAAACCCATCACAAGGTGAGGGGTCAGAGAACCAGAAGTAACGGCAGGAAGGGACTGACAGTGGGCGTACAAAGGAAAAAGGAGTGATTTTGATTGGGAGATCCAAAGTTTCAGAAAAAATTATATTCAACACCAAGGCATCCTTGGGAAAAAGATAGAATAGACGAAGAGAGAAAGACTATAAATTTATATGGTCTGAAGAACAAGAAGGAGCTATGGAGAAGTCAGGCAAGTCTTGATTCCATACGAGCCCAGGCAAGGGAGTTGCAGGCAAGGACAAGAAGAAATGATCCTCTTGCCATAAAGCAGTTGAACCTTCTACTAGCACGATTGAACAGGTACAAAATATCCACAGGAAATGCATCTCTTGATGATATTCTGTCTTTGACCATAGAGAGCGTTCTTGAAAGAAGACTTCAAACAATAGTATTCAGGAAGAACCTTGCAAAGACCGTAAAACAGGCAAGGCAAATGATAACCCACGGTCATATATTAATGAATGGAAGACGAGTAACTGTACCCGGGCTTCTCGTTGAGGCAAGTGTAGAAGATTCCATAGAATACAGCGAATTTTCACCATTCATAGATGATAAACATCCGGTAAGGCTTGTGATAGCAGGCGATCAAAAGGTAGAAGATGAACCACAAGAGTCAGCAGAACCTGAAAATTCAGAGGAGGTAGAAAAAGTTGAATAAAACTGGAATAGCGCACATTTATTCCTCGCAGAATAATACAATCATACTTGTGACAGATCAAACTGGAGCTGAAACACTTGCAAAGGCAACAGGTGGAATGGTAGTCAAGAATGACAGAGATGAGTCAAGTCCATATGCTGCAATGAAAGCTGCAGATCTGATATCAGAAAAGTTGAAGGAAAAGGAGGTTACAGATCTTATAATAAAAGTAAGGGCACCTGGCGGAAATAGATCCAAAATTCCTGGTCCAGGGGCGCAATCAGCCATAAGGGCACTATCCAGAGCCGGGTTTAAGATTGTTAGAATTGAGGAAGTGACACCTGTGCCACACGACGGCACCAAGAAAAAGGGTGGAAAAAGAGGAAGGAGGGTTTAATGCCATCTTCAATCGAGCAAAAAATATCAATATTAGAACTCAGAGATAACTTTGCCAGATTTGAGATAACAAACATTACAGAAGGTACTGCAAATGCCTTAAGAAGAACTCTGATAAATGACATTCCAAAACTGGCAATTGATAAGGTAATTTTCAGGCATGGTCAGATCAGGGATTCTATGGGAAACGTATTTGACTCCTCACTGCCATTATTTGATGAGATTGTTGCACACAGGATTGGACTGGTGCCAATAAAAACAGACTCCAGGATGAACTTCAGGAATGAATGCTCATGTGAGGGTAAGGGATGTTCATTGTGCACTGTATCATATAACATAGACAAAACCGGACCAGGTGAGGTTTATAGCGGAGACCTTGTCCCATTCACAGGTAATGTTGAACTTAAACCTGTAGACCCCCTAATACCCATTGTTAAACTTGGACCAAAGCAGGCCTTGCTTGTAACAGCTGAGGCAACTATGGGAACAGCCAAAGAGCATGCAAAGTGGCAGGTAACTTCGGCAGTCTCTTTTAAGTATCACAGGGAGTTTGAAATTAACAAGGCAGATAATGAAGGATGGGAAAAAATCAAAGAAAAGTTTCCTGTTTCAGTTGTTAAGGAAACAAAGGAAACGATAACTATTACCGATGATTACCAGCAAAGAACTGTAATGAATTATATTAACACTGTAAATCACAGAACAGAAATAAACCAGTCAAAGCCTGTAAAAGTCTCTGAGGACAGAACAAGGTATGTATTCAAATTTGAAACAGATGGTTCGCTAACCGCCAGGGAAACATTGAAAATTGCACTTGAAAGATTACCAAAAAGACTAAACTTTTTACACGAGAGTATCGTAACTCCGGATTAGTTATATACAATTCTAACCTATACAGTATATGACATTCCTCAAAAATTTTATTGAAACCGGTTCAGAGATAAGGGAGCATATTTCAACTTTAGAGAACAAGGAGCAGAGGATCGGGTACACTGGAATGGGTGCTGACGGAACTCTCACATCGAGACTGGACAAACTTGCAGAGGACAAGATCATAGAGAGAATAAATGATATAGATCTTCCGTTCAACATTATAAGTGAAGAAATAGGTTTTGTGGACAGGGGATATGACAGCAACATAATTATGGACCCACTGGACGGAACATATAACGCTGAAAATCAGATTCCTCTTTATTCCATGTCTCTAGCGGTTATGAAGGACGACTTTACATCGCTTCAGGAGGCATTTGTAATGAATCTTGCAACAGGAAACTACTTCTGGGCAACAAAGGGAAATGGTGCATACCGGAATGGATACAGGATAGAGAAGGCAGAGAGGAGGAGTCACGCCTCAGTTGTATATAACCTGGAAGAGACAGAAGTCCCTGAATTCTTAAAGAATGACATAACAAGAAAGAGAATTCTGGGTTGTGCTTCTATGGAACTGGCACTCCTCGCCAACGGCGCTCTTGACAACGTCGCATATCTTGGAAGGGAGAAGAAGTTGCGTAATGTAGATATTGCCGCAGGTGTCCTGCTGGTGGAGGAAATGGGCGGATTTGTTTTTGATGGCAATTTGAAGAAGATGAATATGGGCAAGGATGTGAGAGAAAGAAAGAACATGATTGCACTGTCTTCCTTTTACAAAGGTGAGATAGAGGAGCTTGAGAACAGATGAAGATTGCTTTCATAATAAAGAAGAACTGTCCCAGATGTGCTAAAATTGTGAAACGAATAGATGATATTCTCCCCCAGGAATGGGAAAGAATATACGAAGAAGAACTAAGGCCTTTCATTAAGGAAAAGGAATACAGACCACTGGATGAAATTGAAGCAGATATCCTTTTTACAATTGGAGGCGACGGAACTGTACTGCTTGCTGCTCAGAAGGCAAAAGGGGCAATACTTGGAATTAATATGGGGTCTCTCGGATTTCTGAGCGAGGTTGAAGTTGGAAAGGTAGAGGAGACAGTATACAGAATAATCAGAGGCGAACATAGGTTTGTAGAATTCATGCGTCTCGAGGTAATGGTAAATGGAGAAATCGTAGGATACGCACTGAATGAGGTTGTAGTGCACAGCAACAGAATTGCAAAGGTAAGGAATTTCAAGCTTTATCTTGATGGCTCATTCGTTGAAAGGACGAAGGCAGATGGCATAATTGTTGCCACACCTATTGGATCAACATCCTATTCACTGAGCGCTGGAGGACCTATTGTAATGCCCGCAACTCAGGCAATGGTGATATCATACCTTGCTCCAGTAACACTGAGGATCAGGCCAATGGTGGCGCCATCTACATCAGTGCTGGATATACTTGTGNCAGGTATTGATCAGGACT
>ACXJ01011346.1_pt1 | contig 12397 bp, 11 predicted proteins | sample 870861 | NCBI WGS metagenome assembly ACXJ01 (sample SAMN02954270, study PRJNA29437) | mine drainage metagenome | biome: terrestrial; feature: Richmond mine; material: biofilm; isolation source: combined biofilm from UBA (pink subaerial biofilm) and UBA BS (thick... ... | reverse complement strand
GCCGATTGATGCCTGGATCTCGGGACGCCACTCGGGATGCCGCTCCCCGGTCTCCTCGAGAAAATGAAAGAGATTGCGGATCGGGAGGGCCCGATCATAGCCGGGTGCTTCCCGGGCCATGCGGATCGCCCGTCGCCGGTAATCACTCATCGTATTGTGGAGGGGCATGCGGTAGTTCATGGCCACCTCCTCGACCAGCGGCAGACAGTCGAGACCAAAGGCGTCGAAGTAGGAGGAGACGATGCGGGAAAAGAAGACAAAGTGGCGGGACTCGTCCTTCGTCAGAAGATGCAGGAGGCTCACAAGAACCGGCTCCTGGACATTTCTTGCCAGGCTCTGGTAATAGAGCTGGGTGGCCTTCTCCTGGAGAAAGGCATAGGTGGTCACCTGGAGGAGATTCTTGTAGCCGACCTGATACTCCTTCTGGCTCTCCAGAATCAGCGTCTCCGAAAGCCTGTCCCAGTCGGCTTCGATCCCGGAATGAACCTGATAGAGTGCCAGGGCCTGGGCATGCCGATCCTCCTCCAGCCCCCATCGGGAGACGAAGTGGAAGAGCTCCCGATTGTGCATGGCCTCCTGGGGAGAGGGCGAGTTGACGGGGAAGATCGACTGATACTCGGCGCAATATCCGGGAGTATAGTCCTCCACATGGGTGACAAAGACGACGGCCTGCTTTTGGCCCTCGGTGAGAAGGTCGGGATTTATGTCCTTCCAGGGGAGGGACTTGAAACGATTCCAGTTGGCATCATCCGCCAACTCGTTATAGGTCGACACATGGTGACGCAAGACAGAAAGGGGAAGACGCACGTTTTTCCTTCGCTAGGATCTGGCAACCCGTTTAAGAACTTCAGATCAAGGGGGGAACCCCCTTGCCGAAAAGATACCCTCATCCCCTTCTTCCGACAGGCGATCGGAGACAATAAAAAAAGGATGAGAAGTCCTCCCTCGGGATTGCACAACGCTCGCCCGAGAAGAGTAATCTATTAGATTAAGCATAAACCATGCCAACCAAAAATAAGATCGCTTCCCCAGCCGGAAAAGGAAAGAGCGAACAGGATGTTTTCGTGGTGTCTTCTCCTTGGAACACCCCCCAGAAATGTTTCTCGAGTGAAACATGGGTTTCATGAATGAACCATTATTGAAACAAAAGATGAAACACTCCCCCTCCCCACCCTCCATCCCCTTCCCGATAAACCCAAAAAAAAAGGAAGAATCCGCGGTCATTTATAGCCACAGCAAAATAAGAGATGGCTCACCTTCGCCCCCTCGACTGGATCTGGCCCGTTTTTTGCATTATAATAAACTAATTAATAACAAGCAGATTCCCGACAAAATCCTCAAAATAGCGACAAAAGCCATCGGGAAGATCGGATCACGAGAAGACGGATGACGAACATCACCACTCCCGGAGAGAGCTTCGCCCGATGACCGAGACGACATTCTCCCCTCCCCCCGCCCGGGCCTTTTTTTCCCTGGCCCTGGGAAAACAGCGGGAAGGCTCGAGATCCGTCATGATCCTTTTGCTCCTGTTTTTTCTGGTCCTCTCCCTGGGAAGCGGAGCCTTTCTCACTTATGGTCATCTGGCCGAGCGGGATTCGCACCTCCAGCAGGAACTCTCCCGAGCCCTGTCGGACTCGGAGTCCGTACTGACGAGCTTGGCCGTGATGGGGGAAAATGGACACCCTCCTCTGACGCCGGCACACCTCACCCTCTTCCGGGCCTACAGGATCCAGGCCATCTCGGCCTTGGCCGACATCGGCCGGCGACCCTCCATTTTGACGCCCAAGGTTCGTCGCGTATATTCCCTCCTTCTCGCCCTTTTCAGCTACACCTCCTATTCCCAGGGACAATCTCCGCCTCCCCCCTCCCGGGAGATCGTCCCTCCCGCCATCGAAAGCCGGATGATCGGACTGGCCGTCTCCTTGGGCAGAGCCTTTCGGCTCGAAGGGAAACAGCTCCAGGCACACCAAAGCCTTATGCGCCACCGGCAGTCGATTGCCGCCCTCTCCAGCGGCTTTGGACTCGTTCTTCTATTTGTGATTGCGGCGGCCCTTTGGCGCCATGAGATGGCGCTTCTCCGGGAACGCGCCCGGCAGGAGTTTTTTGCCCGGATGAGCCACGAGCTCCGCACCCCCCTCAACGCCATCACAGGCTACAGCCAGCTGATCCTTTCGGGAGAGGACAGGGAGAAGGAATCCGGCCAGGATGCCGAAAAGATCCTCATCGCCTCGCGCCATCTCGAAGCCCTGATCGACGACCTCTTCGACATGGCCAAGATCGGCAACCGGAAGCTCCTCCTCGAGCCGAGGCCCTTCCGGCTTGAAGAGCTGGTGGAGGAAGCCGCCGACATGCTGCGGCCGGCGATCGAAGGATCCGGCAACCGACTTGTGGTCCGCCGGGTCCCCCTCGAGGGCCCTGTGGTGACGGATCGGAGGCGGGTACGCCAGATACTCATCAATCTCCTTGAAAATGCGAGGAAATTTACCGATCATGGAGAGATTCGCCTCTCGTCGTCGCCGGATCCGGACGCCCCCCATTTCTTCCGGGTGATTGTCTCCGACACCGGCATCGGCATGACGCCCGACCAGACCTCCCGAATCTTCGAGCCCTTTACCCAGGCGGACGAAAACACCCGCCTTCGCTATGGGGGCACGGGGCTGGGGCTGGCCATTTCACGCTCCCTCGCCCGTCTCATGGGGGGAACAATTACCGTAGAGAGCCATCCGGGGAAAGGGTCCAGCTTCACCCTCCGCCTTCCGAAGGAGATGCCCTCCCAGGAAACACAACCGTCACCCTCTTGAGAAAGGAACCGGAACCATGAGCCTCATCCTTCTTGTCGAAGACCACGATATGGCAAGGGAAATCATGCAGCGCCGCCTTGAACGCGAGGGGTATCGGGTGGAGACCGCCCAGACAGGGAAGGAGTCGTTGGAGAAAATCCGGAACATTTCTCCCGACCTCGTCCTGATGGACATGAGCATGCCCATGATCGACGGATGGGAGGCAACGAGGAGGATCAAGGCCGACCCCGAGCTCAAAAGGATCCCCGTCATGGCCCTCACGGCCAATGCCATCGAGGGAGACCGGGAGCGATGCCTCGCCGCCGGATGCGACGACTACGAAACGAAGCCCGTGGACTTTGACCGGCTTCTGAAGAAGATCCGGCTCCTTTTGGGAGGTTCCCGAACCTCTTCCTGACACACCCTTTTGGTGATCCGGACCAGAGATGAACGAGAGGCCCTCGGCCTGAATATTGGGCAGAGGCCGGAATCAACCGGGGGGTTATCCGGAGATTCCGACTGCGTGGCACCCCCCAGCTTCCCGACAAACATCCGGAGACCCCTTCATGGTCTTTACCAATCAGGAATCCAAAGATCTCTCCCGGGCCCAGGAAAATCCTGACCGTCCCGGCCAGGCCGCCCACTCCCTCCATCGGACGACGATCGCCCTGTCGGTGGGGGCCGCGATTCTCGTTTTGGTCAACGTCGCCGTTTATTTTTCGACCAACGCGGCCCTGGCCCACCTCTCCCGCACCATCGCCCGGTACCGCACCGTCAGAAACGACCTTCGGTCGGTCTCGTCCGCCCTTTTTGTGATGGTCCAGTCCCGCACTCCCCTCTCCCCCGAAAAACGATCCCTTTTTCGGGGATACCAGGTTCAGGCCGTGGCCGCCCTCTCCAGCATGCAAACGACCACCCGGTTGCTTCTCGCCAACGAGGCCAAGAATATCCGGGCACTGAACGCCCTCTTCGTCTATGCCTCGATCCAGAATATCGAGGCGATCCTCCGGGAGACCCCTCCTGCCGGAACGCCCGTCATCCCCCCGGCTCTCTCCTCCCGCATGCATGGTCTGATCCTCTCCATTCACCGGCAGGTCGGAGCCCGCGAAAAAATCCTCCGGGAACGGGAGCTTCTCCTCCCACCACCGGCGCGTCCTCGTCCTCGATGGCTCGTTTCTCCTTTTCCTGGCCCTCCTCGGCTCCTTCATGCTCCTCGAGCGGAGATCAATCGGCTTCCTCAAGACCCTCGAGTTCGAGGTGGACCTGACGAAAAAACTCCTGATCACCTCCGACGTCATCCGGGAGTGGAAGGAGTTCACCAAGAACCTCCTTCTCCAGATCAACCACACCTTTCCGGTGCGATTTCTCTTCTCCCTCTTCGTCACCTCCGAGGAAGTGGTCGAGCTCCATGTCTTCTGGAACGGAGCCCCCTCCCCCGAAGAGCAGCGCCACTTCGAAGCGTCCATCGACCAGCGGGTCCGGGAGGTCACCGGCCTTCTCCCCGAAGGGAAAAACCTCACCTTCTTTCACGAGGTCGTGGCAAGCACCGACTCGCCCTCCCCCCTGTCCAAAGAAACCATCGTTCTCGAGACGGAGAGCCTCCTCCTCGAGCGGCCCCAGATCGGGGGCATCGTCGGCGTAGGGCTTGCGGGAACCCGCTCCGATGCCATCAAGAAGCTCGTGGTCCGCGGCTTTCTCGTCTCGATCCTCAACGTGCTGGGCTCGGTGAAGGCCCTCTCCCTCTACAACAAGGAGGTCGAATACTTTGCCGTGAGGGACCCCCTCACCCGTCTCTTCAACCAACGGGTCTTCTGGGAGCTTCTGGATTATGAGGTGGGCCGTGCCAAGCGCCACGACACCTCCTTCGCCGTCTGCGTCGTCGACCTCGACGACTTCAAGAGGGTCAACGACACCTTCGGCCACACGGTCGGGGACCGCTACCTCAAGGAGATGGCGGCCCTCCTCCTCTCGGGGACGCGCCAGGGTGACATCGTGGCCCGCTACGGGGGCGACGAATTCGCCTTTGTCCTTCCGGAGGTCGATCTGGCCGGAGCCACGAGCATTGTCGACCGCATCCGGGAGAAGATCGCGATGTTCCGGATGGACCCCGACGTTCCGGGATCCCCTCCCATCGAGGCCTCGGTCTCCATCGGCATCGCCCTCTATCCGGACCATGCCTCCAACGCCCAGGATCTCTTTTCCCTGGCCGACCGGATGATGTACAAGGCCAAGCAGTCGGGAAAGAACACCTTCCGGGCTCCCGAGCCCGGCGAGGCGACCCACCTCCACACCGCCGGACAGCGGGAGTCCCACCTCCTCGATCTGGTCAGAAGCGGCCAGGCCTTCCCCTACTTCCAGCCCTTTCTGGACCTATCGACGCGCACGGTGACGGGATACGAGGTTCTGGCCCGCCTCCGGGACAGCGAAGGCCGCATTGTTCCCGCCGGAGAGTTCATCACGCTGGTGGAGCGGGCGGGACTCGCCGCCTCACTGGACTTCGCCATCCTCGAGAAGGCCCTTGAGCAGGCCACCCAACGGGGTCTTGCCGGAAAGCTCTTCTTCAACATGACGCCGTTTGCCATGGCCGCCCCCGATTTCGCCAACCGGATCGTGGAGACCGTGGCCCGCTTTCCGATTCCCCCCGACCGCATCGCCTTCGAGATCACCGAGCGGCAGGCCATCAAGAACATGCGCCTGGTGGAAAATCTCATCCGGGATCTCAAGAGTCTGGGGTACGCCTTTTCGATCGACGATTTCGGGGCGGGATTTTCCTCGCACCACTACCTGCGGGAGTTTCCGGTGGACTATCTGAAGATCGACGGCCCCTTCATCCTGGGCGCCGGCAAGGGAAACACCGTAGACTTCGCGATCATTCACAGCATCGTGAGTCTGGCCCGGTCACTGGGAATCCAGACGGTGGGAGAGGGTATCGAGGACCAGGCGGCGCTTGATGTCGCGACCGCCTGTGGAGTGAACCTGGGGCAGGGCTACTTCGTGGGTCGGCCGGGATCGGCGGAGGCGATGTTGCCGTCCCTGAATCCGTGAGAGAAGTCGGCGGCGTACAGACGGCTCCGGGCCGCCTTTCTCAATTCGGGATCGAAGACACGGCCCACCACGAAAAGGGCCTGGCGCATGATCCGGGCCTTTTTCACCTCGGACTCGATGGTCTCGAGGGTCCCGCGGCAGATCCGTTCGTTCTCCCAGCTGGCCCGGGCGACCACCGCCACGGGGGTCTCCCGGGGACGAACCTTGAGGAGGTCGGCCACAAGCTCTCCGATACGGTCGATGGAGAGGAAGACCACGAGGGTCGATCCGTGGGCGGCCAGGGAGACGAGATCCTCCCCCTCCGGCATGGGCGTCCGGCCGGCGGTGCGGGTCAGGATGACCGTCTGGCTCACTTCGGGAAGGGTCAGCTCCATGCCGAGGGCCGCGGCCGCGGCAAAGACGGAGCTCACCCCCGGAACGACCTCCCAGGGGATCCCCCGGGAATCCAGCGCCGTGGTCATCTCGGCCATGGCGCCAAAAATGGAGGGGTCTCCGGAGGCCAGGCGGACGACGATTTCACCCTTCTCGGCCGATCGGGCCAGCGTGTCGACGATCTCCTCCCGGGTGAGTCCCGCCGAATCGACCCAATGGCCCCGGGGCGAGAGCCCCCGCATCGCCTCTTCGGGGACGAGACTTCCGGCAAAGACGACGAGCTGGGCGGCTTCAAGAAGGCGCGCGGCCCGAACCGTCAGAAGGTCGGGTGCCCCCGGCCCCGCCCCGACAAAATAGACGACCCCAGGACGAATCTCGCGCACAGGAACTCCCGTCATTGGCCCCCTCCGGAGCCATTGGCCCGGGCCGTCTCGACGACCTTCTTCCAGAAGGCCACCCGGGTGATGAAAAATCCCGCCATGGCAAAGGAGACGACGCCGATCCAGGAGACCCCCCGGTGGAGAAAGCCCACCGCCAGCAGAAAGAGCAGGATCCCGGCGACATACCCCATCACCACCAGACGGCGCCGAGGGTGGACAATCGCCGCAGGTCGGGAGAGGACCATGCGGTCGGCGCGGGAAGAGAGCTCGGCATAGTGACGGGGAAAGTTCTCCAGGATGAAATACTGATACCGGGCGTGAAGAAGCGAAAGAAGGCCCGCCATCAGCCCGATCGTCATCTCCCGGGTAAAGGCCGGAACGGTGAGGGTATGCCGCTGCCACTGGTAGGTGGACAGGAGAAAGAGCCCTCCCATCCCCACCATGCCTAAAAGGGCCGAGCTGGGGAGGAAATAGCGCTCGATGTAGGAGAGGGCCGCTTCTCGATCGCGGTTTTGCGGGGTGATCATCGGGGCATCCATCCGTTTTTTCGCACGACAAGAAGCGACATGTAGGGGACCTCATCGGGAGCCACCCGGTCGAGGCGACGCTCGATCCGTTCCCCGGCCATGCCCACGCTGGAAATGTAGGCGGTCCGGTCAAGAAGTCCCCGGCGGGAGAGGATCTCACGAACCGCGGGAAAGACCTTGTTGATCTTCATGAAGACCACAACCTCGAAAAGGTCGAGGGCCTTTTCGATTTCCTCCGGCGCATAGACCGCCGGAAGAACCCCCAGGCGCTCCGACCCTTGGGTCAGCGGCTCCACGAGCTTTGCCACCCCGGCCGCATAGGCGGTAATTCCCGGAACGACCTCCACCCGAAGGTCGGGAGCCAGCGGAAAGAGCCCCGAGAGGAGATTTCCGAAGGTGGAGTAGAACAGGATGTCTCCCAGGGCCACGAAGGCGGCATCTCCCCGGGAAAGTGCCCCCAGGAGAACCTCGGCATTCTTCCTGCGGGCGTCGGCCAGAACGTCCGGGTCGCGGGTCATGGGAAAGAGGAGGCTCACGATGTCGGGGGCGCGTCCCGCCCTCTCCCGCTGGGCGAGAAGGGGGCGCAGGACCTCCAGGGCCATCGAGCCGGCGTCGGCATAGGAGGTCGGAACGGCCAGAACGGGGACCTCTCCCAGAATGCGGTGGGCCTTCATCGTCAGAAGCTCGGGATCCCCCGGCCCCACACCGATCCCGTAAAGGGTTCCCGAAAGACCTTTCGCCCTGGATTCTCCGCTCACCGTCCCGCCTCCTGATCCTCGGACGACGAAGGATCCCGATCCCCCTCCGTCGAGTGGACCAGGCCACCGGCCTCCTCGTCCTCCCCCCCCCGGATCCGGTATTCCTCGGAGAGCCAGCGGGCGAGATCGATCGTCCGGCACCGCTCGGAGCAAAAAACGCTCCGGAGAGTGCTCTCAAGCGGAGCCCCGCAGATGGCACACCGACGCTCATCCACCGGAAGGAACCTCCCCGTCCACGTCCCGGAAGCGGTCGACATACTTGCCCACCATGTCGAGCTCCAGGTGGACCCGATCTCCCACCTGACGATCCCCCAGGGAGGTCACGGCCAGGGTATGGGGAATGATGGCCAGGGTCACAAGGCTTCCCTGTTGATCGGGAAGATCCCGGAACTGATTCACCGTCAGGCTGATCCCGTCGACGGTGATCGACCCCTTGGGAATCAGATAGCGGTGGTGGGGCGCCGGAACAAAAAGTCCGAAGAAGACGGTGTTGCCCGAGATCTCCCGGGAGTCGATCCGCCCCAGGCAGTCCACATGCCCCAGGACAAGATGCCCTCCCAGGCGGTCGGAGAGCTTCATGGCCCTCTCCAGGTTCACCCGGTCGCCGGCCTTGAACGCGCCCATGCGCGTCACCCGAAGGGTCTCCCGGGAGACATCGACAAAGAAGGCGTCTCCCCGGCTCTCCACCACCGTCATGCAGGCCCCGTCGATCGCGACGGACTCGCCGGCCATGAGCTCCCCGGCAAAGGGGACACTCCCGATTCCCAGCCGCCCCCCTCCGGCGCCCGCCGACGGATCGATGGGAGCCAGAACCCTCCCTGTCGCCTCAATGATTCCCGAAAACACCCGGTTCCGTTCCTTTCGTTTGCGATTGATCCCGTCACGACCGTCCGGGCATTTGGTCCGGAGCCGTTTCCCGGGGATGCTCCGGCCCCGGAAGGGAGTTCGGCCCCCAGAAGTCGGCTCCCACAAGAAGGTCGTCCCCCAGCCGTCTGATCACCGAAAAGCCGGGAAGTCGCCGGGCCCTGGCAAGGGTCGGAGGAGACGCTCCTCCCAGCCAGCCGATGGCATCGGTCCCACCGATCAGGAGGGGCGCCAGAACGACCCGGATCCGATCCACCAGCCCCGCCGCAAGGAAGGAGGCGTTCACCCGGGAGCCCCCTTCCACCAGAACGGTGAGGAGCCCTTCCTCCGCCAGCACGGCGAGAAGGGCCCGAAGATCGATCTCGCCTGTCCGCACTTCCGGCAGGACAAGGATTCGGGCTCCGCTCTTCTCCAGTTGGCGCAGGGATCTCTCCGGGGCTCGGGGCCCGGCGACAAGAAAGACCGGCCCCCCTCCCTCCTCGCCAAAAAGGCGGGAATCGGGAGGAAGACGTCCGGTAGAGTCCAGGATCACTCTTGCCGGCTGGTGGCTGCGGGATCCCGGAAGTCGATTCGTCAGACGGGGGTCGTCCTTCATGGCCGTACTGATGCCCACCAGGATCGCATCATGGTCGCGGCGAAGACGATGGGCATAGGCCAGGGAGCGTGAGCCCGAGATCCACTGGGAGTCACCGGTGGAGGTGGCGATCTTCCCGTCGAGGCTCATGGCCCCCTTGAGCGTCACATAGGGACGCCCCTGACGGATCAGGGACGAAAATCCACGATTTTGCTCGAAGGCCCGGGCGGCAAACAGCCCTTCGGACACGTCCAGCCGTTGGCCGGCCAGACGTTCAAGCCCCCGGCCAAAGACCCGGGGATTGGGATCCCGCATGGCGACCACCACCCGGGCCACTCCCGCCTGCACGATCGCCTCGGTACAGGGAGGGGTTCGCTTCTCCACATGGCAACAGGGCTCAAGGTTGACATAGAGAGTCGCCCCCCGGGCCCGGTCGCCCGCGGCCCGAAGGGCCAGAACCTCGGCATGTTCCTGTCCGGCCTCCCGGTGGTAGCCCTCCCCGACAACCTTGCCGTCGCGAACCACCACCGCTCCCACCATGGGATTGGGGGCCACCGTGTCCCGCCCCTTCTCCGCGAGCACGAGGGCCCGCTGCATCCACCGGCGATCGGCCGGCTCACCCGGGGGTCGGCTCACCCGTTGTCCCGCTCCTTCCGGGAAAGCGAGACGAGGCGATCGAGGTGGCCAAAGACGGAGAGGCGGCCGGAAAGAATGGCCAGAAGCGCCTGACGGTTTCTCCTGACCCCCGGATCGGGGTCATTGACGAGAACGGCCGAAAAGAAGGCCTCGATCACCGGCAGGAGGGGCTTGAGGCGCAGCACCTCCGTAAAGAAGTCCTCCCGGGTCGGGTCGTGCGGGAAGGGGGTCTTTTCAAGCGCCGCGAGGCTCTCCCACAGGGCCCGCTCCTCGGAGACGGCGATCAGGGCCGGATCGAAGGAAGAGTTCTCCCCCGAGAGAATCCTGTCGACACGCGTCTTGACCGTTTCGAAGGCCCCGAAGTCCGCGCTCAAAAGGAATTCCGAGAGAAACTCGAGACGACGCCAGGAAAGAAAGGGCGGCTCGTCGGAGAGTCGGGCCGCCCCGTACCAGGCGGAGGCCCCGTCTCTTGTAAAGAGACTCTCCATTCGATCCTCCCAGAACGCCACCAGGGCCGGGGAGGTCTCGGACAGAGGCTTCGGAGGAGAGGAAAGCCCCCAGGCCTCGAGCGCCAGATCCGCAAGCTTCGACAGGGTCAGGGGGAGGGCCCCTTCGGCAAGAATTCTGACGAGCCCCAGTCCGCTTCGCCGAAGGGCAAAGGGGTCGAGGGAACCACTGGGGTTCGCCCCGCCCAGGAAGGCTCCGGCCTGGCCCACTGCCCGGTCGCACAGGGAAAGGAGCAAGGAGGGAAGATCCTCGGGAACCGGGTCCCGGAAGGTCCGGGGGGCGTAGTGGGAGGCAATCGCCTCGGCTACCGCCCGGTCAAGGGGGGTGATCTCCCCGCCCTTTTCCACTTCCCGAAGGAAATAGTAGCGGCCCACCTCCCCTTCGAGCTCCGGGAACTCCTTGACGAGGCCGGTCAGAAGATCGGCCTTGTAGAGAATGGCCGCCCGCTCGCAAATGGCGGCAAGATCCTCCCGGGTGGTGTGATGGCGCGCGATGAGCCCGTCGGGAAGAAGGGCCAGAACCTCGAAAAGGAGGCGGCGGGTCGCCCGGACCTTGTCTCCCACCGAACCCACTCCGGGAAAAAAGACAACGGAGTCGAGCCCCGGAACCCGATCCGACAGCGGCACGGCCACATCCCGGCTGATGTAGTAGGCGGCATCTTCGAGGCGGGCGGCCACCACGCGCACATACCCGTCCCTCACCACCGAGAGCTCGGCCGTGGGATTGCCCGAAACCCCAAGAAAGTGCGCCACGGGGCGCCCGGCCCCTGAATCGGCGACGAAAAATCTCTGATGGACCTTGAGCACGGTGCGGACGACGGGGGCCGGAATCCCCGAGAAGCGTTCGGGAAGGGTGGCCGGAATCACCCGGTAGTTCTCCACCAGACAGGTCACCTCATCGAGGAGCTGAGGATCCAGGGACAGGGTCAGGTCGTCGGGCCAGGTGCCGGCGCTCTCCTCCATGCGCATGGCCAGGATCAGGTCGTTTTCAATGCGGTCCCGTCGCCGGGCAAGGGAGAGCTCGACGCCCCAGTCCCGGACTTCGGAATCGTAGTGCACCACATTGCGGACAAGGACCGGGGAACTCCCCCGGTAGCGGGGAGGAGCGGTCAACCGGCCCGAGACCTGTCCGGCAAACTCGAAGCCCACGACCTCGTCCCGATAGAGGGCAAGGATCCACAGAAGGGGCCGGAGGAAGGGGCCGTTTCCCCGTCCCCACCGCATGCTTTTGGCGAAGGTCAGGGAGGACAGGGCCCCCTGGAAAATGCCAGGAAGGATCTCAAAGACGGGAAGGGACGGGAGCCTTTTCCGGAGGGAAAGATAGCGGCCCCGCGGGGTTTCCACGACCTCCAGATCTTCCGGGGTGGCATTCTGGGCCCGGGCAAAGCCACGGACGGCGGGAGAGGGGTCGGAAGGCCATCCCCCGGCGGCCGACACCGGGGGCCCGGTGACGAGCTCCTCCCGGGCCGACGTCTCCGGAAGAAGACCGTCGATGCGCACCACGAGCCGGGAGGGAATCCCGCCCGAAAAAATGCCCGAAAATGACGCCCCCTTTTCTTCAAGCCCGGCCCGGACCAGGCGGGCCAGAGAGTCGAGCACATCGGAGACGGAACCGGCGGGAAGCTCCTCGCACCCCACCTCCAGAAGGGCACTCTGGCGAAGATCGGGAGGGGTCCCGACATCTGGCACGCTCATCGCTCCTCCTCCTTTCCGGTATAGAGGGCCGCCACCTTCCGGGCAAGCCCCCGGACCCGGCCGATGAGCCGTTGGCGCTCTTCGGTTCCCACGGCCCCCCGGGCATCGAGAAGATTGAAGCAGTGAGACATCCTCAGGACCCTTTCATAGGCGGGACGGTAGAGGCCGTCTTCGAGGAGGACGCGGGACTCAGACTCCATCTGGTCGAACTCCCTCCGGACCCATTCCCGATCGGTCTTTTCAAAATTCGAGATCGACTG
>ACXJ01011380.1_pt1 | contig 12455 bp, 15 predicted proteins | sample 870861 | NCBI WGS metagenome assembly ACXJ01 (sample SAMN02954270, study PRJNA29437) | mine drainage metagenome | biome: terrestrial; feature: Richmond mine; material: biofilm; isolation source: combined biofilm from UBA (pink subaerial biofilm) and UBA BS (thick... ... | reverse complement strand
TCCAGATAGTTGAGCAGATTGGAAAGNANCAGCAGAACAGGAAGAAAGACGGCCATGAACTTCCTCATTGTCTGACGGAAGGAAGGTCAGGCAGGATCTCCCTCGTCGACCGCTTCGTGAATCCCATGGAAAAGCTGCCTGTTGCGAAGAAGGTAGATCACGATGATCACATTGAGGATAAAGGCTCCCAGCCTCCATGGAGAAAAGTGGGAGTGCATGGCGTAGACCTCGAGGGGAATCAGGGCCGAGATCTCGATGATGGTCATGTATTCTGCCCATCGAAAGCGACGGTGGAGCCCCCAGGCCACAGTAAAGTTGACCATTCCGTAGACGATTCCCCCTACGGAAATGATCATCAGCATGTTCGGCCCCACAAGGCCTGTCTTCCGGAAAATCTGTCCGGTAAAGGCGTTGTCCGTATCAATATTAAAGTTTTGTGCCCAATGGTAAAGAAGGTGATTGAGGCGAACCGGGCCCAGGGAAAGCCCTCCGAGACCGATGAGAAAGGCGACGGCCCCCTTCGCAATACGTTCGAGGATGATGTATTTTAAAAAGAGGGGAGAGCGATGGTTGATTATCATGGGGGCCATTGTATCAGATGAGGGGCTTGGATGGATAGGAAAAAAGAGGACGAAGAAGCCAGGGGCAAGCCGGGAATATTCTCTTCCCGCGACTTTCACCGCAGCCGGATTGTCCGGAGATTGCTCGCAGGATTGGGGCGATCCTTCCTTCTATGGGGTCTCCTATGGGGAGCAATCTCACTCCCTCCGGCCTTTTCCAAAGAAGCCCCCCTCATGACTGTGGTTTTTCCCGACAAGCCACACCAGGGAAAGGCGATCAAGATCCGCGTTCATTTTTCCCACCCGCCCCTCCCGGGTGAATTCTACCGTCTTGAAGCCGATGTCGACAAAACTCCGGTGGCTCTTTCGGATCTATCGGAAGCCGCGGCCATCTGGGTCACACTCCCGGGCCAGACGGCAGGAACTCATACCGTGGCCGTCATCTGGAAGAATCCTCCCGGAAAGACATCCCTGACCCAAACAAGGGTCCTGACGGTTCTGCCATAGGATCGGTCCATCCCGGGAGCATCCAGGGATGGAGGGGGCCTTCCATCCAGAAAGGAGTTGCGTTATGACACCAATGCCACCCATGCTTCTTGGGGATTTCCTGAAAAAAAGACTTCACAAGACAATACCCGCCGGGATACTTTCCCTTGCCGCAATCGCAGGTCTCTTCTTTTTCCCGGGATGTGCCTCTTACGGACCGGCGCCTCCGGTGGTCGTCTCTGCTCCGACCGCCGAAGGGGCTGCAACCGATCATGCGGCCGGGTCGCTTCCCATAGTCGTTATCCCGACCCGAACTCCTTCGGGGATGGCCGATGTCGGAACCCTATTCATCAGGACGGAACCTATTCCCAACTCGTTCCCAAAATCCCGTNNNNCCCGCTCTCGACACGATTCTCATTCAGACCCTTTCCGGNNNGGGGTTCGCTCCAACGCTGGCCCAGGGAGCTATCCCCCGAAATGCCCCGACGCTTTCCCTCTCCATCGAAACATTTGAGGATCGTGTNNGCCAGAGCCTTGACGAGGCGAAGCAGACAGTCCGAATCGCCTATACTGCGACATTGGTTCTTCACGAAGGAAGAACCACCCGGACAATCACCCGCAAGATCGAGCGACACTTTTCGCCCAAGCCTTCCGTCTCCTTCGATCCGGAGAAACTCCCTGCACTGATGGGAGATCTCTTTGCCAAAAGCATCAGGAAGGATCTCCTTCCGACTCTCAAGACAAAAACAGGAGCCATGCATTGAGCCGCAGCACCCCTCTTTCAAACGGCAAAGCCCTAGCCATAACGGCCGGGGCCGCCGTTCTTTTTGCCGTTCTTCTCCTAGTCCTTCCCACTCCCAAGCGACAATCCCCTCCCACGGCACCGATCAAGAGCCCGGGGACAACCGGAGCTCCCATGACCGCGGAATCCCTCTTCCGAAGTCGGTGCGTCCAGTGCCATGCCCTTCCGGCGTTGACACATCGAACTCCGGAGGACTGGCGAATTCTCGTGCTCAAGATGAACCGCTACATGCAGCAGACAGGACGGTTGTTCCTGACCGCCAGCGAAGCCCAGGCAGTGACCAACTATATCGTCGAAAATCAAAAATGATCCTTGCCTCCGGGATGTCACAGGGGAGAACGAAGCCCCCCGAAACGAAATCCGCCAAGGGGCGCCATAGGCCCCATCGCCTTTGACATCAACAGGACCTTGAATATTCTCCCCATCCGAAGTGGATGGACAAGAGTTGCTGCCTCCTGGATGGCCGCGTCAGACAGGCGGTCGGAATTGGCCCGGATCCATTCTTCAAAGCCAAGCCCCATCAGCCAGGACATCTGGTCGGTATAACCCTCAAGACGGTACCCTCGCACTGCCAGATCCCCGGCCACCTGTGAAAAGTCGACAAAGGCAGTGAGATCGGTATGCCCTGGAGATTCGATGAGGCGGTCGGAGACCTGATGCCCCCGGTAAGCGCGAAGAGTTCCCCCGCGCCGCCGTTTGGAGCGAATTTCGGAGCCGATATCCCCGTAGTCGATCCAGAGCATGAACCCAGAAGACAGGCACTGGTCCAGAAGCGAGAGCACTCGGGGAAGATCCTGGCAAACCTCGGTCTCCTGCCCTTCCCACCCCGACAGATCTGACCCAAACCTTTCAAGAAGAAGTCCCGACAACTCCCTATCCGACAGATCGCCCCAGATCTCCTCCCAAACTCCCTCCGAACCCGCTCGGACATAGCACTCCTCCCATCGACCACCCTGGATCCTAAGACGATGGACGGGAAGAGCATCAAGAAATTCGTTGCCCAAAACAAGCCCTTGGCCCGGCTCGGGCCAATCTGACGGAGCCCTCCCGGAGGTGGATGCCAAGTTTTCCGGAAGGGCAATCCACCGAGGAGGATGGAGCAGCTCGAACTCCCGAAGCCTCTCGCGCTGTCGTGCCTCGAGAACCCCCGGCAACTCACAAAGAATGGGGGAGACCCGCTCGAAAAAAGCCGGATCTGCCCTTCTGAAAATTGTCAGTAAATCGGACATCAGGGTTCCGTTGCCCGGTCCAGCCTCGATCAGATAGAATGGATCGGGAGATCCAAGTGCCCGATCCAACTCTCCGATCTGGAGGGCCAGAAGAGTCGCAAAGGCGGGGCTTGTCTCGGGGGAGGTGAGGAAGTCCCCTCCCTCGCGCCCGATCCCGGCATGGCGGGTGTAATACCCTCCCTCAGGACCGGCCGCCGCCTGTCTCATGAACTCACAAAATGTGACCATCTCCTCATCCTTATCCCTACAGGCGTCCATGCTGATCCGTCTTTTACTCATCGCATTCATTCTTGTTATTGTGGGCCGAACGGTTCGGTCTTTCCTCGGCAAAGGGCCGTCACAACCCCGGGACAATGGGCCAACTCCTCTGGTTCACGATCCGGTTTGCGGGCTTTATGTTGATAGGGACCGGGCTTTGGTGGCACAAAGCCCTTCGGGAGAGTGCGTCTATTTTTGTTCCCAGGCGTGTCGGGAAAAATACCTCACTCCGCCTTCCTCAGAGAGCTCCTCTCCTCCCTCGCACCAGAAACAGAGACCCGAATAGTGGAAGAGGATCGCCTTAGGAGAAGAATCCTCGAGAAAATTCCTGAGTTCATGGCCGACATTGCTCCTGGCAATCTTCTCCGGAGCCACCTGAAGGACCATCCTCTCCCCGACTCCTTTCTTCCCGGAGCAATTCTTTCGATGGGAAAGGCCGCAGGATTCCTCACAGAGGCACTTGCAGAGTTTTTTTCCCTCTCTTCTGCCCAGACCCTGTCAATCCTGCCAGAAGGCTACCCGAGACCCCCACTCAACTTTCCTTTTTTTGAAGGGGCGCACCCCCTTCCCGACAGGAGAAGCCTTGAGGCCTTCGAAAGAATCCGGAACTTCATCAATGGGATTCCTCCCTCGTCCCCGATGGTGATCGCCCTCTCCGGGGGAAGTTCCAGCCTCATTGCCTCCCCGGTTCCCCCGGTGACTCTCGAAGAGAAGACTCTCGTCTCCCGACAGCTCATCGAGGCCGGTGCCCCCATCGAGACACTCAACTCCCTGAGGCTTCATCTCTCGCAATTTAAGGGGGGAGGTCTCGCCCGAATAATCTCTCCCCGTCCTCATGTGACCTTTGTCCTTTCCGATATCCCGGGCACAGGGGTTTCACTTGTGGGGCTCTGCTCCCATGACTCCGATTCATCGGAATGGCCCCCGGCTTCTTGAAGAATTGCGACTTTTTATTCCCCTTGAAAAGATCCCCTCTTCGGTAAGAAACACTCTTCTTGGTCAATCGCAGGATCCCTTCCTCGCCGATCCACCTTCGGACTCTCCGCTTTGGGTCATTGGATCGTCAAGAAGCCTGATCCGGTCGATGAAGGTCCATTTTGCCACAATCCCCGAGATCTCGGGCCTTCCTCTTCACCTTCTCACTGATGAGCTATGCGGGGAATCCAGGGAGGCGGGACGAGTCCTTGCCTCTCTCATTGCCTGGCAGGCGAGCTCATCCCCCAGCATTCATACTGGGGGTATCTGGGCCGCATCAGGTGAAACCACCGTGACCCTGACCGGAGGCCCCACGGGAAAAGGCGGGAGAACTCTTGAGTTGGCGTTGTCCTTGGCCATCTCCCTTTTTCCGCTTCCCGCCCTCGTTCTCTCTCTTGCATCCGATGGCTTTGATGGAAACTCCGGGCTGGCAGGGGCCCTCGTCCCTACCTCTTTTTTTTCATCCCCCCAACGTCGGATCGAGGGCCAGTTGGCTCTCCGCCATCATGACTCCGGGCATTTTCTAGAGGAGAATGGTTTCGGGATACGGACAGGTCCCTCGGGAACCAACGTCAATGACCTTCTCTTGGTTATCGTCTATCCCAATTTAGCCTAAGGACCCTTTCTTGAAAACAATTTGGCGGTCACTCCTCTCCCGCATTTTTTTGTCGTTTTGCACCTCCACTATCCTGATAGTCGGAGTCGCCCACGCGTCTCGACCTGCAGGGCTTCCCTCCCCTGGCGAAGAATTTCCTGTGGTCTGGTGGGCCCAGAATCATGTCAAGGAGTCTCTGGCAATCTTTCGCCACACCACCTGGCAGTCACTCGGAGCCGCCTGCCGCACTGGCCACTTTTCCGACCCTGCGCTCGAAAACAGTTTTAAGCACTTTCTCCGGAATCCCAAACGAAGGAGGTTCTGCCGTCATTACCCGGGTCCCACCCACCATCTCCTCCAGGAGGCTCCTTATTTCATGATCAGGCCACCGGGAGACCAGAAGTAAAGGGGAGTCGGCCCGAGCGAACGGATAAGTCCCGCGAGAGCCTGGGCTGAAACGGAACGAAAACCTCCGGCATCCATTCCAAGAAGGGAAGGCGACCCTTCGTCAGACTCCCGATAAGTAACCAGCATCAGCTTGTTCATCCCCAGCTTTTTTTTGAGATGATCGATCAGGTCCGATCGATATCCCACACGGTCGAGCAAACCATCTGCCAAGGCCTGACGAGCCGTAAAGACACGCCCATCCGCCAACGGTCTAAGATGATTGGCCTCCATCCGCCGGCCCCGCTCCACAACTTCAAGGAAGGTTGCGTAAAAGTCTGCCACGAGGCCTTCAAATATCCTTCGATCCTCAGGAGTCATCTCCCGAAAGGGCGACCCCATCTCCTTTTCAGCTCCAGATGCCACGGTCCGATCCGTCACCCCAACTTTTTTCATCAGACCTTCCACCCCGACATTGGCAATCATAACTCCGATACTCCCAACCACACTTGTCGGCCGAGCCCAAACCTCATCCGCCCCCATCGCCGTGTAATAGGCTCCCGAAGCGCCCAAATCTCCAAAAAAGGCGATGACCGGGATCTTCGTCCTTTGACGAAAGAGAAGGATCTTATGGTAGAGCCTGTCGGAGGCAGTGACCGACCCGCCAGGGCTATCGATATCCAGCACGATAGCTCTAACATGGGGATCCCGTCTCGCCTTTTCAAGCTCCCGATCCAACAGGCGCACCTGATCTGTTTTCCCCCCCAGTAATGGGGTCCCCCCCTTTTTTTCCTGATCTCCTATAAACCCATGAATCGGAAGAAAAACAACCTTCTCTGTGGCGCCCTCTTGAGGGCGGAGTTTTTTTTCCACCAGGCCTCGGTCCTGGGGAAAGAGATTGACGGTGATACACCCACTCAAGGTAAGAAGAGCCGTCCCGGCAATAACCGACTCCAAAATGCGGTTTCCCCAAGTCCTGGCACGCGTCATCTACCGCCCCTTCCTTTTATTTGGCTATCGGTAATTCGTGAACTGGAGGTCGATTCCAAAGTCTACGCCTTTCAGACGAGCAATCACTGCCTGAAGATCATCTCTGGATTTTCCACTGACCCTGACGCTGTCCCCTTGAATCTGCGCCTGAACCTTCAGCTTCGACCCTTTGATTTCCTGAGTTACTTTTTTTGCAATTTCCGCTGAGAGTCCTTGCTTGATCGCAATCCTTTGCCTCACGGTTCCGCCAAGAGCCTCTTCAATTTTTTTCTTATCAAGGTTCTTCAGGGGGATTCCTCGTCGGATCATCTTGGATTCCAGGATATCAATCACAGCCGTTAATTTGTGAGCATCTTTGGCCGATACCACAAGCTCCTCTTTTTCCCACTCGATCCGGGACGCACTGTCTTTAAGGTCAAACCGCGTTCCGATTTCCTTCAGTGCCTGATCAACAGCGTTTTTCGCCTCCTGAAGGTCGACCTTTGATACCACATCAAATGACGACTCCGTAGCCATTTTTCCTTCCTCCATTAATAAACTAGTTATTTTTTAGTCTGTTTTGTTAAAAAGAATTACCGAAAGAACTCCCATTACTCCCATAAAAACAAAAAGGCTGCTGAGATCGGTCAACAGTGAGTGATAATGGACTCCCACCAAATCCCATCGGAGCAGGTCAACCCCGTATGACAGAGGGTCGATGCGGGAGGCGACTGAAAGCCACCCGGGAAGACGATCGAGGGGATAGAGCGCTCCCGATAGAAAAAAGAGCGGGAGAATAACGAAATTCATTAATACCATAAATCCCTGGCTTGAGGTCATTCTTACTCCCAGAAGGACCCCGACCGAGGTTTGGGTCAGTCCGATAAGAATCATGACAAGAAATGCCAGAATCAACCGCTCAGGGGATATGCGGAGATGGAAGAGAGGAAAGAGGAGTAAAATCAGACTTCCCTGCACAACAGAGTTTGTTGCCCCCCCGAAAATCTTTCCAAGGACCACGGCAGTCCGGGAAAGAGGAGCAACCAGGACCTCCTTCAAAAATCCAACCTCCCGATCCCAGACAATGGCTACCCCCGCAAATGAGGCTGTGAACAGGACGCTCATAGCCACTATTCCGGGAAAAAGGAATCCCTGATAGCCAAGCGCTCTCCCCGAACGCATGATTCCCATTGCACCCATTCTCGGGGAAAGTCCGCTCCCGAGTATAAAGAGGAAAAGAAGAGGTTGAATGAAGGAACCCACAAGACGGATCCTGTCTCTCCAGAGTCGAATCACATCCCTCTGCCACAGGGTATAGATCCCCATCAGATCTCGCTTGATTGGCGAGGCCAATATGGGAGGAGCTCCGCCCAAAGTTGCCTTAAAGGAGTATTCTTTTTCCATAATCATCGCCCCCCCCTTTTATCGGCATTTTCACTCTTCAAGCCACTTCCCGTATGGTAAATAAAAACATCATCAAGGTTTGGGCGTCTGACCGAGGCTTCACGAATTGGCAAAGGAATAGAACGGAGAAGATCCCAAGGAGATAGGTCAAGCCCTGGAGGAAGCGGAAATAGAAGGGTTCCATCCCCTTCTCTCCTGATTTGTCCCTCTAACGAGGAATAGTGAGAGATTAGATAGGCATTGAGTGAGTCAGGATTCTCGGTTTCAACAGAGAGCATTTCGGATGAGAGGTCTTTTTTTAAGCGGTCAGGAGTCCCTTGGGCGACAATTTTACCTGAGCTCATGATTGCGACCCGATCAGATGAGTCGGCCTCTTCAAGATAGTGTGTCGTCAGAAAAACGGTCATTCCAACTTCCCTTCGAACACGGTGAATGTATTCCCAGACAGATCGTCGGGAATGGGGATCGAGCCCCAATGTCGGTTCATCGAGGATGAGAAGTCGCGGTGAATGAAGAAGCCCCCTTGCAATTTCAAGACGTCTTTTCATTCCTCCGGAGAAGGTGCGGACAAGGTCATTGCGTCGTTCTGAGATCCCCATGACATCAAGAAGAAAATTGCTCCTTTTATTTCGTGTCCTCGAATCGATGCCATAGAGTCGTCCATGGAATTCAAGGTTCTCCCAGGCCGTTAAGCGGTCATCAAGACTAGGGTCCTGGAAGATTATCCCAATTCTTTGTCTTACCTCATGAGGAGAGGTCACGACGTTAAGTCCATCAATGATGATCTCACCGCTTGTTGGCGCAAGGAGCGCCACCATCATTTGAATGGTTGTCGTTTTACCGGCTCCGTTTGGCCCTAAGAAAGAAAAGAACTCTCCCTCACCGACAGTAAATGATATTCCGTCTACGGCGACACGATCTCCTCGTCTGGAGCGATAGATCTTCTTGAGATTTTTTGCTTCGATCATACGACTTGTGGCTTCTTTCCATAGGGTGGTTAACTGTTCCTTTTATTTTAATCTGGCAAAGGATATCAATTCGAGAATTTTTTCAAAAAAAAACGGCAGGATTTCTCCTGCCGCCTTTGATGAGGTTGCTACATTATTAATTAGATTGGTCAGCTTTCGGCTCGCCTGGGATGAAGACTCCCTTATAATTCGTGATGGGGATTGGAATCGGACGACCATTATCACGATCAATCGGAAGATACTTCTGCGGAATCGTAATGACCGAAGGATCGTCAAGCCCCAAGACCCAAGTTGTAAGTGCAGTGGTCTGGAGATCCGTCAGGTGGAAATTGGGCATGATGGTGGGAGGGACCTTGAATGCAGGAATCCCCGGAGAAATCTTGCGTGGGTTCTTAAAATGCTCCCATTCCCATTCACGCTCCGAGTGAAGTCCTCCGACATGGTTGAAGTCATGGACATTATAGAAGCCCAACTCAGTACGACTTCCGAAACCGGATAGATCCGGAGCCAGCACTCCATGAAGGTTAAACTGGGTCATAGTATGGCAGGATCCACAACCTTTCTGAACAATCGTCTTCTTTGCTAGGTTCAGAAATGGGGTCATTGGTGGATTGATTCCTGGCTTGAAAAGATCTGTATGGCACTTTAAACAGGAGGCTTCGGCAAAAGCTCCCCGCTTTGGCTGGTAGTTAAGAGAGACATTAAATCCATGGGCCTCTGCAACTGTCGTGGCAACCCCTTGGCCATCGTGACAAATAGTGCATCCAAACTTTTCAAAGGGATGCTTTCCGATATACCCGGAGAGGTCAGGGTGGGTGGTGAACGGTTCAGGGGCTGTCTTGAATGCCGGAACTGAAATCCCCATATGGCAGGTCATACAGCGATCTGGCTTATTCATGATCGGATTCCAGATCTGAACCACCGTCAGGGTGGATTTGGCTAGCTCTGGTTTTTTCGTGATCTTTGCCAATAGCTCATAATAAGAACGTTGATACGTCATCCATTCTGGGTGCGTATCTTTATATAATTCATAGAAAAAGACTCCTCCGAGGAGAACTGTCGAGAGGAAAAAAAGAGCGTAAATGCGCATTTTCATTCTTTTCGTCCCCTTTCCGTGCTTTGGGCCGACTTACGAAGGGGGTGCCCCTCAGGATAGAAGGATCCTTCCTGCCACTTCTGGAACCAAATGACAAGGTAATAGAAGATGGCGGTTCCAACAAAGAGAGTCAAGGAGATGCCAATTCGGTAGGGATAGCCGAAATACTCCTCAACCCAAGGGGCATTGAGCAACTGATGAAACTGGTCCATCGAACCTCCTTGCCCGAACATGGCGGACATTTTGACGTATCGGAGGCAGGGCGAGCGGGCAGGCTGCCCCTCCGTGACAAGTCAGTGCGTTAATATCGTCAGATATTGATCCAGGGTGTGACGAGTACGTATTTGATGTTGAAGAGAAGTCTAAGCACGATCTTGAGCGCAACCCCCATCATCGAAAGGAAGAAGAATGAAAATGTCAGGTAGCGCCATAACCCCATCGCCTTGTACATTGGCTTCCAGACGATCATAGGGATGATTGTCCCGAGCGCAAAGTACCCGATGAAGATGATGTCTCCAAAGAGCTTGCCAACACCTTCGCTGACGTGAAACCAATTCACAAAGATAAGATGGAGTGGAACAAGAGTCACCAGAGCCGGGTTCATGTGTTCCAGATGGTTGCTCCATGGCCAATACCACTGCCAATCCAGCCCACGAAGGTAAGTTCCGATAATAATCGTAATCCACCAGATCGCAAAGCCGAAAGAATAGTTGAAAACTGCAAATTTTCTCTCAGAATAGGTGTAATACCCTACTCCCTTGGGATTCACATCAAGGTATGGGAAAAGCATCAGTCCGACAATAATCATTCCGGGTAAAACCACTCCGGCATACCATGGATCAAAGTAAACGAGCAGCTCCTGAAGTCCAAGGAAATACCAAGGAGCGCGCATGGGATTCGGCGTGGTCGAAGGGTCGGCCAGTGAACGAAGGGGAGCATGTTCAAACTGAATCAAAACCATCAGGCCGACCGTCACGAGGATGGCACAAATAATCTCGATCATCAGCAGGTTCGGCCAGACATAGACCGTGTCTTCTGGCTCCTTCTTGACGATGGGTGCCGTTTTTTTCATTAGCTCGACAAGTCCATAAGACTTTCTCGAGTCGCGGGGAAAAATCTCCCGGGTCACCTTTTCATCCATTATTGCCCCACCTCTCCATATAACACTTTCACTCATGTATTAACCATTTATGCCATAAGTGCGGTGGTCCCCTTTAACAGCCTTATAGGGGACCCGAGAAACCATCTTTCCGGATCCGCCAGAAATGGACCGCAAGAAAGACTGTGACGACGAGTGGAAGGACGACACAATGAAGCACGTAGAACCGGATGAGCGCATTTTGACCCACGACCGTTCCACCAAGAAGCATGAACATAATGTCGTTGGTCGGAAGGAATCCGAGCTGCGGCCCCCAAGGACCGTTTTGTCCGATAAGGGGGGTATATGAGGCCATCTTGGCACCGACCGTAACTGCCCAGTATGCCAGCTGGTCCCAGGGAAGAAGATAACCAGTCCAAGAGAGAACCAGTGTATTCACCAGCAGGACGACACCAACAACCCAGTTAAATTCACGAGGTGCTTTGTAGGCACCTGTGAGAAAAACACGGGTCATATGAAGCCAGACGAAGAGAACCATACCATGGGCGGCGAAACGGTGAAGATCACGCATGAGATTGCCGCCAAAGATGACGAACTGGAGATCTTTAATATTGCGATAGGCCAGACCGGTATAAGGAGTGTAGTAGAACATGAGCCAAATTCCCGTTACAGCCAATATGATAAAGAGAAAGAGGGTAATTCCCCCAAGACAAAAGGTATAGCGCATTCTAAGAGCGGACCTGCGAACCTTCACGGGATGGATATGAAGGAAGACGCTTGAGAAGATTGCGTAAGCACGGTCGAGGTCATTGTCGGGATAGCCGTGCCGAAAGACAGATTTGAAGATCTGAGATTCGACGATCTCATTTTTAATTTTCTGGAGCATGCCTTACGTCCCTTCCGTTAATAGGACCATTCCCTGATAGGCCTTCGCCAGGTTTTCCGATGTCCACTTGCGACCCGGATTTGGTGCAGGGATAAGGATCCTTGCATGGGTGTGCGGTGACGCTTGATTCAATATGCGTCACCGTTTAACCGCTAACGAATCAGTGAGCTTATGTTTATATTAACCGCCCCCATCAACAGAGAAGGCGGTTGGAGGCGCAAGAGGCTCCTGCGGGAGCTGAATGTTCAATATAGAATGGTGTAACTTCCTTGACCTTTTCTTTGACCCAGAGGCCTTGAGGCGTCTGAACCGGATCCGGGTCAAGCCGGATCACCGTATTGACGATCAACTCCCCGTCAAGGGGATCACGGGTGATTTGCCCACGCCAGAGCGTTCTTGGAGCAGGTCCCCCACGAACATTGCCATGAGCATCATAAATCGATCCATGACAAGGACAACGGAATCTCTTCTGGTCCGGGAACCAATTCGGGGTACAGCCGAGATGACGGCAAATGGAAATCATGTTGTAGATTCCCCGCATGTTTCTCACAACCCAGAAGCGCCCCTTCAGCTTCCAGCGCTCGTCCACGCCCAGACCATAGATCGAGACATGACCGATCTTAAAAACAGTCGGTGGTTCATAGAGAACTGGAGGAAATAGATATTTGTATGTGGCAAATGCCGTCCCGGCCATCGAAGCGCCCATGAGGGACCAGCCTGCTGCCACGAGAAATTTTCTTCGCC
>ACXJ01011290.1_pt1 | contig 12462 bp, 10 predicted proteins | sample 870861 | NCBI WGS metagenome assembly ACXJ01 (sample SAMN02954270, study PRJNA29437) | mine drainage metagenome | biome: terrestrial; feature: Richmond mine; material: biofilm; isolation source: combined biofilm from UBA (pink subaerial biofilm) and UBA BS (thick... ... | reverse complement strand
AACATCCTTTCTGGTATAGCAATCTCTTCAGCATTCATTCTTCAACCTCTTCTCCTCACACAGTACTCCCTGGGTTTTTCAGATATACTCTGGATGACACTTACAGCACTCTCACTGATTTTCCTCAATAAAAGATATCTTTCAGGAGCCTTAATTGGCACAGCAATTTCACTAAAACAGGTTCCAGTGCTTCTGGCGCCGTTTATGCTTATTTTAATTCTAAGAAAATATGGTTTAAAGGAATCCTTGAAATTTGTTGCCTCATCCATTGTTGCCTTCATAATTTTCAACGGCTACTTCATAATCAGGTCACCTTATGCCTTTATTCATGACATGCTAGCACCGGAAATTCAAAATCTTATTGGTATTGGATTCGGCCCATCGCAGTATACTTTCCTAGGATTCATTTATGTATCCAGGGACTTCTATTCATCTATGGTCATCTTTTTCCTCGTTCTACTCCTGATTGTTTATTTTCTTTATACTGAACAGATCCAGTACGGTTTTGTTGCATTCCCCATATTGATATTTATCTTCAATTACCGGCTTCTGGCTGAATATCTAATGTACTGGCCAATGATGGCTGCACTTCTGATCCCATACGTTGCATTGGAAAAGAAAGGCGTAGAGAGAAAGGCCAGAAATGTGCTTACCTTCAGAAAACATTGGAAAAAGGTTGCAGTTTTTGCAGTACTTATAATAGCAATTCCAGCAGTTGCCGCAGTTCATTTCTATAGGGCACCATCTTTAACTGTTAACAGTTTAGTGCCAGAGTATAATTCAAACGGAACCTTAGCTTATATGGAGGCTAATGTAACTTACCTTAACCAGCATACGAGTCTTAACCCATTGTACTTCAGATTCGTAGGGGGTTCATATATGGTAAATCAAAACGGCTATCTATGGAAATCATCTGGAAATATTTCGCTGTCATATGGAAATACATACAGATTTAACATTTATCCACTTGCCGGATCAGATCTAATTAACGTATCTGGAAGCTACAGAGTTATTGTTTATTATAAGCACGATCTTGGAGAATTTAGTAAAAAAATTGTGATTCATGAATAGAGAGTTTCTTTTATTGATACTTTAATGGAATTTACTTTATACGAAGTGGACATTACGAAAAGTTGACATCCGATATTACTTTGATATTGCGATTCCTTTCTATTCTTGGAGGAGGAGCAATGGCTGGCATACTGGGGTCACTTACAGGGCTTGGTGGTGCGACCGTTCTCGTTCCACTGCTGACACTTTTCTATGGAATACCTATTTATTTTGCTACTGGGGCGAGCCTCATATCAACCATAGCAACCAGCGCTGGCTCGGCAAGTGGATATACAAAGCATAAGATTGCCAATATAAAAATAGGCGTGGGGCTTGAGATTGCTACAACAGCAGGCGCCATTGTTGGTTCTCTGACAATTGTAGCAGTGCATGAGGCACACGCCAGCTGGATTATATATGTCTTATTTGGGATAGTTCTGCTCGGTTCACTTATTCCCACAATTCAAAGAAGCTCAAGCGAAGAACCATTAAAACGAAAACCGGACTGGAGCACAAAACTTTTTCAACTGGCCGGGGAATATTATGATACCAAATTAAAAAAGAAAATAAGCTATGAAGGAGTAAGATGGTGGCTCGCTGAAATAATCATGTTCTTTGCGGGTGTTATTTCCGGGCTTCTTGGGATTGGAAGTGGAGCCCTGAAAGTTCTTGGTATGGATTGGGCAATGAACTTGCCTATGAAAGTTACAACTACAACCAGCAACTTTATGATTGGGATTACTGCAGCCACCGGGAGTTCCATCTACTGGTATGAGGGATATATCCAACTTTTCATTGCCGGGGCTACTGCCATAGGTGTTGTCATAGGGGCATACATTGGCAGTCGGCTTCTCCTCAAGATAACAAACAAGAACATAAGGTGGATATTCTTTTCAATCCTTTCATTCCTGGGCGTAGAGATGCTTTTGGAAGGTCTTGACAAGGCAAAGGTGCTTGTCATAGCAACCTATATAGAGGAAATTATATCTATTGTCGTGGCAATAGGCATGATATCTGGTCTTTACTTGAAATCAAAGAGGGGTGAAAATGCCGCCAAAGCAGCGTGACATAGATAGTATTACGAGCCTTATTTTGCGTGTAGGGGTACTGAGCAGCCTTTCTCTTATTATTGTGGGCGTTATCCTTCTTTTCATAGACGGAAAGGCAGATGGGGTATCTATTTCGCAGATAGCTTCCTTCCATTCGTCTTTTAACTCATCATACCTGAATCCTACCCATATAATTCAGNGATTGATGGCAGTTGATCCACTTTATTTTTTAACACTTGGGCNNNNGGTTCTGATTTTCACACCAATAACTGTGGTCTTCACGTCCATGGTTACCTTTGTTACCTCAGGTAACCGTCTGTATATTGCAATGAGCCTTATTGTTCTCTTCAACCTGTTTTTTGCAATGCTTGCTATACCTTCTATAATACATACCTGATCTATTTTTTCCATTTCCTGAATAAAAAGCCTAAAAGGTACCTGATATTTTTAGTAGATCAGTAAATGAGGAACAATTTAAATCATAACACCACTATTTAAGGATGTTGAGAAATATCAGAAATAAATCAAGAGTGATACGAAAAGTCTACAGGATTTATACCCGGAATATTCCCAGTAAAATGTATTCAGAAGCATATGTATAACTGGGTCAACATTTGCTAAAAATACTTTTCAGTTCTATTAAAGCCAAAGGGAGTCCGGAACTAAATAGTCACTAACGACAAGAATGAATCCGTTTCAGATACAACTGGCAAGTGCGGGCAGAAAGCCGCTAAGGACTTTCTGTATTATTCAACGTTCGGATAATTCGATTCAAATGTATTAGAAACCATAGGTAAAATGATGTAATCCTCCTTGAATCTATTCTATTTGTCATCTTTCATTTTTTCCAGAGTTAAAAATTGCTCTGAATAAAATACCAAAGAACCTTAATTGATTCCGAAAATTTAATAATATATTTTTTCATGAATAACCCATATGGGAAATCTATACAACCTCAAGTGCCCTAATTGTGGTAATGAGTTCCAGTACTATTATGACTTTTTATTTCCTTCAGCTGAACTAGGTATTGTATTCAAGTATGGCCCAAACACTTTTTCAGTTAAATGCCCACAATGCCACAAGAGAACAAGGTACCATGTGACCGATGCAGATATTGCAGACTCAAAAATGGGCAATTCCAGCAATGATACATAATCCAGCTATGGAATATCAAAAGATTCTTGGGAGATATAGGTACAATCTTGACGCTTCATTTAACTTAATAGTCTGATACTCTCAAACGTATGGATTAACAGAAGAGATTCTAGATACCTACGTATCGATTGAATCTACAGACGGGCAATTCTTTGACATATTGGTTATCGTTTTACCATGAACTGTTCATTTTTCTATTTATTTTCTGGTTTTATACCCTTCATGGATAACAGTAGAATTGGCTTCTAGTATGGGTCAGAATTTTCACTTATATTGAGGGATTGCTATATAGAAAATTGAATTCGACCCATAAATCATAGAATTTATTCATTACACCTAAAAAATGTTTATTACCGATGTAGAAATGATAGATTAGGTTCCTCAAATGCTTAACTTCGAAAGAGTAAAGATAGAACACGAAGACCCTGAAAAGAGAATTGGAAGTTTTAAGCTAGAACCTGTCAAAGGATATACAGATTCTGAAGCTGTTGCAGAGGCTAGCAGATGTCTGGGCTGTAACATATGCACACAGTCATGTCCAGCCAGCCTTGACATAGGAGGATACATAAGAAGCAGTGCAGTTGGAGACCCTGCCCAGACTGTTCGGATAGTCTTCGAAAATCTTCCATTTCCAGCCATTATAGGGAGAGTATGTACTCACCTGTGTGAGGACATATGTGTTTTATATGACACTGGCGGTCCCATAGCTATCAGGCATATGAAGAGATACGCAGCTGATAAGTTTGATGATTACTCGCAGGTTCTCAACATTCCAAGGAAAAGATTTATCGGAAAAAAGGTCGCAGTGATTGGAGGAGGACCATCCGGACTTACTGCTGCATTTTATCTCTCAGTTCAGGGGATAAAGGTCACGATTTTCGAGAAGCTCCCTGCACTCGGAGGGTTTATGAAGACAGGAATACCGAGATACAGGCTCCCTCAGGAAGTTCTGGATAAAGAGATAGGATTCATCATAGATCAGGGAGTGGATGTCAAATTAAGTACTGAGGTTGGAAAGGACATCTCATTCAAGGAAATCATGGAAAGCTTTGATGCTGTATACATTTCAGTTGGCAACCAGAAGCCACGAATGACTGGAACCCCGGGAAGCGATGCAAAGAATGTGATCCATGCAACCGAATTTCTAAGAAGGACAAGCTTCGGTGAACATATAGACGTCGGCCAGAACGTGGCAATAATTGGTGGAGGCTTCACTGCGAATGATTCCTCCAGGACCTCACTCAGGCTTGGCGCTAAGAATGTGCATATCATGTACAGAAGAAGGGACATTGACAGGCCAGGCTATCCATCTATGAATGCAGAGGAGGAGATGGAAGAGGCCGTTGAGGAGCATGTCGATTACATGTGGGAGGTAACTCCTTTCGAATATGTTAAGGAGGGTGACAGAGTCGTCACACTGAGATACTGGCAGAATGAGATGGTCCCTGACAAGGGTGGTCGTGCAAAACCAATTCCTAAAAAGGATCGAGTGCTGGAGATGCCTGTGGATTACGTGATAGAGGCAACCGGACAGGAAACAGACTATTCATTCCTTAGCGAAGAGTACGCAAGGCAGCTACGCCTTACACCCCATGGGCAGCCAATTACAAATGAATTCAACATGACTTCAATAAAGGGGGTCTTCACTGGAGGGGATTCCACAAACCTGAACCGTGATCTCATAAGCGCAGTCAGGGATGCAGACAGCGCAGTCCAGGGAATTCTTCAATATCTGAATGTCATGGATATGGTTGATGAAGACCATCTCCCCATACTTGACAGATGGAAAAAATACTCCTCATCCAGCGCAAAGATAGCCTTCATGAGCAGATAGTGGTTCTAACTTATAGTGTCGAACCCGGTGTATGGGACCAGTACATCCGGGATTTTTATTTTCTTTCCATCCTCTGACTGATAGTTCTCCATAATTGCGACTATTGTCCTTGTTGTTGCAACAGCAGTTGAATTAAGAGTATGGACAAACTGGTTCCCGGATTTTCCCCTGAATTTTATTCCCAGTGAGCGGGCCTGGTAGTCCGTATCGTTGGAAGCTGACACAACCTCGCGGAATTTTCCCTGTGCAGGGAACCATGCCTCTATATCATACTTCTTTGCTGCCAGATTTCCGAGCTCACCGGAACATACATTTACTACACGATAAGGAATCTCCAGGTTTCTGAATATATCTTCAGAATTATGAAGGAGTTCCTCGAGGAAATCCCATGACTCATCCGGATGGCAGAAAATGAACTGCTCAATCTTCGTGAACTGGTGAACCCTGAAGATCCCCTTTGTATCCTTCCCATGTGCACCTGCCTCCCTTCTGAAGCATGGAGATACTCCTGCGATTCTTAGAGGAAGGGACGATGGCTCTAGTGTTTCTCCCATGTACATTGATGCGATCGGGTGCTCTGAAGTGGAAATAAGATAAAGGTCCTCTCCCTCCATTTTGTAAAGAGTGTCCTTAAAAGTCTCCATGTCTGTGGCCCCACTCATGGATGCAAGATTCAGCATATATGGCGGCTCAACAACGTTAAAGCCCCTTTCTGAAAGAAAATCCACAGCGTAATTGACAAGTGCAAGCTCAAGTTTCACCAGCCTGTTTTTCAGGTAGTAGAACCTTGCTCCTGATACCTTCGAAGCGCGATCCAGGTCCGCAAGGTCCATTGACGCTAGAAGATCGACATGGCTTATTGGCTTTCCTTCTATCAGCGTATATTTTCCATTCCCTTCTGTTGCTTGATTGAATTCATCCAGATCTCCGGAGTAAACCTTTGCAGTGCCCCAGAAATTGTGAAACTGGTTGTTCTCGTCTCCCTTGCAGACTGGCACAGATTCATGTAACAGGTTTGGCATTGTGTTAAGAATTCTGGACCTTGAATTCTCAATCTCTGCCATTTCAGCTTCAAGTGCACTGATCCTGTCATTTATCGACTTCACTTTTTCCTTTGAGCTCCCTGGGTTTTTGCCTGCCTTAACGAGTGATGATATGCTGGCTGTTATCTCGTTTTTCTCATGCCTTAAACTATTGAGGTCTTTCAGTTTTGCCCTCCATTGACTGTCCAGGGTAAAGAATTCTTCTAAGGCGGAATCTCCAAATCCCCTTGCCTTGAAGGCTTTCCTGAACAATTCTGGGTTCTCCCTCAGGAGATGGATATCTATCATCCCGCTGTTATATCAAAAGGATTAAAAAGGATTTCAAAGGATACTTTGGAATCTGAAGTGAGACATCAATTTATTTATCCATTGAATATGGGTAATTCAATTATACATAAGCAGTTAAAAACTAAGAACAGATGCCTATGCTTAACCCAACGTTTGATGGTAAAAATCCCACTGAAACTGTAAAGCAAATCTCTGGAAACAGTAGACACATTGGAGGCGTAGTCACAGGTGAATAGGCTTGAATTCCATTTTTGACTGGTATTTCAAACTTCTGAGCGACTTATAACCTGTTCCTCTCCTCATTGAAAATCCTGATTCAGCAAGCATTAGGCATCGTAAATTTGTTTAATAAAAAATCTGGGAGGTGGAGAGCCTCCCTGATCTTTGAGGTGTCTTCAGCTTAAAAATTCAAAGATAGGACCAGGAACCACCGTATTCAGAGTCATCATCTGAGCCGTCGTTGAATTCCTTTATGGTTCTTGACTCAAGCTTTACCGAGGGAACCTTCCTGATGGATGAAAGCCTGTTTTCAACATCCTTCTGCATGAAACTGTGCGACAGGTTTTCCTCCTGCATTTTCATATTTGAATAGAAGCCGCCGGTAAAGGAGAATATGTTCAGAAGAAGTATAGAACCAGGCATTATGATTGCCAGAGTCTTTATTATTCCATAAGTTGTATACAGGTCATTAAGAACCCCTGTGTAAGCTATCAGATTGGACTGGGAAAACTGTAAAAATCCTGTTGAGAAATATGTACCTGTAGAGCCCAGGACTCCGGTTTTGAATGGCGACAATGCCAGGGTAATCATTATTATGACTGCAGTGGAAACAAAGCTTGAAACAAGGGCTTTGCCCATCGTTCCTGATTTTCTTCCTCCAAGGTATCCTGCTATAGCTGGGCCGGCCACTGGAATCCACCAGAGCATCATGGAGAATATAAGCGAATAGAAAATCCCCTTACCCTGAGAATAAACTGAGACATCGTAGCTTTTTTTGTTCTGCCTCGAAATCCTCTCCAGTTCAAGACCAAAAATTCTGTTCTTGAACCTCTCAAACAAACTGTAGGGTGGTGTCATCTCTTTGTCAGACAGACATATTGTACAAAGTATTTAAGTATTTTGAAGGTGCCTGATTTAATATCAGGCCCCGTATTTTTCGTCGTTTCCTGATAATTGCCTCATGTATTGCAGGATATCACCACTGCCCAGCCTCAAGGAGCCATTCATGCAAGATATCTCATCAAAGAACTTTGCCCCGTCTCTTCTTGATCCCGGAGATGACATTAGAAGTGGAAGCGGATCCCCTGAATGCTCCCTGAAGTCACATGGCGTGGAATGATCACCTGTAATGCACACAGTCACATCAAGGTCCATTATCGGCTCCAGTGCTTGATCAAACCGCTCTATGACTCTTTTCTTCAGGATTGCATTGCCATCATGACCGGCAGCATCGGTGCCTTTGATATTCACAATTACAAATTGCGAATTCCTCATCTCTTCCACGGCAGAGTCCATTTTGTTCCTGAAGTTTGAATTTACTGTTCCTGTGGCCCCTTCTACCTCCAGTACTTTCATTCCCAGGAGAGAGCCAATGCCCTTTACCATTGGAATACCGGCTATACATGCACCGTTAAAGCCATATTTTTCTCTGAATGGTTGCAGTTTAGGAGTCAATCCCGCCCCCCTGAGTAGAAGTTCATTAGCAGGCATTTTTCCATTCTCTCTGCGCCTTAAATTGAATTGGTGTTTGCCCAGTATTGATCTGGCTTCTGCCAGATACTTATTAAGCACTTCTGCAGTGAATAGTGCCTCTTTATCCAATGCCCGTACCTCCTTAACTTTCTCACCAGATGAGTGCGGATCAGTGTCCGTAATCCTGTCGCTTAACCCGTCACCTTTAACTACCAATGCAGCCCTGTGTTCAACACCAGCTTTGACCTGAAATGAGAGCCCGTCCATTTCCATGCAAAGGGCATCTGCCAGTTCAGAGGCATCCTCATCCAGCCTCCCTGCCCTTCTATCCAGTACTATCCCTTCTGAGTCTGCAGTCGCAAAATTAGCTCTGAAGGCCAAATCACCTCCAGATAACCTCAGGCCCAGGCCCATAGCCTCGAATGGGCCTCTTCCCGAGTAGAATCGGACTGGATCATATCCGAGAAGTGACAGGTGTGAGGTATCTGAGCCTGTTGTCATTCCCGCACTTACAGAATGCATAAGGCCCCCCAATCCCCTCCTAATAAGGGAATTCATATTTGGACGATAGGCAGCCTGAAGGGGAGTTATGCCTCCAAGTTCACGACATGGCCTGTCTCCTAGCCCGTCCATGACAATGAGGAGCATTGGTATTCCCAATTCAATCACGTACCCTCTTCCCAGCTATCGGAATACTTGACCTGTTCATCGCTGAGATTGTCAATTTTTATTCCCATTGAATCAAGTTTTATTGCTGCTATTTCGTAGTCAATCTCTCTTGGAACAGCAAATACACCGGACTTCAGACTTCCATGATTCTTCAACAGGTATTCAGCTGTCAGGGCCTGGACAGCAAAACTCATATCCATAATCTCGACAGGATGTCCCTGACCAGCTGCAAGGTTTACAAGCCTGCCCTCCGCTCTCAGATTTATTTCGTTGCCATTTTCAAGTCCAGTTTTTCTTATATAACCAGGTACCTTATTCTTTTCAATTGATCTGGATTCCAGTTCTCTGAAGGGAATCTCATTATTGAAATGGCCTGAGTTTGCCAGAATTAGATTATGCTTAGCCGTAAGAAGGTCCTCATATGTGATTATATCCCTCATTCCAGTTGCAGTGACAACAAGATCGGCAGTCTTCAGAGCATCCCTCATTTTCCTCACAGTAAAACCATCCATTGCAGCTTCTACTGCTTTGACCTGATCCACCTCGGTTACAGTGACAAGGGCCCCCATCCCTTTCATCCTCATGGCTATGCCTTTTCCACACCACCCATATCCTGCCACAACAACACTCTTTCCTGCTATAAGGGTGTTTGTTGCATTCATTATGCCATCAAGTGTGCTCTGGCCTGTTCCATAACGATTATCAAAAAAATGCTTCATCTGAGCATCATTCACGTCAAACATTGGAAATTTCAGTATATTCTGCTTTTCCATAGCCCTGAGCCTCACGACACCCGTGGTAGTCTCCTCGTTTCCACCGAAAATATCCTTCTGGAGGTCCTTTCTCTCCTGGTGGACAATTTTTGTAAGATCTCCTCCATCATCAATTATGATGTTAGGTTTCAGATCAAGAGTTTTGTTAAGATACTCGTAGTATTCAGACTCCGTCTCACCTTTCCTTGCGTAGACTTCCATACCTCTTGTGACTTTCAGGGATTCAACAACACTGTCGTCTGAACTGAGTGGGTTGCATGATGCCATTCTCACCTGTGCTCCTCCTTCCTTGAGAAGATATGCGAATACCCCGGTCTTCGCTTCTACATGAAGGGCCATTGCTATACGGACACCCTTGAATGGAAGCTCCTTCTTGAACCTCTTCCTGATGGCTGAAAGAACATCCATCCTCTCATATGCCCACTGGAACCTGAGATCCCCTTTTTCAAGATTTTCTGTCATATATACAGTGATTGCGGATCAAGATTTATAATTACACCCTCGCCCAACCCAGAAACTTCCAGGAACTTCAGTTTCATCTCATGGCTGTGACGGAACAGAGGCATGCCATCTTCTTCGATGATTATGTTTCCCAGGTAGATGTAAAAGTGATCTATCCTCCTGCTCCGTATCAGCTGATTGATGACATCCCTCCCGCCTTCAACTAAAATATTTCTGAACCCCATGCTGCCGAGATCATCAAGAATTTTTTCCATGTATAATCCTTCCTTCTCCCTTCTTACAATTCTGGCATGTCCTAGCTCTTCTCTGCTTGAAGAGGAGAATATTATGGTTTCCTGTTGATCATTCAGCACATTGGAATTCTCCGGTATCCTCAGGTGTTCATCCAGAATTATCCGGGCTGGTCTGCGATCACTCATCAGGTATTTCTCATTTATACCAAGATATGGATTATCATTTATGATCGTTCTGGCCCCTACCAGAATTGCATCTGACTCAGCCCTCAGCCTGTGAACTCTTTCCATATCCTCATTTCCGGATATTCTCACTCTTCTTCCATTTCTTCCTGCCATCATTCCATTGAGGCTGAGTGCTACATTGACGGTGACTGTTGTGTTATGGGCCACATTTCATGTAATGCGAATTTAAATTAAAACTGATCCTGCATTCATATTGCAATTTTCAAAACATGTATATGCATCACCTGCATTTCACTGAAAGAATGAGGATCAGCGACCTTGGACTTCCAGACAACTTCCTAAACCTCTTTGACGGAAGCGATTATACACTTTACCCCCACCAGAAAGACGCAGTTTCCCGCATAAACGAGAAAAAAAGCCTTATTCTGTCAGTGCCCACGGCATCGGGAAAGACACTTGTTGCCTATGTCGCCATCTTCAAGGAATACCTCAGGCATGGAAGATGCATCTATATTGTGCCTCTTAAGGCCCTGGCTTCAGAGAAATTTGATGAGTTAAAGGAACTAAGGCAATTTGGAATGCGGGTTGGAATATCGGTGGGTGACTATGAAGAATCCCCAGAAATCCTGAAAAGATTCGATGTTCTTGTCTGTACATCAGAGAAGGCGGATTCACTGTTTCACCATGATCCTTCTATGATGTTTGACATATCACTCATTGTGGCGGACGAGCTGCACCTCGTTGGCGACCCCAACAGAGGGCCCAGGCTTGAGATGTTCCTTACTGCTGCAAAGTACATGAATCCTGATATCACCATCCTTGGGCTCTCTGCAACAATAAGTAATTCCACTGAACTTTCTGAATGGCTGCAGTGTGATCTTATCAACAGTGATTTCAGGCCAGTGGAGCTTAGAAAAGGACTGATCTCTGACTCGACAATGATATTTGATGACAGTGAGAAGATTAAACTCAGGCGAAAGATGGAGCTGCAGGATGCAGTTTCCTATTTCATTAACCAGGGGGGGCAGGTTCTAGTTTTTGTAAATTCCAGAAAAAGGGCTGAGGACACTGCTATCAAACTTTCACTGACACTTGGGCTTTCATCCGATGAGGGTTTAACAGAACCAGAGGAGAAGACCGACAGGTTTGCCAGAATCCTTGCCACCATAATTCCGAGAGGAGTGGCATTCCACCATGCAGGACTTTCTGGCTCGGATAGAAAGATGGTTGAAGATAGATTCAAAGCAGGTGAACTGAAGGTGATTGTTGCCACTCCAACACTTGCTGCAGGAGTTAATCTGCCCGCCAGGGCAGTGATAATCAGGGATATAACACGTTTCTCTGATGGCGCTGTTGGATACATCTCCAATACAGAGGTTAACCAGATGTTGGGGAGAGCGGGAAGACCGAAATTTGACACTGTAGGGTACGGTGTCATATATTCAGCGAATCCATCCTCTATAGAAAGGATAAGGGAATATTTCAATGGTGAACCGGAACCGGTGAATTCAAACCTTGGAAATGGCAGGATGATCAGGTTCAACACACTTGCACTCATATCCACAGGGCTTGGTTCAACTAAAGAGAATATACTGAAATTCTTCCAGAGATCACTGCTGGCTGTTCAGAAGGATCTGAAGAGCATGGAACCTGCACTGGACTCTTCCATCCAGTATCTCATAGAGAATGGCCTGGCAAAGTCGCTTGGTGAAAGGCTTTCCATTTCACAGATTGGGAAACTTGTTAGCGATCTCTATATCGATCCTCAGACAGCAATACTGTTCAGGGACTATCTGAGCAATGGAAACCATGAGGATGAATCGGCTATAACCATAATATCAATGTCCCAGGATCTTCAACCCATAAATATGAGAAGCAGCGAACAGGAAATAGTTGAGGAATTTCTGATGTCCAGGGACCTCCCATACTTTGACCTGGATGACTATGAATCCAGGATAAAGACCGCAATGGTGCTTCTGGACTGGATAAATGAGGTTGGAATAGACCAGATATGTGAAAAATACGGCA
>ACXJ01011311.1_pt1 | contig 12516 bp, 14 predicted proteins | sample 870861 | NCBI WGS metagenome assembly ACXJ01 (sample SAMN02954270, study PRJNA29437) | mine drainage metagenome | biome: terrestrial; feature: Richmond mine; material: biofilm; isolation source: combined biofilm from UBA (pink subaerial biofilm) and UBA BS (thick... ... | reverse complement strand
TCTAACTTGCTACAAATAGATTATGTTGTTTCCGCGGGTATAGCGGCATCAGCTTTCAGCATAATCTTACTCTTTTACCCTGTGTATAAACATGGGATAAGTAACGGTGATTGGGAGGATTACAGATGAACAGTAAAACAAAAGTTGAAATTCTGTTTATAGGGATTGTACTCATTTTATTGGCAAGTGCTGCAACTTATAACGTTTATGGCATACTGGGGCACGAGAGGAACATCCCACAGGATACATACGATCCATCTTTGTATGTTAATACAACCACAATTAATGTAACGGGAGTTCAGTGGTCTTGGAGTTTTGAATTGCCAAATATGACGGCTCCTTCTACACATGTTTACCTGGAAAAGGGAACAAGTTATACGCTCAATGTCACTTCAGGTGATGTAATACATGATTTATTCATTATAGGGGCAGGGGTACAGGTCTATGCAGTTCCTGGACAGTATAATCACGTAGTCTTTACACCAGAAAAAACAGGAAAAATATACTATGAATGTGTGGAGTACTGTGGAGAGGATCACTATGAAATGAGGGGATATTTCACAGTCCTTCCAGCAAATTCAACCTCGGGTGGTTCCTAATGAATCAGACTGACATACTCATAGTTGTAGGTGTTTTAGGATCTCTCATAGGGATTATCGGATTCCTGATCTATTATCTTATAGCTACTGGACGAGAGGAAGTGTCCACGGAAGCTGAAGAGCATGGCTATGAAATTCCTCAGGTTTATGAAAGGGAAGAGATGTATGGACGGAGAGTATCTGCCAGTTTTTCTGTACTTCTAAGAAATGACTCTAAAAGCATCGGACTAAGGTACATATTCACATCAATACTGTTTCTCTTTATCGCGGGAGCATTTGGAGTACTGATGCGAGTATCCCTTACAGATCCAAACCCAACTATCATTGTTCCGGTTATCTATAATATATTGATAACTGAACATGCAACATTAATGATTTACATGTTTGCTGTTGGAATGGCTCTTGGGCTGGGATACTATCTATTGCCATCCTACCTTAAACTTAAGAGAGATAATATGGGAACATATTCATCATTCGCCTACTGGATATGGCTCTTGGGTGGTGCACTTTTTGTGCTCTCAAGATCATCTATGAGGTGGTATATGTACCCCCCACTCTCCTTGCAACTCACTCCATTCGGTGCTGGAACCTACAATTGGCTGGCTATAATTGCCATGGAAATGATATTCATAGGCATGATGCTAGCAAGTATCGTAATTTTAAAGATTATATTCATAGATAGGTCAGACAAAATATCGCTTTCCAAGATGCCTGTTTTCGCCTGGTCGGTAGCATTTACCTTGCTTATGCTGGTAACCTCGGCACCTCCATTAATGGTTGGGCTAGGTATGCTATTCTATGATTTCTTCAATCCAGTGTTCTTTACGGCTAGCGCACATACAGTTCTCCAATTTGCCATTTTGTTCTGGTTCTGGGGTCACCCCATTGTTTACATCGCCATAATGCCATTCTTCGGAATCATGTATGAAATAATCTCGAGGTTCTCAGGTAAACCCGTGTACAGTTATTCTTCTGCGGTTTTCTCTCTGGGTCTACTAATGATTCTGAGTGAACTCGTCTGGGGCCATCACCTTCTCAATTCAGGCCTTGGAACAGACTGGGTATTGTTCTTCACCACAGCATCCTTTATCGTCGTTATCCCTTCTGCATTAACAATCTTCAATATGATAGCCACCTTGTGGACAGCAGAAAAAATAAGGCTCACAGTACCAATGCTGTTTGTAATCAATGCTATTTTCGATTTCATCATTGGGGGTGCAATGGGTGTAATGCTTGGAGATGACGCAGTTAATCTAACAGCACATGGGACGTACTTTGTTACCGGTCATTTCCATTTTGTATTTGTGGGATTAACACTGGGTGTCTCCATGGCGGCATTTTACCTTCTGTTTCCAACATTTTCCAACGGTAGAGTCTACAATGAAAGACTTGCCAAATGGCATATGTATATAACTGCTCTGGGGTCCTTCATTATGTCATTTTCCTGGGGAGTAGGAGGTTTCCTTGGTATGCCAAGAGCTGTAGCTGGATATTTCCCATTCTTCCAGCCTTATCAGGACAGTGCTATAGTAGGTGGTGTAATTATTGGGATTGGTCAATTGGTTTTCTTATATAACATAACAAGGAGCTGGATGACTGACCCAGTAACTGATCCATCAAATATTTTCGAAATAAGTGCTAATGAACCACTCGAGGGCCCAGGCTTGGTCGGAGGTGGAAAGTAAAATGAATGTAAAAGGGAAAGGAGGAATAGCTTTCGCTCTCTTGCTAATAATAGTGGTTGGATTATCTTTCAGTTATATAGTTACAAGTCCAAGTAGCAGTGGCCTTACTCCTACGAGCTCAGACTACTCTGCTGCCACAAATGTTGCATATGTTCACATTTATGCAGATGCAGCAGGTTGGGACGAGCATTATCATAATGTCAATTCAAGTAATCCTGTCAACCCTACCATATTTGTAAAGGTTGATACAACACTGTACTTTAACGTGACCGAAGAAGATGGGGCTCCTCACACATTAACCTTAGGATATCTCGGAACTACAAATGCTTCAGCGAATTTACCAATAGTGAACGGCAATATCTCTAACTCCAAAATGCTGGGGAGTTATAAGTCTTATGAACCCTCTGTTTCATATACTGTGTTGTCAACTGCTCAGATCACAACTACGATCGGTCATAATTCCCAGGGTAAATTTCCATTTACAAAGGCAGGGGTATATTCATACTGGTGCACTATACATCCATTTTCAATGCTCGGGGTTATAATTGTTGGAAGCTACCAGAATACTAGCATAGATGTTGGTCACTCTGCTCCAATTTCAAACAATCTTATCCCCCACCAGGTTAAGAACTTTGGAAATAACTATATTTCAGATCTCAATACAGGAGTTACTACCAAAACGGCTAACTTCGGTGTTGGATATTGAATGTTAAAGAATTCTCAAAAATTTTTAAAATAGAGATTACCTTTTTAGTTGATCTGGTAGCAGTAGCCGCTTTCTTTTCAGATCCTGCCTTTTCATCCAAGTTATTTTACATACTGCCTCTCCTGGTATCCGGTACCCTGGGCTCAATGTCTGCTGCATTGTTTAACAATATTTATGATATGGACATAGATTCGGGAATGAAAAGGACTAGGGCAAGGAAGGAAATATTGAACAGCCATAATTACTGGTCATACTTTTTAACTGGTGCCATTATGCTGGCCCTATCTGGTGCCATTTCATTCTTTCTTATTAATCCCTTAACTTCATTGTTTATAATCCTGGGTTTTGCGAGTTACGTCTTCCTGTATACAATGTTCCTTAAGAGGAGAACCGTCTGGAACATAGTTATTGGTGGAGTTGCCGGCAGTTTTCCTGCGTTAGCAGGTTGGGCAGCCATCTCAAACAATGTCTCCCTGACATCCCTATTTATTGCAGGTTTGGTGTTTTTATGGACTCCAACACATTTCTGGAGCCTCGCAATAAATAATGTTGAAGACTACAGGACAGCCTCATTACCTATGTTGCCTGCAAAAATTGGAGTTAAGGAGAGCTTTAGCTGGATTTTTGCAAATACCATTCTGCTTATAGTATACAGTCTTCTTCCTCTGTTAATAGGTGCAATACATGTTGGTGTTTATTACATCGTATTAGCAATCCTCATGGATTGTCTTCTCATGTATCTTGTTCTGAGACCGAAATTGAGTAATTTTTCTATAAAAGAATTCAGGAAGGTATTTCATTACTCAAATTTCTACCTCATGTTTTTGTTGATTTCAATATCTTTTGTAAGCTTAAGGTAATTCATCCCTGATGGCTTAGAGTTATATTTCTTGATGGAATAATGAAATATTGCGTCCACTTAAGATAAAATTTGTGAGGAGATCATAACGAATCAGGCAATCAGCCAGAAATCATGGGTTCTGAGGGTATTATGCGCTATATTAGGTGAAGCACTAATTTTTGGAAGTTTCTTCTTTTTCTTCGATTTTCATATTCTTTTCTTTGTATATCTTTATGCCACACCTTTCGTCTTTGCAATGATCATTTTCTTGTTCAGACAAAGATTACCAATTCAGAAGAATTTTCTATCAAAAGATCTGTTTCTGCTTATCGCAGTAATTGTGATATGGATTTATGTTTACGGCCTATTAAAGCAATCCACAATTTATGTTCTCTCTATAACTTATTATCCCGCTATCCTTGAGGAACTTAATTTCCGTTTCATTATTCCTGAATTGCTTTCCAGGAAGACCGGGATGGGGAGGGCTCTCATCATTCAGGCAGTTCTTTATACGATATTCTACCTCGGGTTGCCCATCCTCAAGCCTGGATCTTACCCGGGTGTCTATCTGTACTTATTCATATTCGATAACTTTGCCACATCTCTTCTTTATGGTGCCATCTATTATCTCAGGAAGAGTATTTATATTGATATATCGCTTCATATGTCGTTCTATTTGATAGAGATATTCCTCACTGCATCTACAGCCTGGGTAGGGGCAGCGCTGGCTCCAGTTTAGATTAGGAGTTTTTTCCTCCATTCCTCTGGAACAGAGATTGCTTTTCCTTCTTCTGATACACATACGGAAACAGTTTTCCCGGATGCAAATTCTGAACCATTAGAATCAACGAGCCTGTGGTTAAACGTTATACTTTTGTTTCCTATGGCAGATACTTCTGTGAATAAAATTGGAGACGAATCGAAGAGCAATGGTCTCCTATAATCGACTTCTATGTGGGCTATAACTATTCCTGCCTTATCCGCCGAGAATTCGTCGTTTATTCTTCTAAGTAGGTCAACTCTTCCAAGCTCAAAGTATGTCAGGAATACTGCATTATTTACATGCCCCAGAGCATCAATGTCTCCATATCTGACCTGAATTTCTATCTTTGATTGCATTAAATCATCAGTTCCGAAACAAAGTCTTTTACAATAGACACAATCTGATTTTCTTTCCCTATTAGACTTAAAGGATCACAATTATGGACAATTCTCATCTTTGATCCTGCGATAAGATCATGGTAAGAAGTGGATGACGGATCAAACTCATTTCTCTGCTGGCATGAAATTATAAGTGTGGGGGACCTTACAGAAAACAACACGTTTTTAATCTCAGAATTGACTGAAGGGTTCACAAGTATTAATGCGAGTGGCAAATCTGACCTTAGCAATCTTTCCATATTGAGAATTGAGTCCTTCAACAGTATGAAAATTCCTTTTTCAAATGTCTGGAATGGTTTCGAGAATCTGTAAATGTGATATACAGAGCATAAACCGTTCAATTCCTTCTTGCTCTGCTCAATTAAACGCAAAGCGAGTGGTTCATCGCCCAGGGAATGAACCAGGGTAAGGGTGGAACTCATGAGAAGAGCCTCAGGATAGATTTTCTCACTTAGAGAGATTATTCTTTATGCCCTCAAAGAGCTCATTTATGATTTTTTCAGCCTGTCTACCTATCATCCTCTGGCCGACAGAGGTAATTTTACCCCCAACCTTTGCATCGGCTTTCCAGTCCATTAAAGTACCGCCATTTGCCTCCTTCATGTCAAGATTTGCTTCAAGGTCCAGTGTTCCACCGAGGCCCTGACCGCTTCCCTTAATTTTTGCGTGTGTTGGTTCGTTCTTTTCTACCACTTTCATATTAATTTTGAAATCTCCTTTGATGAAGGCTACGCCCGCTCGAACCACAATATTGAATTCTTCAGGGCCTACAACAGACAGTTCCTTAAGATCAGGTATGCATGAGGAGAGCTTTTTCGCGTCCATAATAAAATTGTAAACCTCCGATATCGGTGCCTTAACCTCAAAAGTCCCATTAAAATCCATAACTATCTCCTCCTACCTATCACTTGCAATCTTAAATGTTTTCCCAAACTCATATACGGCAATTAGATAAAAGGACATTCTAGCATTTACTTATTATATCTGTATAGATTTTACCCCATTGGACACCAGACAGTCATCTCTTGATATCTACGCCTTTATAAAAATCTACGAGAAGGATCTAAAAGGTGCATTTCTGAAAAAGGTTTATGACCTTGGCTCTGGCAAATTCGTTTTCCAGATATCTGGGGAAAATAAAGACCATCGATTCCTATATGTCGATCTAAAGAAAGGAATTTTCTTCCTTGATGCAGAGAGGCCCAGTGAAGCTTCATCTCTCGCCATGATGCTCCGGAAACAGGTTTCCGAAAGACGAATAGTTGGGATACGCCAACCAAATTTCGACAGAATAGTTATTCTTGAGCTATCATTCGGCCAGGAATTGATATTCGAGATGTTCAGGGACGGAAACCTTGTTTTGACCCAGGACGGAAAGATAGATTTCGCCCTTTATCCAAGAGAATGGAAGAACAGGAAGGTGATAAAGGGGGAACCTTATATTCCTCCATCATCCGTTGATCCACTTTCACTTGGAAACGATAATCTTTCAGAAATATTATCACGAAGTAAAGGAGGATTGGTTCAGACACTTGCCACAAGACTTAACCTGGGAGGTGAACTCGCTGAAGAGGTAGTTTTCAGGGCCGGACTTCCCAAGGATTCCATGGTATACGACCCATCTTCTATGGAAAGGCTGAGAAATGTTCTCAGGGAATGCCTTGATGAATCTACAAACAATGTTGCCTATGAATATGAAAGTCCTCTTCTGTTGACTCCAGTAATGATGCGACATATTGAGTCGAAACCAAGGGAGATAGTAGAATTCAATGATGCAATGGTAAGTTTCCTGAAAGAGCACAGCATAGATGAAGAAAAGTTAGAATCATCAGTTTCAAGAAGAATCAAATCAATGGAAAAGAGCATAGAAGAATTCCAGAAAAGATCAGAAAGATCTAGAAGTCAAGGTGAAGTTATGCGCTCAAATCTTTCCGCTCTTGATAAAATAATTCTATTTATCAGGAGGAAAGCGAATGAAAATCTATCTCTTCCGATTGTTATGGACGGTATCAACATAACTGAAGTCAACACTGCGACAAAACATTTTAAAGTTTCAATACGAGAAACAGAGTTCGAGCTTGACTTCAGGAAAACTGCCGGGCAGAACATGAATGATCTCTTCCAGGATTCAAAGACCTATAAAGGAAAGATTGAGGGAGCAATAAGGGCAATAGAGTCATCCAGGAAAGAAGCAGATAAGAAACCAAAACAAAAGCAGAAAGTCAGGCCAAAGGAATGGTATGAGGTTTATCACTGGTTTCGTTCCAGTGAGGGGTTTCTCGTTATTTCCGGGAGAGATGCAAAAAGTAATGAAAAAATTGTTAAGAAACACCTCAAGGAAAAGGATCTTTATGTTCACGCTGATGTTTACGGTGCTCCTAGTACAATAATCAAGGTAGATGGCGATACTGTGCCATCAGAAAATACCATCAGAGAAGCGTGCGCATTTGCTGTGTCTTTTTCAAGAGCATGGTCTGCCGGATTGAGAAGTGGTTCAGCATACTGGGTGCTGCCATCACAGGTAAGCAAAACACCGGAGTCAGGAGAATTCGTATCCACAGGATCTTGGATAGTCAGAGGTAAACGCAACTATCTTTTTAATTTAAATATGGAGCTGGAAGTTGGAAAGGAGGAATTTAAGGGTTCAGAAAGGGCAATAATCCGACCAGCTGAAGGGAATTGGGAAAGCCATGAAGGATTTTTCAGGATAACCCCTGGAAAGACGAAGAGGCTTGACACTGTGGCTGAACTTTCCAAACTTCTAAGCATTCCGAAAGAGGAACTTGAGTCTGTTCTTCCTCCTGGTGGAAGTGTCATAGAGGAGTTCAAGAAAGTCTACTCTTGAGTTCCTCTATCAAAGAGACATCCATTGGGTCAAGGCCACGAATCTTTGCAACATAGTATGAGATGTAGTCTCCTGAGTGAATCATGCTGAGAACCTTTTGCAACATTGTAGAACCGTATTCTTTAACATTGTTGAATTTGATTCCTGTCAGATCAGATGTTATTCTCAATCTTTTTCCTGTCCTTTCAAGGCTCGGGTTTCCAAGTGAAATGAAGTAGAATCTTTCCCTGCCATAACTTAGTTTCAGAGGCATGGTTTCATTATGGTTTAACTCGGGAATTGTACTGTTTATAGCAAGAATCTTACCATTCTCATTGAATTGTGTCTTCCACCTGTATGCGGTGGAGACATATGGTTCATATCCAACGATCCATGGAACTAGACCCACGGAACATATCTCTTCAGCCATTTGCTTCAATTTCGAACTTTCTCTTTCAATTGTTTGAAGGACCTCATGTGCTCCGTCAATTTCAGACTGCTCAATTTTCATGAGGGAATTCAATAATGGGGAGAGCATATAGCCAAGTGCATTTCTAGGTTGCATTCCGGAAGGTACTTTCACCGTTTCGTATCCTAATTTGCTAAGTTCCCCTCCTGAAGTTATGACTTTGATCTGTGCTCCCTTTTCCCTGGCCTGTTTGACTGTTGCCAAAGTTTCCTCAGTATTTCCGGAATAACTTATTGCAATGAACAAGGTTTTAGCGTTAACATAGTGGGGTATTTCATAGTCAGAAACAACTTGGACAGGGCACATCCCATAGAGCTCGGAGAATATTCTACCAACTATACCTGAGCCCCCCATTCCTGAAATTACAATATTGTTGAAATCTCTGTCAATATGGAAAAAGTTCCTGCTCATTATTTGCTCTGGAAATGATCTAATCTGGTCAAGGAATTCCATTTAATGGTATTATATTACAATATAGAAATCTTACATATTTTTTGAGCTCGCCAATAAAGCACAAATAAAAAATGAAGCTATTCTAATAAAAGATTAGAATGGCTTAATGAGAACAAAATAGCCGAACAAGGACGTTAATGCAAGAGATATAGCAACGCCGGCTTTAATGGCAGTTTCAACGTTCATATCAAGTTATAGATTTACGCTATTTAATATTTGACTCACAAAGCCGCTTGAAACTGTTCAACAAAGTTAAATGGTCTTTCTTCATACAAATGTATTTATTTACTTAGGCATTGTCGAACAAGCGTAGGGATCTCACCAAAAGTCCCTTATAAGCTATAAAGATACGGTATAGTAAATTAGGTGAAAAGCAGATGGCAACACAGAAACCACATGTTAATCTGGTTACGATCGGACACGTAGATCATGGAAAATCTACACTGGTAGGAAGGCTCCTTTTTGAGCATGGAGAAATTCCAGCACATATTATAGAGGAGTTCAAGAAGCAATCAGAGGAGAAGGGAAAGGCAACTTTCGAATTTGCCTGGGTTATGGACAGATACAAAGAAGAGAGGGAGAGAGGAGTTACTATAGATCTTTCACACAGGAAGTTCGAGACCGACAAATATTACTTTACTCTGATAGATGCGCCTGGTCACAGAGACTTCGTCAAAAACATGATTACTGGTACCAGCCAGGCGGATGCTGCAATGCTTGTTGTGTCCTCCAGAGATGGAGAGGGTGTAATGGCTCAGACCAGAGAACATGCTTTCCTAGCGAGAACACTCGGTGTCCAGCAGCTCATAGTTCTTGTAAACAAGATGGATGCAACTCAGCCTCCCTACAGCCAGGCAAGATACGAGGCTGTAAAGAAGGACATAGAAACACTTCTAAAATCAATTGGGTACAAAAATATACCAATTATACCCATCAGTGGATACAAGGGAGATAACATTACAAAGAAGTCAGACAATCTAAAGTGGTACAGTGGACCAACTCTACTTGAGGCTCTTGACGCTCTCAAACCACCAGAGAAAGCCACCAACAAACCACTCAGACTTCCAATTCAGGACGTGTACTCCATCACGGGTATTGGAACTGTTCCTGTTGGCAGAATTGAGACGGGTGTCTTGAAAGTCGGTGATAAGGTTGTATTTCTTCCAGCAGACAAGCAGGGGGAAGTTAAGTCAATCGAAATGCATCACGAGAACATGCCCCAGGCAGAACCAGGAGACAATGTTGGTTTCAACGTAAGGGGTATAGCCAAGAATGATATCAAAAGAGGAGACGTTTGTGGCCCTGCAAGTGCACCACCAACAGTGGCCAAGGCATTTACTGCTCAGGTAGTAGTACTTAACCATCCAAGTGTAATAGCAAACGGTTACAAGCCAGTATTCCACATACACACAACTCAGGTAGCCTGCAGGTTCGAAGAGATACTCAGAACCCTGAATCCAAAGGATGGAACAACACTCAAGGACAAGCCTGATTTCATCAAGACAGGAGATATCGCCATTGTAAAGGTAGTTCCAGATCGCCCACTCGTCATAGAGAAGGTATCTGACATTCCTCAGCTGGGCAGGTTCGCCATCAGAGACATGGGTCAGACTGTAGCAGCCGGACAGTGTATAGAAATAGAAACAAAATAAGGTGAACTTTATGGCGTCATATAGGGCCAGAATATCTCTGAGCGGTGCAGAGCACAAAGTGGTGGATGTAGTCTGCCACGAAATAAAGGAAATAGCATCAAGAACTGGAGTCGAGCTTCATGGCCCTGTCCCACTTCCCACAAAAAGGTTGGTTGTTCCTGTCAGGAAAAGCCCTGACGGGGAGGGCTCGCCAACATGGGATAGATGGGAAATGAGGGTACACAAGCGCCTGATTGATGTTGACGCTGACGAAAGAACTCTCAGGCAACTGATGAGGATACCAATTCCAGACGGCGTACAGATAGAGATACAGATAAAGTCTTGAGATAATTTTCTATTTTTCCAAATTAAAATACTTCTTTTTTTCTTCCTTGTTGGGAATTGATAAATATTAGCTGGCTATAATGTTCAAATAAGATTGAATGGCCAAGACACAGTATAATGAGGCATCCCAGCTTGCTTACAGACCAAAACTTTTGAAAGGATTAACTTATGGTTTTCTCTCTCTGTTTGCCATCTATCTGATGTACATACTCGGCGGAGCTGATTCACGGATTTATACTGATCCAATACTTGTAGGAAGCACCTATCAACCATTCATTATAGCTTTTTTCTTGCTAATAGCCATTATGTTCATCAATAGGAAACACCCGGTAATTCTCGCTTACCTTACAGGCATTCTGATGGTAGGGTACATTGGAATAGCACTTATTATCTCCAGCAATTTCTCGCTGCTTGTTTTTCCAGTTGTTTCGGTAATATTGCTCTATTTGATGTATGTATCAATCTCAGATGGCTTCCCTCACGGTTTCAGAAGAACTGGAATATTCATCATAGCAGTCTTCATTATGTTCCTCATTGGAGGTGCTGTAAGGTTCTATATAAATCCAAATGAATTCGCCCTACTAGTTGGCTCCATATATGATGATGAAAACCCACTGGGTGTACCATTTCTATTTTACAATGGAATAATATTCTATGGTCACTATATGGTTGTAACTGTGAGCCTGCCAATCATCGTACTTTTCTCAGCACTTGCAGCGGTGCTGACTGAAAACTATCTTCTAATATTCCGGCTTTCAAAAATTCCAGGCTCATCTTCTTTAAGCAATTTCAGCAGGTCTGCAAACAGTGCACTCACGGCCCTTTCATGCCAGTGCGAAGGTATAACAGCGGCATTTCCTTCAATTGTGGCGACACTTCTCCTGAGTGCAGTTATCCCTCTGATCTCACTTAGTATTTTCCTGGTTGCAATGACAAATGTATTTCTTGCTCTTTACTTTATCAGGGGAAAGCGTCTTTTATTTCTGGATAAGGTATGGAAATTCCCGTCCACAGAGAAATTCATCTATTTGACAGTAACTCTGATAGTTCTGATTCCCGTATTGAGTTTATATGCGGTATATTTTGGCTTTGAGAGGTCTCTTCCTGTACTCGCTTTTATAAATATCTCAATGTTTCTCTATGGGATACTTGCCTTTTACGGGTTCTGGAGTTTTATAGGAAGGTCCATATCCCTGAAAAAGCCCGCAATTTATTCTCTTATTCTAATTTCTTCAATACTCATGTTTCTTTGGTACTATCCACCATTGACAGATGATGCAGCCTTTTCAATCACGGGATTCATAGCCATGTCATCGTCCTCAATTTTTGGCGGAATATTCGCAGGCCTTGTTTTCAAGTCACTGTCCGAAAAGGCAGGGAGATTATATCTGCAATTTATTACTATGATGTTCACCACACTGGCAATAATTGTGTTCTACATAACAGCAATAGCTCTCGATGTTGTTTATAGGCCGTTTGGTTCAACTGAGCAGCTCCTTTTCGCACTTCTTGTATGGGGCGTAACTCTACCGTTCGTATGGATAAGTACCAACGTTTCACTCAATTATGAGGTACCAATCAGTAATCAGGTATTCAGGATTGAGAACAAAGGAAGGCATGATACCGATTTTGATGCTTAGTACAATTAGGATTAGCGAAAAATGATTACAGGAATGGATGTAATTATTGTTATATAAGACTGTTCAATATCCGATAAATAAAGTTGGTGTTATATGGGTCGAAAAGAGGACAATATCGCCAAGGCAATGAAACTTATAGAATTGCCTGACAGAATTAGGAAT
>ACXJ01011320.1_pt2 | contig 12544 bp, 11 predicted proteins | sample 870861 | NCBI WGS metagenome assembly ACXJ01 (sample SAMN02954270, study PRJNA29437) | mine drainage metagenome | biome: terrestrial; feature: Richmond mine; material: biofilm; isolation source: combined biofilm from UBA (pink subaerial biofilm) and UBA BS (thick... ... | reverse complement strand
CGAAGCTTTGATGAGGGGTGAGAGAGGCTACTGTAGANNCCTNGGGAGTAGGATACCTGAACCAAACATGATCGAACTCCACTCCAATTCCCTCCCTACCGATATGCAAAGGGTGAGCATCCTTCTTCTCGGGTGCTTCAGGAGGAAGGTCGAGCACTTCGAATACTCGTTCAAAGCTAACCAAAGCACTCATCACCGTCACCGGAGCATTGGAAAGAGCGGTAAGCGGAGTAAATAATCTCGTCAAATAGGAGGCCAAGGCAACTATCGTGCCCACGGACATCACTCCTAGAGCAGCAAGATGACCGCCTAGTCCATAAACCAGCGCCGTAGCTAAAGAGGCGATCAGAGTGAGAGTGACCAGGAATGATTGAGAGTAAAGAGCCTGAGTTACCCCTATGTCGCGCACCCTGGCAGCCTTGCTCCTGAAATCTGCCTCCTCCTTTTTGGGATGACCGAACACCTTGGCCAGCAAAGCACCGGCAGCATCAAATCGCTCAGTAGCCATAGCAGTCAACGAGGCGTTCAGGTTGTAGCTTTCTCTGGTGATGCGCTGCAGCTTGTGACCGACGAAGCGCGAAGAGAGCAGGAGCAGGGGTAGGAGTGCCAGGCACACCAGAGTGATCTGCCAGGAGAGGAAGAACATGGCGCCCAAGGTAACGAGCACGGTTACCCCGCTTCCCACCAGATTGGAGAGCACGCTTGTAAATGCCTGCTGAGCCCCTAGGACATCGTTGTCGATACGACTAACCAACGCTCCGGTCTGCGTCTGGGTGAAAAAGGACAAAGGCAGAGACTGGACGTGCTTGAAGACCGCTGAGCGCAAGTCGAAGATGAGCCCTTCTCCTATCCTTGCTGAAGTGAGCCGCTGAGCAAGGGACAAGCCAGCAGAGAGGAGAGCCAGCACCCCTATGCCAACAGCAAGAACGAGGATCAAGGTCGGGTGGCTGCTCTCTGGTGGATGCACCCCTATGCCATCATTGATCACCGCTCTGTACAAAAGTGGAGTGGCTGCTCCCGTTAGAGCATTGGCCAACACGAACCCAGAGAAGAAGAGAAGTCTTCTCCGATGGGGTCTAGCGAAACCAAGCGCCCGCCTCACCGTACCTGGAGCAAGTTTGGCCTTGGTTACTCCTGGGTCTCTGGCAGCAGCACGCATGGCACGCCATGCCGCATGTTCAGGCATCATCGTCAAAGAACTCCAGAATAATCCATATATTGAATCATATTATGACGATTTGAGCCCGTCTCCGACACCGGAGAAGCTACGGGTTGCCATTACGGCTGTGGAACCGCATAGAAATCGCTCAAACTCCACGATACCAAAGGCCCTGGAGCCAGAGGTGCCTCATGAGTAACCGACAAGCGCGGAGTACCCTCCATGGTGAAACTACCCACCACTAACGAACCGCTCCACGAAAGAGGCGATCTCACCGTCATGGTCGCATCCGGTGCCCACAGCATCGCATTTATTACAGCGCTCGAACCTCCACTGCTACTACCGGTCGTGTTGTTGGTAGAACCATTACTGCTGTGAGAGCTGCCATGCCCACCTATGGAGATGCTGCCACTGCCAGCCATGTATATCTGGAGCTGAGCGGCACTGGAACCATTAGCATTGACTGCTACAGATCCGTTCTTTGCTGACGAAGTACTCCCACCCGCAGCAGACTCGAAGGTCAAATTGGGTGCCAAGGATCCCGAAGGGAAGATGAAGAACTGAGCTGCTCCTTGATTCACTGACGGTTCGTTCACGACACTCACGCTTCCAGAGAAGACCACATCCCCCGTACAGTAGTAGACCCCGGGCATGATGTTTCCTGTAATGACTTCCTCTCCTGCATCCGAGGTAGTGGGGCAGGGATAGTACTCCGAGGGGAGGCAGGGTGTAGGTGGAACAGTACCCCCAGAAGCATTGTCCTGGCAGTCTGATACTGGTTGATGAGGACTGTAAGGAGCAGGAAGTGGCTTTGGGCTGCAACCTGGGCCTCCGTTCTCCGAAGAAGACCCGTTCTCCGAAGAAGAAGAGGATGTCATGGACACGAACTGCGCATCCCCGTAGCTACCGTTCCCGTCGCATCGCAAAGAACCTTCGGTGCCTAGCACACCCGTTATTCGAGTGGTACTAGCCGATCCGTTGAGAGCAAGCGAGCTCTTCCCGAAGATGGCAAAGGGGAAGTTGCTCACCGGCTCTGCCCTTGCATGCAAAGCATAAGAGACTCCATAGGAACTTCCTACGGACTGAATGGAGAAGTAACTTCCTTTGAAGGTTGCGGTGTAAGAGTATGATGCAGCCTTAGTTGGGTTGTTGGAGTCACCGGTCAGCTGGCTGCCACTGTCCAAGTTGGCTGCTTCGGAAACCGTCAGATGGTCAAGTCGATAAAGAGCGGCGTTGAAACCGCCTTCGGCTTGAGCACGAGCTTGGGCCTGTTCCTGGATCAAGCTCGAGTAGTGAAGATCGCCAAGGCTACGCGTAGCAAATGCGGCACCGAACATCCCCAGGATGGCTATCACCGCGATGGCGACTACCAGGCTGCCTTCCTCTCTCTTTGCCGACGCAGCAAAGAGTCGGAGCGACCTCCTTGCCCATATAGGCCAACAAGGACGACACTGCGCCGACATGGACTGCCTTCCAGGATCGTGACCCCTCAGCATGAGCCCTCTCCCGGAGAGGCGACATCATGCAGGTTTACGCCAAGGTCTTGTGTGTAAGCAGCCAATGCTCCAGTAGGATCGGCCTTTATCCACACTTCAACGCGGCTCACGCATGAGCCATTGCTCTCAGGTAGTCCACTGGGTCCTAAGTAGCTGAAGCTGACGCCACTTAGACCAGAGGCAATTACCTCCTCCGGTCCGCTATCAACGCTGCGCTCCAGAGTACCAGCGGATTGGTTGTAAGACCATTCAACCGTCTGCGTTTGATCACTGGGTTTGTCCAGCACAGCACTGAAACCGCCTGAGGAGAGCTGGCTTATTTTGTTGACGCTTTGCAAATCGTTCTGTAGTTGTTGCATGGCATAACGCACCTGATCGGCTGCGTCCATCGCCACAGAAGACTGAGCCTGGGTTCTGGTCAGTGAATACAGGGTGCCAGTAAAGATGAGCATTAAAGGAAGGATGACAGCTAGAGCAACGGATAACTCTGCTAGAAGAAAACCACGTTCGTCCACTCTGAGAGCGCCGGACCTGTCTGCTTTCATGATCCCTCCGTCTCCGATTCCTGAGAGCCATCGGACTCCTTGGAGCTGGACTCGGTGTCCGAGGAGGATGCAGAGGATGCGCCGGCGGATGAAGAGATGACTGAGAGTCCGCTGCCCGTATCGTACATCAGAGTCGCTTGAGTCAAAGAGGCACTGCCTGAGGCATTGTGCCAAGAAACTGTGACGAATACTCTCTTGTACATAGGCTGCGAAGTAGAAGTAGGAGACTCGGCCCAGGAAATGCATGTGTACACCGTGTAGTTGAAGTTGCCCACCGATCTAACAGTGACAGGTGTCAGGTCGTCGTTGGAGGGTGCAGTGGCTCCTAGCACCACTACGGGCGAGGTCTCTGTATCGAAATTGGGAGCAACTCTCCCACATGCAGTCGTATAGCCTGAAGAGCCACTTGCCTGGCTGGAATAGAACCCGATCTCTTCATAGGGCAAAGAGCGAATAAAGGCCATCTGTTCAGTGGCTATCCCAACAGCCTCGGATCGACTAGACGCAGCTACTGTTGTAGTCAGATCTCCGTAGAACATCTGCCCCAAAGGAATGATGGCGATAGTGAAAAGTGCCATAGCTACTACAGCTTCTATCAAGGTGAAGCCACCCTCACCTCGATTATCACACTCTTTGTAGTGGTATGAACACTTTAAGTGCAACACACTATAAGTGTAAAACTACAGATCAAATCGCGCAATAGGTGATAGTGCGTACGCTAGATGGCCTCCCTCAGAGACTCTGCCCAGTTCTCCGGCATCTCCGTACATACGGCCTCTCCTGTGCCGAATGGGATCCAAGTAAGATCACTGCTTGCATAGCGCTCCAATGGATGGAAGCGAGGTATCATAGCCACCCGTAGGATGGAACCAGGCGTCCCGGTCGAGGCAGTGGGCTTTACAACTAAGTTCCAAGAGGCAATGCCAATCTTGGACAGTGCAGCAGACAAGGAGGTCACTGCTTCAGCTAGCTCGGTGAGGATGCCCTCGTCTGCCTCGGCTAAATGAGTGACACCTTGAGCAGTTCGAGCAACTAGCCACAGGTCGGGAAGAAGAGCGACAGGGGCAAAGCTGACCCCGCACGACCATCGGCCAAAAGAACCAATCCACCTTGGACCATCTCGTTCCGCGTCCAATAGCTCGTCGAAAAAGGAGGTACCGTACCGCTTGTAATGACGGGCAATGGCTCGCTCCTCAGAGGCCAAGGAACGGGGAGAAACCCTAGCGGCTACGCCTTGCAGATGAGGATGGATCAGACTCGCCCCTGCCGGTGGTAAAAAGTTCCACCCCATTACACCTTGTCTTTCCCTGGGAGCCAACATGGAGTAGAACTGGGCCATTAGACAGAGGGCATCAGCTAGGTCCTTTGCACTTATATCAGAAGCACCAACCAGATGACGCTTCCCTATCGCTGCCACTGGAGAGTGCTGGCCGTAAGGGCTGAGATTGGGAAAGAGGACCGAGTCTCCTCTCTTGAGCCTGCCTTCCGGCACTTGACTTGGGGGGAACTTGGGCGTGACCTGTTCTACTAGAGGAGGACAGAACGGACAGTGGGAAGAGCTTCCTTCTTCTAGTCCCTTCGACTCCTCCGCAGGATCCACTCCATAGGGGAAGTTGGCTGCCTGCCTGGACGGCAAGCCGAAATGTGCCATGCGGCAGGTTGCCCCTGTCAATGGGTCATAACGCATCTCATGATCGACCACTTTTTTTGTAAACCCATCTCTAGGATCCAGCATTACCGTATGCAACTGACGAGACTGAAAACGGATCACCTCTCTTGCCCTCCCTTGTTTTCGACAGACACGAACACGATAAAGAGTGCTACGTGAACAGGGTATCGCTGTTCACTGTACCCACCCAAGTGGCAAGTTAGCCTATTATCGACCACGTGAGCAGGGAGTCCCCTGAAACGGTTAAATGGTCGCTTCTGGCAGCTGTCGTCTACCTAACCATCTCTACCCTGCTCTTCTGGCATCTGCTACTCGCGGGACCAGGAAGTGCCCTGATATGTCCCTGCAGCGATTCATCACAGATGAGTTGGTTCTTCGAGTGGACAACGTATGCGTTGACCCATGGCAAGAACCCACTGCACTCCAGCTTGATGTTCGCCCCTTCAGGGATCAACCTAGCAGACAACCCTTCCCTGCTGTTTCCTGCCCTTCTTCTGTCTCCCGTAACGGTTAGCCTTGGAGCACTTACCTCATTCAACTTGGCCTCGATACTGGCCCCTGCTGCCTCTGCCTTCGCTCTCTTTGCTGTCATGCGCCGCTTCGTAGTCAACCCATTCGCCCGCTTGGTAGCCGGACTCCTCTACGGCTTCTCCCCGTTTGTCCTAGGTGAGCTGTTCCTAGGCGATCTGCAGTTGGCCATTCTCGTTACTCCTCCCTTGTTCCTCCTTGTCCTGGACGACATCTTGATCCGCCAAAGGAGGGGTCCAATCAAGGCAGGACTGGAACTAGCCGGACTTACCACAGCTCAATTCTTCATCTCCCAAGAGGTGCTCTTCGACTCTGCTGTCTTGGCCCTTCTAGGAGTAGCAGTAATATTTGCAGCCAAGCGAAGAGAGCTATTCCGCCAAGAAAGGCGCAGATGGTTGCACATTCTTAAGGCTGTCTCCGTAGCATCTGTCACTGCCACGACAGCTCTCACCTACCCAATCTGGTACATGCTGGCTGGCCCAAGAGCCGTACCCGGCCCTTTGTGGAAGAATGCCGAGAACTGGGTAACCTCTGTATTCTCTCTGGTGGATCCAGCCATCAAGTTGACCCCACTGTCACATGCCACCGTTACCGACGTGACCTACCTGGGTGCTCCCCTCCTACTCGTCGTAGGAGTAATAGTGCTGAAGTGGCGACGAGACAGCACCGTGACTTTCGCTTCCTCCATGCTGGTTATCTCGTTAGTGCTCTCCATGGGAGACAAACTGCATATTGGTGCCGAGTCGACTGCAATTTCCCTCCCCTGGAGCTTGATAGCCTCCCTGCCCCTTGCCAACAAGGCAGTACCTTACCGGTTTGCCATCTTCTCCACTTTGTTTGCCGCCATGATCGCAGCCATTGGTTTGGACAGGTGGATGAGCAGCAGCTCGATAGTGCCTGCTCATTCATCAAGTTCATCGAGGAGCGAGGGCACCCATTCATGGTTGGAGCGACACAAGAGACACAAGAATCGTCTCGCCATGACGCTTTTCATCGGGGCGGTTGTCCCCTGGTTGCCAGCGTTCCCTACCAAAGCCGGTTTCCCTGCAAATTTAGCCTTTCCGTATACAGCTCATCGAATCATCCCTTCCCCCTTCCCAGCTCCAACAGCTGTCTCTGGCAGGGCCCCCCCTTTGATAGCTTTGTATCCTACTCCTACCTGGTCTTTTGCTACTCCACTGCTTTGGCAGGCAGAGAGCGGCTTCTCCTACCGCATACTGGGAGGTTACGGGTTCATCCCCTCCCGTGCTCGTTATCCTGACCTAGGACCACACAAGACCGCTATCTCTACGCTGTTCCATATCTACGAGACTGGCAACAGAAAGCTCCCCTCGGCAAGCAGTCCTCTCTCTCGCAAGGCATTCACAGAGTTGAATCAACTAGAGGTTAGCGAAGTAGTAGTAGTCGATAGAGGGAAACATCCAAAAGGTCTTGTTCGCCTACTAGACGACATGCTGCACAGCGCTCCAAGGCGGTACAAGAGGTCCTGGGTATGGAAGCTATCTTCCTCGGGGTAATGCTTCCTAGGCTAGCGGCGGGTACAATTCGGGAAGCAAGGAGGCACTAGCCCTGTCCCCTATTACCTCTAATCCGCTGGTATCCAGTTCTACACGCCCTGCCAGCCAGCCCAAGAGCACCCCTCCAGCACCACGAATAACGCAGTCGGCATGGGAATGGCCGCTAATGATGGAGCTTCCTTCCTGGGTACGAGTTATCAACCACTCTCCTGTTCCATCAGTAGCATGTAGATGCCAGGAGAGTGCCGGCCCATGGACATCTCCCGCTTTGCGCTCCATAGAGGCGACAGCATAGGGAAGGGCTACCTTGACAAAGCCTTCTGACCAATCCTGCGGCTCATAGCCGATGCCTAGATCCACATGGTGAACTCCCACCTCCACTAAACGAGCTGGAGGGGTGCTCGACAAAGGTGCTGTTCGATCTAGATAGGAGATCGGACTTTCCCATCCATCATCGGGTATGCCATCGAATGCTGCTGCAAGACGATCCGCGGAGTTGGCCAAGTCCTCAACGATCTCTACAGCCGTTCTCGCCGCTCCACTCTCGATAGCTGCATCCCTGGCTTGACGACCTCCTGGATAAGGCTCCACTATCTCGCCCCTTAATGCTCCCTCTATACGCCGGGTAATCGACTCTGCATTACGGGCTAGATGGGATAGCACATGACCTCTGCTCCATCCGGGCAACTTCGACGGTGCTTTCATCTCTTCGTCGGAGAAGTTACGGACTGCAGCAAGCAACACGGAGGTTGCTTCATCCACTAGTTCAAGTACTTCTTCCAGTCTTTTCCCCTGATTCTCCCCCATACGCTCACGAATCCTTCCTAAGATCTTTCTGCCCCGCTACCGCTGCTCTCCCTGCAACCTCTCTAGTAGCTAGATTTGTGGCTGGGAGGTTCAATGACCAAAGATACAGTACCAGCGGGAGGGAGGCGACGCAGACACGCCAAATCCTTCAAGGGCTGGCACAAGTTTTTAATCGTCTTAGCACTCTTGGTAGTGCTGGCCGGGGCATCTCTGTTCATCTCTGCAAGAAAAGCAGCTAGGGGATCGACTGAGTCCACCATACCTAAGTCGACGACTTCTTCACCTGCACCACAATCAACCCCAGCTGAGCTATCAAGCGCTCGATGCCCTTTGAGCGATCTACCTCCACCAGACGGTTCAGTCCCATCACGCCCTGCCCTCGCCATCAAGGTGGACAATTACCCTGCAGCTCGTCCTCAGATAGGGCTGGACCATGCAGACATCGTCTTCGAGGAGCCTGTAGAGGGAGGGATAACCAGATTCGTAGCCGTCTTCCAATGCCAATCGCCTCCAAAGGTAGGGCCCGTTCGTTCAGCACGGCTCATCGACATCAAGATCCTCGGTCAGTTGGGAAAGCCCATCTTCGCATATGCGGGAGCAATAAATCCTATACTGAGAGCAATTGGCAGGGCTCGAGTAGTGAACGAGAATTTGATCGATCTGCCTACCCTCTTGGAGCGAAGCTCCTCTCGCCAGCCTCCATACAATGCCTACGTCAACACAGCTGCTCTCTGGAGGCTGCATAAAAGTGATCATACTACTCCACTGCCGCTCTTCACCTACTCGAACACCGTCCCTAGCGGAACAAGAGCAAGCTCCGTCCACATACCCTTTTCCACTTATTCAGAGGAGACATGGCGATACGACCCGGCTACCAAACAGTACCTGCTTTACTACAGTGGCTCCAAGGCCATGCTCCAGTCGGGTCGACAGATTACCGCTTCCAATATAGTCATACAGATAGTACATGTGTTTTATGGACCTTACGTAGAGAACAGCTTTGGAGCATTGGAGGTGCAGGCTCATCTCATCACCAAGGGCCCCCTGGAGGTGTTGAGGGATGGCGTGGTCATCAAAGGAACCTGGGAACGACAATCTCTCACCTCTCCGACCAGGCTAATCGCTTCCAACGGACAAACCATACCACTATCTCCAGGAAGGACCTGGGTGGATCTAGTTCCCTCTGCTATCAAGGTGACCATCGGGCAAAGAGGCAGCTAGGAGCTTGGCGAACGCACCACCTCGGGACAGGAGAGATGCGAAGCTGCCCCGCTCGATCACCCGGCCTCCTTCGAGGAGCACTACCTCATCGAAGTCCTCGAGACCAATGAGCCGATGGGTAACCCAAAGCAGTGACTCACCGGAGGTAGCTCCCAGCACGGCTTCGCGAACCTGACATTCAGCAGCATCATCGAGATGAGCGGTCGGCTCATCCAGGATGACGATGGGTCGCTCGGCAAGAAGTGCCCGAGCCAGGCCGAGCCGCTGGCGCTCACCTCCGGAGATGGTCGCTCCATTCTGGCCCAACACAGTGTCCAGCCCACGAGGCAGCGTTGTAAGCCATCGTGATAGACCGAGAGAGGAGAGGGTTCGTACCAAGTCTGCGTCTGATGCATCTGGCCGAGCAAGACGTAGGTTCGCCGCTACAGTGGTAGCGAATATATGAGGCTCCTGAGGCGCCCAGGCGATCCTGCTCCTCACCTCATCTGCTGCCATATCTCGGCAGTTCTCACCGTCCAAGGTGATCGATCCAGCATCGAGCTCAATGAAGCGGAGAAGGACGAGAGTGATAGTGGTCTTGCCCGCTCCTGATGGACCTACTAGCGCTATTCGCTTGCCTGGTACCAGCTCGAGATCGACATCCTCGATAGCTGGGAGAGCAGCCGAACGGTAAGAAACTGTCGCCCGATGAAGGGCTAGCAGTGCTGGCCCTGGTGCTAGCCGGTCAGGATGGGGAGGATCGACGACCGGAGGTTTCATCTGAGCAAGTCCCTGCACCCGCTTGAGTGCTCCAAGCGCTTGGTCGATACGAGCAAAGGACTCCGGAAGAACAGCAACTGCCTCAAAAGAGGCCAGGGCAACAAACCCAATGGTTGCAACCGCTACGCCCGAGAGGCGGTGATCGCCAACTGCAACTGCACCAACTGCTATCACGGTAATCGTGGTTATCCCAGCTACGGCTGTTCCAAGCCCATTCGCTACACCGCTCACCGTAGCAGAGTTACGCACAATGCGCGATATAGCTTGCTCTGCCCGTTCCAAGCTGGCCAGCACCTTGGCAACTGCTCCGAAGGAGATCAGATCGGCGGCTCCTTCGACGTCTTCCACCACCTGGGCGATGAGCCGTCCCCGATCTGCTGACAGTGAACGGGAGAAGGAACGCCCAACTATCCTAGCAGCCACTGGGATCACGACACCTGCCAGAAGCAATCCCCCCGCTAGTACTGCCCCTGCTGGAGGGAGAACAAGCACAGTGAAGAGCACTGCGGCGCCCATCGTAATACTCCCGACAGCAAGCGGGATCACAATCCTAACCACTAGATCCTGGGTAGCATCTACGTCACCAACCAAACGAGCCAAGATATCGCCGCTACCAACTCCAGCAAGTCCCCCGGGCACGAGAGGCTCTAGTCTCCGAAACACCCACACCCTCAGCCGAGCAAGAATCCGTAGAGCGACATCGTGACCGGCAAGCCGTTCCCCGTACCGCCCGGCACCCCGAGCGAGGGCAAAGAACTGGACTGCACCAACGGCCACCGACAAAGCCAGAACAGGTGGACGAAGGGAGGACTTGGTGATGAGCCATGCCGCGGTAGCCATCAGGCCAAGAGCGGATAGTTGGCCAACCGATCCAACCAACGCTGCAAGCAGGATCCGTCGAGATTCGGGACGAGCAATCTCGGCCAATATCCAGCCATGAGAGGGCTCTGAATCCTGAGATGAGTCAGAGGGCGACCGAGGGCTCACTGAAACATCTCGCTTTCTGCAACAAACCAGCTGGATACTGGCCCATCAGTTGATTGAACCAGTCTCGGCCTCCTCATGCTGTTCGGTACATCTTCGCTGATTCGACCACCATCAAGAACCACTACACGATCGACTAGCTCGAGCATCCGACGTCGGTGGGTGACCATCAGAAGGATCCGGCCCTCGATGGCCGCGTCCAGACGAACGGCAAGTTCCGCTTCGGTAGCAACATCCAGGTGAGCAGTCGGTTCATCCAGAATCACAACGCTGGCTCCGACGCGAAGCAGTGCTCGAGCAATAGCTACTCGCTGACATTCACCAGCGGAGAGACGTTCGCCACCTTCACCTATCTCGGTAGCGAGTCCGTCAGGAAGACCAGCAACCAAAGCCGACAGACGAGCCACTTCAAGAGCTCGGCGGAGGTGTTCGTCACTACTCGGTCGCTCAGAGGTACCGAGGAACAGGTTGTTCATGAGGGTGCCAGCAAAGAGATGGGGGGCCTGTGGTACGTAAGCGAACTGAGCCCTCCACCACTCAGCATCAGCCTCTGCCTGGAAGATGTCTCCGAGCGCAATTGATCCGGCTGAGCTCGGCGTAAGCCCAAGGATCGTGGTGAGCAGGGTAGACTTGCCCACGCCAGATGGGCCGACCACCGCTACGCGTTCCCCTGAGGTCAACTCGAGATCGATGCCGTCGAGCACCATACTGGTTTGCCCGTTGTGGCAAACACTCACCCCGCGGAGCGAAAGAGCTGCTGAAGTGCTGGCAATCTACTCACACCCGGTGGAGCTGGATCCGACAATGCTCGACGGTTCAGGTAACAGCTCATGGGAGCTAGCAGTGCAGGTACTGCTAACCGATTCTCCCCTAGCGACCTGGACTGGATTTGAGTTACGTCCTGGTTCAATGATCTCCATCACTCGGTCGGTCGCCGACAGACCTTCAATCGAGGCATGAAAGTCTGACGATGCCCGTCTTATGGGTAAGAATACCTCCGGGGTCAGCACTAGGACGCTCAAGGCTGGTGCCAAGCCCACCTGTCCGTCTATGAGCCTCAAGGCGAGCGGTACCGCTACGAGAGCGGTACCGATGGTAGCTATGGTCTCCAGGACGAGAGCTGACAGGAACGCCTCCCGCAACACCGAGAGAGTAGTGCGCCGCACCTCGTCGGTCACCTTAGCGATCTGCTCTTCCTGGAGGCGAGCCCTCCCATAAGCGCGTAATGTAGCCAACCCCTCGACCGCGTCGAGAAAATGGGCACCAAGGGTGGTCAGTGCCAGCCATCGCTGCGCTACCCGCTCCTCGGTAAGGCGCCCAATCAATACCATGAACAGGGGCACCAAAGCCAACGATGCCAACACCACGACAAGTGACAGCCAATCAAGGCCAGCAACCACACCGAGAAGGAACATCGGAGCAATGACTGCCAACACCAGTCTGGGCAGGTAGTCGCCTACATAGGTATCGAGAGAATCAAGGCCTTTGCCTAGAGTGACTGCTAGCTCGCCAACTCGCTCGTCAGCTAGCCATGCAGGCCCACGATCCAGCACTGCAGCAAGACCGTCACGACGAAGTTGCCTCCGTACTCTGTTGGCTGCTACAGCTCCAGCAGGTGCCGATAGGACGAGGAGCAGTGAACGAACCACGGTGACTACACCCAAGCCTACGAGCTCGGGAACGACCCCTCGTATGCCAGCTAGTGGATGCAGCAATACGGCAAATACCTCGCCGAGCAAGACCGCCTGAGCGGCAGTGCATACGACGAGACCTAAGCCAATGGCTACAGAGACAGCCAACCATATTCGCACTGCATGAATACGGACAACTAATCGCCGGTCGAATGGCGGACGATGGGA
>ACXJ01011276.1_pt2 | contig 12566 bp, 11 predicted proteins | sample 870861 | NCBI WGS metagenome assembly ACXJ01 (sample SAMN02954270, study PRJNA29437) | mine drainage metagenome | biome: terrestrial; feature: Richmond mine; material: biofilm; isolation source: combined biofilm from UBA (pink subaerial biofilm) and UBA BS (thick... ... | reverse complement strand
AAAGAAATTCACTGTGGTACTGTACTGCTATCATTCCCGGGTTTGAAGGCATTTCCACTATTTCCATCCTCACTCTGTCCTCATCTGTCCCGGAAAAAATCATTCCAGCCTTCTCGAACTTCTCGATATATGCAGGATTGACCTCATATCTGTGCCTGTGCCTCTCATATACCTCGCTTTTCCCATAAAGTTCCTTAGCGAGTGAATCCTCCCTTATGATTACCTTCTTTGAACCCAGCCTCATTGTTCCTCCTTTATCCTTGACGCCCATCTGTTCAGGAAGTAGATCTATGACGGGGTAAGGTGTCTTTGGATCAAATTCAGTGCTGCTGGCATTGCCCATTCCAAGCACATTTCTGGCAAATTCCACCACAGCGACCTGGAAGCCAAGGCATATTCCAAGATATGGGATCTCCCTTTCCCTGGCAAACTGTGCTGCCTTCAGTTTGCCTTCGAATCCACGGTAACCAAATCCTCCAGGGACTATTATCCCATGGACATCATCAAGCACTGACATGTCTGAAAGGAGACTGTCGGAATTTATCCATTTTATGTCCACTGCAATGCCTGTCTTTCCTGTAATATGGGAAAATGCCTCCTTATGGCTTATATATGCATCCTGAAGCTCAACATATTTGCCCACAAGGGCTATTGTGACTCTTTTTGAAGGGCTGATAAGGTTCTGTTTGTATTCAGCCCATAGATCCCTGTACTCCCCTTCCACCAGTCCAAGATTTGAAATGATGAACCTGTCGATTCCCTGTTTCCTCAGGAGATCAGGGACAAGATACACATTTGGGACATCAGTTACGCTCACTACACCTTCTTCATTTACGTCAGTGAACAGAGAAATCCTTCTCACTGAATCGGGAGAAAGCCTGTTTTTCGACCTGCAGAATATTACATCTGGCTGGATGCCTATCTCCCTCAGGGCCTTGACGCTGTGCTGAGTGGGCTTTGTTTTCTGCTCCATGTTGCCACCAACCTCTGGAACCAGAGTCACGTGGCAGAATAGCATGCTTTCTGTATCCTTCTCCCTGTTAAGTTCCCTCAGGGCCTCAAGGAAAGGCATGCTTTCTATGTCTCCAACAGTGCCCCCTACCTCTATGAGTGCAACGTCTGCGCCGGAACTGTTGCCTATCTCCCTGATCCGCCTCTTGATCTCGTTCGTTATGTGTGGTATTATCTGAACGGTATTCCCGAGATATTCACCCCTTCTCTCCCTTTCTATAACCTCCTTGTAAATCTTTCCCGTAGTTATGTTATTCCTGCCGCTCAGATTCGTATCCATGAAACGCTCATAGTTTCCAAGATCCAGGTCAACCTCGCTTCCATCATCAAGAACAAAAACCTCACCATGCTGGTATGGATTCATGGTTCCAGCATCGTAGTTCAGATAAGGATCTATTTTCAGGGCTGTTACCTTGACTCCATGACATTTCAGAAGGTAGGACAGGCTTGAGGTCAAAGTCCCTTTTCCTAAGCCGGAAATCACACCACCTGTGATTACAACGTATCGCATTATAAGTTAGAGAAACTCAGCATAATAATTTTTTGCAGTTTAAATAGTCCTGGTGGAGATTTCATCTCATCCCTCAGGTTGCATCATGGTTAAATTTCAATTATTATTCCAGTTAAGATGAACTCATTGCCTGAGACATATCCGGCTTTTCGGAAACGGCCTCAGGTACTTTTCTACTACATGCACCAGGATGATCCCAGGAAAAGCACCATGAAAAAACTTGAAAGGTTTGGCCTTGCCAAGTCCGTCCCGCTAGTCAGGCTCAACCGGGCAGTTACATTGGCGCATGATTCTGAAAAAAGCCTCCTTCCCATTTTCGGTAAAGACATCTCCCTTCATGGCATAGGAGTTCTGGAGGGCTCCTGGAACCGATCGGAAACTCTTTCCGCAATAAGAATGAAAAGAGGGTTGAAGCTCCCAACACTTCTGGCGGCCAATCCTGTAAACTACGGAAAACCGTTCAGGCTTTCATCTGTGGAGGCCGTCGCAGCTGCCCTTTTTATTACTGGATTTCAGGATTTCGGAATCGAGTTGCTTGGAAAATTCACATGGGGGCACGTATTCTATGACCTCAACCGGGAGCCTTTGCTTGAATACTCCAGGTGCACAAGTGAAGAGGAGCTAAAGGAGGCAGAGGAGCAGTTTTTCTAAACCTGTACCCACTGTTTTCCGTCAATGCGGCATACACCTGAAGCGTATTCACCAAAAATATCAAGGATTTTATTCCTGAACTGCTCTGGAATCTTGCTTCCAGCAGATTTCTCTTCAGGAAGGATGTGAATCATATCCACATGGCTTCTAATTCCACTGCCTTCGCCCCTTATTCTCTTTTTCATCAGTAATAGTTCATCAGGGTCCAGCCTCATTCTTGTCCTTTCCAGACGTTCTTCAAGGTGGTTCACTGAATCCTTTGTGTAACCGGCCTCTTCAGGGTCTCCTCCTGCAGCGATGATAAAGAGAAGGACCCCAAGGCATTTTGAACACTTTCCGCAGGGAACAATTTTTCCTTCAACGTTTCGGCAGGAGTGGCAGGATCGCTGTGTCCGGAAAAGCTCCGGGTACCTCTTTATAAGTATCTTTTCCTCCAGGGACCCGTTAATTGGATAAACTGCTGACCATACACCCATTTCAAGCCCTGTACTCTTCAAGTATCGCGTAAATGAAAGGTTAAAGTCCGAAGTCTGATCATAAATTCCATAATAGTGCTTCAGGCCTTTGTAATCTGAAAACTCCAGAGGATCATCAAATTCATCGCCCATAACAATATTTCCCACATTATGCTTAATCAGCAGAGGTATGGAGGCGAATATATATACCGGAAATATGAATAGCTGCACAGGGTAATCGTCGGCCCATTTCTCCGAAACTTTTCTGTTTAGAGGCTTAAGCCTGTCAAGGCAGAAATGGTAGAACCTGTCCACATTTGTCCAGACTTTTTCAACATGCCTCCCGGTGGATGTGAAATAATCAAAGGATGTTTTTGCAGTGTTCCAGTGGCCGCCGGACTCATTTATGAACACATGGTGCACATTTGCGCCAATCTCTGAAAGGATTCCAGAAGTCAGGAGGCTCTCCTTGCCTCCCGAGGAGAGAATGGCCACAGAGTTTGGATCCATGGTTTTACCTATTCTGCCGCTTATGATGTTCGGCGTTACAATCTCAGTGCATCCTGTTGAATTTTCTTCAGTTATATCAGAATCCCCTGGAAGGTATTCATTGAGAAAGAATTCATGTCTTCTAATGCAGAGCCTGTTTACAAAGACTTCCCTGTTGTTTATCCTTACCCATTCGCTTATTATTTCCCGATCCTGTGGCCTTACCGGAAAATTGAGAGTAAGACGCCTGGAGAAAAGTGTAAAATTGATTGCAGGCATTGTTAAAACAAGACCTGCTAGATTCTCGTCGACAACTATGTCTTCAAAATATGTGAATATCAGCTTGAATTTATGGGGTCCGTCCTCATCCTCGATCACAATGCTGCCCGATATCCTCCTCTTCTCAATACTTTCTACCTGTACCGATATATTGCTGAAAGTAGCAATTCTCTCAAGGAATTGGCCTGTCATTGCATTGCAACTTCCCGAATGGTCCTGGTAATCCTTTCAACATCATCTGAGAGTGGATCGAAAACAGGTATTCCATACTGGGATTCCAGATTATCTACTGCCTCCCTTACTTCCCCTTCAGTCATATTCTCCCTGTTTATCGAAATGGCTATTACCGGGGATCCGGAGAGGAGCTCCAGTATTTTTATGTATTTTTCAAGAGGAGGTATCCTGAAATCCTCGAATCCGTCGAAGAATTTCCTCTTCGGCGCATGTTGAAGTATTATTCCCGTGGGGCGGCACGCCCCAATTATCTCAAAGCTTCCGGGATAGGCGGGATGAAGAACTGAACCCTGCCCCTCAATAAACATGATGTCCGGGGATTCCATATCCCAGGCCCTCAGGGTGTTCCATTCAAGATTGCCCGGGATAAAATCATTTATCATGGAGTCCACTACAACAGTGTGCTCAATACCCTGCATCCATGCAGTCTGGCCAGTCCCAATCATGCAGGATTTATCCCCTGACTTTCGCATGCTGTTTGTAAGAACAACAGTTGTTGTCCTCTTCCCGATTGCGCTGTCAGTTCCAAGAACAGCAATTCTCGCTGATTTGACCTCCCTTATCCTTCCGGTAAAGGGCATCTTCATGTCCCTGAACATCTTCCTTACATCCACTATCCTGACGCCGTGCTTGCGTGCAAGTTCGTAGAACTCTGGATCGTCTGATATGAATTCATGCAATCCGCTGACAACGTTCAGCCCCTCGTGCAGAGCTTCGGATATGACCCCCCTGTATTCAGCCGGAAGATAGCCCCCATCAGTGGCAATGCCAACAACTAAAGTGCTCACACCTAACTTAATTGAATCGCTGAGGTTTGCCACCACAGGTATTCCCCTGTTCTTTCCTTCAACGACCATTCCGGCATCTTTGCCCGCTTTTGTTGAGTCTATTACAGCTTTCACATTGTATCTTTTGGTGTACCTCACAAGCCCATTGGCTGTCTTTCCATATGTGCTTCCCAGGACACCTTCCGCAAGTACTACTGCATTGTCCATTTTCTTGACCTGCCTGTTATCACTACCACTATATCTTTTTCCGAATCTCCATTTCTGGGTACAACCTTGTCTGCAGCGGCAAGAGCCGAAGCTGATGCCGGCAGGACTGAAAGCATCTCTGTTTTTTCAAGAAGACTTGCATATCTGATCATCTCGAAATCTGAGACGTACTCTGCAACACCCCTGGACTCGTAGATTGAGTCCAGTGCCCTCTGGCCATCGTATGAACGGTATGCGACAAGGGGTTCTGATTCAGGGGTTTCCACAATAGATGATGGATCGAGTTCCATAATCGTCCTTTTTCCAGACTTCCAGGATTCCACTACCGGATTTCCATTGGGAGTGCTGGATCCTATGAAAACAGGAATTTTCTTTATCACTCCCCTGTCCCTCATGTTCCTGAAACCATTATATATACCTGCCAGTGTTGTTCCGTTTCCCACAGGAACGGCAACATAAGCAGGGCTTCTGCCCAGCTGGGAAACTATTTCATAGGCAATCGAGCTGTACCCTATGAAGTCGACCTCGGAATTTTCCGAACCTGGGCTGGAATCGTACCAGGACTCCTCTCTGGAGCGACCCCTCATCATCTCAACCAGATCCTCATACCGGGACTCTACCTTCATAATTGTGGCCCCGTTGGCCTCCATCTCTGAATTTCTTTCTCCGGAATACTGCTCTGGTACCGCGATAACAGACTTCAACCCATATATGTTGGCAAAATGAGATATGGATGCGCCGTAATTGCCGCAAGTGGCAAGGGAAATTGTATCATAGCCAAGATCCTTTGCCCTTATGACATGATGCTTTGATATCCGGTCTTTCTGTGTACCTGTTACGCCAGCCCCTTCGAATTTTATAAAAATCTTTTTTAGCCGGAGGGTTCTTTCCAGATTCTTTGCTCTGAAAAAAGGCGTCTTATCAGGTGGTTCTTCCTCTCCGTCCATCTCTTCCATTGTTTTCACTCAGGCTTAAGCCTGATTGATCGCTGATAACACTCATTGATATTTAAAGATTGACATAGGAAGATTCAGAATTTCACACCCGTAAAAAGCGCTTATTTCCGTTGTCCGCCAGCATATATATTATAATATAAAGTATTTACTATTTTTCTGTTAATATATACTGTACATTTCCTTTCAAACAACTATTTTTTCTAGAGAGTATGTGTCGGCCACTGACTCTATTATTGCCTTAGCGTTTGACTTCACCCCTTTCCTGTCCAGAATAAACCCGCGGCACCGGGGCGTTTCTTCCACTGCAAGCTGGATCATCTCCTGGTCTATTTCTGCAAGGCTGTGCTTTGAGATCATGTGACCAACATTAACCTCGTTCTGGACAGCATAATCGGTCACTTTGGTCATGTAGTGCCCCCCACCTACACCTACAAAGTTATCTCCCTTTCCCGGTGAAGCACTGTTAACGGCATCAAGACAGACATCCAGAATATCCGGGTCTCCCCACTGTTCCTTTGTTGTCCCTATCTCAAAGTAAAAGTTGGGTATATCTATCAAAGGACCATGGTGAGTTGCTTCGAATGTTACCTCAACACCCGGTACATTCATACTAGAACGCAATTTACGGAGATATGCTGTCATCATCTCTGGATACGCTTTACTGATCTTCCTTGGCATACCCCCAAGATCTGCGGAATTCCTGAAATTGCCTGTGGGATGGACTGTAACAGATTTTATATCAGCCACAGACGAATGCCTGGAGAGAAAGATAATGTCAGAGAACTCCATGTTTAACTCTTTTTCAAGTGCATCTGGGCCATTCCAGTACAGGTGCTTCTCCTTTATGAATGCAAGTACCATATCCCCAGACCTATACAGATCTTTGGACAATTCACTGAAGGGGCCATTCTCTATGAAATATTCACCCATTGAGGTGCTTGCTTCATCCTGCCTTGATGCAACCATAAGATGCATTTCTTAAGGGCATTGGAAAAAAGGTAATATGTTTTTCAGAGGGCTGCAGATTCAATGAATCTGTGATAAAGGTTTTCCGCCTCCTCGTGTATTCTTTCCTGCCATTCAACATAAGGGAGGATTTCTTCTCCAGTACCTTTAATCAGGTTTATCTGGTTCATTGCTGCCTCTTCTACTTTGCAGATGTGAAGAAGAACGCTCTGCAGACTGTTAACGTCCATTTTCTCAGGTTCTTTGAGGTGGGTGGTAACTTCAAGATGCTTGAGGGCGGGTTTTCCTGAACTACCTTTAAGGCGGCCAGATTTTGCATTACTTATGATCTCCTCATGCTCTCTGATGAAGGAGTCCAGAAAGAATACAACGTTCTGCATGGAGGTCCTCTCCTTCATCTCACTGTACTCGCTTATCAATGCCTCCTGGATCTTTACAAGATCAGGAATGCTGCTGGAGCTTTTCATCCATTTACAATATCAATACACACTATTAAAGATGACTAAATTCTCTACCACATAATGTATAATTTATAAGTGTATCAAATTAAGGTGTCAATGGATCTAAATCTGAAAGAGATTGAACAATCATGCAGGGATATCTGGTTCAGTAAGGAAATTTACCGGGTTGATCTCAACAGTGGACCGAGATCCTCCTATTACCTCATAGATACGCCTCCACCAACTATTTCAGGGAAAATGCATCTTGGGCATGCATTTTCTTACCCACATCAGGACTTCATAGCAAGATACAAAAGGATGAGGGGGTACAAGGTATTCTACCCATGGGGTTTTGATGATAATGGGCTCCCAACAGAAAGATATACGGAGAAGAGCCTTGGAATCAAGGGGGAAAAACTGCCCCTAAAAGAGTTCATAGAGCTTTGCAAGGCCGAGGCTGAAAAAGCTTCAAAGGAGCTGCTTGAAGGCTGGCGTGATCTTGGGTTAAGCGCAGATTTTGACCTCCACTACAGAACTTTCTCTCCCGAATCAATAAGCCTTTCCCAGAACATGTTCCTGGATCTTATAAAGAAAAAGAGGGTTTATCGTGAGGAAGCTCCGACAATTAGATGCCCAAACTGCAATACTGCGATCTCCCAGATAGAGCTCAAAGACCAGATGATGACTACAGATTTCGTTTATATTAGATTTCAGGGAGAGAAGGGTGACATAACCATTGCAACGACAAGGCCTGAGATGCTGGCCTCATGTGTGGCAATAATGATAAACCCGGCCGATAAGAGATTTGCAGATTTCCGTGGTAAGTTTGTAAAAGTACCGCTTTATGGCCATGAAGTGCCGGTGATAGAGGATGAGTATGTGGACATGGAGAAGGGAACCGGTGCCGAAATGCTCTGCACATTCGGGGATCAGAATGATCTTGTTCTCTGGAAAAAATATAACCCTGGCCTCAGAATAATACTGGATAACCATGGTGTGATGACTGAAATGGCAGGAGAACTCAAGGGAAAAAGAGTTCCTGAAGCCAGGAAGAGCGTTATTGAACTTCTTGAGAAGAATGGAAGCATAGTAAAGATAGAGCGTATAAAACATAACGTCAACACACATGAGAGATGCGGAACTCCGATTGAAATAGGGATCAGCAAACAGTGGTTTGTGAGATACCTAGATCTCAGAACAGACCTTCTGGACTTCTCAATGTCCGTGGACTGGGTCCCGGATTTCATGAAGGTAAGGCTTAAGAACTGGATTGACGGCCTCAGGTGGGACTGGTGCATTTCAAGGCAGAGATTCATTGGCGTACCATTTCCTGTCTGGTACTGTGGTGATTGCGGAGAGATGATCCCCGCATCCCCTGATCAGCTCCCTGTTGATCCAAGGCTTGATGCAGGGCCACAGATATGCCCAGCATGCCAGTCCAGGAATATAGTTCCAGATACTGATGTTATGGATACATGGGCAACATCTTCCCTTTCTCCGAGGCTTGCGCTCCTTGGAAGGACGGATAATACTGAATTTTTGCACTATGACGCCAGGTTCCAGGGGCATGATATCATAAATTTCTGGGCATTTACAACACTTGTGAGGTCTTTCATCCATGATGGTTTCCTACCATGGGAGAAGATAGTCATCAGCGGGAATGTTTATGATCCGCTGGGACAGAAGATGAGCAAGAGCAAGGGCAATGTCGTATCCCCTTCCACACTCCTTGCGCAGTATGGAGCCGATGCTGTACGGTACTGGGCTACAACCACACTCCCCGGGGAGGATATAAAGGTCAGAGACCAGGATTTTGTCAGGGGAAGGAGAACAGTGGTGAAGATTTTCAATGCTGCCAAACTTGTCTCAATGCTGTCTGAAGGAAGGGAAATAAAAATAGATGGCTTTCAGCCCTCTTCTTCAGTAAACAGATGGATAGGATCCAGAATTGACGAAACTATAGAGAAAAGCACTCAGCACTTCGAGAATTTCAATGTCTCAAGGGCAAGGCTTGAGATAGACAACATGTTCTGGAGTGACTTCTGTGACAATTACCTTGAAATCTGCAAAGGACTCATGAATTCATCAACACCGGAAGAGGCAGATGAGATTGCTTCAGGCCTGAATTATTACATGTTCCAGATTTTAAAACTGTATGCCCCCATAATGCCATTTATTACGGAGCACATCTATCAGAATTCTGCCTGGAAGAACAGAGAGAGCATACATCTGGAGGCTTGGCCAGTTCCACAGGGAATTGTTGATGCTGATGGCTTTGGAGTGGTGATTGATGCCATTGCACAGATAAGGAATCTGAAGACTTCCATGAAACTGTCCATGGGCGCTGAGCTTGAGAGCGCTTCCGTTCACGGTGATGTTGAAAAGCTGCAGAAGTATGGACAGCTGCTCAAATCTGTCATGAGAGTTAGGAACCTTGCCTTTGAGAATGAGGAATCGGTGAAACCCTGAGAGTGAAGAACAAAATATTAATGCAGTTGCCATTTTCTCTCAACTGAAATGTACAGACCTAAAAGGAAGATTTTCCTTTTCACTGCCACTATTCTCGTGATTATATCAGTGGCATTTATTTCCGTATCCGCTGTTTCCATAAGTGGGTCATCATCTTCCAGTTCTATTTCGCTGGCACCCTCTTCCAGTTTCAATTTGTCGAGAGAGGCCTATTCAGGATACCTATTGGAATATTCGGTCACTGCAACCCCGTCTAACCACAATATGGAGGTTTATGCAGTCTCACCCTCCGGCTCTGTTGTTCAGAATAGATACTATAATGACACTAATGGGGGTTCCGCTGTTTTTATTGCCAGTGGTTCCGGATCATGGGAACTTGTTGTTACAAACACTGGAAACAGCAGCATGACAGTCCATGCCTCATTTGGAGCGATAAACCAGTATTTTGTTTACATCGCAGTTCTGGGTATAATTTTCCTGATATCAGGGTTGACCCTATTTGCAGTATACATTCATTCGAAGGTCCAGCAAAAAAGAAGAGAGAAATTCAGGGACTTCTCTCAATGATCTTGAAAATATTTGAGTGAAAAGGTTCAGAGAACAGAAAGGTATCTGTCGATCTCCCATTTTGTTACATGGGATCTGAAGCTGTCCCACTCCCTCTGCTTAACTGTGATGAAATTGCTGAATATGTGCTCTCCAAGTATATCCTTCATCAGTTTGCTGTTCCTGAAATGGTGAAGGGCTTCTCCGAGGCTCTCAGGAAGTGAGTTTATTCCATTCTTCTGCCTTTCTTCGGGAGTCATATGGAATATGTCCTTTTCAACGGGTTCTGGGGCTTCAAGATTCCTTTTAATGCCATCGAGCCCCATTCCAAGAATGACTGCAAACTGCAGATATGGGTTTCCTGCTGAATCTGGGCATCTCAACTCCATTCTCTTCCTCATTCCTGTACCTGCAGGCACCCTTACAAGGGCAGAACGGTTCTTGTTAGCCCAGGAGATGTAAACCGGAGCCTCATATCCAGGAATAAGCCTCTTGTAGGAATTCACCCATGAAGCAAGTACTGCAGAGGCCTGGTTAACATTGCTGAGTATCCCTGCCAGGTAACTCATTCCAAGTTTACTCAGACCGTATTTTTCCGATGCATCATAGAAAAGGTTTTCTTTTTCTCCCAGAGTCATAATGCTCTGATGCACATGCATTCCTGATCCGTTAACCCCGTTTATGGGCTTTGGCATGAAAGTTGCATAGAGCCCGTGTTTCTGAGCGAGATTCTTGATTATGCTTTTCAGCATGGCAACCCTATCAGCCATCACCAGGGCCTGGCCATATCTTAGGTCAATTTCCTGCTGCCCCGGTGCAACCTCATGGTGTGCTGCCTCTGGATAATAACCAAGCTCATACATCTGCATAAGTATTTCCTGCCTTATCTCATTCGGAGTGTCGGTTGGAGTGTTGTCAAAATAACCCCCCGTATCGGCCGGGATGTTTGTTGGGTTTCCCTCACTGTCTCTTTTGAAGAGGAAAAATTCAAATTCAGGGCCAACGAAAAAGTCCATCTTCTTCTTGTTAAGCTCCTGAAGTACCCTCTGGAGAGCAAATCTGGGATCTCCCGGAAATCTCTCCCCATCTGGAGTGTAAACATCGCATATGAACCTGGCTGTCTTTCTTGGGCCATTCTGAGGCAGTACTGTATATGTTAAATAATCAGGATGTGCCCTCATATCAGATTCCTCTATCTGGGCGTATCCTGCTACGGAACTTCCGTCAAAAACCACACCTTCCGACATTGCACCTTCAAATCTGTTTCTTGGAATTGTAAGTGTTTTAACCTTCCCTACAAGGTCCATAAACTGCATCTGCAGAAAATCTATGTTGTCCTTCTTCAGTTTCTCCAATATAGAAGAGAGTTGATCCTCCATGCTGGACACAATCTGATAGATACTTAAATATCTTTATTGAAGTCTGACCCAATAGTTTAGCTTTGGTTTTAAATTATGCCGACTAAATGTTGGTGGATGCCAGATTTCATCTAATTACGAACTCAGCAGAAAGGAGTTATGACAAACCGTTACCTGGAAATTGGGCCTACCAGAAAATTTTTAATGATAATTTAGAGCTCATTTTCTCTTTGAAATATGGGTTGGAAAAAAGACATTGAACTGGGATGATTTAAGTAAACCAAATTCCCATATTCCGCTATACAAACTTCTGACACTATTCCACGAAATTTTCATGCCAGTGATATCAGTGAGACATTTAATGATATATTATCTGATACATAATTATTGTCAGACAACAATTAAACATTTGGAGCATTTCTATTGTTGAGGTCAAAAAATGATAGGAAACCTGAAAATGAAAGTGGATGAAATAGATGTGCAGAAAATAAAGGTCAAGACAACAGTATCCCTTGGCTCATTCTGCGTAGAGTAATCTCGCAAATTATATTTCTTCCAAATATTGTTCAAGTGTTTTTTCAACCCCGAAAGAGGTTGCTTTCTTTCTTAATTCTAGAATCTTTGTTTTAACTTCTTTATCAGAATATTCATAGTTTCTCATTGCTTTTATGAATTCAAAATAAGTTCCGGCAATGAATGTCAGGCTTCTCTTTGACATGAAATGCTGCTCTGCCTTCTTCATATAAGTTTCAGCCTCCTTCTGGTTGTGTGTTGCTATGTAGTATTCCATATAGAGCATGTAACAGTTGGCCATTCCATTTGTGTCAATATTTTTCCTGAAATATTCAAAAGCATCATTGATGTAATTGAAAGCGTCTCCAGGTCTTCTGGTTGATATGTAAATTGTAGCTATTGCAAGGCCAGAGAGGTGCTTTACCCTCTCATTTCCTGTTTTTGTTGATATGGAGTAAGCCTCGGAAGAAGCCTCTATGGCCATATCATACTCGCCAACATTCAGAAGAATGGACGCTTCATTCTGATAGCAGTACTGTAGGTGGGTTAGATCATTGGACTTCTCAAAGTAGTCCATGGATTCGTGATTAAGCTTGAAAAAATTCTGGAAATCCCCCTTAAGGGCATATGCATATGCCTCGTTCATTCTAACATTGTTTATTCCAGATTCGTCTCCAATTNNNNTGTACAGAA